>Ga0070738_10006692_pt1 | contig 11931 bp, 8 predicted proteins | sample Coa_R2_2_FD_66446 | JGI IMG/M metagenome (GOLD analysis project Ga0070738, IMG submission 66446) | Surface soil microbial communities from Centralia Pennsylvania, which are recovering from an underground coalmine fire - Coalmine... | ecosystem: Environmental > Terrestrial > Soil > Unclassified ... | reverse complement strand
TGGCATTTTGGCGATGGCGATCGGGCTGGGATCGCTGCAAGTAGTGCTGGAGGAAGGCAGCCGCAAAGACTGGTTTGGGTCACCATTGATTGTGCGGCTCACCGCGATCGCCGTTATCTTCCTGGTCATTTTCTTCATCATCGAACTGACGCGCAAAAAGCCCTTTATTAATCTGCGGCTGATGACACAGCGCAACTTTGGGCTGGCAAGCATTGTCAACGTGGCGCTGGGACTGGGACTGTACGGCTCGGTTTACATCATGCCGCTGTACTTGAGCCAGATTCAGGGCTATAACGCCATGCAGATTGGCGAGGTGCTGATGTGGGTGGGAGTTCCGCAGCTATTCCTGATCCCATTTGTACCCAGACTGATGCAACGCTTTGATATCCGGCTGATTATCGCAATAGGCGTGAGTCTCTTTGCCGTGAGCTGCTTGATGAACTCATCACTCACGAATCTGACTGCGATCGACCAACTGCGCTGGTCACAACTGGTGCGGGCGCTCGGCCAGCCGTTAATTATGGTGCCGCTGTCATCCGTAGCCACAGCCGGACTGCCAAAAGAGCAGGCCGGTTCCGCGTCCGGGCTGTTTAACATGATGCGAAATCTGGGTGGGTCGATCGGCATTGCCGCGATCGCGACATTGCTGACGCAGCGCGAACAGTTTCACTCCAACCGATTGGGTGAAGCCGTTTCCCCTTATAGCCTCGCTACTCAAGAGCGCATGAATCAGATGACGCAGTACTTTATCAGCAAGGGGGCGGATCTCGTCACGGCGCAAAATCAAGCGACCGCAGCGATCGCCAATATCGTGCGCCGTGAGGCTTACGTTATGGCGTATAACGACTGCTTTTACTTTATTGCTTGTGCGTTGCTGCTAAGTGGCCTCGCCATTATCTTCTTTAAGAAGGTGCAGGCAAAAGGCGGCGCAGCAGGGCACTAGAGCTGGTAAAAGGATACTCAAACGTGATGGTGTCCTTTTAAGTGGAGCACCGCGTCACGGGATTAGCGGCCACAGACCGCAGCAACAGGGGTTTAGCGGGTGAGCACAACGCTTCACAACGTTCATGTGGCATCGCCTTCAGCCAGCAAGCGACCTGCCGTCTGGGACGGCTCCAGCATCATCACAGCGGGGAAAAGACGAGGAACTGCCTGCTTTAAAAGAGCCCGTGGCTTACTCACCTGAAAATAGGTGTAGCTTAATAGAGATCGAGTGCAGTAAGCCATGACCAGTCATCGTCAACTAGACCCTCAGCCCGCAGGAACCAGCGCAACGTCTTCATTGCCGCTACGCCACTCATCAGTGACATCGACTCATGATCAGATGGCAACACTGGCAGCGTTAAACCTGGCTCAGACACCGCATCAGGGAGATTTTGCCACCACGCTGGCCGCCCACCACTGGTCATCATTTCAGCCAGCTCAGCTGGAGATCGTTCAGATCAATGTTGGCAAGCTGTGCAATATGAGCTGCCGTCACTGCCATGTTGATGCTGGCCCGGATCGCACCCGCGAAAACATGAACCGGGACACGATCGTGGCGTGTCTGCGAGCGATCGATCAGACCAACGCACATACCGTCGATATCACGGGCGGGGCACCTGAACTGAACCCCCACTTTCGCTACCTGGTGGACGAGTGTGTGGCGCGAGGAAAGCACGTCATCGATCGCTGCAATCTGACCGTGCTGCTGCTGCCCCGGATGCAGGATTTGCCGCAATGGCTCGCCGATCGTCGGGTAGAAGTTGTGTGCTCGTTACCCCATTACCGTCAGCGCAATACCGATGCCCAGCGGGGGGACGGCACCTTTGACAAGTCGATCGAGGCACTGCGGCGACTCAATGCGGCTGGATACGGACAGGGCGATCCCCAGCGGAGACTGACGTTGGTGAGCAATCCCGTTGGGGCATTTCTCGCTAGCGGACAGACAAAGCTAGAGCAGGAATGGAAGATTGGCTTACAGAACCATCATGGCATCACCTTCGATCGCCTGATCACGCTCAACAACATGCCCATTTCTCGCTATTTGGAATGGCTGAAACAGTCGGGAAACTTGCAGCGCTACATGGAACTGCTGGTCAACGCCTTTAACCCAGCCACGATCGCGGGCGTGATGTGCCGCAATACCCTATCGGTTGCGTGGGATGGGCGTCTCTACGATTGTGACTTTAACCAGATGCTCGACCTGGAGATCCAGGCTCCCGATGGCACTCACCCGCATATTCGAGACTTCAATCCAGTAACACTGGCACAGCGTCAAATTGTCACTGGACGGCATTGCTTTGGCTGCACCGCTGGCGCAGGTAGCTCCTGTGGTGGAGCGATCGTGTAGAGGCAAAGCCGGTCTTCCCCCTGCACCACCAGCGGACATCGACACCAGATCGGTTCGGTTCCACGCCTCCCATTTGATCGATAATCTAGATACCGTCATAGTAGGAGTTATTTAAGCGGGATATCTGACCGACGGGTATCCCGAAACGGAAGTGTGAACCTCGTGCCTAAGTGGTTACTGCCAACATTAAGTGAAATTCTGGCGCTGAACGATCCAACGTGGGCTGCTCAGCTAGAGCCGTTGTCGGCTGGTATGGTGGGAGAGCCAGTCAGCCCGCAACCCGCAAGTCGGCTGGCACTGCAACGAGTACGAGCTGAGCGCGAATGGTCAGGGGCGATCGCTGCTCTCAGTGCACTATTGAACCAGGCTGTATCGGCAGAGCCGTCCCTCAATCGTGACCCCGCCGCCACTCAGGGGCTGGTGCTGTCCGGGCCATTGCCTGTACTCAGCCATCCTGAGCTGGTGCGCAACTTCACGACCTGGTCACTTACGGCCAATCCCCTCCACGTGACGGCCTGGCTACCGCTACAGCTCTTACCAGCAGACAGCAAAACCGCCAAGCCCCTGCCGGAAAAATCGACCACGCCTTCGTTACCGCTGCTTCCAGGTGACCCACTGGCAGCAGAGCAGTTTTGTCTGGTGCTGACGCCCTGGTTCAGCCTGGTGCTGGTGCTGGGCGAATCGTTGAGCGGTGAACCGAGCTTCATGTTTTCCTTCATGCCAGACGTGGTGCAACAGGCGTGGGAAGCCATTCGACCGCGAATTTTGCTCATGAATTCCGATCAGGTCGAGCAGCTCGATGCTTTGGCTGAGCAGTTCACACCCGTTGCGCCAGATTACACTGCCGTGATGCAGTTCAGCCGGTTGATGCTGGCTCACCTACCAGAGCCGCTGGATGAACTCCGGAGCGAAAAGCTCAATGGCCAGTACGCCGCTCGGTCAGAATTCGGTGGCGATCGCGCCGAAGCGCCTCACGCATCAAAGCAGCCGGCCTATTCCACCCGTTCAGCACCGTTTGCGGCCCATGCCTTTGTTGAAGCCAGCCCAACGGCGACTCCCGATATCACCAGCATCGATATTGAGCTGCTCCAGGCGCTCGCGCACGAAATTCGCACGCCGCTGACCACCATTCGTACCCTCACCCGATCGCTGCTGAAGCGGACTGATCTCCCACCCGACGTGGTCAAACGGTTAGGCATTATTGATCGCGAGTGCAGTGAACAGATCGATCGCTTCGGCTTAATCTTCCGTGCGGTTGAGCTGCAAACCACACCAACCCGTCAGGAAAAGATGTCGCTGACGCGGACTTCGCTGGCGCAGGTCTTTCAGCAGAGCATTCCACGCTGGCAACAGCAGGCCAGTCAGCGACAGCTCACGCTGGATGTCGTGCTACCCCAGCGAATGCCTACCGTGGTGAGCGATCCCACAATGCTCGACCAGGCGCTTACGAGTTTGATTGAACGGTTTACCCGCAGTCTACCGGCAGGTAGCCATATTCAGGTAGAAGTCATGCTGGCAGGCGATCAGCTCAAAGTACAGCTACAGTCTGAACCCGATGCGGCCTTTACAGCGCGTCAGCACCACCGACCACTGCTGCGATCGCTGGGCCAACTGCTGATGTTTCAGCCCGAAACGGGCACGCTCAGTCTCAACCTGACGGCCACCAAGAACCTATTTCAATCGCTGGGCGGCAAGCTCATCGTGCGCGAACGGCCTCAGCAGGGTGAAGTGATGACCGTATTTCTGCCGCTAGAGGTTAGCAGCATCGACGTGTAGCGCCTGTCAAAATGGTGGACTAGAATGTCCCGGCCTGCAAGCAACCGCGCTTACTTTGCCTGGGCCTGAAGCTGACGGTCGATCGACGCTGCGGCAGCCAATCCTGAGAGAAATGCCTGCTCCACTTTTTGACCTCCACACCAGTCACCCGCGCACACTAGCGGCGCTGCCGTCTCTGCGGATAGATCGGGGTCTGCCAGCGGCGATCGCGCAAAGGCATAGCGCCAACGATGCACCTGTAGCCAATCGGGAGTCGCCAACCATGCCGCCTGTAGCCGCTCTGCCGCCCGTTTGAGCAGCGTATATCCGGCGGACTGAAGGGAAATTGCGTCTAAATACTGTTCGGCAAAGGCTGCCGTACTCTGCACCACAAACACCGGCTGCGGTGCGTCCTTGCGCTTGCTGCTATCATCACCCAACCAGGCCAGATTCCCATCTTTTGTAAAGGTGACGGAGCAGACGTTCGGGTACTGAGACAGCCACTCCTGCCGCCGATCAACGGCATAGCCTGCGATCACGCTCAAGCAGGGTGTGAATGTCACTGATTGCACCTGCTGGAGAAATGCATCCGGCAGCACACCGACGGGCAGGGTTTGCAGCAGCATCGCCGCTTGCGGTGCCGGGATCGCAACCACGATCGCCCCAGCAGATAGCGTTACCGTCGTCATTGTCTGGTCAGGGGCCGTATGCTGGCAGGTCACCTGCCAATGACCATCATCACCTTGAGCAATCGTCTTCACCACATGGCTCAAGCGAATGTCTAAATCACGCGCCAAAAATTTAGCGATCGCCGTCATCCCGTCGGGCGCAATGAACCGTGGGTTAGCGTCGGCAGCGTGCAGTGTGCCATCGGCACCGAGTTCATGCACCGTGTCTGTCCAGACCGTCAAAACACCTGTAGCGATCATCGGCTGCAGCAGCGATCGAAACGCCTCTCCTTTAGGGGTCAGGTAACACGTCCCATGATCCGCCAACGTACCGTGCAACCGCCGCGTTGCCACACGTCCACCGACCCCCCGCGACTTTTCTAAAATGACCACTCGATACCCCGCATGTTGCAGTTGCCGCGCGCACGTCAGTGCTGACATACCCGCACCAATAACAGCGACATCAAAATCAGTAGCAGCGTAGTTCATGCAGCAGGGTTAGGGTTCTTAGTTCTTAACATTGGCACGATTATATCGAGGGGAAGGGGTGAAAAGGTACGAGCCAAAAGTGTTTACCCCTCCCCGATCCCATTCTCGTAAACCGCTCCCTTGCATCCCACCCCCCGCTCACCGCCATTTCCCTATCCCATTGGGTAGAATAATGGCATTAAACCGATTCACGATGGGGAGGAATGAGGGGTGGATGAGTTGCGAGCTGCTTTAGAGTTGGCGACGGACGATGAGTTGCAGGATTTGACAGAGATCTTGTTTCGCCCCAAGTTTAATCCCATCGATTACGTTACGGCCCTCGACCCGATCACGGTGCAGAGCCAGGATCGGGCAGCCTGGTTAAACTCCCTGGAAGAACGGTTCAGGTTTTTAGCGGCTGATGGCGTCACTGTCCTGAGCCGTAAAACACAGCGGTTGACCTATCGCCAGATTTTGATTCAAGTTTGTCGTCATCTCAAGCTTCCCTATCAGGGGTCAATGTCCACTGTCGATTTGGAAGCAGAAGTCTTTCTTTCCCTGCTGGCGCGTGCCTGGAAGCAAATGCCAGAGTCAGAGCGGGGTGCTTTGAACATTCGACTACAGCGATCGCTCACTAACTCGCAGATCTTGCCCCAGTTGCCGCTGTCGCTGCAACGCGACCCATTGAGCCTGCTAGCCAAAGGGGGCAGCGCGATCGCGGTTAGCTCCATTCTGCGACCAATTCTGCTGCAGCAAATTGCCCGTCAGTTTGCCGTTCAGCTAGCGACGTATCAGATCGCGCAACAGGCCGTTACGACCAGCGGTATGCTGGCAGCCGCGCAGTTGGAAAACTACCTTGCCTTACAAACGGCTCGTCGGGGAATGGCGTTGAGCGCAGCACGGTTGACGGCGGCACGGAGCATTTTTGCATTTATTGGGCCAGCAATGTGGGCATGGTTTTTGGCTGATCTGGGCTGGCGTGCGATCGCGACCAACTACGGTCGCATTATCCCGATCATTTATGCCCTTGCCCAAATCCGTCTTACCCGTGCTGATTGCTTCGAACCGGCTTAGACACTATCCTCACGTTCATTCCCTCACCCCTCTGTTGTGTCACTCCGGGTCGATAAACGATGGCGCTCAAAGACTGGCTGAAGGTCTGGTTTCCCTACCAGCGTCATCCTGATTCTCGACTACAGCCCCTATGGACTCTCACTCAGCTTTCAGCGCTGGCGCTGCCGTTTAGTTCGCTGTTAGGGGGTGTGGGCATTTTGGTGGCGGCCATTGGGGTTTGGCAACAGCGCAGTCAAGCGATTGTCCGGCGTCCGCTCAACCGCGGCTTTGCGGTGCTGAGTGGGTTGATGCTGCTGAGCGCGGCATTGGCGTTTAAACCGCCAGAAGCCTTTCTGGGCCTGTTTAACTTCCTGCCCTTCTTTTTTGTGTTCGCCGCACTGAGTGAGCTGCTCCAGACACCCGCCCAGCTGCGACGACTCGCGTGGATCCTGGTGCTTGGCTCCGTGCCTGTAGTGGCGATCGGAGTGGGTCAGCAGTTTTGCGGCTGGGCCGGGACGGTGCAGGTTCTTTGGGTTGTGCTCAACTGGACGATCGATCCAACTGGCAACCCACCGGGACGGATGGCCTCTATTTTCTTCTACGCCAACGTACTGGCCAGCTATCTGGCAATCACGCTGACGTTAAGCGTGGGCCTGTTGGTTGAGGCATGGATCGGGGATGGTCAGCGGCAAACGACAAACGGTAAGCGCCAGACGGACTCAGGGGACAGGGGCACCAGAGAACAGCGGGAGGAGGGGGTATTTCTACCTCGATCGCCGCTTCCAACGCACGCTCTACCCACACGCCTTTTTCTGGCTGTAACGGTGCTGGGTAACGCGATCGCCCTGATTTTAACGGACTCTCGCAACGCCTGGGCGATCGCAATCCTGGCCTGTCTGGCCTACGCGCTCTACCTGGGCTGGCGCTGGTTGCTGGTTGGGGTGGGCGTAGTCATGGGCAGCACGCTAGGAGCCGCTTTTGGGCCATCTCCGGTGCGGGAATGGCTGCGATCAGTTGTGCCAGCCTTCTTTTGGGCCAGACTGACTGACCAACTGTATCCCGATCGCCCGGTGGCAGAGCTCCGCCGCACCCAATGGCAGTTTGCCTGGTCACTGGCTCAACAGCATCCACTGACTGGCTGGGGGTTGCGTAACTTCAGCCCGATCTATGAGGCACAGATGCATTATTTCATCGGCCATCCCCACAACCTTGTGCTGATGCTGGCAGCGGAAACAGGATTACCAGCAACGCTGCTGTTTCTGGGTCTGGTTGGGTGGGTCGTTGTTCAAGGCAGTGCCTGTCTCCACCAATGGAACACCTCGTCCGACGGGATCACCCGTCCCAACCGTCGCGATCGCTTAATTTACTTTACAGTTCTCGTCGCTTTCATGGGTTGTACGCTGTTTAGCCTGCTAGACATCACGCTGTTTGATGTGCGGATCAACCTGCTGGGCTGGCTATTGCTATCCGCGATCGCGGGGATCACATATCGCCACACGGCAGCCCCAAGCCAGTGAGGGACAGTCGAAGCAAAGGGTTGTCGAACTTGCGTTGCGGTCTACTAGCTCCAAAATCGTAACCCAGTTACAATAGTCAGAGACCGGTTAGGCTGTGCAAACGCTGAAGTGAACAGGGTTTTCGCGTGACTCAGGATCGAGCGACTCCACAGGAGAATGACGGCAGGACACCACACCAAAGGGTGCTGGCTTCCAGCTACTACGGCCTACTAGGGTTACACCCTTCGGCGTCGTCACGCGAAATTCGTCAGGCTTACCGCGATTTGAGCAAGCTCTATCATCCTGATACCACAGCTCTGTCCGCTGCTGCCGCCACAGCCAAGTTTCAGCAGCTCAACGAAGCCTATGCAACACTGAGCAACCCGGAACGCCGTACGGCTTATGACCAAACGATCGGCTACTCGCGCATTCCTGTTGTGCAGCCCGTATCGCAACCGCCGAGTTCGCCATCGCGTAAATTTCAGTCGTCATCGGCCTATCTAGACCCAACCGATCGCCCACTATCGCCCGGAGAGATTTTTGCGCTGTTCATTCTGGGGCTCACGTTTGTTGGGTGCCTGGTGCTGGCAATTACGATCGGCCTCACGCGCGGCGAAGCTGTCTTGCAGCCGATCACGGCACACGTCAACCGCCCCTACCAGGCTGTGACGGCATCTGAAACCAACACCGTCCAGCCAAGCACAAACCCAGCGGCCACCGATCAACTCGAAGAGTCTGCGGTGTCTGTCCCAAATGTGGTCGATCTACCCGCGCCAGCGCCATCCGCTGCGACGCCCCAGCCTCCTGCTGTCCCTATTCCTCTTGAGCAATTGAATGTCACTTCCTCCCGCTGATACCCCCCTGTACAACCATCCCCTTCCAGAGATTGAGCAATGGCTCCTTGAGAAGGGTTGTCAGCAAGACCGTACAGAACGCCACTGCTGGTCAATTCAGCAACCCGACTGGAAGGCAGAGCTATGCCTTGATATTGACCAACTCACCGTCCGCTACTTGCAGTCCAATAATGACTATGCCGTGCAGCGATCGTTCAAGTATTCTCTGAGTCGGCAAGATATTGAAGATGCGGTCTTTGCCGGGCCATGACATGAGGCGGCGCGTTGAATTGACCGCATTCGCGATCGCTTCCCATCTCCCCTTAAAATCAGGGAATGAAAAACTCGCGATCACCCGTTGAAATTCCCGCTTGCGCCTGGAGCCGTCCCATCGGTTTGGGCTGGGAAAAGCCGTATACCGTCCGTTATGTCAGCAATCTGGATGATGGTCCCTGGCATGGGATGCCGTTGGGCGGGTTTGGGGCAGGCTGCATTGGGCGATCGCATCGGGGCGACTTCAACCTCTGGCACATTGACGGCGGTGAACACATCTTCAAATCGATGCCTGCCTGTCAGTTCAGCGTTTTTGAGGAAGTGGGCGAAGAGGCTCAGGCATATGCGCTGTGTACAGAACCGCCAGAGGATGGGACGTTAGGGGCTTGGCAATGGTATCCGGCGAGTCAAGAGACTGGGGAAGGGGCAACCGCAGAGACGCAGAGACGCGGAGAAGTGGAAACTCAACACCCCACACCCCACACCGGCACGTATCATGCCCTTTACCCACGCAGTTGGTTTGTCTACGAAAACGTCTTTCAGGCAGAGCTAACGTGTGAGCAGTTTTCACCCATCTGGGCGCACAACTACCAGGAAAGCAGTTATCCTACAGCAGTCTTTCGCTGGACGGCGCACAATCCTACTGACCAACCAATTACCCTAAGCATCATGCTGACCTGGCAAAACATGGTCGGCTGGTTCACCAATGCACTGAAGTCACCAGAGGTGCAGTTGCGTGATGATGGCAGCCCGTTTTATGACTACCAGCCGCGTTTGGGGGAAAGCGTTGGGAACTTCAATCGCCTGATGGGAGACGAGCAGCGGTTAGGGGTGGTGATGGGAAAGGATAAAGGCGAAAGTCTAAAGGATAAAAACGAAGAAACTTATCCTACCCCTTTGGGGAAGCAAGCTACATCCTTTATCCTTCATCCTTCAGAAGGCTCCGGTCAATGGTCGATCGCCACTTACCTTGATCCAAACCTTTACGAGGTCTTCTACCACACACGCTGGAACCCCTCTGGAGATGGTGCTGACCTATGGGATACCTTTGCTCAGGATGGCTCGCTGGCGGATTTTGATGATGATACACCCGCAGTGGAAGGGGAGCAGCTTGGAGCCGCGATCGCCGTTCGGTTCACCTTGCGACCAGGGCAAACGCGCCACATTCCCTTTGTGCTGACGTGGGATTTTCCAGTAACGGAGTTTGCTCAGGGCACTGAGTACTTTCGGCGCTACACAGACTTTTTTGGGCGCAATGGACAGAATGCATGGGCAATGGCTCGTACCGCATTGAAGCATCACCAAACATGGCGCGAAAAGATTCAAGAGTGGCAGCAGCCGATCGTCGAGCGAGACGATTTGCCTGACTGGTTCAAGCTGGCATTGTTCAATGAACTGTACAACCTGACCGATGGAGGAACGCTGTGGAGTGCGGCTGACGAACGCGATCCGGTGGGACAATTTGCCGTACTGGAATGCATCGACTACCGCTGGTACGAAAGCCTGGATGTACGACTCTACGGCTCTTTTGCGCTGTTGATGCTGTTTCCCAAGCTCGAAAAAGCGGTGATGCGTGCGTTTGCGAGAGCGATTCCTGCCAGTGACGATCGCACGCGGGTCATTGGCTACTACACGACGATCGGCGCTGAAAGTCCGCTAGCCGTCCGCAAAGTCGCTGGAGCCACCCCTCACGACCTCGGCGCACCGAACGAACACGTCTGGGAGAAGACCAACTATACCAGCTATCAAGACTGCAACCTCTGGAAAGACCTGCCCAGCGACTTTGTCCTGCAAGTCTACCGGGATTATCTGCTCACAGGCGCAACCGATGTGGAGTTCCTCGCCGAATGCTGGGAGGCGATCGTCCAGACCCTCACCTACCTCAAAACCTTTGACCTCGACGGCGACGGTATTCCCGAAAACTCCGGTGCACCTGACCAAACGTTTGATGACTGGAAGCTGCAAGGCGTGAGTGCCTATTGTGGGGGTTTGTGGATTGCGGCGTTGGAGGCAGCGATCGCGATCGGGAGAATCTTAGAAAAGGCAGAAGGCAAAGGGCAGGAGGCAGAAGGGCAGAGGGAGCAGAGGGAGCAGAGGGAGCAAGCAGAACTTCATCTCTCATCCCTCATCCCTCATCCCTCATCCTTTATTTCTCAATGTCAGTCCTGGCTCACCCAATCCCGCCCTGTCTATCAGGAAAAGCTCTGGAACGGTCAGTACTACCGCATCGACAGCAACAGCGGCTCGGATGTGGTGATGGCGGATCAACTTTGCGGGCAGTTTTACGCTCGGCTGTTGGGGTTGCCTGATGTCGTACCCGACGAATGTGCCAGAACCGCGCTCCAAACGGTTTACGAGGCTTGTTTTGTGAAGTTCAATGAATATCTCGCATCTGGTGCGCTGAGTGCTCAGACGTTTACTTCGGTGCAGGAGGCAAGGGCAGCTGAGGAAGAGGCAACCGCAGAGACGCAGAGACGCGGAGAGATCGACAGTGCTGAATCCAGTTCTTCAACTCATCCCTCATCCCTCATCCCTCATCCCTCCCCACCCACACCCCACTCCCCACTCCCCACTCCCCACCCGATCGGCGCTGCCAACGGTGTTCGTCCCAGCGGTGCTCCCGAAAATCCCAACGCGACTCATCCGCTGGAAGTGTGGACGGGCATTAACTTTGGGTTAGCGGCATTTCTTGCGCAAATGGGCATGACGGAGGAAGCGATGCAAATCACCGAAGCGGTGGTGCAGCAAATTTACGAGAATGGGCTACAGTTCCGTACACCAGAAGCGATTACGGCTAGCGGTACGTTTCGTGCCTGCCACTACCTGCGGGCACCTGCGATCTGGGCAATCTATAGGGAATTGGCGATCGCAAACCCATCTGCAACCTCTGGAAATGGCTAAATGTTCTCAATCGGCGAACGTTGTCAAAAAGCTGATAGCCGATGGCGAATTTTAAGAGATTTTCGGTTGATTGTGTGCGTCTACTTGAGGCGACTCAATCCTGGTTCGATGCCTTGGTGGCACTCTAATTTGATGAGGGTCAAGGAAATCGA
>Ga0070738_10006691_pt1 | contig 11932 bp, 12 predicted proteins | sample Coa_R2_2_FD_66446 | JGI IMG/M metagenome (GOLD analysis project Ga0070738, IMG submission 66446) | Surface soil microbial communities from Centralia Pennsylvania, which are recovering from an underground coalmine fire - Coalmine... | ecosystem: Environmental > Terrestrial > Soil > Unclassified ... | reverse complement strand
CGCGCTCGGGATGCAGCACGGCATCGCCGCGTGCATTGACCGCCTCCATCATGTCGGAGACCACCGGAAGCGGCTCATAGTCGACCTTGAGGAGGCCGATCGCATCCTCGGCGATGTACCGCGTCTCCGCCACGACCAGCACCACCGGCTCGCCGACATGGCGGACCTTGCCGAGCGCGATGCAGCGCTGCTCGACCGTCGGGCTGGCGAAGCAGGGCTCCGGTCCGGTCTGCCTGGCGGCGTCCTCGCCGGTGATCACGGCGACGACGCCGGGCAGCGCCGCGGCGGCGCTCTTGTCGATCGAACGGATGCGGGCGTGCGCATGCGGGCTGCGCAAGACCGCAGCATGCGCCATGTTCGGCAATACGATGTCGTCGACGAAACGGCCGTGTCCGCACAGGAAGCGGGGATCCTCCTTGCGCAACATGCGCGTGCCGATGATGTCGAGCTTCTGGTCCGGCCGCTCTTTCTGCCGACCCGGCGGCGGCGACAGGATCTTGCCGGCTTGCGCCATCATGCCCTCGCGTTCTCGGCGCGCAGCAGTTCGACGGCACGCTCCACCGAATTGACGATGTCTTCGTAGCCGGTGCAGCGGCAGATGTTGTCGTTGAGCCGCGTGCGGATCGTCTCCCGGTCCGGGCTCGGGTTCTCGCGCAAAAGCTCGGTCATCAGCATCAGCATGCCGGGCGTGCAGTAGCCGCATTGCAGCCCGTGCATCTCGCGGAAGGCCCGCTGCAGCGGGCTGAGGTTGTCGATGCGGCCGAGCGATTCGACGGTCTCGATGCGCCGGCCGTCGGCCTGCACCGCGAGCGTGCAGCAGGCCCGGGTCGCCAGCCCGTCGAGCAGGACGGTGCACGCGCCGCACACGCCGTTCTCGCATCCGACATGCGTGCCGGTGAGCCCGATCTCCTGGCGGATGAAGTCGGACAAAAGAAGCCGCGGCTCGACCCGCCGCTTGAAGGAGCGACCGTTCACCACAACGTCGACGTCGAGAAGCTCCATTGTGCGCTCACCCCTCTATGGTCTGGCCGGCGCGCGCGCATGCCACGCGCAGCATCCGCCGGGCCAGCGTCCCCGCCACGTCGCGCCGATAGGCCTCGTCGGCGTGCAAGTCGTTCGCCGACGTCATGCCGGCGGCCGCCGCGTCGGCGACCTCTTCAATGAGCGCCGCCGACACCGGCCTGCCCTCGAGCTTGGCTTCCGCCGCCGGCACCCTGAACACGTTATGCACCGCGTTGCGGAAGCCGATGCGCACGTCGCGGCAGGTGCCGTAGCGGATGGTCAACAGGCAGCCCGCGGCGATCAACGCCCGGTCGCCGTAACGCTGGCTGACCTCAAGAAAGCAATACCCGTGACCGGGCGGCGGGCGCGGCACGCGGATTTCGACCAGCAGCTCGTCGTCGGCCAGATCGGTCGCGAAAGGCGCCTTGAAGAAGCGTTCGGCCGCGATGGTGCGCTGCGAACGCGCGCTGCGCGCGATCATCGCCGCTCCCAGCAGCGTGACCACGAGCGGCATTTCGAAGGCCGGGTCGTTGTGACAGAGATTGCCCCCGATGGTCCCGCGGTTGCGGACGCAGTGGTTGGCGACGTGGGCGTAGGCCTCGGTCATCAGCGGGCAGGCGGCGGCGACCACGGACGAACGCAGGAGCGTGTTGTGCGTTGTCAGCGCACCGATGCGCAGCTGCCCGTACTCCTCGACGATGTACTGCAGCTCGCTGAGCCGGCTCACGTCGATGAGCCGCCCCGGCGCGAGCAGCCGCATGTTGAGCATGGGGACGAGGCTGTGCCCGCCGGCCAACACCTTGGCGTTGCCGCGGTGACGCGACAAGGCATCGAGCGCGGCGCGCAGCGTTGGCGGCCGCTCGTAGGCGAAGACGGGGGGCTTCATTCAGTCGGTCCCTCCCTCCAGCTTCCCTCTCCGGAGGTCAGCGGCGCCGTTGTCGTCGGCGCCTTCATCGTTTGCCGGGCAATGTGATTGATCGCCCCCGCCCTGGCAAGCGGCGGCGGCGGACGGCGGCGGACGGCGACCGGTTACGGCGGGGAGGCGGATCCGCCGATTGAGCGCCGGCGCGCGCTGTGATCGACTTCGGCGATTTGGCCTGCGACCGAGGAGAAAGATCGATGCCGTTCGCGCTGCCCGAGCTTCCCTACCCCTACGACGCCCTCGCCCCCTACATGTCGCGCGAGACGCTCGAATTCCACCACGACAAGCATCACCTCGCCTACGTCAACAACGCCAACAGCTTGATGAAAGGCACCGAATTCGAAGGCCGACCCCTGGAGGACGTGGTCAAGAGCTCGTTCTTCGGCAATCCGGCCTTGTTCAACAATGCCGGGCAGCACTACAACCACGTTCACTTCTGGAAATGGATGAAGCCCGGCGGCGGCGGCGACCGCATGCCCGGCAGCCTGGAAAAGCAGATTGTCGCCGATCTTGGATCGGTGGCGAAAATGAAAGAGGACTTCATCCGCGCCGGCGCCACGCAGTTCGGATCCGGCTGGTGCTGGCTGGCGGTCAGGTACGGCCGCATCGAGGTCATGAAGACCGCGAACGGCGAAAACCCGCTCGTCCACGGCGCGACGCCGATCCTCGGCTGCGATGTCTGGGAACACTCCTACTACATCGACTACCGCAACCGGCGCCCTGACTACCTGAAGGCGTTCGTCGACAATCTCGTCAACTGGGAGTACGTGGCCGAAATGCTCGCCGCCGCGAGCAAATAGACCGCGCTCACTCGTCCTCGTCCCCGGCCTCGACGTCGCTATCCGGTTCCGGCTGGCTCTCCGGCGGGGTGAGACCCTCTAGACCTTTGAGCAGCTCTTCCTCGCTCATCCGGTCGGTGGTCACTTCGGTGTCGTCGGCATCGACGCCGGTGCCGGGCGCGCCGATCAGCGGCACCCCCTCGGGCTCCGGCTCATCGACCTCGACGTACTTCTGCAGGGAGTGGACGAGTTCCTCCCTGAGATCCTCGGGCGACACCGCCTTCTCGGCAATCTCGCGCAGCGCCACGACCGGGTTCTTGTCGTTGTCGCGCTCGACCGCGATCTGTCCCCCGGACGAGATCATGCGCGCGCGATGACTGGCGAGGAGAACGAGGTCGAAGCGGTTTTCGACCTTATCGATGCAATCTTCGACGGTGACCCGAGCCATGTTGCCGCTCCTGCGGGGCCTGCCCCTGCCGCTGGGGTTGTTTCCAGCGGGCTCGAGGTATCGTCATCGGGAGCAAAGCGCAAGGGGTGCAAAGAGGGAGAAGCGGCGCCGCATGCCCGGCGGGCGTGACCGGCAAACTTGTGAAGGATTGTTAACTTGGCCTTGCGCTGCGGCTCTGTTACCGGTGACGGGCGAATCGCGGCGGCGGAGTGCGATTTTTTCGTTGCCCGCCTTGGCGTCGCGGTTTGCCGCGACGGCGTGCCGCACTCCCGGCGTCGATGCTTGCGCAAAATCGGCATACGCCATAGCGATAGGACCGTGGTTTTGCCATCGTGCTCGCGTAGCGAGGTTCCGGTGGCGCAAAGTTTTGCAGGGCGCGCCGCGGAACGCCGAAATTTATTGCGGCGGTTTTCGGTTTTCATCACGAGAGACGGATCGAGAGAAAGCACATGTCGGCACAGATAGAGAAAATCGCACTGTTTATCGACGGCGCAAATCTCTACGCCACCGCCAAGTCGCTGGGCTTCGACATCGATTACAAGCGGCTGCTGCGCGAGTTTCAGTCGCGCGGCTATCTCGTGCGCGCGTTCTATTACACCGCCGTGATCGAGGATCAGGAATATTCCTCGATCCGCCCGCTGATCGATTGGCTCGACTATAACGGCTACACCGTCGTCACAAAGGCGACCAAGGAGTTCGTCGATCAGACCGGGCGGCGCAAGGTCAAGGGCAACATGGACATCGAGCTTGCCGTCGACGCCATGGAAATTGCGCCGCACATCGACCAGATGGTGCTGTTCTCCGGCGATGGCGACTTTCGCTCACTGGTCGAGGCGGTGCAGCGGCGCGGTGTGCGGGTTGTCGTGGTATCGACGATCTCCACCCAGCCGCCGATGGTCGCCGACGAGTTGCGCCGCCAGGCGGACCAGTTCATCGACATCATCGAACTGCAGAACAAGATCGGCCGCGACCCGGCGGAGCGCCCGGTGCGCGAGCCGCGCGAAGCGCGCGAGCCACGGGAGCCGCGCCACACGCCGCAGTTCCTCCAGCGCAGCACCGCCGGGTCGCGCGCCGAGGTCGGGATCGAGGACGAGTTCGACGAAGACTAGGCCGCGCGATGGCCGTCATGGCGCGCTCGAGCGGCGAGCCCGGCCGCGATTGTCCGCGCTGCCCGCGCCTGGTGGCGTTGCGCAGCGTCTGGCGCAAGAACGAACCGGATTGGTTCAATGCGCCGGTCCCCTCGTTCGGGCCGGTGGATGCGCGGTTGTTGATCGTGGGTCTGGCACCCGGGCTGCGCGGCGCCAACCGGACCGGCCGGCCGTTCACCGGCGACTATGCCGGCGATCTTCTCTACGCGACGCTGAAGAAATTCGGCTTCGGCCGCGGCGACTACCAAGCGCACCCGGACGACGGATTCACGCTCGTCGACTGTCGCATCACCAACGCGGTGCGCTGTGTGCCGCCCGACAACAAGCCGACGGCGCAGGAGATCGCGGCTTGCCGCGATTTCCTCGTCGCCACAGTCAGGGAGATGGGCAAGCTCCGCGCCGTGGTCACGCTCGGCCGCATCGCCCACGAAAGCTTCATAGCGGCGCAGCGCGCCAAGCTGCGCGACCATCCATTTGCCCACGGCCGCACCCACGTCATGGGCGGGATCGTGCTATTCGACTGCTACCACTGCTCGCGCTACAACACCTCGACGGGCGTGCTCACGCCGCAGATGTTCCGTAACGTCTTTGCGCGGGTGCGCCGCCACCTCGATGCCGCGCTCTGAGCTTGCGCCTGCCAAGTGGGCGCCGCGGCGGACTCCTAGGCAAAAATAGAGGCTTCGTATTTGCCGCTGCCCATTTCGCCCGGCGGGAAGATGCCGTGTCGCTCGATCCACGCGAACGACTCTTCGAACGCTTCCTTCGAATACGGCTCGAACACCAGCCGCTCGCCCGGCCCCCAGCGCCGCGTGTCCATCTGGTCGTGGAAACGCACGGGGAACTCCTTCTTGTAGTAATGGGTATACAGTTCCGGCCGCAGGTCGATGTCGCGTTGGGCGCGGCGCAAGGCGCGGAAATATTTGGCCACATCGGCCGGATCCGGCGAGCCGGTGATCATCGATGCCATCATGAACGTCGTGTCGATGATTTTGCGGAAGCCGAGCTGCTCGACGAAATAATACGGCCCGCTGAACAAAGACGCCGCCGGCAGCTTGCCGTCGATGAGCAACTCCATGCGGCTGAACAAGAGGCCGTCGCTGAACGAAAGCGTGATCTCCTCCGGCTTGAGATACTGCTCGAGCCCCTGGATGGTCGCATAGTGGCTGCCGGACTGATAGCCGACGGAAATCGGCACCCCGGCAAGGTCCGCCGGCGTCTTCACCGCCGAATCCGGCGGCACGAATATGCCGCAGGGCGAAACCGAGTAGCACCCGGCATAGAGCTTGCCGTGGCCTTTCGAGGCGGCAACGTTCATGGTCCAGTGGCATGCGCCGCTGACATTGCAGCTGCGGCCGGCTTCGAGCGTCTGATAGGCGCCGACCTTGTTGCCGAGCTGGTGACCGCGGCCGGTGCTCGAATCCATGGTCTCGCGGAACTCGTACTGCAGACCCTCGGCGGCGAAATAGCCTTTCTCTTCGGCAACCCATTCCTGCAGCCGAAAGTGCGGAGCGACGATGAATTTGTCCATGGGCGGTATCCTTCGTGCGCCGGCACATTAGACCACATTCGGCTTTCGACGGCAAAGAAGCGTCGTTGCCGAAGGATGGCGACGGCTTCCTAGCGCTGTTCGTTGCCGCCGGCACGCAGCCAAGCGACGACCTCCGCGGCGTTTCGATCGGGCGGGAACACCGGATAGAAGACCTTGGCGACGACGCCGTCGTCGACGACGAGCGCCATGCGCTTGAGCAGCGTCATGCCGGCGACCGAGAAGGTCGGCAAATCGAGGGCGCGCGTGAACCTGAGTTCGGCGTCGGACAGAAGCGGAAACGGCAGCCGCAGCCGCTCCGCGGCTTCGCGCTGATAGGGGGTGTCCTGGGTGGACATTCCGAACAGATGGGCCACGCCCAGCCCCTTGAGCGTAGCGAAGTGGTCGCGAAAGCCGCAGGATTGCGGCGTGCAGCCGCGCGCGCCCGGAATATCGTCCCAGCCGGGCGGCAGCTCGACCCCGGGGACGCCGGTGCGCGGATAGATGTAGAGCACGGTCCGCCCGGGCAGCGTCGCCGGGCTGTAGGCAGCGCCGTCCGTCGCCGGCAAGGCAATGTCCGGAAGCTTCGCGCCCGGGAGGTGGCGCGCGCCGCCGTCATCCTGCGGCACCGGGATGTCGGCGGGCAAAAAGGTCGGATCGTGGGTGCCGGGGGCCTCTCTTGCGCTCATGGCTGTGTTCCTACGTAAGAGATGAATTCCATCGGCGAACCGTCGGGATCGCGGGAGTCGACGCCGGTGCCGGCGCTCTCAGCGCCGAAACGCCGGGCCGACGCGCTTTGGCGATGCTCGGTCGGCGGCGGCATCGTCAGCCCTTCTGCCGCAGCAGGCGGCCGCGCTCGCGTTCCCACGAACGCCTCTTCTCGGTTTCGCGCTTGTCGTAGAGCTTCTTGCCGCGCGCCAAGGCCAGCTCGACCTTGGCGCGACCTTTCTCGTTGAAATATAGCTTGAGCGGCACGAGCGTCATGCCCTCGCGCTCGACCGCGCCGATGAGTTTGTCGATCTGGCGGCGATGCAGCAGCAGCTTGCGCGGTCGCTTCGGTGCGTGATTGAAGCGGTTGGCCTGCAGATATTCGGGAATGTTGCTGTTGATCAGCCAGATCTCGCCGCCGCGCGCGTCGGCGTAGGACTCGCCGATGGTGGCCTTGCCCTGGCGCAGCGACTTCACTTCGGTGCCGGTGAGCGCAATCCCCGCCTCCAGGGTCTCGTCGATGAAATAGTTGAAGCGCGCTTTGCGGTTGTCGGCGACGATGCGCAGCTTCCTTTCGGCTTTGGCCGCCATGCCGGCATACCGTGCTCAACGGGATTTGAGCGCGTCGCGAATCTCGGTCAAGAGCTCAACTTCCTTGGAGGGAGGCGGCGGCGCGGCGGGCGCCTCCGGCTTCTTCAAGACGTTGATTCCCTTGATAACGATGAACAATGCCGCGGCAATGATGATGAAGTTGATGACGATGGTGACGAAGTTGCCCCAGGCGAAAACCGCGCCCTGCTTCTTCGCCTCGACCAGGGACGCCGCCGTGACTTTCGACGAGAGCGGGATGAAATAGTTCGAGAAATCGAACCCGCCGGTGACCGAGCCGATCACCGGCATGATGATGTCGGCCACCAGCGAGTTGACGACGGCGCCGAAGGCGGCGCCGATGACCACGGCGACGGCGAGATCGACCACATTGCCCCGCATCGCGAATTTCTTGAACTCCTCAAACATGTGTCCCTCCGCGGTTGGGAATTGCATCGGCCCCGCTCGCCGGGGCTTCGCCACGCCGCGCGCGTCCCCGCGCGCCCCTCCGCCGCACGGCCGCGGCCGCTCCCTCCGGCCGGCGCGCCTGTCGGCGGCGATAAAGGGTCAATTGATCAGGCCGGCATGCACCATGGCGCCGCGCACCGCAGCCTGCGTCTTCTCGGTAACCGGCACCATCGGCAGCCGCACCGTCTCGGCGCACTTGCCGATGAGCGAGAGCGCATATTTGACCGGCGCCGGGCTCGTCTCGATGAAGAGATTGATGTGCAGCGGGGCGAGCTTGTCCTGAAGTTTCAGGGCCGCGGCATAATCGCCCCTCAGGCACGCCGCCTGGAATTCGGCGCACAGTCGCGGCGCCACGTTCGAGGTCACCGAGATGCAGCCGTGTCCGCCGTGGGCCATGAAGCCGAGCGCGGTGACATCCTCGCCGGACAGCTGGTTGAAGTCCTCTCCCATCGCCGCGCGCTGTTGCGTCACGCGGGCGAGATTGGCGGTCGCGTCCTTGACGCCGGCGACGTTCTTGAGCTCGAACAGGCGCTTCATCGTCTCCACCGACATGTCGATCACCGAGCGCGACGGAATGTTGTAGATGATGATCGGAATGCCGATGGCGTCGTTGATCGCTTTGAAGTGCCGATAAAGACCCTCCTGGGTCGGCTTGTTGTAGTACGGGGTGACGACGAGCACCGCGTCGGCACCGCAGGCCTCAGCGTGGCGCGCCAGCGCGATGGCCTCCTCGGTGGAGTTCGATCCCGCTCCGGCGATGACCGGCACCCGGCCTCGCGCCTGCTCGACGCACCATTGCACGACCTCGTTGTGCTCCTGGTGCGTGAGCGTCGGGCTCTCGCCCGTGGTTCCGACCGGAACGAGCCCGTTGACACCCTCGTCGATCTGCCAGTCGACGAAGTCGCGAAACGCCTTTTCGTCCACGCTGCCGTTCTTGAAGGGCGTGACGAGCGCGGTAAACGATCCTCGAAAGCTCGTCTTGGCGGCCATGGCGCGATCCCCGCAAGCGACCCTTATTAAATATCAAGTCGCCGAGGGGCGCAAAAGCCCCTTCCCGCGCCGCGCGCCCCGCTTTCGCCGCGAAAACTCTCGATTGTCGCGCGCGGTTGCGGCGCTTTAGGAATTTTTTTAATCCTTGTCACGGAAGACGTTTCATCAATCGGGGGCGGCGCTACGAAAGAAGGTTCATGCCGTTGACGGCTTCTCGGCTTTTTCTCGCATTGGCCGCGGCCGCCCTGTTGGCGGACAATGTCGCTGCCGCGCCGGCCGCGAGCGACATTCCCCTGCCGCGGCCGCGACCTTCGATCGCCGGGGACAATAACGGTGCCAACCTCGCCCGCCGCGCCCTGCCGAAGGAGGCACGCGCGCCGCTGTTGTCCGTGCCGGACATTTCCACGGTCGGATCGATCCCTGCATCGGGCGTTCTCGGCCCGGCGGCGCTGGACGTGCCGAAAGGCCCCGCACCCAGCCCGCGCCGATCCTTGACCGCACCGCCGGCGCCGGCGCGGACCGCGCCGCCGCTCGCCATGGCGACGACCGCGAGCACGTCGCCGATCGATCTTTCCGCGGTCAAGCAGGCCATCGACCTGGCGCGGCGCGGCCAGCCCGACGAAGCGACCGGCATCGAAGGCACCATCGCCGATCCCCTCGCCCGCAAGCTCGTCGAATGGGTCATCTTGCGCAGCGACGATGCCGACCTTGATTTCCCCCGTTATGCGGCGTTCATCGCCGCCAATCCGGGCTGGCCGGGAATCACGGCTCTGCGCCGGCGCGCCGAAGCGGCGCTGTGGCAGCAGCCGGCCGACCGCCGCGCCGTGATCGCCTTCTTCGCCAACGAGCCGCCGCACACCGCCAAGGGCCGCTTTGCGCTCGCTCGCGCGCTGCTCGCCGCCGGCGATCGGGTCGGCGCGCTCGCGGTCGTCCGTCAGGCCTGGCACAGGGACGCCTTCGGCGCCGACGTCGAGGCGCAGGCGCGGCAGATGTTCGCCGGGCTCATCACCGCCGCCGACGACAAGGCGCGCATGAACGCCCGCTTCGACGACGACGACGTAGAAGCCGGCTTGCGCGCGGCGCGCCAGCTCGGCGGCGTCGAAGTGGCGATCGCCGCGGCGCGGGCCGCGGTCGTCAACCGGTCCGCCAAGGCGAAGACGCTGCTCGATGCAGTGCCGGCGCAGGCGCGGAGCGATCCCGGCTACATGTTCAGCCGCATCCAATGGCTGCGCCGCAGTGACAAGATCGCGGAAGCCGCGCAGTGGATGCTGGCGGCGCCGCGCGATGCGCTGCAGCTCGGCGACGTCGATCAGTGGTGGATCGAGCGACGGCAGGTCGCGCGCAAGCTGCTCGACCTGGGCGATGCCCGGTCGGCGTACGAGATCGCCCGCGATGGCGCGACGCCGCTCAACGAGAACTACCGCGCCGAGCAGCAGTTCACCGCCGGCTGGATCGCCTTGCGCTTCCTGCGCCAGCCGGCGATCGCGCTCGCCCACTTTGCCCGCATCGCCGAGGGCGTCACCAACCCGATCACGCTCGCCCGCTCCTACTATTGGCAGGGCCGCGCCGCGGAAGCGTCAGGGCGCGAGCAGGAGGCGCGCGCTCATTACCAGGCTGCGGCGCGCTACCCGACCGCGTACTACGGCCAACTGGCGCGGGCGCGGCTCGGCATCGACGTGGTGGCGCTGCGCAGCCCGCCGGAACCGCCTGCGCAGCAGCGTCGACTCGAGGTCGCGCGCGCCTTCGAGGTGCTGTACGCGCTCGACGAGCGCGATCTCGCCGCCGTCATGGCGGTCGAATTCGCCGACCAGTCGACCGATGCGGACGCACTGGCGACGCTCGCCGAGATCGCGACCCGCCACAAGGATGCGCGGGCGGCGCTGCTCATCGGCAAGACCGCCCTGGGCCACGGCCTCCCCTTTGAGCGCTACGCTTTTCCCGATTTCGGCGTGCCGAGCTATCAGCAGATCGGGCCGCCGGTGGAACGCTGCATGGTCTACTCGATCGTGCGCCAGGAAAGCGCCTTCAATCCCAAGGTCGTTTCCAGCGCCAATGCCATCGGGCTGATGCAGGTCACGCCCGAGGCGGGCCGCGACACCGCCAGGCGATTCAACGTCACCTTCAATCAGCGGCGACTGATGTCCGACATCGCCTACAACGCCCAATTGGGAACCGCGGAAATCGGCAACGACATCGCCACTTGGCGCGGCTCCTACGTGCTGGCCCTCGTCGCCTACAACGCCGGGCCGCGCCGCGCTCGGGAGTGGATCGCCCAATACGGCGATCCCCGCAGTCCGAAGGTGGACCCGATTGACTGGATCGAGCGCATCCCGATCGCGGAGACGCGCAACTACGTCCAGCGCGTGATCGAGAACGTGCAGGTCTATCGCGCCCGCTTCGACGAGAATCCGCGGCTCCTGATCGAAGCCGACTTGCGGCGCGGAGGATAAGCGCATCCGCGAAAGCATTTTGCGGTTGCCCTGTCGCCGGCGCGGCAGTTAATGTCGAATTTGTGACGGCTCTCGGGGAGAGCTGAAGCGGCGACAGGCCGGGCGATGAACAGACACTCCCCTCACCTCACGGCGGACCCCGATCACGGCACGCACGATCGGGGCAAGAGCCGCTTCGTGACGTCACGCGACGGGTTGCGGCTGCATGTGCGCGAGTACGGCACGCGCGCCGCGCCGGGATTGCCGGTCGTCTGCCTGCCTGGGCTTGCGCGCACGGTCGCCGACTTCGACGTCCTCGCCCCGGCGCTGGCCGCCGGTCCGCCGCAGCGCCACGTGGTCGCCATCGATCTGCGCGGGCGCGGTCATTCCGACTACGACGCCGACCATGCCAACTACAATTGCACGGTCGAACTCGCCGATATCGTCAGCGTGCTGACCGAGCTCGGGGTCGGACCGGCGGTCTTTGTCGGCAGCTCGCGCGGCGGCGTGCTCACCATGATGCTCGCCGCCGTTCATCCCACCGCGATCGCGGCCGTGGTGCTGCACGACGTGGGCCCGGTGACCGAGACCGCGGGGGTCGCGCGGTTGCGCGGCTATCTCGGCAAGTTGCCGCATCCGCGCACCTTCGAGGAGGGCGCCGAAATCCTTCGCCGCCTGCTCGGCGCGCAGTTTCCCAAGTTGACGGCGGAGCAGTGGCTGGCCGGCGCCCGGCGCGCATGGCACCTCAAGGAGGGCGCGCTCAAGCCGGCCTACGATATCGGCATCGCCCGCGCGCTATCCGGGATCGACGTGGAGGCGCCGATTCCGACGCTGTGGCACGAATTCGACGCGCTTGCCGCGGTGCCCATGCTGGTCATTCGCGGCGCCAATTCCGACATTCTCTCCGCGGCGACCGTGGAAACGA
>Ga0070738_10006689_pt1 | contig 11935 bp, 11 predicted proteins | sample Coa_R2_2_FD_66446 | JGI IMG/M metagenome (GOLD analysis project Ga0070738, IMG submission 66446) | Surface soil microbial communities from Centralia Pennsylvania, which are recovering from an underground coalmine fire - Coalmine... | ecosystem: Environmental > Terrestrial > Soil > Unclassified ... | reverse complement strand
GAATAGCGGGAACGGCACCGGGAACTCTATCTCGGTCAACAACGGGAACAGCTTCTTCGGCGGCCACCGCGGCGTCAACTCGACCACGATCAGCAACAGCGGGAACGGGACGGGGAACTCCATCTCCGTCAACAACGGGAACGGCTTCGGCGGTGGGTTCGGGCGGTCGAACAGCACCACGATCTCGAACAGCGGGAACGGGACGGGGAACTCCATCTCCGTCAACAACGGGAACTAACCCTCCCCCGGCAGGCCATCATCAGGAGGCGTCGATGATCGGCACATTCCTCGGCCCCGGGGTGGTCGTCCTCGGGCTCATGGGCGGGGCCGCCCCGCCCCCGGCGGCCCCGGCCGCACCGCACCGCCAAATCATCCGCTGGCCCGGCGGGTGGATGTACCTCGACGAGCCGGGCGTCATTTACCGGCAGGCCGCGCCGGCCGGCGGCACGACCACGATCACCGACTCCGCGAACGGGATCGGGAACAGCATCGTGGTGAACAACGGCGGGAACCCGGGGGTGACGATCCTCCGGAACGTCCGCAACGGGATCGGGAACACGGTGACCGTCACCCCGGCCGGGCCGGTCATCGACCTCTCGCCCAAAAAGCCGAAGTAACCCACTCCCACCACCGCGGACCGCGGGGGTGGGGATTTTCCCGTCCTGTCGCCGGTCGGAGTGGCGATCACTTTTCAGGCACGCCGGAGCCGGGGCCCGTTCGCCCCGGTTTCGGTCACGTTTCTTTGTCCGTCCCGAGCAGTTCCTGGAGCCGCTGGACGAGCCGGGTCAGCAGCACCCGGGTGGCCACGTCCGTCTTGTTCAGGCGGCGGGCCACCTCCTTCGTCGGCAGGCCCTCGCCGTACCGCAGCCGCAGGGCGGCGCGGTGCTCCTCGGGCAGGCCGGCGAGGGCCGCCAGGAGCCGCTGTTGCCGCTCGCCCCGGACCACCGCCTGCGTCGGCGTGGTCACGCTGGCCGACAACAGGGCGATGAAGTCCTGGCTCCCCTCGCCGGCCGGCACGTTCCCGGGCACCTCCCGCCCGGCCGCCCGCTTGCCGGCGGCGAAGTGGCGGTGGCCGTCGACGACACACTGCTCCGCTAAGTGGCAGAGCCAGGCGAACGGGTCGCGGACCGAGAAGTCGGCCCGCGGCAGCTCCCGGAGGGCCTTGATCGCGGCCTCCTGGAGAACGTCCTGCGGTTCCAGTTTCCCGCGCAACGTCGGCCCGAGCCGGTGTTCGATGAACGAGAGTAGCGCCGGCCGCCGGGCTTCGACGAACGCGGCGAGGGCGGACGGGTCGCGGCCGCGGAGGCGGTCGGCCAGGGGATCAGGGTCTTCGCCCATCTGTGAGCCTCCCGGCCGCCGCCGGCCCCGCGGGAACCGGTTCGTCCCGGCGGCGGGCGGACGTATTGTAACCCCGTCCTCGTCCGTGCCCCAGGGGCGCCCACGATGTCCCCAACCCCGACCCCGACCCTGATCCCGGTCACGATCGACGCCGCGTCCCGGGTGTGGGCCGCCGTGAGCGACCACCTGGCCGGGTTCGCGGACGCCTGGGACGCGGGCGGCGGCCCGCCCGACCCGGCCGGGTACCTGCCCGCCGGGCCGCCCCAGGTCCGCCGGCTCGTGCTCGTCGAACTGGTCAAGCTCGACCTCGACAAGCGGTTGCAGCGGGGCCTCGACCGGCCGCTGGAAGACTACCTCCGCGACTTCCCGGAGTTGTCCGCCGGCGGCCCGCCGTGCGACCTGCTGTACGAGGACTACCACCTCCGCCGGCAGGCCGGGCGGACGGTCGACCCCGGCGACTACTACCGCCGGTTCCCCGACCGGGCGGGGGAACTCGCCCGGCTGCTCGGCGGCACGGTCCCGACCCGGTCGACGTCCGTGTTCGCCGCCCGGGCCCCGGTGGCGATCGAGCCCGGCGGCCGGCTCGACGACTTCGACCTCCTGGCCCTGCTCGGCGAGGGGCAGTTCGCGAAGGTGTTCCTCGCCCGGCAGCGGGCGATGCAGCGGCTGGTCGCGCTCAAGGTGTCGGCGCACCGCGGGGCCGAGGCCCAGACGCTCGCCCGGCTCGACCACCCGCACATCGTCCGGGTGTACGACCAGCGGGTCCTGGCCGACCTCGGGGTCCAACTCGTCTACATGCCCTACCTCGCGGGCGGCACCCTCCAGGACGTCCTCGCCCGCGCCCGGTCCGTCCCGCCGGCCGGCCGGTCCGGGAAGACGTTCCTGGAAGCGATCGACGCGGCCCTGGACCGGCGGGGCGAGGTCCCGCCCGGGGCGACCGCGGCCCGCCTCGGCTGGGCCGGCCGGAGTTGGCCGGCCGTGGTGTGCGCGGTCGGCGTGAAGCTGGCCCGGGCGCTCGACTACGCCCACCGGCAGGCCGTGCTCCACCGCGACGTCAAGCCGGCCAACGTGCTCCTGACGGGGGACGGGGAGCCGCTGCTCGCGGACTTCAACGTCGGCTGCTGCACGAAGGTGGACGGGGCCGGGCCGGCCGCGTTCTTCGGCGGCAGCCTGGGCTACATGTCCCCGGAGCACCTGGAGGCGTTCAACCCGGACCACCCGCGGGCGCCGGACAGCCTGGACGGCCGGGCGGACGTTTACGGCCTCGCGGTGACCCTGTGGGAGCTGGCGACCGGGGACCGGCCGTTCGGCGACGAGGGCGTCCGCGGGAACTGGCCGGACGCCCTCGCCGCGCTCGCCGGGCGGCGGCGGGCGGGCCCGGCCCCGGCGGTCGTCGCGGCCTTCCCCGCGGGGGACGTCCCGGGGTTGCGGGACGTCCTGCTCCGGTGCCTCGACCCGGACCCCGACCGCCGGCCGGCGACCGCCGGGGAGATGGCCCGGGAACTGGAACTCTGCCTCCGCCCGGCCACCCGGGACCTGGTCCGTCCCGCGCCGGGCGGGTGGCGGGCGGTAGTCCGCCGGTACCCGTTTCTGACGGTGTTCGCGATCGGGCTGGCCCCGAACATCGCGGCGTCGCTGTTCAACATCGCCTACAACCGGACCGAGATCATCGACCAGTGGGAGGGGGCCGGGGCCGTCTTCGATCCGATCATCCTCGCCGTGAACGGGGTGTTCTTTCCCGTCGGCCTATTCCTGGTCGGGCTGGCGATCCGGCCGGTGGCCCGGGGGTTGAGACGGCTGCCGGGCGGGGACGGGAAGGCCGGCGACGACTTGCCGGACCTTCGGCGGCAGTGCCTCGGGCTGGGCCGGGTCGCGGCGTGGGTGTGCGCCGGGTGCTGGGTGGTGGCCGGGGTGATCTGGCCGGGCGCCCTGCGGGCGCTGGTCGGCCCGCCGCCGCAAGGGTGGGGGGCGTATGCCCACTTCCTCGCCTCGCTCGTGGTGTGCGGACTCGTCGCGGCCGCGTACCCGTATTTCCTGGTCACCTTTCTGGCCGTCCGGGTGTTTTACCCGGCGCTGCTCGGCCCCGCCGGGCCGGCCCCGTCCGACGACCCGGCCCGCCGGCGGGTCGAGCGGGAACTCGGCTACTACCGGGCCGCGGCCGCCGCGGTCCCCTTCCTGGCCGTCGTCATGCTCGCCTTCCGGGGGGCGTCGAACCCGGCCGCCGTCGCCGGGCTCGGGGCGGCCGGGCTCCTCGGCGTCATCTTCGCGTACGTCCTCGAAGGCCGCACCCGGGCCGACCTCGCCGCCCTGGCCGAGGTCCCGGACGGGGACGGCCGGTAACGCCCGGAAACCGCAAATCAATGTGTCAGCGGCAGTCCCAGCAGACGTGACAGTCAACGAGTCAGCCCGGCGGGCCTTTATCCCACTCAAAGCATTGGGTGTGGCTGTCGATTTTGGCCGGCGGGGTTCGACCGGCGGGCGGATGCCCCGCCGCCCGCCGGGGTGACCTTCCCCGGGGAGGTCGAACGGGGCACCCGGTGGTCAGGGTGGTCGGCGCGACCCCCCGCGCGGTCGAATAACACCGCGTCCGGACCCGCGGTCGCCCGGCTCACCCGGGCGTCCCGGCTCGGTCCGCCGCCCCGGCCGGTGGGGAATGGCGACTTGCGGCGATCCCGGGGGTCCGCGTTATTTCCTCATGTCGCGGTCAGAACGACAGAACTCGTCCGGCGCAAGCTGCATGTGGAATGAAGATTATGACGGCCGTGGCGGATTCGGGCCGGAAATCGGCGACCGGGTTTTTCGCGACAAAACTCCCCGGCGGTCACGATTGTTTCGACGTAAGTCTCCGAAGATGGCGGCGAGGCCAGGGTGGCCTCCGCCGCCAAAAACGAAAGGTGTACCCGGAAGGGGTGACTCGCGTGAAGCCTGAGCAATTCTGCTTCATCCTTCCCCTCGCCGCCGGGGTCGGGGTCCTGGCCATCCGGGTCGGCAATGCCGAGGCTTGGTCGAAGAAGCTCGGAACAGCGGCCGTGGGGTGTGGGGTGGCCGGGTTCATCCCGGCACTCCTCGGCCCCGCGTTCAAAGATCCGGACCAGGCGCAGGCTCTTGCCGCGTGCGGCCTGTTCACCCTCCTGCTGGCCACGGCCGCAATTGTGCTGGCGGTCTGGGCGCTCCGAGTCCGCCGCCGCGACCACGGCGTGGACGGCCGGTATCCGGTCGCCGGGATGCTGTGCGGGGCCGCCAACCTCTTCTGCGGCGCCGGGGCCGTTATGATGGGGTCCGGTCTCATGATCCCGACCGGCGGCACCCCGTGGACGTGGCGGGCGGAGAAGGACGGGTTCGAGGTGACGGTCCCGTCGGAGCGGTGGGCCTTGAAGCCGAACCCGAACGTGCTGGCCGAGTTCTCCTCCGGCCGGCCGCCGCTCGCGGCGCTGGTCGCCGAGGCCCGCCCGGCCGGGTCGGACGAGGAATACCGGGCCGTCCTCGCGTACGGGAAGCGGGTGAAGGCCGACACCCCGACCACCGAAACGGACGAGCGGTCCGGTCCGAACCGTCACGGTCATCCGCACTGGGTGTACATGGGCGACGCGAAGGCCGGGGACAAGCCGTACTTCTTCGGGATCTCGATCACCCGGGTCCGCGACAAGGCCGTCATTATGATGTTCGAGGGCCCGTACAGGATGACCAGTCAGGCGGGCCATGAACAGGAGGCCCGGGCCCTCCGGACCCAGGCCGACCTGTTCCTCGGGTCGGTCAAGTAGCCGGGCCACGGCGTCCGGGGAGTGAGACACGCATGGACGACGAAACGGCATTCCTCCGCGCGATCCTCGCCGCCCCGGGCGACCCCCTGCCCCGACTGGTCTACGCGGACTGGCTGGAGGAACAGGGCGACGCGGACTCCGCCCGTCGGGCCGAATACCTTCGCGCGGAGTGTCGGCTCGACGGGTTGCCGGCGGACGACCCCGCCCGCCGCCGGCTCCAGGACCGGCTCGGCGAACTCCGCCGGCTCGTCGGCGACGACTGGTGGCGGCAGTTGGACTGGGCGAAGGTCGAGTACTGCGTGGAGTTCGAGTACAGTTGTCCGCAACGGTGGGACACCCTCTCGCCCACCGACGACCCGGCCGTGCGGCACTGCCCGGAGTGCCGGCGGAACGTTTACTACTGCCGCAGTGGGCGGGACGCCCTTCGGCACGCCGATGCGGGTGAGTGCGTGGCGATCGACTCGCGGCAGACGAGGATTTCGCTGCGGCTCGTGCGAGGGCTTGAACCGGGTTGGAGGCTGGGGCGGGTGGCCCCCCGCAGCCTTGCCCGCATCCCGCTCACCGAACGGGGCCGGGTCGCGGCCGGCGGGTGAGCCGCGTTACTTCCCCGGGGCCCGCAGCAGCGTCCGCTCGATGAACGTGGTGTCCACCGTCCCGTTCGAGAACTCGGCGGTGTTCATGATCTCCTGGTGGATCGGGATCGTCGTCGCGATCCCCTCGACCACGAACTCCCGCAGGGCCCGCCGCATCGTCGCGATCGCCTCCGCCCGGGTCGGCTGGTAGACGAGCAGCTTCGCCACCATCGAGTCGTAGTTCGGCGGCACCCGGTAGCCCGGGACGACGTGGGTGTCGAGCCGCACGCCCTGGCCGCCCGGCGGCTGCCACTTGGTGATCGTCCCGGCCGACGGGCGGAAGTCCTTGGTCGGGTCCTCGGCGTTGATCCGGCACTCGATCGCCGCCCCCCGCTGGACGATGTCCTTCTGCTTGAACCGCAGCTTCTCCCCGGCCGCGACCCGGATCTGCTCCTTGATCAGGTCCACCCCGGTCACCAGCTCCGTCACCGGGTGCTCGACCTGGATCCGGGCGTTCACCTCGATGAAGTAGAAGTTGTTGTCCTTGTCCACCAGGAACTCGCACGTCCCGGCGGAGTAATACCCGGCCGCCTTGGCCAGCCGGACGGCGGCGTCGCAGATCGCGTCCCGGACCTTCTCCGGCAGGTTCGGGGCGGGGGACTCTTCGACCAGCTTCTGGTGCCGCCGCTGGAGCGAGCAGTCCCGCTCGTACAGGTGGACGACGTTCCCGTGCTTGTCCCCGAGGAGCTGCACCTCGATGTGCCGGGGTTGCTCCAGGTACTTCTCGAGGAAGACGCTGCCGTCCTTGAACGCGGCCTCGGCCTCTTGCCGGGCCGCGGCCAGCCCGCTGATCAGGGAGTTGTCGTTCCGGGCGGGCCGCATCCCCCGGCCGCCGCCCCCGGCCGCCGCCTTGATGAGCACCGGGTACCCGACCTGGTGGGCGAACTTCAGCGCGTCCTCGTCGGACGTGATGAGCCCGTCGCTCCCGGGGACCGTGGGCACCTTCGCCTTCTTCGCCACCTGCTTCGCCCGGTCCTTGTTCCCGATCGCCCCCATCGCCTCCTCTGGGGGGCCGATGAACTCGATCTTGCACTCCCGGCAGATGTGGGCGAAGTGGGCGTTCTCGGACAGGAACCCGTACCCGGGGTGGATGGCCTGGGCGTTGGCGATCTCGGCCGCGGCGATGATCCGGTCGATCTTGAGGTAGCTCTCGGCCGCCGGCCCGGGGCCGATGCAGACGGCCTGGTCCGCCAGGGCCAGGTACGGGGCCCCGCGGTCGGCCTCGCTGTACACCACCGCCACCTCGACCCCGAGGTCCCGGCACGCCCGGATCACCCGCAGGGCGATCTCGCCCCGGTTCGCCACCAGAATCCGTTGGAACATGCTCGACACCAGAATTCGGAATGCGGAACGCGGAACGCGGAATCGAGACCCCGAACCGTCTTCATTCCGCGTTCCGCATTCCGCGTTCCGAATTATTAGGAGGGTTCGACCCGGAAGAGGACGGTGCCGAAGTCCACCGGCTGGCCGTTCTTCACGCACACCTCGGCGACCGTGCCGGTGCAGTCGGCGGTCAGGTCGTTGAAGATCTTCATCGCCTCGACCTTGCAGACCACCGTGTCCGGCTTCACCCTCGCCCCGACGGAGACGTAGTCCGGCTTGTCCGGGGCCGGCTTGGAGTAGAACGTGCCGACCATCGGCGACTTGATCTCGACGAGGCCCGGCCGGGCCTTGGCCGGCTCGGCGGCCGGGGCGGCCGCCGGGGCCGCGGCGGCGGTCGGGGCCGCCGGCTGGGCCGCCGGGGGGGCCACGACCGGGTAGCCCGCGGGCACCAGGGCCGGGGCGGGTTGGCCCCGGCGGAGGCGGATGCGGTGCTCCCCCTCGTGCAGGTCGATCTCGCTCAGGTCGTGCTGGGCCATCAGCCCGACCAGGTACTCGACCATCTTGGCGTCGAACGGCCGGGGCGACCCGGCGGGGTTGTCGGTGGACACGGTGCGTCCCCTCGGTGGGCGTCCGGCAACGGCGGGAGGGCGGGCCGTCCGACGGCCCGCCCCCGCGGTGTGGGTGACATGATAGGAAGGGACGGCCGGGGCGGCGATTGTCGCCGGCCGGCGGGCGGTCAACCGCCCGCGACGGCCAGGTCCCGGGGGAGGGTGGAAAGGAGCGTGGCCCCTTCCTTCGTCACGAGTACGTCGTCCTCGACCCGCACCCCGCCCCACCCGGGGATGTAGATCCCGGGCTCCAGGGTGATGACCATGCCGGCCTCGAGCACGTCGTCGGAGTTCTGCCGGACCCGTGGGGCCTCGTGCACGTCGAGCCCGATCCCGTGGCCGACCCCGTGGGTGAAGTAGTCCCCGTACCCGGCGTCCGTGATCACCGCCCGGGCGGCCCCGTCCACCTCCTTCGCGGGGGCCCCGTGGCGGACCGCGGCCAGGGCCGCGTCCTGGGCCCGAAGGACGATCCCGTACAGCTCCTCCAGGTCGTACCCGACCCGCTCCATCTTGTTCCGGCGGCTCGGGGCCACCCCGAACGGGGACCGGAGGGTCCGGGTCAGGTCACTCTTGTACCCGTTCAGTTCCGCCCCCCAGTCGACGAGCAGTTTGCTCCCCTCGCCGAGCGGCTTGTTCCCCGGCGGGGCGTGGGGCAGGGCCCCCCGCTCCCCGACCGCGACGATCGGCTGGAACGAGGTCCGGGCGCCGCCGGCCCGGCGGACATACCCTTCCATCGCGTCCACCAGGTCCTTCTCCGTGTCGGCCTCCCGGAGCATCGACTTGAACATCACGAACGCCCGCTCGGCCACCCGGACGGCCGCCCGGATGTGCTCGACCTCGGCCGGGTCCTTGACCACCCGCATCGCCTCCACCCGGCCCCGGACGGGGACGAACGTGGCCCCCTTCGGGCCCGCCTCCCGGACCGTCTCCAGCAGGCCGAAGGTGGCGTGGTCGGCCTCCACCGCGACGGCCTTCGCCCCGACCGACCCGAGCACCTCCCCGGTCGCCTCCGGGGTGGTCCGGGAGTGCGGCCGGATGTGCACCTCGACCCCGTGCACCTCCTCCTTGATCTGCTCGGCGAACCGCTCGTCGCTGACCAGGACGAAGTGCTTCGGGGTGGCGACCAGGTAGCTCGAGTCCCCGGTGAACCCGGTCAGGTAGGTGACGTGGGTCGGGTTGGTGATGAGGTACGTGTCCACCCCGTCCTTCTTGACGTCCCGGACGAGCGTCTGGCGGCGCTGGGCGAAATAATTCATGGACGTGTCCTGCCTGCGGGGCCGGGGCGGGGCCGGGTGGTTGGTACGGGAACAGACCCGTCGGAACGGGCGTATTATGACACTTCGGCCGCCGCCCCGTCAATAAGGAACTATCGTCCCCATGACCATTTTATTGTCGTCATGACCGTACCGAACGATCGAGACGTCGGGTATAGTTCCGTCGGGCGGCGACCGAGGGACAGGCGGATGTGGGAAGCATAGCCCCCGCCCGCACGGCGGGAAGCAGGGGACCGGAAAATGTCGGCGGGCGGGCTGCCGGTCGTGCTGACCGTGACGGATCGGACCGTGCTGGTCGTCGGGGGCGGGCCGGTCGGCCGGCGGAAGGCGGCCGCCGCCCGGGCGGCGGGGGCCCGTGTCCGAGTGGTCTCGCCCGGGCCCCCGCCGCCGGCGGTCGCCGCCGACCCGGGGGTCGAGTGGCTGGCCGAGCCGTACCGCCCGGACCACCTGACGGGCGTCCGGTTGGTCTTCGCCGCGGGCCCCCCGGAGGTCAACGCCCGGGTCGTCCTGGACGCGACCCGGGCCGGGGTGTGGGTCAGCTCGGCGTCCGACCCGGCGGCCGGGGACTTCACCCTGCCGGCGACCGTCCGCCGGGGGCCGTTCGTGCTGGCGGTCGGCACCGGCGGGGCCGGGCCGGGGTTTGCCCGCCGGGTGCGGGAGCGGCTGGAGGAGCAGTTCGATGCCGGGGTCGGGGAGTTCGTCGCCCTGCTCGCGGAGGTCCGGCCGGCGGCCCTCGCCGCGGTCCCCGACCCGGCCGCCCGCCGGGACCTGCTCGACCGCCTGTCCGGGTGGGACTGGCTGGCTCGGTTCCGGCAGGACGGGCCGGCCGCGACCCGGGCGGCGATGCTGGCCGAAATCATGCAAAGTGCAAAAGGCAAAACGCAAAAATAGAACGACCGGGCTCTGGGCTGAGCTTGCCGCATATTGACTTTGTCACGGCGCGTTTTGCGTTCCTGAACCGAGGGTTCATGTTCCTCGACTGCACGTCCGTCATCGCGGCGAACCCGCCGGCCGGCTACGCCGGGGTTGCGGTCGCCGACCTGGACGGGGACGACGAACCCGAGGTGTTCGTCTGCGGGACCCCCGGCCCGAGCCGGGTCCTCAAGTGGACCGGCACCGCCCTCCGCGACGTGACCCCGCCGGAACTGGCGGCCCCGGCCGCGGGGGCGGCCGCCGCGGACCTCGACGGGGACGGGCGGGAGGAACTGTACGTCCTGGCCGCCGGCCCGGTGCCCGACCGGTTGTTCGCCCGGCCGCCCGGCGGCGGGTGGGCGGACTTGTTCACCCGCCCGGGCCGCCCGGCCGCACGGCCCCAGGTCGCAGGCCGGGCGGCGGCCGCACTCGACCGCCGGGGGACGGGCCGGTACGGGTTCGCAGTCGTGACCGCCGGCCGGCCGCTCCGGTTGTTCGAGTTGTCCCCCGACGGGGCCCTGTCCGATCTTGCCCCGGCCCTCGGGGTCGACCTGGCGGGGATCGGCCACGGGCTCCTCGCCGCCCCGATCGCCGGGGACCGCCCGGACCTGCTCTGCCTGAACGCCCGCGGCCCGAATTTCCTGTTCCGGAACACCGGGGTCGGCACCTTCCTCGAACTCGCCGCCGAGTACCGGCTGGACGACCCGGCCGAGTCGTCCCTGGCGGGGGTGGTGGCCGGGGCCGGCGTGTGTGTCGGGACCGAGGACGGGCCGCACCGGCTCATGGCCCGGCAGGCGGACGGGACGTTCCGGGACCGGGCGACCCCGGCCTTGGCCTTGCCGTCGGCGGTCCGGGCGGTGGTCGCCGCGGACTTCGACAACGACGGGTACGAGGAACTGTTCTTCCTCAACTCCGGCGAGCCGAACCGGCTGTTCCGGGCCCGGCCGGGTGAGGGCGGCGCCGGGTGGGCGCTGGACGACCCGGGCGTGGCGACCGAGCCGGACGGCCCCGGGACCGGGGCGGCGGTCGCCGACCTGGACGGGGACGGCCGGCTGGAACTGTTACTCACTCACGCCGGCGGGTCCGGGCCGCCGCTCACTCTGTACAAGTGGCCGCGGACCGGGAACGCCTGGCTCCGGGTCCGGCCGCTGACCCGGTTCGGGGCCCCGGCCCGCGGGGCGGTGGTCCGGCTGACGGCCGGCGGGCGCGACCAGGTGCGGGTGATCGACGGCGGCGGGTCCCCGGGCCAGGCCGAACCGGTCGCCCACTTCGGCCTCGGCCGGGACCCGGTCGTGAACGGTGTCACCGTGACCTGGCCGGACGGGGCGACCGCCGCCCTCGACCACCCGCACCCGCTCCGGACAGTTACCGTCCCGTACCCGGGGAGCTAGCCCGGCCCCCGGCCGGACCCGGGCCGCTAGAATGACCCCCGCGTGTCGCGCCCCCTGGTCCCACCGGAGGAACCCCCATGCGGACGTTCGCCGCCCTGGCCGCTGTCGCCCTCGGCACCCTGACCGGTGCCGCCCGCACCGCCGCCGACGACAAGAAAGGCACCGTCGTCGAGTTCGCCGGGATGAAGGCCACCACCCCGGCCGACTGGAAGGAGGAAACCCCGTCCAACACGATGCGGGTCCACCAATTCAAGCTACCGAAGGCCGACGGGGACAAGGACGACGCCGAACTGGCCCTGTTCTTCTTCAAGGGCGGGAGCGGCACCCTGGAGCAGAATCTCAAGCGGCAGACGGCCAAGTTCCAGCCCGCCGCGGGGAAGGACAAGGTCGGGGAGAAGACGGAAAAGATCAAGGTCGGCGGGGCCGACGCCACCCTCCAGGACGTGTCCGGGACGTTCATCAAGAAGCCGTTCCCGATGGCCCAGACCGGCACCCCGATGCCCGGCTACCGGCAACTGTACGTGGTCTTCGAGACCACGGACGGGCAGTACTACATGACCCTCCTCGGGCCCGAGAAGACCGTCGAAAAGCACAAGAAAGAGTTTGAAGACTGGCTGAAGAGTTTCAAGTAACAGCAACCCAGACCCCGGAGCCCGCGGACGGCCGTCCGCGGGCTTTCTCGTTTCCCATGACCGA
>Ga0070738_10006688_pt1 | contig 11941 bp, 8 predicted proteins | sample Coa_R2_2_FD_66446 | JGI IMG/M metagenome (GOLD analysis project Ga0070738, IMG submission 66446) | Surface soil microbial communities from Centralia Pennsylvania, which are recovering from an underground coalmine fire - Coalmine... | ecosystem: Environmental > Terrestrial > Soil > Unclassified ... | reverse complement strand
GGGTACAGGACAGGACAGGGATATGGGAAAGAAACTTGTTATTGTAGAGTCGCCCGCGAAAGCGAAAACGATCGAAAAATTTCTGGGGCGCGATTTTGAGGTCAGAGCCTCAATGGGGCATATCATTGACCTGCCGAAAAAGGGGCTGGGCGTCAATACGCGCAAAGATTTTGAGCCTGCCTATGAAATTATCGAGAAAAAAGACAGACTGATCGACGAATTGAAAGCTGCTTCCCGGCGGGCAGAAGAGGTCTACCTGGCGCCAGACCCTGACCGCGAGGGAGAGTTTATCGCATGGTCATTGATGCATACGCTGGGTTTGCAGCATCCGCGCCGCGCCGTCTTCAACGAAATTACGAAGGGGGCAGTGCAGGATGCTATCCGCCATCCGCGTGAAATCAACGAGGATCTGTTCAATGCGCAGCAGGCGCGGCGCGTGCTTGACCGGCTCGTGGGCTACAAAATCAGCCCGCTACTGTGGCGGCGCATCCAGTCCGGCACCAGCGCCGGGCGCGTACAATCGGTGGCTCTGCGGCTGATCTGCGACCGCGAGGCGGAGATTCGCGCCTTTGTGCCGGAAGAATACTGGAGCATTACCGCGACTCTGAGCAAGCAGAAATCGGCGGAACGTTTCGAGGCCGCGCTGATAACGCGCCTGGCCGAGATGGCGGCGCTCAATGGCGAAGAAAACGGCAATGGCGGTGAAGGTGAGGAGGCGGGACAGAATGGGGCGAAAGCGGCAAAGACCGGGAAGGGACGCATCAAAATCTCCTCGCAGGAGGAGGCCGACGCGATCCTGGCCGATTTGCAGGGCGCGACGTATAGCGTGCTGAAGGTGGATGAGCGCGAGCAGCGTCGGCAGCCCGGCCCGCCCTACACAACCAGCACCATGCAGCAGGATGCCTCGTCTCGTCTCTACTTCAAGCCCAAGAAGACTATGAGCCTGGCGCAGCAGCTCTACGAGGGCATTGAGCTGGGCGAGCGCGGCCATCAGGGCTTGATTACCTATATGCGTACCGACTCCACGCGCATTTCAGAAGAGGCGCAGGCCAGGGTCAAGCAGTATATTGGACAGGAATACGGCCAGCCCTACGTCGGGCAGGGACGCACGGGCAAGGCAAAGGCGACAACGCAGGATGCCCATGAAGCCATTCGCCCCACCGATGTCACGCTGACGCCGCAGATCGTCAAGCCCTACCTGTCTGGCGACCAGTTCAAGCTCTATAACCTGATCTGGCGTCGCTTCGTTGCCAGCTTCATGACGCCCGCCGTCTTTGATACGGTGCGCGTCGATATCGTGGCCGCGCAATACGTCTTCCGCGCCAACGGCTCAAACCTGAAGTTTCCCGGCTTCTACGCCGTCTGGCCGCGTGAGGAAGACGAGAAGCAACTGCCGAAGCTGAGCGCAAACGAGGTTCTCGATCTGCACAGCCTGAAACCGGAGCAGCACTTCACGCAGCCGCCTCCCCGTTACAGCGAGGCCAGCCTGATTAAAGAACTTGAGGAGCAGGGTATCGGTCGCCCCAGCACCTACGTTCCCATCATCAGCACCATTCAGGATCGCGGCTACGTCGAGCAGGAGCAGCGCCGCTTCATCCCGACCTGGCTGGGCGAAACGGTCAACGAGGTGATGAACAAACACTTCCCCGAAATTGTCGATGTCAGCTTTACAGCGGATATGGAACACAGACTGGATGATGTTGAAGAGGGCAGGCAATCCTGGCGAGAGTTCCTGCACAGCTTCTACGATGATTTCAAAGAGGCATTGAAACGAGCCGAGGCCGAGATGGAGCGGGTTGACAAACCGCTGGAAGAGATCGACGAGACCTGCCCTGAGTGCGGGCGTACCCTGGTGATTCGCACGGGCCGCTTCGGGCGTTTCATCTCCTGCTCCGGCTTCCCGGAATGCAACTACCGGCGCTCCATTGTTAATAAGACCGGCGCGCTCTGTCCGCAGTGCGGCGGCGATCTGGTGGAGCGCAAGACACGGCAGAAGAAGCGCCTCTTCTATGGTTGCAGCAACTATCCCGCCTGCAACTTCGCCATCTGGGAGAAGCCCGTTGCCGAACCTTGCCCTAACTGTGGCGGTCTGATGGTGGTTCCGCGCCCCGGCCAGGAAGCCGTCTGCTATCAAGAGGTTGTGGTCCCGCGCAGCGAGGAGAGGCCGCAGCAAAATGGCGCAGCCGCCCCCGCACAGCGCGCAACGCGCCGGAAGGCCAGCGCGACGGCGACAATGGATGGCGCGGCAGAAAACGGCGCGGCTCCGGCGAAAACGCGGGCCAGAACGGCAGGTGCAAGCCGCGCAACGAAGGTCGCGGCAGGCTCGAATGGCGCCAACACGGCAGAGAAAAAGTCGACAGCGGCAAAGACGACCGCCAGAAAACGTAGCACCACCACGCGAGCCTCGTCTCGCGGCGCTGCGAAAAAGTCAACGAGCGCGAAAAAGACCGGCACCGGCACCGGCAGCAGGCGTAAAACGACCGGGAAAACGGTACTTTGAGGAAATTTAAGAATATGCTCTTTCCGTTGTGATATAATTTTCAGAGAGTTATGATTGACTCTGCTGAAAAGTAATCTCTGCTGTTATGGAGGATTTTCATGCCGCACGCAGTAACGTTAATTCCCGGCGACGGCACCGGGCCAGAAATCACTGAGGCAACGCGCCGTGTGCTGGAGGCGACGGGCGTTGAGTTTGAGTGGGATGTGCAACCTGCGGGGCTGGACGTATTCGAACAAAAAGGCACGGTTTTACCTGATGAGGTGATCGAATCGATAAAACGTACCAGGGTTGGTTTGAAAGGTCCCATCACCACTCCTGTAGGGAAGGGATTCCGTAGTGCGAACGTCGCGCTTCGCAAAAAGCTCGATCTCTATGCGAACCTGCGACCTGCCAAGTCATATCCTGGCCTGCGTTCTCGTTATGAGAACATCGACCTGATTATTGTGCGTGAGAACACGGAAGACCTGTATGCCGGTATCGAATTCCAGCGAGGAACACCCGCGCAGGAAGAGATTATCGAGACCATTGCCCGTACTACCGGCACGCATCTCGACAACGACTCTTCCATCAGTATCAAATTTATCTCTGTCGCCGCTTCGCGTCGCATCGTCAAATTCGCCTTCGACTATGCACGCGCCAATGGTCGCCACAAAGTCACGGCAGTTCACAAGGCCAACATCATGAAGTTTTCAGATGGCCTTTTCCTTGCCACCGCACAGGATGTCGCGAAAGAGTATCCCGATATCCAGTTCGAGGATCGCATCGTCGACAACATGTGCATGCAACTGGTGCAGAAGCCGGAAATTTACGATGTACTCGTGCTGCCCAACCTCTACGGTGACATTATCTCTGACCTCTCCGCTGGCTTGATTGGCGGCCTCGGCGTGGCGCCGGGCGCGAACATTGGCAGTCAGTACGCTGTCTTCGAGCCGGTACACGGCAGCGCCCCCAAATACGCGGGCCAGAATAAGGTCAACCCGATGGCGATGATGTTTTCCGGCGTCCTCATGCTGCGCCACCTCGGTGAGCGAGCCGCCGCCGACCGTCTGGAAAAAGCGATGGCGCAGGTGATCGCCGAGGGCAAAGACGTCACCTACGACCTCAAGCCGCGCCCCGATGATCCCACCGCCGTCGGCACCTCTCAGGTCGCCGATGCCATCATCGAGAAGATGCAGAAGCTGTAGACGCCGCAGGTACCCATTGCTGGTGGGCAGCGCCGATTGATCGACTTTCGTGTCAATCGGCGCTGCCCACCAGCAATGGGCGCCTGCATGAATCTGGTTACTGCGCCTTGCGCCACTTATGGCGCGACTGGATGTAGCGAATGGTGCCGGAGCGGGAGCGCATCATAACCGAGTTTGTGCGCGCGCCCCAGCCGTAGTAGTAGACGCCGTCGAGCAGTTCGCCTTTGGTGATACCGGTGGCGGCAAAGGAGACGTCATTGCTTCTCACCAGGTCATCTGTGCGAAATATCTGTTCGAGATCAATGCCCTCGGCCTTTAGCTTCTCGCGTTCTTCATCGCTGCGCGGCCAGATTTTGCACTGGATTTCGCCGCCGACGCATTTGATGGCCGCCGCCGCCAGCACAGCTTCCGGCGCGCCGCCCGTTCCCATCAAGACATCGATGCCGGTATAGTCTTCCATTGCCGCCTGAATGCCTGCCGCCACGTCGCCGTCGGTAATCAGGCGGATGCGCGCCCCCGCCTCGCGAATCTGGCGGATCAGTTCCTGGTGGCGCGGGCGGTCAAGCACCACAACGGTCAGGTCTTCGACGCGGGCGCTCTTCGCTCGCGCTATGCGGTCGAGATTGACGGCGACAGGAGCATTGATGTCGATGGCGTTGCGCGCTGCCGGGCCAACGGCGATCTTTTCCATGTAGAAGACGCCGGGTGGGGCCTTGTACATGGAGCCGCGTTCAGCAGTGGCGATCACCGCCAGCGCGCCGGGCAGGCCGAGGGCGAGCAGGCGCGTTCCATCAACCGGGTCAACCGCCACATCGACTTCTGGCGGCAGGCCGTTGCCTATGTGTTCGCCCACATAGAGCATCGGGGCCTCGTCTTTTTCCCCCTCGCCGATGACCACCACGCCATCCATATCCACCGCCTCCACCGCCTGGCGCATGGCATCTACAGCAGCCTGATCGACCATCTCCTTATTGCCTTTGCCCATCCAGCGGCCCGCGCTCAAGGCCGCCGCTTCCGTGACACGCACCAGCTCCAACCCCAGGTTGCGCTCCTTCGTACCCGATTGCTCAAAACGCCCTTCAGTCATGCTCACCCTCCTTATTTTTGCGCTGCGTTGTAATGCCCCACAACGGGAAAATCCACGCGCTACGTCTCATCCAGCCTCTATTCGTCATTCCTGAGAACTGTACGAATAGAGTGCGATTTGCTATACTTTGTTTCTGGCATGGATATGTATGCCCACAGCAGGAGCCTGCGCTGTTTCTGCTCTTCCGCTGCTATCATTACGTCTATCGGTGAAAAACAGAATACCGTTAGCTGTGCAGGCCAGAGAAGCTGCTACTTATCCTGCCAGAAGCTATGCATATCTATTGTACAACAGTTACGTTCTCGTTTGTAGTCTCATTGCCTGCCTGTTTTTGCTCAGCATGGCGTGGCTGAATCAGCGATAGATGAGGAAAACCATATGTATGTAGATGCTCTGACCCTGGCGGCGGTTGCCGATGAGTGGCGCGCTCTGCTCACGGGTGCGCGTATCGATACGATTATTCAGCCCACAGAATATGCCATTGCCTTGCAGTGTTACAGATCTGGCAGCGAGGGGCAGCCGGGGCGCAATTCCTGGCTCTATCTCTCCGCCCATCCACAGCTGGCGCGGGCGCACCTGACGGCGTTCAAACCGCAGAAAATCGCCAGTGAGCCGCCTCCCTTTGTGATGTTGCTGCGCAAGCACCTGGAAGGCGCGCGCATCGAGTCGATTGTGCAGCCGCGCTGGGAGCGCGTGCTGGAAATCGTTGCGGGCTATCGCAAGGGGCCTGAAAGCGAGGAGCGTACCCGCTTCCGTCTCATCATCGAAATCATGGGCCGTCTCAGCAACATCATCCTCGTCGATGAGCAGGGCATGATTCTGGGCAGTCTCAGGCGCGTTGGCGCGGAAGTCAATCGCTATCGCACAATTGCCGCCAACACCCCCTATCTGCCGCCACCGCCGCAGCAGCGCGTCATCGCGGGTCAGAGTATCCCGCGTCTTGAGCCAACGACCGTTACCTCTGCTCAGCTTATCATCAGCGCAGCGGAGAAAGAGGAAACCGGGCTTCCTGCCGGGCCAACAACACGCCGCAAATCCGGGGCAAAGCAAGCAAGACAGGCAAAACTCTGGCAATTGCTGACGCGGCACCTGCTTGGCTTCAGCCCGTTGGCTGCGCAAGAGGCCGTGTTCCGCACAACGGGCAATGCCGAAACTGCGCTTGAGCCGGATAACATCACCGAAGAGACCTGGGAAGAACTGGCCTGGAATGTGCGTTCGCTGGCCGCGCTCTACGATACCCACGCCTGGCAGCCACAGCTTGTCGAGCGCGTAGGGCAAAACGAGGGCAAGGCAGAATCGCTCGCTCCGGTTGCTTTCGCTCCCTATGTGCTGGAACAGTACGCCGAAGCGCCGGATATGCGCGTCCGCTCTCTGCCATCGATGAATGCCGTGCTGGATGAGTTTTATGCCCGTGCGGAATGGCGCGACGCGATGGAAGATGTGCGCGCTCCCATTCGCAAGGCGCTGCAAACCCACCTGGAACGCGGCAGACGTAAAGCCGAGCTATTGCAACAGGAACTGGCGAAGACAGAAGAGGCTGCGCAGTACCGCTTGCAGGCCGAATTGCTGCTGGCCCACCAGCATGAGGTGCAGCAGGGCCAGCCCAATGTCTCTCTGCCGAACTTCTATGCCGAAAGCGATGCCAGCGGCAATCTGCCTACCGTCACCATCCCGCTCGACCCGCGCTTCGATGCCGTCGGCAACGCCAACCGCCTGTTCAACCGCTACCACAAACTGCGCCGCGCGACCGAACTGGTCCCCGCGCAGATCGAGCAGAACGCCGCTGAACTGGCAACCATTGAACAACTGCTGGCTGACCTCATGCTCGCCGAGACGCCAGCCGAGGTGGCGCTGGTCAAAGCCGAAGTGCAAACGGCGGGCTACATGCGCGGCACTCCGAAACAGCAGCAGAAAGCACAGAAACAACAAAAGGGGGGCAAGAAGGGCGGCAAACAGGGCAAGGGTAAGCCAGTCCCTCCCGGTGGCGGCGTCCCCCTCCACGTGCAGAGCCGCGAGGGCTTCACGCTTCTCATTGGCAAGAACAGCCGCCAGAACGAGGATGTCACCTTCCACCAGGCTGCTCCTAACGACCTCTGGCTGCATGCGCGCGGCGTGCCGGGCGCGCACGTCATCATCAAAGCGGCGGGTCGCGAAATCCCCCGCGCCACCATCGAGCAGGCCGCGCGCCTCGCCGCCTACTACAGTCAGGCGCGCGGCAGCACCAGCGTCCCCGTCGACTACACCTTCCAGCGCCACATCCGCCACATGAAAGGCGGCGGCCCCGGCATGGTCATCTACGAACGCGAGCGCACAATTTATGTGGAGCCGAGAGGAGTAGAGTAGAGAAGAGATTCTCTCCTCATTCCGGCTCTATTTCGCTTGATCCCTCTTTTGTTGCAATCCCATGCAACACCGCATCAACAATCTGCTCAGGCAGATCAGGGGGCGGGGGTGAAGTCATGATGCCGCTCAAGAGGAGACGGTAGAGCGCGGGGCCGGCGATGAGGTCAATGACGAAGAGAGAGTCGAGATCAGGGCGAATTTCGCCGCGAGCCTGAGCGCGCTGCACAAATTCGGTGAGTTGCTGCGGTCGGGGAGCGATGATGGAGGCGTGGAAGGTATGGTAAATCTCTGGATTGGTTCTGATCTCGCTCAGCATCTTGAGTAAGAGACCTTCCACAATGGCGGGCCGTTGAAAAGTGCTTTTCAGGAAGGTGATGAAGTCGTCGCGGATGTTGCCGGTATCGATGAAGGGTAGCTCGCTATGCAGATTTTGAATGGCCTCAGTCACCAGTTCCACTTTGGATGGCCACCGTCGATAGATGGTCGTCTTGCCAACGCCAGCGCGGGCGGCTACAGCCTCTATGCTCATGGCCTCGTAGCCCGTCTCCGCCAGTAAAGTGATGGTGGCCTGCAAAATGGCTTGATGAGCGCGGTTGCTGCAACGCAACTGTTTCGTATCGGAAAATGATGAAGCGCGTTGAAGAGAGGCGGCTTGCTTGCCGGTGGAGATTTTGCGAAGCAGGCAGAGCGGCGTAGCAAAAAAGTATCATTGATAAAGTTTTCAGAGGGGAATGTGCTACTTTATTTCCAGGTTTTTTGTCCCGGTATGGTAAAAACTCTCTGCATGGAGGAAACGAAAGATATGTTTAAGCGTGCTGTAGTTGCCATATTTCTCTGTTGTTTGCTTGCATTCTGGCTTGCAGGCTGTGGCAGTTCAACCCCTTCTGATACTTCGGGAGATGTAACAACCTCTCCAACGGCTGCGCCATCTGTTACGATTTCACCCACGCCTTCGCTTACACCCGTGCCGCCGAGCGTGACCGGCATAGCGATGGGTGTCAGCCCTGCCAGTTTTAGCAGTATTGGTTGTGGTAGCGCGACAAATATTGTCTTTAGCGCGGCCATCACTATCGCCGCTGGCAGTACCGGCGGGCAGATACCCTACACCTGGAATATCGATCATACAGGCATTGCGGGAAGCGTAACCTTTGCGGCGGGGGAGACGAGTAAGACGGTGACATATACGCTGAGCAACTATGCGGTGCAGTTAAGCTCGACATCTGCTGTGAGCGGGTCGATCACAGTAGGCGCGCCGGGTAACTCGGTGACTTCCTCTTCGGTCGGGCCGACGGGTACCTGCAAACTGCCGGGGCCATTCGAGGTAACAGGTATTGCCCTCTCGGTCAGTCCTGCGTCGCTCACATCGATAGCCTGCAATACAACGATCACTGTGACCTATACCGCGACGGTCACTATTGCTGCCGATAGCAATGCTGGAACGGTCGTGCTTGTCTGGACTATTGGCTCGTATCACCAGACGGTGAGCCTTGTCTTCGCCCCGACACAAACAGTACACACGGTCTCCTACTCGCAGACGGGCAAAGTGGTAAAAGTGAGTACCTTCCCGCGAGTGGGTAGTATTGCCTCGACCAGTCCCAATGCTGTGACTTCCGCCTCGGTCAAACCGGCGGGAACCTGCGCTTGATGAGGTCACGGACATAGCATGCTATATCCCGGAGAGGTTTGGGCTAGTGGGTCTGGCCGCGTTCCCGCGAGGAGCCGATGCCTATTTCCTCGCGGTACTTGGTGACGGTGCGCCGGGCTATGGGGATGCCGCGCGCGGTGAGCAGGCGCGCCAGTTCATCATCGCTGAAGCGGCGTTTCGGGTCTTCGGAGGCAATCAGCTCGCGCAGGATGTCTTTGATGCCCAGGGAGCTGTCGAAGAAATCGGCGAGGGGAATGAGCCGACCGTTGGGCAGCAGGACATATTTGCTGGCGGTGGCGCGGCTGATCGTCCCCTCATCGAGGTTCAGGCGGGCGGCGACTTCCGCGCGTGTCAGGGGACGCAGGTAGCGCACGCCCCGTTCGAGAAATTCTCGCTGGTAGTCTACGACCAGTTCCGCCACCCGCCGCAGCGTCTGCCAGCGTCTTTGCACGCAATCAACAAAAAACTTTGCCCGTTCGCTCTGATGATGCAGATAACGCTGCATTTCCCCGGCCTCGTTGCAGGCCCTGTCATTGCTCCCGTTGAAAGAGGGAGCGGCATAATCGCTGCTGATGGAGAAGCGATAGCGTTTTTCCTCGATCAACTCGACTTCAAAGCCTGTCTCTGTTTTGCGGATGAGGATATCCGGGCGCATATAGGCTGTTCCAGGGGAGGAGTAAGTATCGTCACGATAGATGTGGGCGGGATAGGGGTGCAGCATCCTGCGGATGTACTGGCTGGCCTGGCGTACCTCGGCTTCCGGCGCGTGCATGAGGCGGGCGATTTCCGCGAACTGGCCGCGCCCCAGCAGATCTAAATATTGTTCGATGAGCGTGTAGGCCAGGGGATGAGGCTCGGTCAGTTCGCTCAGGGCGCGCAACTGGATGAGGAGACATTCGCGCAGGTCACGCGCCCCGATGCCCGGCGGCTCCAGCGTCTGGAGCTGGCTCAGCACATACTCGACGCGCTCAACCGGCACGTGCAGGTGTTCGGCCACCTCACCGATGCCGATATCCAGGTAGCCACGCTTGTTGAGATTGCCGACCAGTTGCTCGGCAATCAGCGCGTCGGCGGGCGAGACCAGGGCTTCCAGTTGTTGCAGTAATGCCTCGGCCAGCGTCTCCCCGGTGGGAATGCTGGCTATCGGGTCAAAGTCATTCTCCTCATCGCTATCGCTGGCACGGCTGTCATAGCTGTCGATGGTGGAAAATGAGAACTGATCGCTCCACTGCATTTCCGGGGCAGCAGTATCATGCGTGGCTGTTTCTTGCACAGTGGATGGGCCCTGCGCGAAGTGGCCGCAGGATGGGCAGGCTGTTCCCTGTATCAGCGTGCCGCAAAACAGGCAGATGCGCTGCTCGCTGACTTCCAGCGCCGGATTCTCGATCTGTTCCTGGTTGACTGCCCGTTCCAGTTCGTCCGCCGCCAGGTGCAAAATGGTACTTGACGTGATGAGCTTCGCACTCACGCGCAGGACATGATCTGGTTTTTGTACTGGTTCGAGTCGCATAACTTCTCTCCACCTCTCCGTTACCGCTCCATTATATGCTATCCCGACGCATCTGTCCGCCTACAGCCAGCCGCGATTGACGAGGGCGTTGTGGGCAGCTTCCTGCTCTGCCGCTTGCTTATTGCGCCCATGCCCCGTCCCGGCTACCTGCTCGCCCAGCATGACCTCGACTGTGAACTCGCGATTATGCGAAGGACCTTCCTGATTCACGAGGCGGTACGAGGGGGTGATGCCGTCATGAGCCTGCGCCAGTTCCTGAAACAGCGACTTGTTATCTTTGAAGAGCCGTTTTGTGACGATCCTCTGCGCCAGCGGCTCCAGGCGTTTGAGCAGGAACTGGCGCGTTACCTCGATGCCCTGATCGAGGTAGATCGCCGCCAGCAGGGCCTCAAAGGCGGAGGCCAGCACGCGCTGGCTGCCGCCCGTGTAATGCTCTCCTCTGCCCATGCGCAGGAACCTGCCCAGTTCGACTTCGCGGGCAAAGGTCGCCAGTGTATCCGTTTTCACCAGGATGGCGCGTACATCGGTCAGTTCGCCCTCATTCAACTGTGGATAAGCGCGATAAAGGAAGTCGGCACTGATGAAGGCAAGAATAGAATCGCCCAGGAACTCTAACCGCTCGTTTGATTCCTGGCCCGCGCCCGGCGTCTCGTAGATGTACGAGCGATGGGTGAGGGCCAGTTGTACCAGTGCTGGATTCTGGAAATGGATACCCAGGATATCTTCCAGCGTCTCAGCCATTACACTACCTCCAGCACTACCTGAGATTCGTTCTGCACCCGTTCCGTCACCTTACCGATGCGCCAGAACGGCACTTGCGGCGCGAGTCTGGCAAGCTCTGGCCACAGTGCGGGGTCGATGGCCGCGAAGAGGCCGCCGGAGGTCTGTGGGTCCCAGAGAATCTGCCGTTCAACCTCGCTCAGCCGCTCACTGAGACGCACATGCGGCGACAGATAGGTTTCGTTGCGATGCGCGCCGCCGGTGATGCAACCCTCTTCCGCGTAGCGCAGCGCGCCTGGGAGCAGGGGCAGCGCGGCAAAATCGAAGCGCATGCCGGTGAGGCTCTGCGCGGCCATCTCCCAGGCGTGGCCCAGCAGCCCGAAGCCGGTGATGTCGGTGACGGCATGCACCCCTTTGCCCGATTGCACCAGCGCCTGGCTCGCCTGCTTATTCAGGCGTGTCATCGAGGCCACTGTCGCCTCCAGATCGCTTGCCAGCACCTTCTCCTGCTTGTGCGCCGTCGTAATCAGTCCCGTGCCGAGGGGCTTACCGAGAATGAGCAGATCGCCGGGCTGCGCGCCGCCTTTCGTCAGGATATGGTCGGGATGCACCATACCGGTCACAGCCAGCCCGTATTTGGGTTCTTTATCGGTCACGGTATGCCCACCGGCGATAATACCGCCTGCCTGCGCCACGATATCGGCGCCGCCGCGCAGGATATCGCTGAGCAGGCTCGTTTCCAGATTATCCGGCCATGCCACCAGATTAATGGCCATAAGAACCTGGCCGCCCATCGCATAGATATCGCTGAGGGCGTTGGCGGCGGCAATCGCGCCGAATGTCCAGGCATCATCGACCACCGGCGGGAAGAAGTCGGCGGTGCTGATGATCGCCTGCTGCTCGTTCACGCGATAGACGGCGGCATCATCGGCGGCGTGCAGCCCGACCAGCA
>Ga0070738_10006687_pt1 | contig 11943 bp, 10 predicted proteins | sample Coa_R2_2_FD_66446 | JGI IMG/M metagenome (GOLD analysis project Ga0070738, IMG submission 66446) | Surface soil microbial communities from Centralia Pennsylvania, which are recovering from an underground coalmine fire - Coalmine... | ecosystem: Environmental > Terrestrial > Soil > Unclassified ... | reverse complement strand
TGGAACGCGTGAATACCCTTATCCCTATTCTCGTAAGAACCGGGCGCACATTTACAGAGCATGACAGAGCGCTCGGCTACATGCGCCCCGACCTGATCTTCTGGTACGATCCAACGCCGGAATTGCTTGCACTTTTGCCTGATAGTCTGCGTGCGCAACTTTCAATGGAGTTGGCAGAAGCGGATTCGGCGATCCACAAAGTGGAAATATCCATGCTTTCAAATGATAGTGTCGGCGTGGAGCTGCCGGAAATATCGGCGCCGCCGAAAATCTCCGTACCGCCGACGAATGTAACACCGGATACCAACCAAGCGAAATATTTCGATCTTTGGCGTGCAACATCGGGAGCGATCATATCTTCGCTTATATATCCGAACCCCACAAGCGGAGAGTTCGCGCTGCAATACACGCTTACCGATGCACGCACCGTTACGGCAACGTTGCACGATATTACGGGGCATGAAATCCAGGTATTAGGCAGACAATCGTCAGCGGCGGGGATATCAACAATAAACGCACGTGTGCAGAGTGTTGCTCCCGGCATTTATTTAATTGCTCTGACAACAGATAAAGGTGAACAAGCTGTACAACGTGTCATCATAGAGCGGTAAGTTTTTCATTTTCCCGGCATGGCGGCTTGTGCCGCCATGCCGTTCACCACGGATCATATCACCACGCAATCCTTAATCTGCATAGAACTTTTCACATCTATCTGACTATCCGGGCGATTCTCAAATCGGTTCATTTCTTTTAATTCAAAGTAAAATTCCTTCCCATTTATTTCTCAACTATGAATTGTTCTATCAATTCTGAGAAAAATAGAATGACAATCCATCCTTTTTCTTCATTTTTTCTTAAAAACGAGCAAAAATCTTACTGGCATGGAAGTTGAATATTCAAAACAGTCAGCAATTATTACTAAACATAAAATTATAAGGATTACAAAAATGAAATCATCGTCGAAAACACACGCAGTATACGCCGGATCTCTGGCGCTTATGCTTTTTGCGCTATTCGTGGTCAATATCGCCGTAGCGCAAGCAAACCCTGGAATTGCTCTTCCTGTAAAGAACGGAAGTAAACTTGTACTTAATGGAACTTCAACGCTCCATGATTTCACCTGTACGACCTCCGACATTGAAGGCACGATCATGGTTGATCCGACCCAACTTACAGGCAGTATCAATGATGCCAAAAATCTGATCATGCAGGCAAGCATCAATATCCCCGTAAAATCAATCAAATCAGGGCACGACGGCATGGATAACAACATGTACGATGCGTTGAAAGCGGATAAGGATCCCACGATCACGTACCAATTGACGGGCATAACCGCTGCCGCTCCTTCCGGTACTGAATATCAGATCCAAACTACGGGTATGCTTTCCGTCGCCGGTGTGCAGAAACAAGTGGAAATGAATGTGTACGCTTCAAAAACCGATAACGGACTTAAGATACACGGCAAAGAAGATATTAATATGACAGACTTCGGTATCGATCCTCCGTCGTTCATGTTTGGCGCGCTCAAAGCCGGTAACAAAGTTACCGTGAGCTTCGATCTTATTCTTTCAAAGTAAAAGACAATTTTCATAACTCATTTCACTTATCATCTTTTCGAGGAAAAACAATGAAAACCCTAGTTCTCACTCTCGCTTTGCTTGTCTCTTTTGCAAGCATGGCATTTGCCCAAACCGGCGGTTTGTTGCAGAACTTATCGCTTGGCGGCGGCGACACCCTGAACTTTTATGGCAGAGCGCAAGGTGACGGTTATTTAGAAAGCCTGAAAGACAATGTGCTCAACAACGACCGTATCTGGCTGTACATGAAAGAAGCCCGCTTCGGATTGAAAGATCATTATGATGGCATTACGTTCGATTTCCAGATGGCATTGGGCGGCGAAGAAGTATCATTATCGAACGGTCAGGTTTTGACACTGCTCGATATGAACGCCGATATTCCGCTGTTCGGTTCCTATTTCGTCAAAGCAGGACAATTCAAAGTCCCGTTCGGCAGAGAGGCGATGGAGAACTCCGGGTTCCTGATGTTCAACGATCGTTCGATCCAATACGTAGCTTCAAAGGTCGGCAGAGACGTCGGCGCGATCCTTCATGGCAATTCCGGAATACTCACGACGACAGTCGGCGTAGTCACAGGCGGTGGAAGAGACGTTCCTCTGCGCTTCCTTCCGGAAGATCTTGGCTGCCCGATGCTTGTTGCGCGCGTCGGCTTGAATGATAATTTCGATCAGGATAACCTTGACCTGCGTGAAACGAACAATGGTCCGAGCGGATATGCGATCGATATCGATGGATTGTATACAAGGGATTCCCGTATCGGTCATTCCACCGTTCTGAACGTAAAAGGAATCGATAAGGACTTGTTGATCGACGCAAATTACAATCCTTATATAGGCATACATCCATATTCGCAGGGAGTATATTGGAAATTAGGCTTTGATGGCGGCGTACGTTCTACATCCAACAAAACCTCATACGCCCTTGAATGGGAATTGGACCAGGAAGGGTACCAGAACGATTACGGCGGTTTGCACAATACGTGCGGACAAGCTCAGATGTCCATGCGGAACGAAACTTGCGGCTTTGGAGTGCGGTATGCGTTCTATGAGCCGGATCAGAACTTCACGTACGTCAGTGGCGCAAACGCATACCCCATTATGGGAACAACGCTCGTGAACGAATTGACGCTCGGCGCACAATGGTTCCTGTACAACGAACACGTCAAGATCGGCCTTGATCTTCCGATCCTGTTCAATGCGCCCGTTATCACGGAAGCGGGAATCGGCTCCTATTTGCTGACAGAGCAACCTGATCAGGTAACCGTACTGAGCGGCGCAAATCATCCTACGGTCGTGCGTGAAACCGTTATTCAAGTGCGTGCGCAGGTGCAGTACCAGTTCGGTTTGTAAGATTTGACGATTTGTGAAGATGTAGTATTTTAGGGCGGATGAACACAGTGTGAACGGCAAAAGCTCATTCGGAGAAAACGATATCAAGATAATCGACGATGATGAAAGCAAAGCTTTTGATTCTGTTCATGGTATGCTCGTCCGCCCTTTTTGCTCAACAAAACAACCCCACAGAATATAAAATAGCGCCGGAGAGCCACCTCTGGCTTATTGGCTCAGCAACAACGGGATCCTGGACGTGCGGCACCGGAGAATTATCCGGTTATGGTATTCCGTCCACTTCACTCCGCCCGGCGGAAGTCCGCGTTTCGATCAAAGTAAAAAATCTTGACTGTGGCAACCGCTTCATGAACAACGATATGTACGATGCCATGAATGCGGATCAATTCCCGACCATAGATTATCATCTCATCAGCGCCCGGCGCTTGCCCGGTGATAATGGCGATACCGTATGGATGAAACTGCAAACCGCGGGCACGCTCGATCTGAACGGTGTGAGCAAACAAATAAACATGCAGGTTAACGTACGGCGGCTTGCGGACAAAAGGATTCAGGCCGTGGGAACAATAGTCATGGCAATGTCGGATTTCAATGTCACCCCGCCTTCTGCGTTGTTCGGACTTATAAAAGCCGCCAACGAGCTTGAAGTGCGATTTGATATTACCGCGGAACCAAGCGACAGCTTATCGAGTAGCAGTCAGTAAGAGAAAAACCAAGTCTGATGTTGTTCTAGCACCGCGAATTTTCAAAGTGTTAGACATATAAACAAAGCGGGGCGGAAAAAATTCCGCCCCGCTTCTATAATTTTACTACAATTGTAATAAACCCTTATCTATCATTCATCTGTCCCATATGGGCAGGCATGTTCATTACCTTGTAGTCTGCAGGAACTACGAATAACGACGGATCCACAGCTTTCTTTTCTATCTTCGTAACCTCCATGCGCAACGTTTCTTTTCCTGCGGCATCTTTTACAATAGTGCGTAATGGGTATGTGCCGTCTTTCATCATCGGCTCAAAACCCTCGGAAGCTTGTCCCATATAGCGATCCATCGGATTATTCATTCCCATCATCGGCGCTCCTGGGCCCTTTGCAAGCCACATATCTGTTGTCAGTTTTGTTTTCGGATTTGTCGAAACCCATTCATCGCACGTATATCCTAAAATAGTCTCCGACTTCCCTGTTTTCACCGGCTTAGCCGCCGGATCGGGTTGCATGGGTTTCACATCGGGAATCGACATCACCATGCACATTTTTTGGGCAGGCATCAGCGTGCTGACCTTTTTCGCGACATTGTCTACAATAGATATCATTGATCGTCCCGTCATGTTCAGTTCCGTGCGCACCTGGTCGCCTTTGATATATATAACTGATTCGCTTTTTTGTCCGTTCACGGTCGTTAGAGTGTTTATAACGCCTTCAAATGTTTGTGCGGATGCGATAGATGCACCGGTCAAACCGCATGCAAAACATGCCCCTATGATAAATGTAAATATTCTATTCATGTAAAACTCCTTTTTATAATATGGACGATTTAACACAGTAAATTAAAAAAGTATCCCGCGTATCCAAAATAGATAATGCGACCGATTAGTGCGAGGATTTTTTTATATAAGAAACTTTTACTATATTTCGACTGTTCAACTCATAAAGTCGAAATATTAAAAAGTCGAAAATGAGAGCAAAAGACCCCGAAATATCGCGGGAAAAGGAAACATTGATACTGGACGCAGCCCAAAAGCGGTTTGCGTTATACGGTATCAATAAAGTGACAATGGATGAGATCGCCGAGGATATCGGCATGGGGAAAGCATCATTGTATTACTATTTCAAGACGAAAGAGGATGTTTTTCGCGGGGTTATCAGCCGCGAGCAACAGGAATTCTTCAGGATCATGAATGATGTTGCTCAACAAAAGTTGTTCATCGGTAATAAACTGCGCGCGTATGTAAGTCAGCGCATAAAACTTTCCAGCCAGTTCCTTAATCTCACGGCATTCAATTATAAATCGTGGCTGGATGCAAAACCGATATGCAAAGATCTTTTCGACAGCTTCGTGCACAAGGAGCGTCAATTGCTTATTCACATCCTCCAGGAAGCAAAAGAAAGCGGCGAGATCGTCATTGCATCACCGGAGAAAGTTGCGCATTTGGTGCTTCACTTGCTTGAAGGGTTGCGGTTACGGTTATTCGGCGGCACGTCAATGCCCCCGATGCAGCTCCCTTCCTACGATGAGTTTGAAAAAGAAGCACAATTGTTGGTAGAGACTCTTCTCTACGGAATAGTTACACGTATCGAAATTTAATTACTCGAAAACAGAAATAGAAGAAATAGAAAGGATAAAAAAGTAAATGAAAGATGATGTTCGGGAAAAACGGAAACTTGGCGAGACAAAAGTTGCTCCGGACGGGCACCTGAAGCAAAGCAACATTCCCGATAACGGAGATGAACCGGGCGATGAGCCGATAGAGCAGGTTCCTCTATACAGGAACTACAAGATCGTTATTCCCTTGTTCATCGTTGTGGGCGGGCTTGCCATTCTTGCATGGAATTGGTACATGGGGATGCGCGATTTCATCTCAACAGATGACGCGTATATCGACGGCAACCGCGTGGCTATCAGTTCCAAGATACTCGGCCGTATAGACAGCTTATATATAAATGAAGGCGATACGGTCCACGTTGGCGAGATCCTTGCAACGCTCGATGCAACAGACCTGCGCGCGCAGGAAACGCAGTCGCACACGGCGCTGACGCTTGCAGAAGACAATATCGCGCTGGCAAAGGTCACGCTCGACAAAGCCCAATCGGATTTTCAGAGGGCGGCGGCGCAATTCAAAGAAGGCATTATTCCGAAAGAGCAATATGATCACGCGCAAAGCGAAGCGCAATCCGCGCAGGCAAAGTATGATATCGCCGTTGCGCAGGTCGGTCAGGCAAAAGCACAGATCGGCGTTATCGAAACGCAATTGGGCAATACACGCATCGCCTCCCCAATGAACGGCATCGTTTCAAAGCGGTGGGCGCTTCAGGGGGATGTTGTGCAACCCGGGCAGCCGATCTTCTCCGTTTATGATGTTACCAATACATGGATAACCGCAAACCTTGAAGAGACACGGCTCGGACAGTTGCACCTGAACGACAGCGTAGAAATTTCTGTTGATGCATACCCTGACCGGAAGTTCACCGGTATCGTCTATCAGATCGGCTCGAATACGGCGGCGCAATTTTCGCTCATTCCCCCGAATAATGCTTCGGGGAATTTCACGAAGATCACCCAGCGCGTGCCGGTAAAAATATCGATAGCGCAAACAACGGCAGGCCAAAAAGCAGTTCAATTGCTTCCGGGAATGTCCGTTGAGGTGAAAGTGAAGGTTCGCTAACATGGGTCTTCTTGACGGGATCAAGAAAAAATTTGTCGTCGCCGTACCCTCGCTTCATCATGCGCATCCGCGCTACCGGTGGTGGGTGCTGTTCAACGTGATGATCGGCACGTTCATGGCGGTTCTCGATGCGACCATCGTCGATGTTGCACTGACCAAGATCATGGGTTCGTTCGGCGCGGATATTGACAAAGTCGAATGGGTGATCACGGCATACATGCTCGTCTTCGCCGTCATGCTCCCAACCTCGGGATGGGTTGCCGACCACTTCGGGTATAAGCGCACATATTTTACCGGGCTGATGTTTTTCACGCTCGGTTCATTCCTTTGCGGCTTTGCATGGGATGAGAACGCACTGATCATGTTCCGCGTCATTCAAGGCGCGGGCGCCGGACTTATGATGCCCGTCGGTATGGCGATCGTAACGCGGGAGTTCCCGGTTGAAAAGCGAGGCATCGCCCTTGGCTTCTGGACGATCGCGGCAGCGGCATCGGTCTCGCTCGGACCGTTGATCGGCGGCTATCTGGTGGACAATATCGGATGGAATGCGATCTTCGATATCAATGTTCCGGTCGGCATGGTCGCAATGTTCGCAACGCTGGTGATACAACGGGAATACAGAATGGAGCAGAGCCGATCGTTCGACATTGTCGGATTTCTTTCGGGTTCGATATTCGTCAGTGCGCTGCTGCTTGCGCTTGCCGATGGCAATGCCTCATGGAACACCGGCGGGTGGTCGTCGCTGTTTATCATTACATGCTTTTTCATTTCGGCGGTCGCGCTCATTGTGTTCCTTGTGACGGAATTCACAACCGAGCATCCACTCATTGATTTGAAGTTATTAAAGAACTTCAACTTCGGCATAGCCAACGCCGTTATGTTCATTTTCGGAATGGGAATGTTCGGAAGCACGTTCTTGCTCCCATTGTATCTTCAGAATGCACTGGGCTACACGGCGTTGCAGGCAGGCGCGGTGTTCCTTCCGGTGGGGATCGTGCAAGCATTGATGTCGCCGACCGCTGGATTCATTTCGGATAAAATAAATCCGAAGATCCCGGCAGTCATTGGTTTAGCAATGCTGGGGATCGGTCTTCTCCTCAACAGTTCGCTTTCGCTTTTTTCAGAAAGCAATTATATCATGATCCCGCTGTTGCTGCGCGGCTTCGGGATGGGATTGCTATTCACGCCGCTAGCAACGCTGGCGCTTGCCGAAATTCCCCGGCATAAAATGGCGCAGGCATCGGGGCTTTTCAATATCATCCGGCAGATCGGCGGCAGTTTCGGTGTAGCAATTATGGGAACATTGCTTACACGCCGCATGATGTATCATACAGCAACATTCGGGCAGGCGGTTGATCAGGGCTCGCCTGCGTACAGGCAGGTGGCATACGGATTGTCCCGTTTCGCCCAGGTATTCGATGGCAGCGCAATGGGTACCGCAATGGTGCAGGCAAAAGCGCTTATTATTTCGCACATAGCACAACAGGCGTTCGTAAGAGCGGTGTGCGATGACTTTTTTGTCGCTGCGATCGTCACACTTATCGGTGTCATACCGATCATGGTGTTGCGCGCGCACAAAAAACAAAAAGGCGAACATATAGCCGCAATGGAATAAAAGATCTTTAAACGATGAACAGATGAAATACAGAATATTATTGACATACACTCTTTCTTTGATCATTTCTCAAAAAATATTTGCACAAGATTCTTTAACTATCGAGCAAGTGGTTCAGCAAACGCTTCGGAATCATCCCGCGATCGTGCAAGCGGAGCACCGAACGGAAGCCACTGAGGCGCGCGCGCTGGAAAGCGAAACGGCAAAACTTCCAACAGCGAGCGTGCAGGCATCCTACACGCGGCTGGAACCCGCGTCAGGAATAGCTTTCCCGGGCTTGGGTGATTTCAATCTTTACCCGCTGAACAACTACGATGTTCATATCGGCGGAGAATATACGATCTATGATTTCGGCAAGGCAGACGCCACGATCAGTGCATCCCGCTCAAATGTTCAAACGGCACAGGATGCCGTGGAGCTGACGAAGACCGATTTGGCATACAACGCAATTCACACGTTCTATACCATCCTCTTTCTACAACAGTCCATTCAGGTGGCAAATGATCAAATAGACGCATTGAATCAACACCTGACAATCACTAACGAGAAAGTGACAACGGGAACGGCAACCAATTTTGACGTGTTGACGACTCAGGTGCGCGTTGGCGCGGCGCAGGATAGGAAGGTCGAACTGGAAAGCGCGTTGCACCAACAGCAGACCCTATTGCATCAGCTGCTCGGGGTGCCGGACGGGAAAGATATTCCGCTTCGCGGGGATTTTGCGATGACGTCCGTTGCGCTCAATGTCGATTCATTGACGGAGCAGGCATTTCTGCATCGCACGGAATTAAAGGCGGCGAAGGATGCGGAACAATCTGCCGAACTTCAATATAAAATGTCATCATTCGGCAATTCCCCTTCTCTGAAAGTGGACGCGCTTTATGGTTTCAAGAACGGATTTTTCCCGGATATCGACGTCCTGCGCGGAAATCTGGTTGCCAGTCTCTCGTTGCAAGTGCCGGTATTCGATGGCGGGCGCACAAGTCATCAGGAGGAAGAAACACATGCGGATATGCTTGCCGAGCAGGCGCATATCAAAAACATCGAGCGGCAGATCCGCGCCGATGTCGAACGCTCCGCCGATGACATCAAGACCGCGCTTGATAAGTACCAGATCGCAAATGTACAGGTTCAACAGGCAACGGATGCAGTTACGATCGCGCGAAAACTTTTTGAGACCGGCTCTGTTACGAACATAGATTTGCTCGACGCAGAAACTGCGGAAGCCGAGGCGAAACTTGCACGCTTGCGCGTGCTTTTTACATATGTCATGGGTCAGTATGAATTAAAGCAATCCATCGGCAGCGCTTGGTTTTAAAGACTTCCGTTCATATTAAAATATATCGAGGGATAATATCATGGAACAACGCACACTCGGAACGAACGGACTGAAAGTTTCGGCTTTAGGTCTCGGCTGCATGGGAATGTCGGAATTTTATGCGGGACGCGATGATAATGAATCTATCGCAACGATCCATCGCGCGCTCGAACTCGGCGTTACTTTTTTCGATACCGCCGATATGTACGGCATCGGGAAGAACGAAGAGCTTGTGGGGAAGGCATTGCGTGATCGCCGTGACAAAGCGGTCATTGCCACAAAATTCGGGAACGTCCGCGGCACCGACGGAAGTTATCTCGGCATCAGCGGCAAGCCGGAATATGTCCGCTCCGCATGCGATGCCAGTTTGCGCCGGCTTGGCATAAATGTTATCGACCTGTATTATCAGCATCGTGTCGATCCAAATACCCCGATCGAGGAAACTGTCGGCGCAATGGCAGAGCTGGTAAAAGCGGGAAAAGTCCGCTACATTGGACTTTCCGAAGCATCGCCGGAAACGATCCGCCGCGCACACGCGGTGCATCCCATAACGGCTTTGCAGACAGAATATTCACTATGGACACGTGACGTGGAGAAAGAAATTCTTTCGACATGCCGTGAATTAGGGATCGGGTTTGTCGCTTATAGTCCTCTAGGTCGCGGGTTTCTTACGGGAACATTCAAAACGGAGAGCGACCTTCGTCCCGATGATTTCCGGCACAGCCATCCGCGCTTTCAGTCCGGGAACATTGAAAAGAATGTTGCATTCCTTAAAGGATTGGAAGACCTTGCCTCTCAGAAGAAATGCACGCCCGCGCAACTGGCGCTTGCATGGGTGCTTGCACGCGGGAATGATATTGTGCCTATCCCCGGAACGAAGCGGCGCAACTACCTTGAAGAGAACGTCGCCGCGTTGAACGTTGTGCTTTCAAAAGAAGATATTGCGTACATAGATCAGGTTGCGCCTCCCGGCATAACAACGGGGGCACGCTACCCCGAGCGGGCATTGCGAGGAGTGCACAAGTAAAAAAGTACTGTTTGCGTTCCATCGCTATATTTGCAGCTAATGGAACGCTCTCCCCGGAACATCCTCGTTCTCAGCTTAAAGTATCTTGGTGATGTTATCGCCGCAACGCCTGCGTTCCGTGGGCTGAATGAATCGTTCCCCGACGCGAAGATCACCGTGGCGTTACGCACCGGATATGAAGAAGTACTCGCAGGCAATCCGCATATAAATGATATAATACCCATTAACCGTTCACATCGTACTTTCTTCGATGAACTAAAAACCATTGCGATGATCCGTAAAAATAAATACGACATGATCATTGCTATGGAGCCGGGAGACAGGGAATCGCTGTGGGCATTTTTCGGCGGCGCAAAAAAACGCATTGCCCCTGCCTATCAACCGCTTGAATTTCTCTGGAGCATCCGCGTTCCGATACGGGAAGAATCCATAAGCTATATAGAATATTACAACAAGATCGCGCAGGCGGCGGGTGCGCGTATTAGTTCTGAAAAGACAGAAATATTCATCTCTGCCGAAGCGGTGCAATGGGCGGATAAATTTCTAAAAAACATTCATGTTGATGGCAAAACGTTGATCGGGATTCATCCCGGAGCACGCGAGGCAAACCGCCGGTGGTCCCCGCAAAAGTTCGCGGAGTTGATCGGATCGTTGCATATGCATGGAGATAATCACATTGTGTTAATGTGTGGACGTGGCGAACAGCGCCTTCTCGATGAAATACTTTCTTTCTCCGGAACACATCCTTCGCTTTCACTCGCTCCTGATCTCTCTATTCAACAGACCGCCGCTTTGATGCAGCGTTGCGCTCTTTGCATCACGAACGATTCCGCTCCGCGTCACATCGCAGTGGCAGTTGGATCAAAGACAGTTTCTATTATTTCGCCATCCAAAGTACGCGCATGGTCGCTATACGATCCGGAGAACCATCCTCTTTTGGTCGGCAATGGTGCGGATCCTCAATCGCTCGTCAAATCGGTCAGCACGGAAGAAGTGTACGCCGTAATAGAGAAAATGCTTGCTAAACTATGACCTCCTACAGCATAGTTTGTTTTTCGCCATTCTGGCTATAAATTTGTTATAGATGGACAGTTTTCTTAAAAGAACTGAGCTTGCGGGAAGGCGTGCGTTGGTGCGCCTTTTGCGTTTTACACATGCGACACATACTCCCCAATTGCCTCTCAATGCGAACGGTAAGCGGATTCTCATGCTCCGGCAGGACCGCATCGGCGACGTGTTGGTGTCATTGCCCATCGTCCATGCGCTTAAGCGGCATTTCCCATCTGCGCAAATAGATGCGCTCTTTGGAGAAAACAATCATTTCATCGCACAGAACGATCCTGCGTTCACCGAACGCTTTGTCTATCAGAAGAATCTTTCCGGAGCGGCACGCATTCTCCGCACACTGCGGCACAGACATTACGATTACCTGATAGATTTTATGGACAACGTTTCGACGAGTTCTACGATTTTTGTTGCACGCATCAAAGCGCAGTGTTCTATCGGTATTGAAAAAGAAAACTCCTATATATATGATGTCGTCGTACCACGTCTGCCACAATCGAGCGTACACATTGTAGACCGGCTCGGGGAGCTTTTGCGCCCTTTTGGCATTACGCCGGAATACGAAGACCTTCGGCTTTCTTATCCACTTCCTCCTGCCGCTATCGTAC
>Ga0070738_10006686_pt1 | contig 11946 bp, 6 predicted proteins | sample Coa_R2_2_FD_66446 | JGI IMG/M metagenome (GOLD analysis project Ga0070738, IMG submission 66446) | Surface soil microbial communities from Centralia Pennsylvania, which are recovering from an underground coalmine fire - Coalmine... | ecosystem: Environmental > Terrestrial > Soil > Unclassified ... | reverse complement strand
GGCGCCCGTCCCAGGCGCGCGCGAGGCGCAGCTCGTTGAGTGGCGTGTCTAAAGATTTCTGTACGCGCTTCTCCAGATCCGCCCTGAGATTGCCGATGCAGGAAGAGAGTGTGAGCTGGTTATATGCGTAGCTCACCAGGTGCTTGCTCTCCGCAAAATCAAGCAACTGCTTGCGAAAATCGATAATCGCGAAAGAAATCTCCTGCGGCAAGTACCCGCGTTCCAATCCGCGCATCCATAGGCGCAGGAGGTTGGTTTTGCCACATTCTGTGTCGCCCAGGATCATAAAGTGTGGCCCTCGCGCAATTAAATCCACGCTGAAAGGGCTAAGACGAAACTCTTCCAGACCCAGAAGGACCCCGGAACGCTTCTCCAGGGGAGGCAACTCCTCCAGGCGCACCAACGAGGGAAGCATATTGATGGGCGGGGCGGACCCGCCGCGCCAGGTCTGCGCCACTCGCTGCACAAAAGCGAGCAGCGATTCTTGAACGGCAGAGCCAGACAGATCTTCGCGTGCTTCCACTACTGGCAAAGCGGTTTGAAAATAGAGTTTGTCCCTGCCCGCCCCCCGTCCGGGGACATCGTTCGGGATGCCCGAGGCGACTGCTTTGCCCAACTCTGAATCGGTGGTATCATTGAGGCGAAACTCCAGACGTGCGCCGATGTTATCGCGGATCTTGGGACGAATCTCCATCCAACGGTTGGCGGCCAGCACCAGATGGACCCCGTAGGCCAGCCCCCCGGAAACGATTTCAATCAGCACCGGCTCAAGCTGGTCAAAATCCTGAAAGAACTGCGCGAAGTTGTCGATTACCAGAAAGACATCCCCAAACGGCTCGTCGGCCAACTGGCCCTGCCGGCGGAGCGCGCGAAACGTCGCCATACTCTCAATGCCCCGTTCCCGAAAGAGAAACTCGCGCTCCTCCATAACCTTGCGCATCTGACTGATGATGCGCCGCACCTTCTCCCGCTCCGCTTTGCCGGAAACTGCGCCAACGTGGGGAGCCTGCTCAAAAACACGCAGCAGGCCACCCCCCATATCAATGCAGTAGAACTGCACATCGCGTGGCATATGTGTCAATATAAAAGACGTGATCAGAGTCCGTAGAAAGGTGCTTTTGCCCGATTGGGGCGCACCAACCAGCGCCAGGTGTCCACCGCTGCCGGAAAAATCGAGCCAGAGAGGTCGCTGCTGCTGTGCCAGGGGAATGTCCAGCAGGCCAACCGGCACCCGCAGTTCGCCGAAAGGTGGCTCACTCTCCCAGCAGAGATCGACGAGCGCGGATGCATCGCAGAGATCTAAGATCCTGCGCAACGAGATCGCTCGGCCCAGGGGGGGAAGCCAGACCTGATGAACCTGCGCGGCAACTCGTCTTTGCCCCGCCTCTTCTAAGCGTTCGATCATCACATCCATCTCTGTGCGCAGTTCGCCTGCTTCAAAGTCGAGGGACCTCGAAGGGCGAGAGTATGAGAAGAACGAGGGCCGCAGAGCATCAGCGGGAGGCGCAAGATGCCGGAGCTGCCCGGTCGAGGTAAACAGGCGCACCATGCTGCTCAATGAATGCTGTTCCTCGGCAGGCACGTAGGGCATGGAGATCAAGGCCGTTTTAAATAACTCCGGGGTGTCGGCATCGACTTTGAAATAGCCCATGCCCGGTACCGAAGGCAAGTAGTAGGCATCGGTCGTACCCAGCACCGTTCGACTCTCGGCAGCGCTAAACGTGCGCAGGCAGATGCGATAACGCAGATGACTCTCCAGGCCCTTGATGCGCCCCTCTTCCAGGCGCTGCGTCGCAAAAAGCAGGTGCAGACCCAGGCTGCGCCCGACGCGCCCCATCGTGACAAAAAGATCCAGAAAGTCGCTGCGGCTCGCGATCAGCTCCGCAAACTCATCCGCGATCACCACCAGGTGGGGCATCGGCTCCAACGAGGGCCTCATCTGCCACACCATCTGATACTGCTTGATATTGTCCAGGTTGCCGGCCTCGTGCAACAAATGCTGACGGCGCTGCTGCTCACCGAGAAGTGAGAAATAGACGCGATCGACCAGCGAGAGATCACTCTGAAGATTGGTCACGATGCCCGCAACATGGGGCAGCGCCTCGAAATCGGCGAACGATGCGCCACCTTTAAAATCGATCAGCACAAAATTGAGCAGGCGAGGATCATGTGTCGCAGCAAGAGCGATCACCAGCGTGCGTAGGAGTTCGCTTTTGCCGGAGCCGGTTGCCCCAACGATCAGTCCGTGCGGTCCCATACCTCCGTCGGCAGCCTCCTTCAAATCGAGCGTCAGCAGGCGTCCGTCAGCTTGCTTGCCGAGGGGAACACGCAGAAAATCGGCTCGGGAGCGAGGCTGCCAGGCGCTGGTGTGCGGGTCAAAGGTGTCGGGTGACGAGATTTCTAGCAGATCGAGCAGGCGGATATCCAGGGATAAATCCTGAGAGACGCCAGCTTCCACCAGGGTCAGCGGTGTGAGGCCGCGCGCGATTCGTTCTCCCCGTTCGGGAGACACTTCGTCCGGCCACAGACCTTCTAACCGCTCTCCACCATATTTTTTTTCTTGAAAGACCAATCCGCCGACAGGCAAGATCTGCAAGCGCGCTGCCATCTGGGCAGGTTCCTGGCCGATGTCATTGATGAGGCAAAGCACAGTTATGCCCAGGGAAGGATCTTCGTTGAGAATGGTCTCTAGTTCCGGCAGGCGTCCTCGTTCGCTTTTGGGCAGGAAATCATCCAGCACGATCACCAGGTGAGGTAAACATGCCTCTGCCGGCAAGGCATCTTTTCTTCGCCCGTCATCCCCCTCGCTCAATCTGTGCCGGCGCTCCAGTTCTGGCAATATCTGTTGTTGAAGCAGGGCGCGCAAATCGTCAATAGTATCTGCGAGCATACATAGCGGGGTTGAGCCGCCAGCTCCGGCTTGTTTTAAGCGGCGCAAACAGCGCGTGTGTGGCAGCCATTTGCCCCATTCCCACTCCTGGCTGGCCTGCGGGGAAAAAGAGAACAGGCAGCGAACATCCTGGGGGGATTGATGGACGACAAGCTGGCAGAGGATTGCCCGCGCCAGGGCGCGCACGCGCACCAGGTCGCCACAGAGCGAAATCACATTGAAGCGGCGCAAGGGAATGAGCGCCGATAGATTATCAAGATAGCGATATTTCGAGACAAGCGCATCCGCCTGTGAGCGCAGATCAGGGTCATGCTGCACCATGAGCGAGCGATCGCCCAGGTCCAGGCGCAGCGAACAACACAGCGGAACAGGCCCCTTGCCAATACGGACAAACAGAAAGTCCTCGTCGTCTGGCCGGCGCTCCCAGAGATACTTGCGCTCAATCACTCGTCTCTCCAGATCCTCATAGGAAGGATAGAGACGATCGTCAACCTGGCGCTGCTTCTGCGCAAGCATGCGCAAATACTTGTGCAGGTGAGTAAGATACTCCAGATAGGAGGCGCGCTGCCGCCCCACCTGCCTCCTGGCCAGACGCCGCTGAAGGAAACTCATCAGGACACCCGAGATCACGCCGCACACGGCCATCGCTCCTGCGGCAAAGACCATAATGAGACCGCTGTGATAGGCCAGAATAAAGACCAGCGATCCTAGCCCTCCGATCACAGGCAGCACGTATTGCAACCACCCTAGCGCGCCCGTCGTAGTCGGCAATAACTGAGGAGGCGCATTGACTACAATCTCATCCTTCGATAGCGCAGGAGGATATTGACGCGCCGGGCGATAGAAGGTTTTTTGTTGCATAGACTCTCTCTCTCAGGAACGTTACCAGGTTTGTTGCCAACTCACCCCAATCCACCCGGTCTGCTCGCTCGGGATGATATCTCGCTGCGTCTGCGCGGTCAGATCGACGGGAGTGCTCGCGCCAGGCACGGCCCCTCTTTGGCACAGGATGAGAATGTCTCCATCCAGAATGTCCTGATCGAAAAGCGTCCTGGCTCCCGCCAGATCTGCACCTGTGCGTTTAGGTACCAACGTCCATACCTCCCATGACGCAAACCGCTCTGAACAGCAGATCTCCGCTAATAACGGGAGCAGGTTGGTAACTGGAATGTCGCCAGGTAGTTCAAGGTCGAGCTCGCGCCCTGGACCGTCGATTGTGAGAAGAAGCATCCGTGACATCTTGTTCCAATAAGCCTTTGTGTTCTTGCTTGCTTGCTTGCTTGCTCCAGTAAAAGGTTGCTCTTCGACCCAAGAATCACCCCTCTGATTGAGAAGGACAATTGGGAAAGGCAAAGCAGGACACTCAGTCGGCAGATAGTGCTTGCTCGTGTGAGCAAGCGGACAGAATCCTTGAGAACCGGGCATATTCATAGCCGGATTGTGAATAGCTCACGCTATATTTCTACTCGCGAGTACTGCGAGTTACACAGAGGGGACAGCTTGTATGCAGAATTTTCGGCCTGGAATGCGCTTCAGCCTGGGACAGTCCACGTTTGAGTGGGTGCCCCATCCTCTGTTTCCAGAAAGCAGTGAGACAGCATATTTCATAGAAGGGGCGCAAGCCTTTCTCTATCAAATACGCGAGATAGCAACGCAGACACGCTACGCCCTGAAAATCTTTAAAGCACCTGCCCGCAGCGCCCATCTTGCCTGCGTCAGCGGGTACCTGGCAGCCCGTCGCGATCTTCCCGGCCTGGGAGCGCGGCTGTGCATTACCCGTAGCGATTATCCCTCGCTGGTAAGCGCGCTACCTGAACTGGAGTATGCTGTCCTGATGCCCTGGTACGAGGGACCAACATGGTCTGATGTCGTGTACAATCCTGACCTGAGCGCGCGCTACTCGCTGGCCGATGCTCGCGAGCTGGCCCTGGCAACTGCCGACGTGTTCTGGCACCTGGAAATACATGGACTTGCGCACAGTGACCTTGCCGGCAGCAACCTTCTGATCGCGCAGGAGTGGAGAGAAATTCGCCTGCTTGACGTGGAAAACATGTATGTGCCTGGTCTGCCCGCCCCTGCGCACCTGAGCTACGGTTCTCCCGGCTATCAGCATCGCTCCCCTGCTCCCCATGGCTACTGGTGCGCAGAAGGAGATCGCTTCGCCGGAGCAGTGCTCCTGGCCGAGATTTTGACCTGGTGGGACCCTGCGGTGCGCGCGCTTGCGCCCGCCGGCGCAGATACGCTCTTTCAACCAGAGGAAGTGCAGGTGACGGGCACACCGCTCTGGCATGCAGTGAGAAACACGCTCTTCTCGCTGCATGCCGATCTCTTAACACTCTTCGATCGGGCCTGGGCCTCAAAGACGCCTGCCGCCTGCCCAGAACTGGCCGCGTGGGCGGCTGCCCTGCGCCTCGCTTTTTGTACGTGCCGGGATCAATCCGACAATGGAGCATAACCAGGTCTTTCCGTTTCGCTTACAGAGAAACAGCACCAGGAGGTTCCCTCGACCCAGAAATACCAGGAAATCCCCCGGTTTGCTCCAGTTGTTCATACAACGCACATGCCTCGCAGGTCAGCGGGTTCGCCTCACCCAACGCCAAAAGGCGAATAGCCCGGACGCGTTTGGCCAGGGTATACGCCTGCGTCACTTCGCCTTGACTCTGCTTGAGCAGGGCCAAACCGTAGAGCGTGCAGGCCGTTTCAGGATGCTGCTTACCGAAACGCTGCTCCCGAATACTGAGCGCCTCCCTATAAAGTTGCTCGGCTTCCGCATATTTCTCTTGCTTGCGATAGATGGTAGCAAGTGCGTTGAGCGAGGCTGCAACTAGTTCGTGCCCATCCCCCAGAGTCTGCTGCAAGTGCTGTATCGCGCTTTTTAACAAAGGCTCAGCCTGCTCATATCGTTCTTGCGCTGCATATAGATCGCCCAGGGTATGTATTGCCTGAGCTACGGCTGGATGCTCGGTCCCCAATGCCTGGCCCATAATTGGTAGGGCCTCTTGCAATAATACCTCGGCCTGTTCGTACTTCCCTTGATGTTTATAGATATCGGCCAGATCGTTCTTCGTCGCGGCGACGAGAACATGCTGACTCCCCAGAGCCTGTTCTCGGACGTGCAAGGCACGCACCAGCATGCCCTCAGCCTGCTCGTACTTGCCCATGCGTGTATAAAGATTGCCCAGGTTGGAGAGCGGGAAACCCACTTCGGGATTTTCCGGCCCCAGCGCATGCTCTAGCATGTGCAGTGCCCGCAGCAAGAGCGGCTCGGCCTCCTTATCCTTGCCTTGGCCGAGGAGCGCATATGACATATTGCTCAGCACAGTGGCTATCTCAGGGTGCCTCGCTCCAAGCATGCGTTCCATCGCAGACAGCGCCTGCTGATACAGATCTATCGCCTGCTCATATTTCCCCTGCGCGGTATAGATCGCGGCCAGACCACTGAGCGGGAGAGCCAGGACATTGCGTTCCGCGCCTGATAACTGCTTCTCGCTGTTCAGTGCTCGCTGAAGGAGCGATTCTGCTTCTTCAAACTTCCCTTGAATAGCGGCGAGGCGCCCCAGACCGGAGAGTATGGGGATCAGGGCAGGGTGATTGTTTCCCAGGATACGCTCCCCCAGGGAGAGCGCCTGGTCATACCGGAAAGCTGCCTGCTCATACTGGCCTCGCTCACGAAAATAGTCGGCCACTTTTTGCGTCAACTCGATCGCTGCTGGCTCGACGCCCTTCTCTGGTAGAGCATTCAGGCTGACCAGCACATGTGGCAGCAACCGCTCGCATTGCGCCCAGACCTCTACGTGAGAAACGACTACGTAGCTTACCTGCGGGAAGGCTGCATTGAGCGCTTTGACAATTTGTCGCTGCCAGAAAGTCCGCTCTGACTCCTCCATCTCTGCACGCACAATCTCCTGGACCAACTGGTGCAGCGAGATTGTGCGCTCCTGGGGCTGGCGCTGGACTAAGGAGAAGCTACGCAACACTCCGAACACTTCGTCTAAGCGCCCGGTCTCCTCGAGCAATGCCTGGATTGCCTGCCCCAGGTGCGCCGCGCCCGCGCGAAAGAATTCTTCGGGAATGGCCTCCGCCGCCAGAAAGGCACAGATGCGCAGCAGGTCAACGATCACCGGCTGCTGGAGCCGCGCGCGCTCATAGGTCAGCAGGAGCGTTGCCGCCACCGACTGCGGATGACTACTGCCCGAGATACCTCTGCGCCCCAGCAAGCGTATGCCCTGCTGCCGATAGCGTTCCAGGTAATCGCGAAGCTGGCAGCCCGTTTCTTCTATATAGGCCCCGGCCTGGTCGAGGGCAAGAGGCAGCCCTCCCAGCGCGCGCGTCAGTTCCACTGCTGCCTTATACTCCTCGGGTTGCTGCACCACCAACTGACCCGCCAGCGAGCCAGACACTAGCCGCCCAAGTACCTTCGCGCGCCGGATCAGTAATTCAACTCCCTCTTCCTGCTCCATAGGCACTACCTCGATCCCCTGCGCCAGCGTCCCCAAAGCCTGCAAGCGTGTTGTCAGCAGCACCGTGCCCCGCCGGGTGGCCGGTAGCCAGTGCGCGAGCAGATCCAGGTCTTCCAGGTTGTCCCAGATCAGTAGCCAGTCGTCGTGGCTGTCCAACCAGCCCCGCACCACCGCAACAACACGCGGCTGCTCGGCTTCCTCCCGTTCGGCCAACCTTAGCACTTCGGCGATGCGCAGAAAGCTGGCGGTAAGGTGCTCGTTGCTTTCTGCGTTGACCCAGAAGAGCGCACTATAATCCAGAGCATGGCGATAGGCGTATTCCAGGGCCACCTGCGTTTTGCCCACTCCTCCCATACCTTGAAGCGCGTAGACCCGACCCAGGCCGTTGGAGGCCGGCCCACCGAGAAGCATCTTCAGGGTCTCCAGCAACTCTTGCCGCCCGGTGAAGAAAGGATTGCGCAGCCAGGGCACGCTCCAATGCGGGACGAGGGCAGTCAGGCTCGCCTCTAACAACTGGCGAGTCTCCTGCGAGTCTAACGCCAGGTGCCGGGCCAGCTCAAGCACCAGGCCGCGCGTCTCTGGAAGATAGGAGCCCAACTCCCAGGCCGAGATGGTGTTGTAATGAACCCCTATCAGGTGAGCAAGTTGCTTCTGCGTCAATCTTTTGCGCTTACGGGCCGCCTTGAGAGCTTCGCCAAAGCTGAGAAGAAAAGGAGCCTCCTCGTTCATTGCTCTCTCCTAAATGTGCACAAAACTTTCTTGTATAAAGATATGTTTCTGTCAGGATAGCACTCGGAAGGCTTTTCCGGTCTGCTGCAACACAGCATAACGTTGCTTTTTCCCAGGCAAAGCAAGCCAGATTCGTCGTCCCTCTGGCACGCTAGATCCTCTATTCATTGGTGGCAAACAGGCGTCTTGCATGTTTTTCATTTTACTCAGTAGAGTGCAATTTTCTCAAGACAAAAGCGACATAGCAGTACAGAAGTACTTTACACATACCTGGGCCTCTATTTCTCTAAATAGAGGAGAGCAGAACCCATATGGACGGATGAGGTAGGGAGCCCGCTCCGCAAGAATTCATAGCCAGGTTGTGAATGTCCCTTGTTACACTGCCATTGTGCGTATCAGGTCGGCCATCACCCCTATGCATGAAGGAAGGAGAGCCGTGTCTACTACTTCCAGCCTTGTTGGGCAGACCCTGGGACACTATCGGCTGGTGGCCAGGGTTTCAAACGATCCCTGGGGCCGCTGTTATCTGGCGGAGCGCTTCCCCGCATCCGGGCAGCGCGAACTGGCCCTGATCACGTTCCTGTCTACCCTGAAAGTAGAAGAGCAATCAGCCTGGCAGGCGTTCAGCCAGTGCATCGAACAACTGAAGTCCTTGCAACATCCCTTTCTGATGCCGATTCTCGAGGCAGGTCGGGACGCGGAGTGCATCCCTTACCTGGTCAGCCCCTATGAGACAACACGCTCGCTCGAAACCTTGATGCGCCAGCATGCATCTCATCCTTTCCCCCCAGCGCAGGCACGCCTGATAATCGACCAGATCGGCCAGGCGCTGCATTATCTCCACAATCAGGGCTGGTGGTACGGGAATCTGACGGCCCGCGTGGTGGATCTGGCTATGGATGGGACCGTCCGGCTCTGGATAAGTGGAATGGCTGCTCTTTACCAGGCGGCTCGTCGGGAACAAGCAGATCCTCCCGAGCTCCATCGCCTCATGGAGCGAGAGAACCAGCGGGCCGACCAGTATGCACTGGCGGCGCTTGCCTATCATCTCTGTACAGGGCACCTCCCTTTCTCAAGTAGAGAGGGACTCCAACAAGCAAGGACACTGGTTGCGCCAAGCACCCTGGTTCCGGGCTTTCCCACCAAGGTCGAGCAGGCACTGCTCAAGGCCCTAGCACCAGAGCCAGGACGACGTTTTGAGAGTATCCCGGCGTTTCTCCTGGCGCTCGCCGCGCAGGCATAGCCCTAACGGTAGAACATGCTGGTCAGGAAACATAGGGAAAAGAGAGGAAACCGCTTATGTCTGCTTTGCGTCTATTTCTCACGTATTCACAAACAGGGGATCGGGCGGCCCTCGAATTGGCTCGCCAACTTCTCCTTGATCTCCAGGCCGCCGGCGCGCAGGTTGTCACCCCAAAGGATGCTCGCGCCGGGCAGCAATTTATTCGGTATCTGCAAGGGGAATTACCTCGTTGCCAGTACGTGCTGATGGTCCAAACTTCATATGCGCTGACATGTCCGCAATTACAGACGACCATTGGCATGGCATTACAGATGTATGCTCGTCATCAACTACGAGGTATCTGGCGCCTGCTGGCTCAACCATCCCTCGAGATGGAGGAGCAGCCCTCCTGGTCGCCTGTGCGTACAATCGATGCCAGCCAGAATTATGCCCAGGCTCGTACTCGCCTCCTGGCAGAGTTGGGCCTGACTGCCCATAAAGCGCATACCCATTTTCTTTAGAGAGAGCGCCGACAGTCCGAATGTCCCCTCTTCTCGCAAGTAAGTGCGCCCGCCAGGTCGCGAGTGGCAGCCTACGTGTGCTTCGCCAATTCGGCGTGCATCTGAGCGTTGAGTTGATAGTACATCTTACGAAACGCCTCCTTGCTGCGACTAATGTACTTGTCAACGCTGGAAATACTAATGCCCAGAATCTCAGCAACACGCTGGCGGGGAAGTTGCTCTACCACATAAAGGATCAAACAGATACGATAGGTTGGCCTGAGGCCCACCAGAACAAGCCGAATCAGTTCGCGATCCTCTATGCGGCTCTCTAATTCCGAGAGATTGGATGCCACTGGGGGCAGAACACTCTGTTCCCAGGGTACCATAGAGAACTTGCGCTCACGATGAATGTAGTTAAAAGCCTTATTGGTGGCAATACGATATAACCAGGCCATAAAGCTCACAGGATCACGCAGAGTGGGTAATCCCTGCCAGGCTTTTAAGAAGGTATCCTGAGTAATTTCACAGCTCACTTGATAATTTCCCGTAATGCGAGTAATATAGCGATTGATACGCTCGCTATACAATCTATACAAAGTCTCAAAAGCGACCAGATCTCCTCGCTGCGCTCTGATAACCAGATCACATTCGGACACATTCATCTCTTCTTGAGGGGAGGGAGAGATGTCGATGCTCTCAAGCATATTCTTCAAGCCCTGTTTTTCTAATGACTGGTACAGGGCAAAGATAGCGGCGTGTATCTCGAAGTTCCAGCTTCATTGCTCTCTGGCCCGTCAGTACTGCTCTCATCGCCTACTCCTGCTCTATGGAGTCATTGATCTGCTCAGAGCGTACCATGAAGCATTCACAACCTGGATATGAATTTTTGCGAAGAAACCAGAGTTTCGCCCCCCTTTCTACCACTGGAGATTGGCATGTCATTGTCCAATTCGACAACGTGGATAGTCGCGCGAGAACCAGGCCGCGTAAGCCCTTACCCCGTAAGCTGGCAGCTATAGCCGCACTAAACGCTCTCAACATGAGCTCTGTTCGTTCCTGCGCCTCTACCACAGATCTTCCCCAAGGTACTCACGGGGACATTGGTTCGCAAGGACATGCGCTGCCGTTCCAAAGAACATGAGTATGCGGGCCAGACCTGGAGTGGCCTTCCGGTGGCATGTGCAGCCGTCTGGCGACCAGGCGGGCGTGCACCTAGCCGTCCAGCTGGTAGATACTGCCGGGCACCCCCGTTGTCGAGGACCGTCGGCACGTTTCCTTCTCACTCCAAGGCGGCGGGGCACTGCGGGACTGTCTGGGCACTGCCGGTGGAAGCCATGTGATAGAACGTATCAATGGACGCGCAAGTATTGGGGTCCTGTCCTCAACTACAACGGTTTTGCGAGTCTCGGCAGAGAACGTGCCAGATACGCTCATTGCCCTTTAAGTAAAGGAGATACCTATGAAACTTGCCTACTCTTCCCTGGCCTGCCCCGCATGGACGATCGAAGAGGCAGTAGCCGCCGCAGTGCGCTATGGCTATGAGGCGATCGAATGGCGCCTGGCCGATGGCCAGACCATCGAGCCTGATGTGTCAGCAGAGATACGCTACCGCTTGCGTAAAGCTCCGGGGCTTCATGAGATCGAAATCGCCTGCCTGGATACTTCGTGCCGGGTCGTGCAGGCATCGCCGGAAGCGCGCGCGACGGTCACGAAAGAAGGCATGCGCATGATCGACCTGGCCGCCGAACTGGGAGCGCCTTTTGTTCGCCTCTTTGGAGGAGAACTGCCTGCCAATACCACACGCGCGGCCATGCTCGGATCAGCAGCAGAGGTACTGTACGCCCTCGGTATCTATGGAAATGCGTGTGGCATCACCATTCTCCTTGAGACACACGATGCCTGGACCAGAAGCGAGGACGTACAGGCGCTCATACGGGCCGTAGCCCTCCCGTCAGTCAAAGTGCTCTGGGATACCCACCATACCTATCGCAGCGGTGAGACTCCTGGACAAACGCTGGCGACGCTAGGAGACACCGTTGCCTATGTCCATCTCAAGGATAGTCGTTTGAACGAAGCGAGGCCAGGCTCCCCCTCCTGGACCTATTGCCCGCTGGGCGAAGGCGACGTGCCCCTGCGCGAGAT
>Ga0070738_10006684_pt1 | contig 11951 bp, 7 predicted proteins | sample Coa_R2_2_FD_66446 | JGI IMG/M metagenome (GOLD analysis project Ga0070738, IMG submission 66446) | Surface soil microbial communities from Centralia Pennsylvania, which are recovering from an underground coalmine fire - Coalmine... | ecosystem: Environmental > Terrestrial > Soil > Unclassified ... | reverse complement strand
TGTGCGCCCACAAGGGGATCCTGGTCAAGGACGGTCGGGCCCTGGAGTTGATGAATGAGATCGACACCGTCCTGTTCGACAAGACCGGGACCTTGACCCGGGAGCGGCCCGAGGTGGGCCGGATCATCGCCTGCGACCCGCACCGGCGCGAGGCGATCCTCCGCTACGCGGCCGCCGCCGAGGCGAAGTTCGCCCATCCCATCGCCAAGGCGATCCTCCATGCCTTCGAGGCCCTCGGCCAGCCCCTGCCGCCGATCGACGACTCGCGATACCACGTCGGCTACGGGATCTCGGTCCACATCGAGGGGCGGACCATCCGGGTCGGCAGCGCCCGGTTCATGGACCTCGAGGGGATCGCGATCCCGGAGATCGTCCGCACGGCCCTCGACGAGGCGCACCGCGAGGGGAACACCCTGGTGATGGTGGCCGTGGACGACGCGCTGGGAGGCGCCATCGAGTTGCAGGCCTCGGTGCGCCCGGAGGTCCGCTCGATCATCGAGGGCCTGCGGGCCCGGGGGATCCGCCACATCGCAATCATCTCGGGGGACCACGAAGCGCCCACGCGGAAACTCGCCGAGAGCCTGGGCATGGATCGCTACTTCGCCCAGGTCCTCCCCGCCGACAAGGCCGACTACGTCGAGAGGCTCCAGAAAGAGGGGTGCAAGGTGTGCTTCGTCGGGGATGGGATCAACGACTCGATCGCCTTGAAGAAGGCGAATGTCTCGATCTCGCTCCGCGGGGCCACGTCGATCGCCACCGACACGGCGCACATCGTCTTCATGGAGGAGGGGCTGGGCAAGCTCTGCGACCTCCGCGACATCGCCCGCGACCTCGATCGCAACGTGCGGCGGAGCTGGCACTTGATCCTGGCTCCCAATGGCCTGTGCATCGCCGGCGCCTTCACGCTCGGGTTCGGGGTCATGACCTCGGTCCTGACCAACAACGTCGCGGCCCTGGCTGCGCTGGCCAATGGCCTGCTGCCCCTGCGCCGGATCGCCCATGCCCAGGCCGCCAGCCAGCTCGAGCAAGAGAAGCGGCTGGCCCAGGCGGCCGTGATCCAGGAGCAGTCCGCCACCGTCCTCGCGATCGAGCCGGTCGGGCCGGCAGATCCGGCCGAGACCCGCGTCGTAACCGAGGCACTCCCGGCCGGTCCGATCGACTCGCCGGTCGAGCCGTCTCCCCTGGAGTGCTCGGGGAACAACGGTGGGCAGTTCGGTGAGTGCTGGTTCGAGCGACCGTTGAAACGGTCGCTGGACGACGAGCTGAGGCGCCTGATCCTGGATGCGGTCAGCGGTCGTCGGGAACAGCTCCCCTTGGCGGCCGAGTTCGAGTGGCACCCCGTCGAGCCGGTGCTGATGGTCAAGTCGAAGCTGCTGCCCCTCCACGTGGCCTTCGACCCGGGGAGGATGACCGTCCACGCCAAGCTCTCGCTGGCGGCCCGGATGCTCGCCACGGAGGGCAACCGTCAGCGCGCGATTCGTCTCATCGAGGAGATCGCCGATGAGCTCGATCTGTGAGAGCCGGCACCGGCGCTGGCAGAGCCTGCCGCCCGGCTGGCCGTCCGTCGGCTGGCGCTCCTCCGCCCAGTCCTGGGGCGTTGTGTACGTCAACCGGGTCAACCAGCCGGTCATCTCCTGGACGGACGGGGTCATCCGGCTCCGCGACTCCCGCCTGATCGATGCCGGCAACCCGGCCGTGTGCCGGGCCTTCGTCCATCAGGTCTTCCGGCTGGCGGAGGTCGACGCGGTGGAGATCGACTGGGCCGAGTCCCTGGCCCTGGTCCGATACGCCCGCGAGGGGCCAAGCGCCGCCGAGGTGCTGGCGCGGCTGGCGGCGGTCGCCCGGGGCGAGGTGGTCCCGGGGATGGGTCCGCCGCTGGAGTCGATGAGCCTGCCGGCCGGCGTCCGCGGTCGCGTGCAGCTCTTCCGGCACGGGGGGGAGCTCTCGACCTGGGACGTCGCCAGCGAGCGGCCTGGCCGGATCCGGTTACGGCATGCGGCCCTGGCGGGCGATCGCGAGCTGGCGCACCGCCTCGAGCGGGAGCTGGCGTGCGTCCACGGCGTGATCGAGGCACAGGCCCGGCCGCTGACGGCGAGTCTGCTGGTGCAGTTCGACCCGGCCGCCATCAGCAAGCGGCACTTGGTCCAGCTCCTGGATCGACTGGTGCTCGGGCCGGAGCTCTCGCCGGCGATCGTAGCGGATCCGCCGCCGGTGCGCTTCGGGTTGGCCAACGGCTCGGTCGGCCTGGCCGCGGTGGGGGAGTTTGCCGTCCCGGCCCTGCTGCCGGCCAGTGCCGTCCTGCTGGTCGCGTCGAACCTCAAGGTCATCCGGGAGGCGGGCCAACAGCTCCAGCGGAAGCAGCTCGGCCTGCCGGTCCTCTCCACGACGATCATCGCGGCGACGCTGGGTACGGGGCAGTTCCTGGTTGCCGCCCTCATGGGCTGGATGTTGAAGTTCTGGCGCCACCGCCATCGCCGGACGCAAGCGCGGATGCGCCGTCACCTGCTCCCGTCGCTGACGCAGCGACGCCCGTTCGCACGCCTCCGCGCAGGCGGCGCGGAGATCGAGGTGCCGACCGATCGGCTCCAGTCCGGCGACCGGATCGTGATAGTTGAAGGTGAGATGGTGCCGGCCGACGGCCGCCTCATCGGAGGTCCCGTCGTGGTCGACGAGCGGTTCCTCCGCGGGATCGCCGGCCTGACGCGCAAGGAGCCGGGCGACCCGGTCTTCGCCGGCTCGTTCCTGGTCGAGGGCCTGCTCGAGCTCGAGGTCTCGGGTCCGGTGACCGAGACCCGCGCCGCCCGGCTCGCCTGTGCACTGGCCGCCGGGGTCGTCCCATCGCCGTGCGAGCATGCCGTGACGGCCCATGGGGAGGTTTTTGCACAGCGGGCCGTGGCCCCGACGCTGGCCACCGCCGGGCTCGGCCTGATCGTCGGCGACATCGCGACCGCCCTGGCCATCCTCCGGCTCGACTACGCGACTGGTCCCGGGGTGGGCGTCGCGCTGGAGACACTCCAGGACATCGCCGCCTCCGCCCGGGACGGCGTGATCGTGCGCGATCCGTCGGCATTCGCGGCGATCGCGGCGGCCGATCTCTGGTTGCTCGATCATCACCCCAACCTGGAGCGAACTGGCCTGGAGATCGAGAGCATCCGCGGTCACGACACCGGCTGGGAGATCCTCCTGCGCGTGGCCGCCACCGCCTTCCGCGACCTGGCCGATGATCGGGCGACCGCCCTCGGCACGGCCTGCGCATCCTGCGGGCTTTCCGTGCTCGAGGTCGAGCCGAGCTACCGCGGACCCGGAATCACCCTGATCCATCAAGCGGGTTGGTTCTCGATCCGGGACGCACCGGAGCTCAGCGCGTCCCCGATGAGCCCACCGCCCCTGGAGATCTCGGCCGACGGCCGGGTCCTCGGCCGCATCACCTTCCGGGCCGCCGCCCGACCGCGGGCGGCCGAGGCCATCGCCGCGCTGCGGCGAGCGGGCGGCCGGACGATCGGCCTCCTCTCGGACCAGCCGGAGGCAACGGCCGCTCCGCTGGCCCAGGTGCTGGGCCTGGATTTCCACCGGGCCGGCCTCTCGTCCCAGGCCAAGGCCGACCTGCTGCGCGCGTGCCGCGATCGCGGCCTGAAGGCCGTTTATGTCGGCGACGCCCGCCGCGAGCCCCGCGCCGCCGGCGCGGCCCACGTCGCGATCTCCTGGTCCGATGGGCTCGACCCAGCCCAGGATCCGGCGCAGATCCTCGTCCTCCGGCCCGATCTTGCCTGGATCGGCCCCCTGCGCGAACGGTCGCGCTCCCATCTGGACCGCGTCCGCGCGGTCCACGGCTCGATCCTGCTCCCAAACCTGGCCTGCATCGCCGGAGCCTTCTTCCTGGGATTCACCAGCCTTTCCGCCGTGATCCTCACCAACCTGGGCACCTGGGCCATTTACTCCGGCTTGCCGCGTCGAGCCTTGAACAACAATAATCTGGAACCGGGACGACGATAGCCGGAGCCGTGGGTGTCCTGTTACGCCGGATTCGCACCGATCGTCAGGGTCGACCCAGAAAGGGAGGAGAGCTTGTGGGAAACCCCGTGTCATGTCCGGTCATCGCCCGGCCGCTCGATCGCTTCCGGAGTGATCTCCACAGGCGTTATCCCCCTTCGATCGGCAAGGCCCCTGCACGGGCCATCGAGGAGGCGGTTGGTCCGGAGCGAGGGGCGGAGGCCGCGGTGCGCCTGAAGCAATTGCCGCCGGAGATCGGCGTCTTGCTGATCATCGTCGGGACGGCCGGGCTCCTCTTACCCGGACCGGTAGGCTCGCCGTTTCTCGTCGCGGGGGGCGTGGCCCTCTGGCCGGCGGGATTCCGCCGGGTCGAGGCCTGGTTCCAGAGGGTGGCCCCGCGGATGTTCGAGCTGGGTGTGAACCAGATGGAACAGTTCCTGGCGGACCTGGAGCGGCGCTACCCCGGTTCCGTCCGCGAGACGTGAGTCGGTCCGGCTCCCATTCCGTCCCTCGGTGCCGGAGGACTCCTGAAGCATGATGAGGATCCCCACGATGAATGCGAGTGCCAGCGCGGAACCGGATCCGGACCCGATCCGGATGGAGATCCCTGACGAAACAGAGCAGGGCACGGCTCAAACCGGGCAGCCACCGCCCAAGGAGCTGGGCGTGATGCTGGTCACCGCGGGCGTCCTCGGCGTCGTGTTACCGGGTCCGGGAGCCCCGGCGCTGCTGGCCGGTGGTCTGATCCTCTGGCCGGAAGGTTTCGGCCGGGTCGACAGTTGGCTCCGGCAGCGGTTCCCGGAGTCGCACCGCAAGGGGATGAAACACCTCGACCGCTTCCTGTCCGACCTGGAGCGGCGCTACCCCGGCTCGACGCGATCGCGCTGAGTGGAGGGAACGCGCCTCATCCGCAAATCGAACTGATGCAGAGATCAAAGCCAAGGTTCGCGGCACCCTCGCAGCAGCACCCAACGGCCAGATCTCGGAGGCATCCCTCTGGACCCGCCCTGGGCTCGCCTTCCGGTGAGAGCTTTCCGGACGCGCCGGGTCGTGCGTTCAGGGAATCGTCATGAACCCGAGGGTCGAGGCGCCCCTTCCCCAGGGATCGACTCGCAGCGTGGCAGTCCCGGAAGCGGGCCCTGAGCTTCGCCAGGCCCGCTTGCCACCCCTCGGAGGCAAAGCCCTCCCGGCCGTACTCCGAGCAAGACGCGCCACCGAACTTGACGCGGTTAGCACAGGCGTAGCCCTTGTAAGGCGACAGGTAGCGTTGATAGCCGCGGATCAAGGCGACCATGAGCTGACCGCGAGTCGGGTCGAGCGATCGAATCACGGAGCCATTCCTGGATGCGAGACGAATCCGGTGCACGGGGTTTCTCGGTCACCGGCGACACCCCAGCACGGAGACGGTCCCATCGCCCACGCTGACGATGATCTCGCTCCGGGACTCGCCGTCGAGAGCGGCCAGGAGCGGAGTGCTGACCAGGGTGTGGAACCGCGGGCCGCCCGGGTCGTGAGGTGGCCCTGCGGCGTCCGACCGAGAAGCGCTGGGCGGGGACCGAGCCTCATCCAAGGCTCAGGACCTCCGCAGCGTCCCGGCTTATGTGAGCCATCGCGGCAGCCCTCTTGGTGGCATCCTGGCAATCGAGGTCGAAACGGTCGCTTGCCCGCTTCGCCAGTTCGAGGAGCGCTCGAGCGGGATCGGGCGATTCGATTCTCACGGGCCGCTGACATTTCGCCTGACACGGAACCAGCTCAGGTCAAGAGCTGACCCACGTCCTGTCAGGCTAAAGCCTGACCTACGGGAAATTCCTTCAAGGTCCGGAAACCGACCACACCCGGACCTTCCGCCGCTCCTGGTGGAACGTCAAGGACGTTTGCTTCGACACGTTTTCCAGCAGGCGTTGGAGCAACGCGCGCCCCGACTCGGTGCCCGAGGCCATCTCGTTCATCGCTCTGGCGAGATGGTCGCGCCACTGGACCGTCTCCTTGGATGAGTCAGTCTCGTCGATGACCAGGCGGCTGACGCGATCGCCCAGCCAGTCCAGCATCTCCCGGAGCGAGCCCGAGCCGCCACCGCCTCCATCCTCGGAGGGGAGCGACTCCGTGCCGAGGTGGACAGCGCGCTCCTTCGGGAGGTCGCCCAGCGGGTGAAATTGATACCGCCCCGCTGCGACGATGACCTCGTGCTCGACCTCGCGCGGCGTGAAGTGGATGGGTTGCTTCAGCTCGTCGGCGAGGATCGTCTCCAGCGCCTTCAACAGATCGTCCTTCGAGGCACCCTGGCGGACGATCCAGTCGCCCGGGACGGGCCGATTCAGCAGCTCCGCGGGCCCGTCGAACTCGCCGCGCCGCAGCTTCAGGACGAAGCCCAGGACATCCTGCAAGCGATTGGTCCCCATGCTGCCCCAGGGCCGCAGTCGCCCGTCCCAGCGGAAGACCTCGCTCCATTGGGGATCCGCCCGCCCGCGGCGCGAACTGGAGAGCAGATAGTCGGACCGCTCGGGAGGATACGGTGGCCCGACGTGTTTGAGGATCTGGCCGTCGGCGAGTGCGTACCGCTGATCGAAGCGGAGGCGCCAGGCGGGGATCTTTGCCTTGACGCCCATCCACGCCTCCAGCTCACGCTGGAGGGTATAAGGAGAATCCCAACCCGTGAGGACCTTACCCGCGGGGCCGATGAGCAGGTTGACGGGCTGAAGCGCCCAGCCGTGGCGACTCACCTGGACGGCGAAGGCGGCGTGGGTCGCGCCGGGGCCCTGGGCATCGGTCCCCTCGATCGGGGTCGGCCCGCCGCCATCGAGGGCGATCCGGAAGGGCAGGGCGCGACCACCCCATGCCTCGCTGCGAGAGGCGCGGGCCTGCCACTCCTCGACCGAGCGGATGCCCCAGTCGCGCTGGAGGGCGATGATGACCAATCCCTGATCGGCGAACTTCTCGTGCAGCGCCATGAACTCGACCATCTGAAGCGCGCTCGGTGAGCTCCAGAAATGGAGCAAGACGAATTTCCCACGGAGATCGGCGAGCTTGACCGGAGGTCCGCCGGCCCAGGCCTGGATCGCGCGGAACTCGGGCGCGGGCCGGCCGATCAATTGCTTCCAGAGGTCGATCGGCGGCTCGGGCCGGGCCGCGATGTCCGGCAGCGGCTCGCGGGGCTCGACCGTTTCGGGTGCGGGCTCGAGCCGGAAGATCCGCGCGGTGCCGTTGCCCAGCGCCGCCGCGAAGTGCCGGCTGTCGGACGCGACCGCGAGATCCCGGATCGCGAACTGGCCCGCCTCGCAGACCCGGATCGTCTCCCGCAGCGTGCCGTTGCGCGGGTCCCAGACCCGGGCGAGTCCGTCGCGGCCGACGCCCAGCAGAGTGCGGCCGTCGGGGCAAAACGCCAGGTGATCGGCCCACTGGTCGAGGCGGTAGAGCGGTCGCTTTTCGGCCAGGCCCCAGAGGACGACGATGGGCTTCCCTTTCTCGTGGTCCTGATAGTCCGAGCCCGCCAGCGCGATGACCCGGCCATCGGGGCTGAGAGCGGACACATGCAGTTGAGAAGGCAAGAGCCCGTCTTCGATCGTCCACTCCACCTTTTCGTGTTCGATATCCCAGGCCAGCAGCCGGCGCTTCCGCGGCGACCAGCCCCACTCGCCCGCAAAGATCACCGTCTTGCTGTCGGGTGTGAACAGGTACGACCCATCACCCGATTCGATCTTGCCCTTCAGCTTGCCCGTGGCTTGCTCCCAAATCGTGAGGCCGCGTCCCTCGACCCGGGAGAGCGACTCGGCAGCGATCCAGCGGCCGTCCGGGCTGAAGCCGACCCGCTTTCCCAGATTGCCCTCGCCTTTCCACGTGCGGAGACGCTTGCCTGAAGGCAGTTCCCAGAGAACCAGTTCGGATCCGAACCCGATCGAAGCCAGCGACTTGCCGTCGGGGCTGAACGCGACCGACTGGACGTAGTTCGTCTGGCCATCCAAGGTCATTCGCTCGCGACGGGTGGCGAGATCCCAGAGCTTGACCGTCCGGTCGGAGCTGCCCGTGGCCAGGGTCGTCCCGTCGGGACTGAATGCGACCGACTCGATACCGGCGGCGTGTCCCGCCAGCCTGGGTGTCTTCTCCTTTCCAGCGGTGACATCCCAGAGCTTGATCATGAGGCCGGACGTCGCGATCGTGGCGCCGTCGGGGCTCACCGCGATGGCGTTCATCCCCACGGGTTGCTTGGGCGAGGACCACACCTCCTTGCCCGTGGCCACGTCGATCATCCGGGCCGCGAAGCCCAGTGACACGGCCAGGTGCCGGCCGTCGGGCGCGAAGGCCAACGCCTCGGCGCCAATGCTATCTTGCCCGGGGACCTTGTGCCGGATCGTCCAGGTCCTCGTATCCCAGAGGACCAACCCGTGCTCCTGGCCCGCCGCGGCGAGTGTCGCTCCATCCGGGCTGAAGGCGACTGCTCTCCACCCCTCACGGAGCGGCTCCAGACTCTGGACGAGCCGGCCGGCGGCGATGTCCCAGACCTTGAGCTTCCCGTCGTCGCCGCCGGAGACGAGGGTCCGGCCGTCGGGGCTGAAGGCCAGCCCGTGGACGAACCGACCATGCTCGCCGAGCCGTCTCATGTGCACGCGCTGGCGGCCGGCGGAGATGTCCCAGGTCCGAACCTCCTGGTCCGCTGAGGCGATGAGCGTGCCCTCGGGGCTGATCGCCACGGCCAGGACCACATTCTGATGCCCTCGAAGCGTGAGCCGCGCCTGGCCGGAGGCAAGATCCCAGACCTTCACCGAGCGGTCGAAGCTGCCCGTGACCAGGGTCCGGCCGTCCCGGCTGATGGCCAGGGTATCGACCCTGTTGGTATGCCCACTCAGGACGCGCTGCTGCTCGCCGGTGACCGGGTCCCAGCATGCGATCTCCTGATTGCCGGCGCTGAGCAGGCTCCGACCGTCGGCCGTGAAGACCAAGCTGCCGACGTATCCCATCATCTTCAAGCGGCTATTGCCCAGGATCGCCACCAGGCTGGGTGAGGCGGCACCGGGATCGGCCGCGCCGGCGACCTTCAGCTCGTAGGCCGGGATCTGGTCGCGGCTGAGGGCGGTCAGCGGCGGGGCAGGGGGGGCGCCCGCGGCGGTCGCCGCCCAGGGCAGCCCGACCCCCATCGTCAGCGCCGCGCCCATCGCGACGGCGGCGGCGAGCCAACGTGCGGCGGTCGGCGCCGGCTCGTGAGGGACGCCGAGCAGCCGGAGGATCCGCCGGCGCAGGAGACTCCCGCGCGAGCCGGCGGCCATCGCCAGCCCCGGCGCGCGGCCTCGCAGGGCCTCCATCGCCGTCAGGGCCCTCGCGTAGACGAACCGGTCGCCGCACAGCGAAACGGCCACATCGTCGCAACACTGCTCGCGCTCCCGGCGGATTGCCCGAGAGACCCACCAGACCACCGGGTGATAGAAGAGCAAGGTCTCGATCACCACCTGGAGGCCGTTGATCAGGTAATCGCACCGCTGGATGTGGGCCAGTTCGTGCGCCAGGATCGCTTCGATCTGCTCCGAGGAGAGGCCCGTGCACGCCCGCACTGGCAGCAGGACGACCGGCTTGAGCCAGCCGATGACGCTCGGGACCTCGGCCAGCACCGACTCCAGCAGCCGCACCGGCCGGGCGATCCGCAGCCGCCGAGCCAGGCCATCCAGCCGAGTCCTCAGATCGCCGTCGAGGGGACGGACCCCGACGCGCTTCAACCGTACGATCGCGACCCAGCCCAGCAGCAGTCGCATCGAGAGCAGGCAGACTCCCAGCAGCCAGCCGCCGGCCACCCAGGCCAGGTGCCTTTCCAACCAGATGGGAACATCCGCCCAGACGTCACGCACGCGGAGCGGCCACGGCGAGACGCGGTCCCGCGCCGGCAGCACGTCAGCCGGGGAGACGCGCGCGGGCTGGGGCTGATTGGCGAAATGGCTCGGCTGCGGCTCGCCGGATGCCGCGGGCGCCTCTCCCGATGCCGGCTCGATCCGGATCACAAATCCGGGTTCGCTCGCCCGTCGATCGGCAGCGAACTCGGACCCGCTCGAATTCCCACGGCGATCGGGCCCGGCCGGAATGAGTGCGCAGGTTGCCAGGGGGCAGGCCGCCAGCACGCCCAGCACGATCACCAGCACCCGGTATCGCGCGCCGGACGAGGCGCGCCGCAGGGCCGTCAGCACAAGCCAGGCGATGATGCCGGCCACCAGCCCCTGCCAGAGGAAATGCAGATGGGCTCGGGCCAATCGTTGGGCCGTGGGGCTCTCCAGCAACCGGGCCAGCATCGTCATCGTCATCGCGACCTCCCTTCCATCTCGTCGATCAATCGGCGCAGCTCGTCGAGTTCTTCCGGAGAGGCTTTCTTGTGCTCCAGCGCGTGGAGGAGCAGGCCCCGGGTCGAGCCGTCGAACGCCCGTTCGAGCAGGTCGCCGGCCAGTTGCCTCAGGATGGTGCGCGGCTGGTGGCGATGGCGATAAAGATGCGGCTCCGTGCGCGTGTCACAGCGCACCAGACCCTTGTCGCGCATGATCTGCAACATCTTCAACACGGTGGTGTAGCCGACCGGACGCCGTGTCTGGAGCACCTCCAGGACCTGGCGCACCGTGCTCGGCCCCCGGTCCCAGAGCACCTTGAGGATCGCCAGCTCCATGTCCGATGGCCGTCCCGTCGCGGGTCGCCCCATCACCACACCCTCCTCGGAACGGCCTTACGAATTCGTTCGTAACCACGATTGGAGCAAAGTCCCCGCCCGGTTGTCAAGGTGCGAGCCGGCAGCGCATGGTGGAGCGACTCTTCCGGGTTTCCACCGCCAAGCCGGAAGAGCCAAGAAACGAGGCCCCCGCCGCGAAGAATCCCCGAGGCTTCTCGGCGCTGACCACCGTGTGACCCCGGTCGTCAGACCGTGGTTGGGACGGGCCGACCGTCCTCCAACCTCGGGCGTCAGCCCGATCCGAAGGCGCCGTGATCGCACGGACGTGCGAGGTTGGGGGTTCCCCGTCCCAACCACGTTCTCACGAACGTGGTCACAGGCCCGTGCTACGCGTCGGGGTGGTGATCACCGAGAACTCTCGAATCCCCTCCCGCGCGGCGGCGGCCTCCATTGGGATCACCGGTCGATCACGCCCCGGAAGGTCCGCCGAGCGGCTGGGCGATGATGGAATGCGGGCTCGCGAGCCGGCGCGCGGCCGGGCCCGGCTCGCCGGCGGCCTGGGTCGGCCGGGCCCGGCCGACGGCCCGGACGATCGCCTCGTGGAGGGTCTCGGCGAGGACCGGCTTGACCAGGTGGATGGCGAAGCCGGCGGACCGGCTCTCGCGGACGTCGTCCTCCGCGCCGTAGCCGCTCAGCGCGATCGCGGGGATGGTGCACTCCCGCAGCTCGCGCAAGAGCTCCAGCCCGGAGCCGTCGGCCAGCTCGATGTCGCTGATCAGCAGGTCGAACTCCGCGGAAGCGATGGCCCGGCGGGCGGTCGCCAGCGAGTCCGCGGCGATCACCTCGTGGCCGTGCCCGCGCAGGATCAAGTCGAGGTAGAAGAGCGTGTCGGCATTGTCCTCGACCAGCAGGATCCTCAACCCGCTGGGGCGGCGGGAGGGGACCGCTCCCGGCGGATCGCTCCGGCTGGACCGCGGCGCCGGCACCGGCGCGGGCGCATCGGCCACGGCCAGTTCCAGCCGAAAGGTTGCCCCTTGCCCCTTGCCGGGGCTGGACGCCGTCAGCCGGCCCCCGTGCGCCTCAGCCACCGCCCGGCTGATGGCCAGGCCCAGACCCAGGCCGTCACCCCGGCGGCGCGACGACTCATCCCCCTGCTCGAACGGCGCGAAGATCCGGTCCAGCAGCTCGGGCTGGATCCCAATGCCGTTGTCCTGAAACTCGACGACCAGGAGCCGGCTGGGAGCCTGGGTGGTTCGCGGGGCTGCTGATCCGGACTCGGACCCGGCCGGCGGCGATTCCTCATTCAATGAGCGGATGGTCAGCACGGTTC
>Ga0070738_10006683_pt1 | contig 11952 bp, 14 predicted proteins | sample Coa_R2_2_FD_66446 | JGI IMG/M metagenome (GOLD analysis project Ga0070738, IMG submission 66446) | Surface soil microbial communities from Centralia Pennsylvania, which are recovering from an underground coalmine fire - Coalmine... | ecosystem: Environmental > Terrestrial > Soil > Unclassified ... | reverse complement strand
TGCCCTGGCGCTGCGCCCGCAACATGCGGTCGTCATAGGCGCGCGTCGTCATCATGTAGCGCAAGGCGCGGCGGGCCTCCTCGGCGCTCAGCTTCGGGTCCCAAGGGCCGACCGCCTCTCCCTGATCGTTCATCACCCGGATGACGCCATCGGCGAGGTCGCGGATGTCGCGCGGCGCGACATCAATCGGCGGGCGGCGGATTTCGCCGGGCTCGGATATGCGCAAGCCGCTGAAATCCACCTTCTGGCCGGGCCGGAATTTCGGCTCGGGAATGTGCAGGCTCAGCGGCCGCTTGGCGGTTTGCCGGAGAAAGGAAGGATTGGCCTCGTTCACGCGTTTCCTCCGCGCCGGGCTATCTTGGCGGCTTGAGACTAGACGGGAACGACCGCCCCGTCGATTCTCGCCGCAGCCCCATAAACTGTTTTGGCCGCCTCCGCGTTCCCCGAAGGTTGCGCGCCGCCGGAAGCTCGTCCACCATTCCTGTGTCATTCCCCCTCGCCTGTCATTCCCGCGCAAGCGGGAATCCAGGCTGCCTGGGTTCAAGCGCGCGGCGATTCTGGATTCCCGCTTTCGCGGGAATGACATCGAAGGAAATGGAGCAAAAATGGCGGCGGCCGTTGAAAAGAGCGCTGAGACCCCCGGCCTTCCCGCCTTTCTCGCCGAGATCGGCGACGTTCCGACCATTGCCGATCCGCAAGTCGTGCGCCGCCGCTCGCGCGATTTCTTCTGGTACTCGCCGATCCTCAACGCGCAGTTGCACGGCAAGGCGGCGGAAATCATCGTCATGCCGCGCCACGAGACGGACGTCATCGCCATCGCCCGCGCCGCGGCGCGTCATGGCGTGCCGCTGACCCCGCGCGGCGGCGGCACTGGCAATTACGGCCAAGCCGTGCCGCTCAAAGGCGGCGCGCTGGTCGATTTCACCGCGATGAATCACATCCTATGGAATCGGCCCGGCGTCTTGCGCGTTCAGGCCGGCGCCAAAATGGGCGCGATCGACGAGGCGCTGCAGCCTTTCGGCTGGGAGCTGCGCCTGCACCCGTCGACCAAGCGCACCGCGACGATCGGCGGTTTCGTCGCCGGCGGCTCGAGCGGGATCGGCTCAGTCGCCTATGGCGGCTTGCGCGATCCTGGCAATATCGGCGCGGCGCGCATCGTCACGATCGAGCGCGAGCCGCGCGTCATCGAGTTGCGCGCCGACGCGGCGCAGAAGGTCAATCGCGCCTTCGGCACGACCGGCCTGATCACCGAGCTGGAAATGCCGTTGAGCCCCGCCTGGCGCTGGATCGACGTGATCGTCGCCTTCGACGATTTCATGGCCGCGGTCGAGACCGGCCGCGCGATCGCGATGGCCGACGGCATCGTCAAGAAGCTGGCGACGCCGATCGCTTGGCCGATCCCGGCCGCTTTCGCCGACATCAAAGCACATTGCCCGGACCGCAAAAGCATCCTCATTGCGATGATCGCCGAGCCGTTCATCGAGGCGTTCCGCGCCTTGCTCGGTCAAGGCGTCGTTACCCACGAAGCGCCGACCGACGAGAGCGCCGGCAAGGTCCCGCTCTATGAATATTGCTGGAACCATACGACCTTGCACATGCTCAAAGGCGACCGCTCGATCACCTATCTGCAATGCCTGTTTCCGCATGACCGGCTGATCGCGACGGTCGAGACAATGGTTGCGACATTCGGCGACGAAGTCCCGCACCATCTCGAATTCTCGCGCTATGCCGGCCATCTCACCGCCAGCGCGCTGCCGATCGTTCGTTATAAGAGCCCCGAACGACTCAATGAGATCATCGCCACGTACGAGGCGAACGGCGTCTTCGTGGCCAATCCGCATGTCTATACGCTGGAGGATGGCAGCCGCTATCGCCGCGCCGATGCCGATCAGTTCGGCTTCAAAACCGAGGTCGACCCGTACGGCCTGCTCAATCCCGGCAAGATGAAGAGCTATATCGGCAAGCCCTGGAAGCCGGCCTAACTCCCAAAGGGTGAGAGATCAGGATCAAGGGATACGGCGCCGCCCATGAGCTTGAAGTACTTGCCGCGAAACGTTCTTGGGCCAGCCATTTCCCCTTCGGGAGCGGGGTTCATAGTCAGCCTGCCGCTTTATTGTCGGTGCGCTTGCATGATCCGGCTCATCGCCGGCCCGTCGGACTCGACGAAGAGGAGACGCGCGGCTTGCTCGCTCAAGCGGTCGGACGCCCAATAGTAAAGGATGTCGCGCTCCGGCTCCTTATAGGCGCGCTCACGATAGAGATGGCGCCCGTACGTCGTGATGTTGACCGGGCCGGTCCATTTCGTGACGACCGGAACGCGCAATTCTCCGGCGTCGCGCCCGATCACCCATTGACGGTGCTGCGGGCCGCCGACGGCGAGGAGCGCTCGCGTTCCATCCGGTTGCTGCGTCATCGAAGCGCCTCCCGCAGAACTCGCGCCGTCGCCCAGCATGGGTGCGGCGCTCTGATCGCGCCGAAAGCAAAAAACCCGCGGCTGGCGAAAACCAGACGCGGGCCTTGGGCCGGTCGTCCCGCCGGTACATCCGCGGCGGGACAGATCAGCGAAACTGGGACTTGATTAAAGAGCCCGCAGATTGTCGGCCGAGGATTTGCCGGTCCGGCGATCAGACGTCAGCTCGAAGGACACCTTCTGGCCTTCATGGAGCCCAGGCAATCCGGCGCGCTCGACCGCGCTGATATGAACGAAAACATCCTTTGCGCCATCGTCCGGCTGGATGAATCCGAAGCCCTTCTGGCTGTTGAACCACTTCACGGTTCCTTGCGTCATACTTATTCCTTACGTGCGTTTTCAGGCGCGCGCAGCGGCGCCGCCCAGATTTCCGAGATTTGGAAGAAATTCGTCAGTCCGTCGGCAAAATGCGACGAGGCCAAGTCGTTCGGCCGAAGCTCGATAGACGACAGATAGGCTCATTGAGCCGAAATTGCAAGGAAGAAAGCAGAAGCGGCAAGAAAGATGATCGAATGATATAGCTATTTGACGGCGCCGAGCCTATATACCGTCGATCATCGGCATAAGCATCGGCCGCCGATGGCTGAGAGACTGATCGCGCTCCCGCCTCGCCTATGGGAGTCGGCCGTGACCCCCCATCACTTCGCGATTGCGCGCCAATCCGAATGGCGGTCGCCCATTCGCTCTCGACCATCCTGGAGTCCCGCGCTTTGCAAGTGCTCGTCCGCGATAACAATGTCGACCAAGCCCTCCGCGTTCTGAAGAAGAAGCTGCAACGCGAGGGCGTCTTCCGGGAAATGAAGCGGCGGCGCTTTTACGAGAAGCCTTCGGAGAAGGCGACGCGGGAAAAGTCGGAGGCGATACGCCGCGCGCGAAAGCTGGCGCGAAAACAGGCCATCCGTGAAGGATTGATCCAGGCGCCGGCCAAGGCAAAAGTCGAGCCTGGCAGGGCGCGGGGGGCGCCGCGGCCGGTCGCGACGGTAAACAGCCTATGAGGAAAGGCATGAAAATCTATATTTTCAAGTCCGAGGCCCGGAGCGATCTCAGAGCCTTTTGCGACGACGCCGCCGGCGCCAAGCTGCCGAGCCACTTTCGGCCATGGCGCGCCATCGGCGTGGTTCGTCCCGACCGCGCGCCGCCGCACAATCTTCCGCGCGCCGCGATCGAGCAATCGATCGCCGATAACGGCTTCCAATTGTGGCGGCTGAAGGCGTCCTGAGAGATTTGCGCGATCGGCGCGGGACGGGCTTCTGCGTTTCCGACGCCGCTTTTAGACGTCAGATCGCCGAAATCGCCGCCATCTCCTTCTCGCTCAGCGCGAAGTCGAAAATCGCGAAATTCTCCGCCAAGTGCTCGCGGCGCGCCGCCTTCGGGATCGCGACGAGACCTTGCTGAACATGCCAGCGCAGGCAGACCTGCGCCGCGCTCTTGCCATGCGCCGCCGCGATGCGTTTCAGCAGCGGATCGCTGGCCAGCGCGCCTTTGCCGAGCGGCCGGTACGAGACGAAGGCGACGCCGCTCCTACGGCATTCTTTGATCAGCGGCGCCTGGTTGTGGCGCGGATGGGATTCGCATTGGTTGGCGATGATCGGCTCGCTCGACAGCGCGATCGCCCGGCGAAGCAGGTCGATGGAGAAATTGGAGACGCCGATATGGCGCGCCAAGCCGCGCCGCTTGGCGTCGCAGAGCGCCGCAATCGAATCCTTCAGCGGGATCGACGGATTGGGCCAATGGATCAGCAGCAGATCGACGCTCGCCATTTGCAGCCGCGTCAGGCTCGCTTCGGCCGAGCGCTGCAAATCGCCTTGGCCGATATCGCTGCTCCAGACTTTCGTCGTGACGAACACCTCCTCGCGCTTGGCGCCGCTCGCCCGCAAGCCTTGCCCGACTTCGCGCTCATTGCCGTACATCGCCGCGGTGTCGATATGGCGATAGCCGAGCGCGAGCGCATCAGCGACCGCCTCCGCGCATTCCGGCCCGCGCAAATTCCATGTGCCGAGGCCGAGCGCCGGAATGCGCGCGCCTTGCGCCTCGACGAACGGCGCGGCCGCGCTCATCTTTCGCCTTTCTCTTTATCGTAGCGCGCCTTGGTCTCGGCGTTGGGCGGATAGAGGCCGGGCAGACTCGCGCCTTTCTCCACTTCGCCCATGATCCATGCTTCGAGCTTTTCCTGCTCGCGCGCCTCGGCGAGGACGGCGGCGAGCAGCGCGTCCGGGATCAAAACAGCGCCGTCGCCGTCGGCGACCACGACGTCGCCGGGCATCACCGCGACGCCGCCGCAGCCGATCGGCTCGCCCCAGCCGACAAAGGTCAGCTCCGCCACCGAAGGCGGCGCGGCCATCCCGGCGCACCAGACCGGCAGGCCGGTCGCCGCGACGCCCGAGCCGTCGCGCACCGCGCCGTCGGTGACGAGGCCGGCAAGGCCGCGCTTCTTCATCCGCGCGCAGAGAATGTCGCCGAATATGCCGGCGGTGGTCACCCCCATGGCGTCGACCACGGCGATGTCGCCGGGCTCCATCGCTTCGATCGCCGCCCGGGTCGAGCGCGGCGAAGCCCAAGATTCAGGCGTCGCTAAATCCTCGCGCGCCGGCGCAAAGCGCATGGTGAAGGCGCGGCCGGCGACGCGGCGCCCGGAAGCCGCGCCGAAAGGCTTCGGCCCGCGCATCGCGACGCGCCGCAAGCCCCTCTTCAACAGGACAGTGGTCAAGGTCGCCGTCGAGATGGCGGCGAGTTCGGCGGCGATTGCGGCGTCGAGCGGCATGACGAGCTCCGATGGAGCCGCGACAATGGCGCGAGCGCCGGCCGGCGTCCAGCGATGCGTCGCCCCGGCCGTCAGGCCGCCAGAGCGTCGGCGAGCGCTTTGGCCAGCGCGCTGAAAGCGAACGGCTTTTCGCAGGTCCGGGCCGCCGGATAGCGGGGACGGATCGAGGCGTCCTCATAACCGGTGGTGAAGACGAAAGGGATGTGCCGGGCGAGCAGCGCGTCGGCGACCGGATAGGCCATGACGCCGCCGAGATTGAGGTCGAGCACGGCGACATCGATCGCCCGCTCCTGCTCGATGAGAGCCAAGGCGCGCTCCAGCGACGCCGCCGGACCGAGAACCGACGCGCCGATCGCCTGGAATTCGTCGCTCAGATTTTGCGCCAGCAGAAACTCGTCCTCGACGAGCAGGATACGGCGATCGCGCAAGGCCGCTTCACTCATGTCCCGCCCCCTCGGCCCGACTTTCCGATATAGGCAGCGCGATCGTGCAATGGACGCCGTCTTCTTCGAGGGCGAAACAAGTGCGCGCGCCGAACTGATAGGGCAGCGCCTGCTCGATCAGCTCGCGCCCTTGGCCGCCGCCCTGCGCCCGCTCGGCCGGCATGGCGACGCCGCTTTCCTTCCAGTCGACGTGAAGCCATGGCTTGCCCCTTTCGCCCAATTCGCAGCGCCAGCTCACTCTAAGCCGGCCATGCGGCTGCTTGAAGGCGCCGTATTTGACGGCGTTGGTCGTCAGCTCATGCAAAGCCATGGCGAAAGTCTGCACCGTGCCGGTGCGCAGGCGCACGCCCTTCGGCCCGTCAAGGACGATGCGGCCGCGATCGCCGCCGCTGCCGGTTTGCGCCGCCAGTTCGCTCGCCAGCAGTTCGTCGAACGTGACCCGCTCATTGTCCTTGATACGCGAGAGCAGCCCCTGGACGCGGCCGAGCGCCGCCAGGCGCTCCTGGAACTTGGCCTTGAAGTCTTCGAGGGCGCCGCTCGACCGCAAAGTACGGTCGGCGATGGCGCGGATCACGCCGATCAAGTTGCGGGTGCGATGCTGCAGCTCGCCGACCAGCACATGCAGCCGCTCCTCGCTGTCGCGCAAGGCTTCGACCGCGCGCTTGGTTTCGGTCACGTCGAGATTGACGCCGATCATTTCGACCGGCTTGCCGTCCTCGTCATAGCGCGCCAGCGCATGCGCCGCGATCCAACGCGTTTCGCCGTCCGCCCGAACGATGCGGAATTCGCTGTCGAGGAACGAGCCGGGCGGCGGCAGGCCGGCGGCGTCGAAGGCGACGAGTTCGAGATCGTCTGGATGGACGAGGGACAAAAAGACGGCGCGGTCCGGCTTGACGCCGGGATCGAGCCCGAGCAGCGCGTATTGCCGCAAATCCCATTGCTGCGCGCCGCTGGCGAGATCGTAGCGCCAAGTGCCCATGCGGCCGGCTTCGAGCGCGACACGCGCCCGCTCTTCGCTTTCGCGCAGCACCGCTTCCGCTTTCTTGCGCTCGGTAATATCGGCCGCCGCCCCGACCATGCGCGCCGCCCGGCGCGGCTCGCCTTCGAAATAGATTTGCGCGGTGACGGCAAGCCACCGCGTCGCGCCGCCCGCCAGTTGGATGCGGACATCCTCGCGCACCTCGCCGCCGGGACCGGCGGCAAGGGCGCGCGCCACCGCGTCGGCGAAGCGCTGGCGATCTGCCGGATGGATCAGCGCCGCCAAGGGGGCGTTGGCGACGATCGCGTCGCTCGCCGGCCGCCCGAGCAGCGCCAGCATTTGCGCATCGAGCTCGCTGCGGTCTTCGCCGATCCGCCAAACGAAAGTTCCCATCGCCGCGGCGGTCAAGGCGAGGCGCAGCCGCTCCTCGCTGTTGCGCAGGCCCGCCATGACGGAGGCCGGGAAAGGCGGCAGGTCGGTCATGGCGTCGGAACCGCGGCGGGGACGTTTAAGACGATGAGAATAGCCGCGGAGCGGGAAAAGGCCACCCGCAGCGATGCGTCCCGGCGGGAGCGCTCGGTCAGATAAGCCCGAGCTCGCTCAGTTCGCGCCGCATCGTCTCGGGCATGTGGGCGACGTCGCCGAGCCGCGGCGTGAGATCGGGCGGCGCGTCCTTGGCGTCGAAATAGCGCCAGCCCTGGAAAGGCCGGCAGGGCCGCGGCAGGACCGGCCGCGCCACAGGCTCCAGAACAAGCTCGCAGCGGCCGATCCCGTCGCCGTCGATGAACGGGCGGATGGCGGTCAAGACCTGCCGCGCCGCGATCTGGCCCTTGATCACCCAATAGAGCGAGCCGCCGTCGAGCAGCGCGTCGACGCGTTTCGGGACCATGCGGGTGATGTGCTTGTGCTCGACTTTCTCGCCGCGCTTCTTCTTGAGCGCCATGCGCTCGTCGACCCAGGATTGCAGGTCCTCGACGGAATCGGCGCCGACGCAGAGCTTGATCAGATGCAGGGTCATGAGGGGCGATTATGGCGCCGGCCGGCCGCCTCTAGAAGGGCGGCCAAGCGCCGCGCTGTGGATGGCGAAAAGTCACGGCGTCTTGGCCGGCGCGCCGCCTGCCGCATTCTTCTTGGTCCAGACCTCGCGCTCGTAATCCTCGAAGCCTGAAATCATCGCCCGGAACGTCTTTTCGGCGACCTCTTCGGAGAGGCCCTCTTGGCGCGCTAGGGCCTTGACGTTCTGGATGATTTGCTCGACGCGCGCCGGCGCGCTGACGGCGGCGGGATTGGCTTTGAAACGCCCCGCCTCGGCGACATATTTCTGGCGCTCCGCCATGAGGCGGACGAGATCGCGATTGATGCGGTCGATATTCTCGCGCACTTCGGCGAGCGAGTTGCAGCATTTGCCGCCATTGACCGAGGGCCTGCCCCAAAAAGCGTGCGGCGCGTCGTCGGCCACGCCGATCGCGCCCGCCGCCAGCACGGCGGCCCCGGCCAGCAAGCCCAAAGCGGCGCGCATTCTCAATCTCGACATCTATAGCTCCTCGATCGTCATCAATCGCGCGCCCTGCTCGACTTGCGCGCCGGCCGCGTGCGCGAGGCCGGCGACGCGGCCGGCGCGCGGCGCGTTGAGCGCATGCTCCATCTTCATCGCCTCGACAATGGCCAGCCGCGCGCCTTTCTCGACGACGTCGCCATCCTTGACGAACAGCGCCAGCAGCCGGCCATGCATCGGCGCTTCGATTGCGCCCGATTCTTCCGCCGCAGCTTCGGCCTCGAACGCGAGCGGATCGACGAGCCTGATTTCGATCTGCCGTCCGTCGCGCATTGCGAAGACGCGTCCCTCCGCCTCGACGATTGTCGGCGGCGACGGCTCGTCGGGCGGCGGCGCGCCGCCCGGCAAAGCGAGCCGGCTGGTCCCGTTGGCGATCGTCTCGACGAAACGGACAAGCTTACCGTCGACCAGCGCATCGACGCCGATGACGCGCTTGCCGGTCAGTTCGAATGAATCGGCGACCGACCACGGATCGCTCGGCGAGTCAGTCGCGGCGAGGCGCGCGACGCGGCGCGCCAACAGGCGCTCGAGCCCCGCCAACGTCGCGCCGGCGTCGAGCAGCCGCCGCGCGGCGCCGAGCCGTTCGAGATTGGCGTCGATGAAGCCGGTGTCGAAAGCGCCGGCGCGAAATTCCTTGGCGTCGCACAGCGCCTTCAGAAAGGCGGCGTTGACGCGCGGGCCGGCGACCAGGGTTTCGCCGAGCGCCTTGGATAGCCGGTCGAGCGCCTCGTCGCGGCTCGCGCCATGGGCGATGATCTTGGCGATCATTGGATCGTAGAACGGCGTGACCTCGCCGCCCTCCTCGACCCCGGAATCGACGCGGATGCCCTGCCCCGCCGGCAAGCGCAAGGCATAGATTTTGCCTGAGGACGGCAGGAAGCCATGCTCGGGATCTTCCGCATAAAGCCGCGCCTCGACCGCCGCGCCGGCCTGGCGGATGTCCTTTTGCGACAGCGGCAGTCTCTCGCCGGCGGCGACGCGGAATTGCCATTCGACGAGATCGAGCCCGGTGATCGCTTCGGTCACCGGATGCTCGACTTGCAGCCTGGTGTTCATTTCCATGAAATAGAAGCCGTCCGGCCGCAGGCCGCGCGAGGAATCGGCGATGAATTCGACCGTGCCGGCGCCGACATAGCCGACCGCGCGGCCCGCCGCGACCGCCGCCGCCGCCATCGCGGCGCGGGCCTCTTCGCTCAAGCCCGGCGCCGGGCTCTCCTCGATCACCTTCTGGTGGCGGCGCTGCAAGGAGCAATCGCGCTCGAAAAGATGGACGACCTCGCCATGCGCGTCGCCGAAAATCTGCATCTCGATATGACGCGGCCGCGCGACATACTTTTCGACAAGAACCCGCGGATCGCCGAACGCGTTCTGCGCCTCGCGCGCCGCGCTTTCGAGCGCGGCTTCAAAATCGACATGGGCGTCGACGCGGCGCATGCCCTTGCCGCCGCCGCCGGCGATCGCCTTGATCAGCACCGGATAGCCGATCTCGTAAGCCTTCTCTTTGAGGAATTTCGGGCTCTGATTGTCGCCGTGATAGCCGGGCGTCACCGGCACGCCGGCTTTCTGCATCAAAGCCTTGGCGGCGCTCTTCAAGCCCATGGCGCGGATCGCCGAAGCCGGCGGGCCGATAAAGACGATTCCCGCCGCCGCGCAGCCTTCCGCGAATTCGGCGTTCTCGGAGAGAAAGCCATAGCCCGGATGGATCGAGGCGGCGCCGATCCGTTTGGCCAGCGAGACGATCTTCTCGCCGTTCAGATAGGATTCGCGGGCCGGCGCCGGGCCGATCTCATGGGCCTCATCGGCAAGCCGCGTGAACGGCGCGCCGCGATCGGCCGCGGAATAAATCGCGATCGTGCGGACGCCGAGCCTCTTGGCCGTGCGGATGACGCGGCAGGCGATCTCGCCGCGATTGGCGATGAGGACGGAATCGAACAAGGGCGGCTCCAACAGGGGTCGCCAAACCTAGCGCGTCCCGGGCCCTCGTCAAAGCCGAGGGCCATTGAGCAAGAGCAATTGCGCCGGGAGAAGCCGATCGTGGCGGGATGAAGCGCCAGGAAAGCCAGCAATGTACCGAAGCGCCTCGACAGGCCTTTCTGTGTCGCGGCGACACACCGTCGCTGCGGCCGATTTCCGAGCGCTATGCTGACCTATCTTATCGGCGCGCCGCTGCGCTAATTCGACCAGTTGATCGGCGCATAATGGCCGTTCTTGCCGGAATTGTCCCAATGCAGGCCATGGTCGCTAAAGGTATTTCCGGACGCGCCGACGGCGAGAGCCAGCCTTTCGGGACTGATCGGATGGCCGGTATTCGCCCACATCTCTCCGCTCGGATGAATGGTCGGCAGCGGATCGACGGACAATGTGAGCACGCCGGGGATTTCGGCTGAGCGCCGCTTGCCGTCGATCCGGAATGTGATCGGGACCTTCCTCACGCCGAGATTCTTGCCGATCATCGGCGCAAACGCCGCCATCGGCCGCCAGCCGCGCCGGTGAAAATCGCGCCCAAAGCTTCGGTCTGCTTGTCGTCGGCGCGCTCGTCGATATAGGCGGCGACCGACCAATTGCCTTCCGCCATCGGCCCCGGCGTTTGGATTGCGAGCGCGACGTTGAGGCCGTCGAGCGAAACGCCGTCATAGCTGCCGCGCTCGATGTGAAAGACGACCGGCACGTTGCAGACGCCCTCGGTTGGCCGCGCGGTCATTGGCGCGGCGTTCGATACGAGGCAGGGACATACGACGCTGCAACTGCAATTTTCGAAATAGTCGCCGGAAAGCCGCCATTGCGCTTGGGCCGCCATCGCTCCCTCCTGCTGGCGCGACAAGATCGGCAGGCCGCGCGGCAAGCTCGCCTTGCCGCGCGGCCGGCCTTGCGGCGAAGACTAGCACGCCTGCGCCCCCGGAAAAAACTTCAGGCGCGAGGTAAGCGCCTGATGCAGAGCGCAACATTGTCAAGTTTCGACCTCGGGGGCATAGTCGAGAGACTTCGCCGCCACGCGGCTTCGCCTTCTTGCCGTCTTGAACGAGGGGAGGCTTCCATGGCCTATGTCGACTGGTCGATCCAAGGTCCCGCCATAGCGAATTGCAATTGCGATTTCAGTTGTCCCTGCCAGTTCAACGCTTTGCCAACGCATGGCGATTGCCGCGCCATGACCGCCGGGAAAATCGACAAAGGCCATTTCGGCGATGTCGATCTGAGCGGCCTGTCCTGGTGCTGGATGTTCGCCTGGCCAAAGGCGGTCCATCAAGGCAATGGCGAGGCTTTCCTCGTCATCAGCGATCACGCGACGAAAGCGCAGCGCGAAGCTTTGCAAGCCATTCTCACCGGCCGGGAGACCGCGCCCGGCGCCAACGTCTTCAACGTCTATGCGTCGACCTACTCGAAAATTCACGATCCGGTCTATGCGCCGATCGAGCTTGAGCTCGATATCGACAACCGCACCGGCCATGTCCGTATCCCTGGGATTATTGATACGAGCGCCGAGCCCATTCGCAATCCCGTGACTGGCCAACCGCATCGCGCCCGCGTCGCGCTGCCGCACGGCTTCGAATATCGCGAAGCCGAGTTCGCGAGCGGCCGCACCCAGGCGAACGGGCCTATCAAACTGGCGCTCGAACGGTCGCATGCGCATCTTTATTCGATGCATATGACGACGAACGGCGTCGTCTGAAGCGATGGAAGGCGTGATCGAGCGCGCGCTGACGCGCGACCGCTGGATTATCGGCGGCTCGATCGCGCTGATCGCCG
>Ga0070738_10006680_pt1 | contig 11954 bp, 15 predicted proteins | sample Coa_R2_2_FD_66446 | JGI IMG/M metagenome (GOLD analysis project Ga0070738, IMG submission 66446) | Surface soil microbial communities from Centralia Pennsylvania, which are recovering from an underground coalmine fire - Coalmine... | ecosystem: Environmental > Terrestrial > Soil > Unclassified ... | reverse complement strand
GATCCGCTCGGCCTACGCCATGACCGAGCCGGGCGTCGCCTCGTCCGACGCCAAGAACATCCAGACCCGCGCCGAGCTCGACGGCGACGAATGGGTGATCAACGGCGAGAAGTACTACATCTCCGGCGCCGGCGATCCGCGCTGCAAGATCATGATCGTCATGGTCAAGACCAGCCCCGACGCCAGCCCGCAGTTCCAGCAGTCGCAGATCCTGGTGCCGATCGGCACGCCGGGCCTCGAGATCGTCGGGCCGATGACCGTGTTCGGCCACGACCACGCGCCGCGCGGCCACATGCACCTGCGCTTCAAGAACTGCCGCGTGCCCAAGGAGAACATCCTGCTGGGCGAGGGCCGCGGCTTCGAGATCAGCCAGGTCCGCCTCGGCCCCGGCCGCATCCATCACTGCATGCGCTCGATCGGCGCCGCCGAGAAGGCGCTCGACCTGATGGTCAAGCGCGGCGCCACCCGCACCGCCTTCGGCAAGCCGATCATCCAGCTCGGCAAGAACCTCGAGCTGGTGAGCCGCGCCCGCATCGAGATCGAGGCGATGCGGCTCATGGTGCTGAAGGCCGCCAAGGCGATGGACGTGCTCGGCAACCGCGAGGCCCGCGTGTGGGTCAGCATGGTCAAGGCGATGGTGCCCGAGAAGGTCTGCACCATCATCGACCAGGCGATGCAGATCCACGGCGCGACGGGCATCTCGCAGTGGTCGCCGCTGAGCGAGATGTACGTGAACCAGCGGCATCTTCGCTTTGCCGACGGACCTGACGAGGTCCACCACATGGTGGTGGGAAGGGCCGAGATCAGCCGGCACTGAGCCCCCCTCCGCCCCTTCGGGGCACCTCCCCCCGCAGACGGGGGGAGGCCTGACTCTTGCCTTCCCCCGTCTGCGGGGGAAGGTGGCGCGAAGCGCTGGAAGGGGGTCAGCTCACGCCTTGTTCAAGAACTCCGCCGCCAGCCCGTTCCACTCTTCCTGTAGCTCGCCCGCGGGCATCGTCTTGCCGGCCCGCTTGTACCAGCCGGCCGCGTTTTTGAGGTCGCCCTCGCGGCGGTGCAGATGCGCGTGTACCCAGTTGCATTCCTGGTGGTCCTCGTGGTTCTGCACCACCTTGTGCGCATGATCCCAGTCGCCCTTGGCGGCCCACCACAGCGCCTGCAGGGGCGGGCCGACATCGGCCGGCGGCGCGGCGCCCGAAAGGCTGTCCCGGAAAGCATCGAACGTCATCATCCTTCGCCTCCTGTCCGACACGCGGCGGTCCCGATCCTGCCAAGCCGGCCGGCATAATGACAAGGCATGAGCACGAGCTTCGTTGCCGCCCTCGTCCTGCTGCTGAACGCCGCGCGCGCCGACGTCCACCTGCCGCCGTTCCGCGAGGACCCGACCCTGAGCAGTCGCGCCCAGCAGCGGGCCGAGTTCCTGTGCGCCAACCACCAGTTCAGCCACGACGGCTGGCAGGCGGCGTTCCGCGGCGCGCCCTACGGCTGGACCGGCGAGAACCTCGCCCTGGGCTATCAGGAGCCGCGCGCCGTGCACGGCCAGCTGATGAGCTCGCCGGGCCACCGCGCCAACATCCTGAAGCCGCAGTTCAAGGCGGTCGGCATCGGGCATGCCTGCAGCATCACGGTGGAGCTGTTCGGGGGATAGCTCCTCCCGTTGTCCCGCCCCTCCCCGTGTCATCCCGAGCGTAGCGAGGGATCTATGGGCCACAGCATAGACCCTCGCTACGCTCGGGATGACACGGATGGGGCTCGGGATGACACGGTTTGTGCTTCCGTGAATCTGCGCTAGGAAAAAGCCGTGGACGCTGCTTTCCTGGCCGACTGGCTCAATCTCATCCTGCGCTGGGCGCATCTGATCGTCGGCATCGCCTGGATCGGCGCCTCGTTCTACTTCATCTGGCTGGACAATCACCTGCAGCCGCCGCTCGACCCGGCCGACACCGCCAAGGGGATCGGCGGCGAGGTGTGGGCGGTGCATGGCGGCGGGTTTTACGTCGCGCGCAAGTTCAAGCTGGCGCCCGAGACGCTGCCGCCCGAGCTGCACTGGTTCAAGTTCGAGGCCTACTCGACGCTGGTCACCGGCTTCCTGCTGCTCTGCCTGGTCTACTATCACGGCGCCGAGGTCGCGCTGATCGATCCGGCAGTGATGCCGCTCACCAAGGGCGAGGCGATCGCGATCTCCCTCGCCTTCCTGGTCGTGGGCTGGCTGTTCTACGATTGGCTCTGCCGCTCGGCGTTCGGCCAGGACGACGCCATGCTGGGCGGGCTGATCGCGCTCTACTGCGTCGTCGCGGCGTGGCTGCTCTGCCATGTCTTCTCCGGCCGCGGCGCCTACCTGCATTTCGGCGCCATGCTGGGCGTGATCATGGTGCTGAACGTCTGGGCGGTGATCATCCCGGGCCAGCGCGAGCTGGTGAAGGCCAAGCAGGAAGGCCGCGTGCCCGACCCGGTGTACGGCCTGCGCGGCCGCCAGCGCTCGGTCCACAACACCTATTTCACGCTGCCCGTGCTGTTCACCATGATCAGCAACCACTATGCGGGCCTGTACGGCCACGCGTGGAATTGGGTGTTACTCCTGATGATTTCACTCGCCGGCGCGCTGATCCGCGTCTGGTTCGTGCAGCGGCACAAGGGGCAGCAGAACCCGCTGGTGCTGGCGGCGGGACTGGTAATCCTGGCGCTGACCGCGATCGTCTCGCTGCCGCGCCCGACCGTCGACATCGGCCCGCCCGCCGCCTTCACGGAAGTGCAACCCGTCTTCAAGGCGCGCTGCCAGCCCTGCCACGCCACCAGGCCGACGCAGGAGGGCTTCACCGCGCCGCCCAAGGGCGTCCTCCTGGAGAACGAGGCCGAGATCCGCGCCCGGGCCGGCATGATCAACCAGCAGGTCTGGGTATCGCGGGTGATGCCGCCGGGCAACCTCACGAACATCACCGACGAGGAGCGGCGGCTGATTGCGCGCTGGGTCAAGGGCGGCGCACAATAGGCCATGCCCCTGCGTCCGATTCGAGCGGAACGACGCCAGCCGCCGTGGGTTCGCCTGATCGTCGCGGCGCTCGTCGCGCTGTCGATCTTCCTCAGCTGGAGCCACGTGCTCGAGCGCGGCCAGCGCCTTGCCGAGACGAACGTCGTCGCTCCCGCCGCCGAGGCGCGTGAGCGCGAGAATGTCGGCTTCGTCGACCAGCGCCGGCTCGAGGAGCACTACGAGAAGCACGGCGCGGAGTTCGGCCGCATCACCAAGCAGGACTACCTGCGCCAGGCGCAGCTGCTGCGCGACGCACCGCCGGGCGGGCCGGTGCTGGAGACGGTGCGGCCCGACGGCGTGACCACGCGCTACGACCGCCAGACCGGCGCGTTCATCGCCTTCAACCGCAACGGCACGATCCGCACCTTCTTCAAGCCGCACGACGGCGAGCGCTATTACCGGCGCCAGGCCGAGCGCCCGTCCGAACGGGGGGAGGAATGAAGCCGCCCGTGCCCGTTCCGGACGTCGCCGAGCTGCGCGACCTGATCGACCAATGGTCCGAGTTCGCGGCCAGCCTCGAGGACAAGGACTACACGTTCGACCTCGACAACTGGCGCAACGACGTCGACGTGCGCGAGCTGATCCTCGAGGCGCTGCCGATGTTCAGCCGCGAGGAGATCGGCGACCACGCGCTGAAGCTCGACCAGGCGGATACCGTGTTCAAGACCAACACGCGCGTCTTCCGCCGCTGCGTCTGGGGCCACGGCACCCAGCACAAGGAGAAATGGACCCCGGAAACCAACTGGTGGTACTTCCGCACCCCGCGACGCTCGAACGCGCAGCTGGAAGACGAGCTCGCGACCGTCCGATGACCGTCCCCGTCGTCCCGAGCGAAGCGGCCCGAAGGGCCGCGCAGCCGAGGGACCTTTTTTCCGCACCCTCGACGCTGGAAAAAAGGTCCCTCCGCTACGCCTCGCTCTGCGAGGCTCCGGTCGGGACGACGGAGTGATGAAAATCCTCACCGAACGCAACGGGCCGGTCACCACCATCATCATCAACCGGCCGGAGCGGAAGAACGCGCTCGACAACGAGGCGGCGCACGGGCTGGCCGCCGCGCTCGAGGCGTTCGACGCCGACACCATGGCCCGCGTCGCCGTGCTGACCGGGGCGGGCGGTGCGTTCTGCGCGGGCGCCGACCTGAAGGAGCTCGGCTCCGGCACCGACTACTTCCCCTGGGCGGGCAGCGCGGAGGGCCCGTTGCGCGCGCCGCTGTCGAAGCCGGTGATCGCGGCGGTCGAAGGCCATGCCTGCGCCGGCGGCCTCGGCGTCGCCCTGTTCTGCGACATCCGCATCGTCGACGAGACGGCGGTGTTCGGCGTGTTCTCGCGCCGCTGGGGCGTGCCGATGAGCGACGGCACCACCGTGCGCCTGCCGCGCATCGTTGGTCAGGGCCGCGCGCTCGACATGCTGCTGACCGGCCGCGCGGTCGGCGCCGACGAGGCGATCGCGATCGGGCTCGCCACCCGCAAGGTCGCGCGCGGCAGGACGCGCGTGGAGGCCGAGAAGCTCGCGGCCGAGATCGCCGGCTTTCCGCCGATCGCCATGACCTCGGACCGCCGGTCCGCCTACGAGAGCTTCGACCGCGACCAGGCCGCTGCGATCCAGCGCGAGATGGAGCTGTCGCTCGACGCGCGCCGCCAGGAATCGCAGAAGGGTGCCGCCCGCTTCGCGTCAGGCGCGGGCCGGCACGGCAAGTTCGGCAAGACATAGGGCGAGAGGACGTGAGAATGCGGGCGTTGGTGTGTCATGCGTACGGGCCGGTCGAATCGCTCAAGATCGAGGATCTGCCGAAGCCCGAGCCGAAGGCCGGCGAGATCCTGGTCAAGGTCGGCGCGGCGGGCGTGAGCTTCGCGGCGATGCTGGGCGTCCAGGGCAAGCACCAGAACAAGCCGCCCCTGCCCTTCGTGCCGGGCAACGAGATCGCGGGCGAGGTCGTGGCGCTGGGCGCGGGCGTCGACAACGTCACGGTCGGCCAGCGCGTGGCGACGGGCGGCAGCCGCGGCGGCTTCGCCGAGTACTGCACGACCATCGCCGCCAACGCGATCCCGATTCCCGATGCCCTTCCCTACGCCGAGGCGACGAATGTCCCGACGCTCTATCCCACCGCCTACGGCGCGCTGCGCTGGAAGGCGAACCTCCAGCCCGGCGAGGTGCTGCTGGTGCACGGCGCGGGCGGCGGCTCGGGCCTGACCGGCATCGAGGTCGGCAAGGCGATGGGCGCCGAGGTGATCGCCTCGGCCGGCGGCGCCGACAAGCTCGCCGCGGCGAAGGCGGCCGGCGCCGATCACCTGATCGACTACCGCAAGGAGGATCTGCGCACCCGCGTGCTCGAGCTGACCGGCGGGCGCGGCGCCGACGTGATCTACGATCCGGTGGGCGGCGATGCCTTCAATGCCTCGCTGCGCTGCGTCGCGCCCGAGGGCCGCATCATCCCGATGGGCTTCGCGTCGGGCACCATCCCGCAGATCCCGGCGAACATCCTTCTGGTCAAGAACGTCACGGTGATTGGCTTCTACTACGGCTACTGGAACGGCTGGGGCGGCAAGACCGAGCCCTCCCCCAAGGAAGCTGCCGCGCTGGCCAAGCGCCGCGCCATGGTGATGGCGGCGCAGGCCGAGATGATGCGCTGGTACACCGAGGGCAAGCTCAAGGCGCGGGTCGCCGGCCGCTACGACCTCGCCGACTGGGTGAAGGCCTTCAAGCTGATCGAGGACCGCACCGTCGTCGGCAAGGCCGTACTGGTGCCGTGAAACCTCTCCCGTCGTCCCGACCAAAGCCGAGCGAAGCGAGGCGGAGCGGAGGGACCTTCTCTCAACGATTTGCGGCTAATCGCTGAAGCAAGGTCCCTCCGCTCGCTTCGCTCGGTCGGGACGACAGGTGCTCCAGAATCTGTGGATAACCAGCCCGCGCGCGGGTCGCATTATGGGCAATGCAGGCCGAATCGAGCGCGGACTTGCGCGCCTGAAAGCGGCGGCCAATGCCCGGAATAGGTGTTCGACGCCGGCATGGTGCATTGTCCTGCGCATGATCATGGTCGACGCACAGCCAACGCAGTCGTCCTCGACCCGGGGTAATCGCACCCCCTCCCGGGGGGTGCGGGCAGAGTGGCAGGACGTGCGTAAAACGCTGGCCCGCCTGGAACGAAGGCCTGCCACGCTTCTTGGCAGAGGTTGGCAGCCTAGATGTTGCCGAAGTCGCCGCCGCGGCCCTTGCCCGACGCAAACCGCGCGGCGCCCTTCTGCGCCTCGGCCGCGAGCGCCGGCATGCCGAGTTTCGCTTCGTTGCCGAGTGCGGCGGCCAGCTCGAGGTTCCACTGCTCGTATGAGGAGCGGCGGTCGGAGCGCATGCAGAGCTGCGGGAATTTCGCGATGAGCTCGGCGAGCGTCTTCGCCTCGGCGAGCGCCTGGCCGGCCGGGACCAGCCGGTTGGCGAGGCCCCAGTCGAAGGCCTCGCGCGCCCCGACCTCGCGGCCGGTCAGGATCATGTCGAGCGCGCGGCTGTGGCCGATGAGTCGCGGCAGCCGCACCGTGCCGCCGTCGATCAGCGGCACGCCCCAGCGCCGGCAGAAGACGCCGAACTTCGCCGTCTCCGACGCCACCCGCAGGTCGCACCACAGGGCGAGCTCGAGCCCGCCCGCGACCGCGTATCCCTCGACCGCGGCGATCACCGGCTTGCCGAGCAAATGGCGCGTCGGCCCCATCGGGCCCGGCGCGTCTTCCTCGAAGCTCGGCCCGCGGGTGCGGCCGGCGACCGACTTCAGGTCGTATCCCGCACAGAAGGTCCCGCCGCGGCCGGTCAGGATCGCGACCGACTGCGTCTCGTCCCTGTCGAAGGCGAGGAAGGCTTCGCGCAGCAGCACGGCGGTTTCCGGATCGACCGCGTTGCGCGCCTCGGCAAAGCGGTCGATCGAGACGATGGTGGTCGTGCCTTCTCTTTCGACGACGACCCTGGCCATGTCAGCGGCCCTGCATCATCCGCAAGGGCGTGTAGACCAGCACGGTCTCGCCCTTCTGGTTCTTCACCGCGTTGGTGGTGCGGACCAGCGCGCGCATCGGATCCTTCGAGGTCGGCTTGATCTCGGTGACCTCGATCTCGACGTGGATCGTGTCGTTCACGTAGGTCGGGCCCTTGATGTCGAAGCCCATCGACAGGAAAGCGAGCCCGCTGCCCTGCAGGGTGGTCGGGATCACCAGACCTTCGGCCATCGAGTAGACCAGCGCGCCCGGCACGGGATGCCCGCCGCGCATGGGTGCATGCTCGGCGATGTATTGCTTGTTGGTGAACAGCTCCTCGGAAAAGCCGCAAAGCGTGACGAAATTCAGGAGGTCGGCCTCGAACAGCGTTCGGCCGTAGGTGATGAACCGGTCGCCGATCGCGAGGTCGCGCCAGTTCCAGCCTTCGCCCAGCTGCTTCAGGGATGGCTTCATTCGAGGCCGGCTCTCAGTGCGCATGCTCGTGCGGCTTGGCGCCCTCGCGCAGCTGGAAGGTCCGGCTGCAGTACGGGCACTCGACCCGCCCCTCGGCGCCGAGATTGAGGTAGATTTTGGGATGCCCCAGCGGGCCACCGCCGCCGTCACAGGCTACGCGGTCGGTGTCGACGGTGATGAGTTCGAACGGTTCGGTCACGGTCACGACTAAGAAGCTCCTTGGACGCCGGCGGATGATAGCCGCCGGACTGTCTCCGGTCATGCTCGCCGCATGCTCTCCCACGGTCGTTCCGGCCGGACCCAGGGTCACGTCGCCGCACCTCACGGATACGGCCTACGTCGCCGCCGACGGGACGGTGCTGCCGCTGGCGGTCTGGCCGGCCGAGGGGCCGGAGAAGGCGGTGCTGCTGGGTTTGCACGGCTTCGGCGACTATCGCGACGGCTTCGAGGAGCCGGCCAAGATCTGGGTCGAGGACGGCATCACGACCTACTGCTACGACCAGCGCGGCTTCGGAGCCAGCCCGACGCGCGGCCGCTGGGCGGGCATCGACACGCTGGTCGAGGACGCGATCACCGTCGCCGGCCTGGTGCGGGCCAAGCATCCCGGCGTGCCCTTCTACCTGATCGGCGAAAGCATGGGCGGCGCGGAGGCGCTGGCCGCCGTCGATCGCGGGCTGCAGGCGGACGGCCTGATCCTGAGCGCGCCGGCCCTGCGCGGCCGGGTCGTGGTCGGTCCGGTGGCGAGCGGCCTCCTGTGGTTCTTCGGCCATACGCTGCCGTGGCTGCCGTCCGGCCCGACCTCGATCGACTTCCGGCCGACCGACAATCCCAAGACGCTCAAGAAGCTGCAGAACGATCCGCTGTGGCTGCACCAGACGCGCGTCGACATGGCCTACGGCCTGGTCGAGGCGATGGATGCCGGCTACGACGCGGCCAAACGCGTGCACCTGCCCTACCTGATGCTGCACGGCATGGGCGACCGGCTGGTGCCGACATCGACCGTGCGGACGGCGATCGAGATCATGCCGCGGCGCGCGGATTCCAAGCTCGCCTTCTATGCGCACGGCTATCATCTCCTGATGCGCGACAAGCAGGGTCCGGTTGTGGCGGCCGACATCGCCGCCTGGATCGCCAACCACGAGGCGGAGCTGCCGTCCGGCGCCGACGGCGAGCGGTCGCAGCCCAAGCTCGCCGCGCTGTGGGGCACCAAGCGATGAGACGCCGTCGGCTGCTCGCGATCGGCCTGTGCGCCGTGCCGTTCGCAGGCCATGCCCAGGACGACAAGCTCAGGGCGCGCTGCGACCAGCTCTTCCCCCTCGCCGACCGCGCGATGTCGCGCCGGGGCAAGGGCGGCAGCGGACCCAGCCTCACGGTGCAGGGCGCCGGCCTGGATTGCGCGCAGGGCCGCTACGAGCAGGGCATCGCCACCCTCGAGACGATCCTGCGCAACCAGGGCTACACGGTTCCGGCGCCGCCGTGACCTCAGCGCTCGACCACGGCCGTGGATTCGATCTCGACCAGCAGGCCCGGCACCGCCAGCGCGCTCACCGCAACGAGCGTCGCGCTGACGACCGAGCCCTTGAGCGACTTGTCGAGCGCCTTGGAAACCGCGCTCATGTCGCGGATGTCGGTGACGAAGATGGTGAGCCGCACCAGGTCCCGGAGCCGCGCGCCGGCCGCCTTCAGCGCCGCATCGATCTTGCGCATGGTGACCATGGTCTGCTCGGTCGCGTCGCGGCCCTGCACGCGGCCTCGGGAATCGAGCGAGGTCGTGCCGGAGACGAAGACGAACGGCCCGTTCCTCACCGTGCGGGCATAGAAGCCCACCACTTCCGTGCCGTCGCGGAACACCTGCTTGGCCATGAATGACTCCCCCTGAAGCGCGCTCTGTGCATAGCATGGCGCCGGCATGACCATCAGCAATCTCGCCGCCATCCTCGACCCCGCCGCGCCCGACGATCGCGCCTTCATCATCCAGCTCTCTCCGGACGCCGACGAGGAGCTGCGCCTCACCTGGGCCGAGGCGCGCGCCCGCATCGCGGCACTGGCGCGCGGGCTGCTGAAGCGCGGCCTGACGCGCGGCGAGGCGGTCGCGATCGTCGCCGCCAACAGCGCCGACTATCTGGTGCTCTACATGGCGACCATGGCGGCGGGCCTGGTCTCGGTCTGCGTCAACCACAAGCTGCCGCGCGAGACCGTGGCGCACATCATGAAGGACTCCGCGGTCAAGTTCGCCGTGGCCGACGACGAGCGGGCCCCGCTGGTGCGCGAGCTGGTGCCGACGCTCGCCATGGCCGAGCTCGACTCCCTGCTCGATCCCGGCCCGTTCACGCCGGTCGAGATGAACCCCGAAGAGACGGCGATGGTGCTCTATACGTCGGGCTCGACGGGCCTTCCGAAGGGCGTGCCGCTCAGCCACGGCGGCTATGTCTGGGCCACCACCTGCACGCCCGAGCAGCGGCCGGCGATGGAAGGCAAGGCGGTGCTGATCGCGGCGCCGCTGTTCCACATGAACGGCCTGTTCAGCGCCAAGCTGGTGATGGTGAATGGCGGCACGATCGTGCTGATGACGTCTTTCGCGCCGAAGGGCTATATCCGCGCGATCGACCGCTACCGCGTGGCGATGATCACCTCGGTGCCGACCATGCTGGCGCTGGTGATGCGCGAGACCGACGAGCTCGCCAAGGCCGACCTCGGCTCGGTCGCCATGGCGGTCACGGGCTCGGCCCCGTCGACCGCCGAGTTCTTCGCGCAGATGCACAGGCTGTTCCCCAACGCCGAGACGGCCAACAGCTGGGGCACCACCGAATCGGGGCCGATCGCCTTTGGTCCTCACCCCGAGGGCAAGCCCAGGCCGATGGGCGCGCTCGGCTATCCGCGCAAGGGCGTTGGCGTCAGGCTGGTCGGCGGCGATGCGAACCAGGGCGTGCTGCACATCCGCACGCCGGCCCTGATGAGCGGCTACTACAATCGCCCGGCCGACACGAAGAAGCGCCTGAACGACGGCTGGTACGACACCGGCGACGTGATGCGGCGCGACGCCGACGGCTTCTACTTCTTCGTCGGCCGCGCCGACGACATGTTCCAGTGCGGCGGCGAGAACGTCTATCCTGGCGAGGTCGAGAAGCTGCTTGGCCAGCATCCCGACGTGGCGCAGGTCTGTGTCGTTCCGGTGCCCGACGAGATCAAGTACCAGCTGCCGGTCGCCTTCGTCGTGCCCCGGCCCGGTACGTCACCGAGCGAGGACGAGCTGCGCCGCTTCGCGCTCGACAAGGGCCCGGCCTACGCCCATCCGCGCGCGGTATGGTTCGTGACGGAGCTGCCGCTCGCCGGCACCAACAAGATCGACCGCAAGATCCTGGTCGACCGCGCGGCCGAGACTTATCGCCGGGAGGCTGCACGACGGGTCTGACCCGGTTCCGGCCGACATTGCGGGCGCGGCCCCCCTCCGCTATCTTCCGCCGCGCCGGACCCGTAGCTCAGCTGGATAGAGCGCTGCCCTCCGAAGGCAGAGGTCGTGAGTTCGAATCTCGCCGGGTCCGCCATCAACTCATTGAAAAATCAAGAAACATACATCTGTGGTTTTCCACAGCGCGCGCATATTCACGCAGAACGGCGAAAGAACACGCAGACAAGTTGGGCACGTCTTTGACACGCGTGTTCTCGTTTGTTCCAACACGTGCACGTTGTCAGTTGTCGTGAGCAGCGGAGGCAGCGCAGCGAACTTCAGCGACGGAAGCGAGTTGCGGGTCACGTGTCAGATGCGCCGACACCAGAGTCACATCAAGATGAGGTTGGTTGCCTCTTTGAGCGTCAGATCGCTGTCGACGAAGGTGATCAGCCACGTTTGGCGCGCGAGGGCTCGTCACTGCAAGGCGAAGCCGGCCTCCCTCATCTTCAACCGAAGGCCGGCTTCGTGAGGACCGCCAACCTCCCCTATGCGGCTGAATAGAGCTCCGGTCCGGCGCAGCCGGACGCGCGTAATTCTATGCTGCTATTCACGACTTCAATGCGCATGCACTCTGCCGCGACGAGTTGCCCGACCGTTGGGCGACTTTGCCCCCCGTCAGACTCTTGCTGCATGTGGCCTCGAGCATGCAGAAGGCCCCGCCCGATCGCCCGGGCGGGGCCTTGGGAGCCGGACCTACTCGCCGCTCGGGCGGCGGCGGGACCAGATCAGGGAGTAACCCTCGCCGGACTCGTCGTTGAACAAGTTCGCGAAGATCGGGCTTGCGAAGCTTGGATCGTCGAGCTTGACCGAAAGGTAGTCGCGGCCTTCGTTCGAGCGCTTGGGCCACGCGGCCCCAATCTCGGCCTGCCGGACATAAACGCGATGGCTGGGCGCCTTGTCGCTGGACCTGTTGGCCTCCGGGACAATGCGGACACCCTTGGTCTGAACGCTCAGCGTGACGATCTCGCCCTGGTACTCGTCGTTGACCTTCTTGAAGGAACCGATGTTGGCCATGTCACTTCTCCTTGCTGTTCGGGCCCGCGACCATCGC
>Ga0070738_10006678_pt1 | contig 11959 bp, 16 predicted proteins | sample Coa_R2_2_FD_66446 | JGI IMG/M metagenome (GOLD analysis project Ga0070738, IMG submission 66446) | Surface soil microbial communities from Centralia Pennsylvania, which are recovering from an underground coalmine fire - Coalmine... | ecosystem: Environmental > Terrestrial > Soil > Unclassified ... | reverse complement strand
AAAAAGCAGTTGCTACTTTAGCGCGTAAGTCGAATGCGGGCTTTAAGATTCGTGAAGGTTGGCCAATTGGCTGCAAAGTGACCCTGCGCCGTACTAAGATGTATGAATTTTTGGACAGGCTTATTACCATCGCGCTTCCTCGCGTTCGAGATTTCCGAGGGGTGAGTGCAAAGTCTTTTGATGGTCGTGGGAATTATAGTTTAGGTATCAAAGAACAAATCGTATTTCCTGAAATAGAATACGATAAAGTCGATGCGCTTAGAGGGATGGACATTACCATTACGACCTCAGCACGAAACAACAAAGAGGCGTTTGCTCTTTTGCAGGCGTTTAATTTTCCTTTTCGAGAGAAAGAAGTGAGTTAAGGATATGGCAAAAAAATCAGTTAAAAATCGTAATGCAAGACGCCTGAAATTAGCCAATCGTTATCGAGCTAAGCGTGATGCGCTGAGGGAATCAATTAGTAATATTCATTTGAGTGAACAAGAACGAGAGGAAGCTAGAATTAAGCTGCAAGAGCTTCCCCGCGACTCTAGTCCAACGCGACGTCGTAATCGTTGCAAATTATGCGGAAGACCGCGTGCGTATAACAGATTAACCGGTTTGTGCCGCTTGCATATGAGAATCGCTACCATCAACGGTATGATTCCTGGCATGCATAAAGCAAGTTGGTAACGGAGGAGTATCGTAAGATGTCAATGCAATACCCAGTGGGAGATATGCTGACAAGCATCCGGAATGCCCAAATGATGGGGATTCAAAAGGTTCGTTTGCCTTACTCACGTTTAAAAGGCGAAATCCTCAAGGTGCTTAAAGAAGAAGGTTATATCGAAAATTTTGAAGTTATCACATTTGATAACAAGAAAGATGTGGAAGTGAGCTTGAAATATTATCAAGGTCGTCCTGTCATTGAAAAAATCAAATGTGTTAGCCGGCCAGCATTACGTGTGTACAAGGGCTATGACGAATTAGCTTCAGTGCGTGGTGGTTTAGGTATCACCATTGTTTCCACTCCTAAGGGAGTAATGACTGATAAGACAGCTCGCACTCAACACGTGGGTGGCGAAGTATTGTGTACGGTTGAGTAGGAGTGAGTATGTCAGCAACGTCAACGTCAAGAATTGGAAGAAAGCCTGTTACTGTTCCTGCTGGAGTTGAAGTGAAATTGCAGGATCAGAAGTTATCAGTGAAAGGGCCTAAAGGCCAACTTTCAGTGGATGTGCATCCGTTTGTTCATATTGCCATTGAAAATAATTTAATTAAAGTTCAGTCTAACGCTGAAGCTGAAGAGTTAATTACTGGTTCGCGTGTTAAGCTGTATCGTTCAATTGTTGGTACGATGCGTGCTAATATCCATAATGTTATCCATGGTGTGACCCAAGGCTTTGAACGTAAATTGGCTTTAGTTGGTGTAGGTTATCGTGCTCAGGCCAAGGGCAAAATGCTCTCTTTAAGCTTAGGTTATTCACATCCTACTGATTTTGAAGTGCCAGCAGGAGTAACGATTGAAACACCTTCGCAAACGGAAATTATTATTAAAGGAATTAGCAAAGAACTAGTAGGTTTAGTTGCTGCTAACATCCGAAAGATCCGTGGCCCAGAACCTTACAAAGGTAAAGGTGTGCGATATGCAAACGAAATCATTGAAATTAAAGAAACTAAGAAAAAGTAAGCAGTAAAGCGAAATAGGTGAAGCAGTGATGAACAAGCAAGAATCAAGATTACGTAGAGCGAAACGGACGCGTATGAAAATACGTACACTTCAGGCTATACGTCTATGTGTACACAAGACACCTCGGCATATGTATGCGCAAATTACCAGTGCTGATGGTTCGAAGACGTTGGTTTGTGCCTCTACTTTGGATAAAGAGTTAAGTAAAAAACTGAAATCGACTGGCAATGTCGATGCGGCAAAAGAAGTTGGTAAGTTGCTTGCAGCGCGCGCGTTAAAAGCAGGTCTTAGTACTGTTGCGTTTGATCGATCAGGATTTGCTTATCATGGTCGCATCAAAGCGTTAGCCGATGCAGCGAGAGAAGGTGGATTAGAATTTTAAGGCAATTATTTAAGGTTAAATGAATATGGCAAGTGTTGAGCACAGTACAAAAGGCGACGGTTATAAAGATTATTTAGAAAAGCTTGTCTATGTTGCGCGTAACGCGAAAGTAGTCAAAGGTGGTAAGATTTTCAGCTTTTCGGCTGTCACTGTGGTAGGCGATGGCAATGGTCGCATCGGTATTGGCAGAGGTAAGGCCCGCGAAGTGCCTGTGGCTATTCAAAAGTCATTAGAAAATGCACGTAAGAATATGCGTCATGTGGTGTTGAAAGGTGGCACATTACATCATGAAGTACATGGCAAACACGGTGCTACACGCGTATTTATGAAACCAGCTTCCGATGGTACTGGTATTATCGCCGGCGGCGCCATGCGTGCTGTATTTGAAGTGCTTGGTATTAAGAACGTGCTGGCTAAAATTGGTGGTTCTCCTAATCCTGTTAACGTGGTTAGAGCAACTCTCGATGCACTAGCTAGTATTACTCCACCAGAATACGTAGCTGCAAAGCGTGGCAAAACAATGGAAGAATTATTGGATCAACAACAGCAGTAATGACTGAAGTAAAGTAGGCAGATTAGTTATGCATCTCAACACTATACAGCCAGCACCTGGCTCAAAAAAGCAGTCCAAACGACTGGGTCGTGGTATCGGATCCGGTAAAGGTAAGACTTGTGGACGTGGTCACAAAGGTCAGAAAGCAAGAGCAGGCGGTTATCATAAAGTAGGGTTCGAAGGCGGTCAGGTACCTTTGCAACGGCGTATTCCTAAATCAGGGTTTCGTTCACGGCCAGCTTTATTACGTGAAGAAATATACTTATCTGATTTAAATGGCATCGAAGCTGATATCATCGACATGACGACTTTATTGGAGTCTGGTCTCATTCGATTTAATACTAAAGATGTCAAAATTATTGCATCGGGCGAGTTAACTCGTGCAATTACAATTCGTGGAATTTCAGTATCTGCCGGTGCTCGTCAAGCAATCGAGGCGGCAAAAGGAAAAGTCGAGGCATAAATGGCTGCTGCAGGAAGACTGGGGGCAAACCTCAAATCTAGCGGATTTATGGATTTAAAATATCGGCTATTGTTTGTGTTATTAGCCATTTTGATTTTTCGAATTGGCTCGTATATCCCAGTTCCCGGTCTGAATCCTGTCCGTTTACAGGAATTATTTAATGCCCAGCAAAATAATATTGTTGGGCTGTTTAACATGTTTTCGGGTGGGGCATTAATTCGTTTTAGCATCTTTGCACTCGGTATTATGCCGTATATTTCTGCTTCGATTATTATTCAACTATTGTCGGTATTGTCTCCTAGCTTAGCTGAACTGCGAAAAGAAGGGGAATCAGGGCAGAGAAAGATTAACAAATATACTCGCTATGGGACGGTCATCCTGGCAGCCTTCCAAGCGATTGGTATATCTAAGATGTTGGTAGCTAATAATGTTGCGTTGGCTCCGGGTTTTTCGTTTTATTTTACGACCACATTAACGCTGGTAACGGGCACGATGTTTTTGATGTGGTTAGGGGAGCAAGTGACGGAGCGGGGCATTGGTAATGGCATTTCCATGATTATCTTTGCCGGTATTGTGGCGGGGTTACCTTCCGCACTAGGCCGTATTTTAGAGCAGGTGAGAGAAGGTCAGCTGCAGGTGATTGTATTATTGCTAATCGCAGCATTAGTGATTGCCGTGATTGCTTTTGTTGTCTTTATGGAGCGTGCACAACGCCGGATAACAATTAACTATGCACGCCGTATGCAAGGTGGTAAGGTGTATTCAGCTCAAAGTACGCATTTGCCATTAAAAATTAACATGGCAGGGGTTATACCCCCCATTTTTGCATCGAGTTTAATCTTATTTCCTGCTACAGTTGCGCAGTGGTTTGGAAATACGAGAGGGATGGAATGGCTCAGTACCTTAAGTGTGGCTTTGCAGCAAGGCCAGCCATTACATATGCTGTTATTCAGTGCAGGTATTATCTTTTTCTGCTTCTTTTATACTGCATTGGTGTTTAACCCAAAAGAAACAGCTGAAAATTTAAAGAAATCAGGGGCATTTATCCCAGGTATTCGCCCGGGGGAACAAACAGCCCGCTATATCGACGGTGTTATGACCCGTTTGACCTTAGTAGGCGCCATTTACGTGACCCTGGTTTGCTTGTTACCTGAATTTCTGATTTTAGCATGGAACGTTCCTTTCTATTTTGGCGGTACGTCCTTGTTAATTATAGTGGTAGTCGTCATGGACTTTATGGCCCAAGTCCAGGCTCACGTGATGTCGTATCAGTATGAGTCACTGCTTAAGAAGGCCAATTTACGGGGCGGCTTAGGTACACTCCGTTAGTAACTAAATGATTTGAATTGATTGGAGCGAACTATGAATGTTGGTGCGTCAGTAAAAAAGAGATGTCGTCATTGCAAGACCATTCGCAGAAAAGGCGTGGTGAGAATTATTTGCAAAGATAAGCGTCATAAGCAAAGACAAGGTTGATTTTTTTAAGGTTGAATATTACACTCATTCGCTTTTTGAATGTTAGTTTTTGAATGTTAGGAGTGATGGAATGGCGGCCCGTATAGCAGGCGTAATAATACCCGTACAAAAGCATATCGTCATAGGCCTTACAGCAATTTATGGTATTGGCAGAAGTCGTGCACAAACCATATGCCAAGCTGCAAAAGTAAGTCCGTCTAAGAAAGTTAAAGATTTAACTGAAGCCGAACTGGAAAGTTTACGCAGTGAAATCAGTAAGTTGCGCGTGGAAGGCGATTTACGCCGTGAAGTGGCAATGAATATTAAGCGTCTCGTGGAGCTTGGCACGTACCGCGGCGGCCGGCATAAACGCGGCTTACCTGTTCGTGGTCAACGGACCAGAACCAATGCAAGAACACGTAAAGGTAAAAGAAAAGGCACTATCGTTAGTAGTGGTGGTGCGACCAAACAGTAGTAAACAATAGGGTAGATTATAACGATGGCAAAAACACCAGTAACATCAGAATCTGTACAAAACAAAGCAATCCCAGCTGGCGCGCCGGAAGATGCCGGTGAGGAAACAGGCAAAGGGACCGGTACAGCTTCAGGGGCAGGTAAAGCAGGCAAAGGTGGGAAAGCTGCTGCTGCAGGAAAATCGCGTAAGAAAGTAAAACGTCAAATTAGTGACGGCATTGCGCATATTTATTCCTCTTTTAATAATACGATCATCACCATCACAGATGTTCAAGGTAACACCGTTGCTTGGGAATCCTGTGCTAAATGTGGTTACCGAGGTTCACGTAAATCCACCCCTTATGCTGCTGGTGAAGCGGCTCAAAAAGCTGCTCAATTTGTGATTGAAACTTATGGTATGAGAAGCGTTGATGTGCGCGTAAAAGGTCCAGGCCCAGGGCGTGAATCAGCTATACGCTCATTAAATGCAGCTGGATTAAAAATTAAGTCAATTACTGATGTCACGGGTATTCCGTTCAATGGTTGCCGTGCTCCCAAGAAACGACGTGTGTAACAGGAGATAACGAATGGCAAGGTATTTAGGTCCACGATGCAAGCTATCCCGCCGTGATAAAGGCGTTGATTTATTAAGCGGCATCCGCTCATTAGACTCAAAATGTAATTTAGAAACAGCTCCCGGCCAGCATGGTGCGCGTCGTAGTGCTTTTAAAGCATACGGTATGCAACTACGCGAAAAGCAGAAAGTTAAACGTATTTATGGTATCTTAGAGCGTCAATTTGAAAACTACTTTAAGAAGGCGACTCGTCTGAAAGGTTCGACTGGCGAGAACTTATTAAAGCTACTTGAACGTAGGTTAGATAACGTCGTGTATCGCATGGGTTTTGGCTCCACTCGTGCAGAAGCCAGACAACTCGTTACCCATGGTGCTATTTTGGTAAATGGAAAGGCGGTGAATATTCCCTCTTACTTAGTGTCACCAGGGGACATTATTACGATTCGTGACAAGGCCAGAACCCAGCTTCGTATCCAGTCAGCATTGACCTTAGCCCAAGGCAAGCCAAGCAGTGAGTGGTTGGAAGTGGATGCTGCTAATTTTACAGGTACATTTAAAGCTGTACCGGACAGAGATCAATTGCCGCCAGATATTAGCGAGCAATTAATTGTTGAGCTTTATTCTAAATAAGTCATTTTCTGGGATAGAGAGGTTGTTACATGCAAAATAATCCGTTTGATTTTTTAACACCTCGTGAAATTGCTGTCGAGACGATTTCGCCATTTCATGCGAAAATCACTCTCGAACCGCTTGAACGCGGTTTTGGACATACACTAGGGAATACACTGCGTAGAATTTTATTATCCTCTATGCCAGGTGCAGCCATTGTTGAAGTGAAAATTGATGGCGTATTGCATGAATATGGTGCCATTCCGGGGGTTCAAGAAGATGTAGTTGAGATTCTTTTAAATCTCAAGGGCATTTCTATACGGTTACATGGCCGCCACGAAGTGACATTAAAGATTAACAAAAAAGGCTCAGGGCCTGTAACTGCAGGTGATATTGAACCTGAACACGATGTCGAAATCGTGAACCCCGAGCATGTTATTGCTCACTTGAATGAAAGTGGTGCTTTAGACATGACCCTGAAGGTCATGTTAGGTCGCGGTTACCAGCCAGCTGTTGTGCGTACACGTAAAGCAGAAGGCAAAGTTACTATCGGTGTATTGCATTTAGATGCAAGTTTTAGCCCTGTACGTCGTGTGGCTTACTCCGTAGAGAATGCGCGTGTAGAGCAGCGTACTGATTTAGATAAATTAATTATCGATCTTGAAACAAATGGCACATTAGATCCTGAAGAAGCTATTAGACGTTCTGCTACGATTTTACAACAGCAATTAGCTGCTTTCGTGGATTTACAATCGGCCCCACAAATTCAAGAAAGTGCATTACGTGAAGATTCAGTCAATCCTATTTTTTATCGCCCAGTGGATGATTTGGAGCTTACCGTACGTTCAGCTAATTGTTTAAAAGCAGAAAACATTTTCTTTATTGGCGATTTAGTACAGCGTGCTGAAGCTGATCTGTTAAAGACACCGAATTTAGGTAAGAAGTCATTGACTGAAATTAAAAACGTGTTGTCTGCACATGGGTTATCTTTAGGCATGAAGATTGATGGTTGGCGTACGCCATCGCACGAGAAAGATGAAGGTAAAAAGTAATAGCTAAATACAGAAAGGGTTTAAGTTATGCGTCATGGTAATACAGGTAGAAATTTAAGTCGTACATCGAGCCATCGTAAGGCAATGTTCAAAAATATGATGGTATCGCTGCTACGCCATGAGTTAATCAAAACAACTTTGCCAAAGGCAAAAGAATTGAGACGATTCATTGAACCAATGATCACAATGGCTAAAGAAGACAGCTTACATCGTCGTCGTTTAGCCTTCTCACGTTTACGTGACCGGGAAATCGTTTTGAAGTTATTTAACGAGATTGGTCCGTTTTATAAAGACCGTCCGGGTGGCTATTTACGCATTTTGAAATGCGATTTTCGTAAAGGCGACAATGCTCCAATGGCGATTGTGGAGCTGGTAGGCCGTCGCGATGAAGAAGCGGTTGCTTAACAGTCGTAAAGAGAGTAGTTGCGGCTGCTAGGTGAATTCAATATAATTTCGGCTCTTTTGGTGCCGAATGAGTGGAAAGCGTTGGAGTGTTTTTAACATGTACGCAGTGATTTTAAGTGGCGGTAAACAGTACCGTGTGCAAGAGGGAGATGTCCTAAAATTAGAGACATTGCCCGCAGAAGTAGGCTCTACCGTCAATTTTGATAAAGTATTAATGGTAGGCGAAGGCGAATCTATCAAGGTAGGACGTCCGTACTTAGAAGGTGGATCCGTTTCTGCTACGGTAGTATCGCATGGTCGTCATGAAAAGGTTCGCATTATCAAGTTTCGTCGTCGTAAGCACCATGAAAAATGGCAAGGCCATCGACAGAACTATACTGAAGTTAAGATTACTCAAATTCAAGCTTGATAAGCGTTAGAAGAGGTTTTTGCAATGGCACATAAAAAAGCTGGTGGTAGTACACGAAACGGTCGTACGTCAAAACCTAAGTATTTAGGTATTAAGCGCTACGGCGGTCAAGTTGTTAATGCAGGTGAAATCATTGTTCGCCAACGTGGCACACAATATCATCCTGGCATGCATGTCGGGGTTGGAAAAGATTATACCTTGTATGCATTGAAAGCAGGCCGAGTCGTATTTAGTGTGAAAGGCCCATTACGTAGACGTTGTGTTAGCATTGAGCCAATGGAACAAGCTGGCGAAGCAGCAGCATAAAGAATATAAAAATATTTTTAAATTGAAAATGTCCTGAAAAAGAGCCTCGTACATTGCGAGGCTTTTTTGTAACCTTTGAACGCTTATGCTTTTTAGGACACAACTTAAACAGCGATAAAACCATGAAATTCGTCGATGAAGCAGTGATTTCCGTCGAAGCAGGGAAAGGCGGCAACGGCGCCTGTAGTTTTTTGCGCTTAAAATTTATGCCTTTTGGCGGCCCGGATGGCGGCGATGGGGGTGATGGCGGGAGCGTGTACCTGCAGGCTGATGAAAGCATTAATACCCTGGTGGATTTCCGTTATGTTCGGACTTATAAAGCTGAAGATGGCGAAAAAGGCAGCGGCCGCAATTGCACAGGTAAAAGCGGAGAAAATCTCTTCGTACGCGTTCCTGTCGGCACCATGATCTACGATGCGGATACCGATGAACTGATCGCTGATTTAGCTGAACCCGGCCAAAGCGCTTGTGTGGCTCAAGGGGGCAGGCATGGGGTAGGGAATGCTCGTTTCAAGAGCAGTGTGAATCGTTCTCCCCGCCGCACTATCCCTGGCCAGGAAGGCGAAAAGCGCAACCTCCGTCTAGAACTTAAGGTATTAGCAGATGTAGGGCTGGTAGGCATGCCCAATGCCGGTAAATCCACTCTTATCAGTGCCATGTCTGCTGCCCGACCTAAAATTGCTGATTACCCTTTTACGACCCTTTACCCTAACCTAGGCGTTGTCCGGGTTTCCCGCTTCCGCAGCTTCGTTATTGCTGATCTCCCGGGTTTAATCGAGGGAGCCGCTGAAGGGGCAGGCCTTGGCATCCGTTTCTTAAAACACGTCGCCCGGACTCGTCTCTTGTTTCACGTTGTCGATGTTGCCCCTGCTGATGGCAGCGACCCAGTCGAGCATGTTCAAGCGATTACCCAGGAATTAGCCAAGTTTAGCGAAGATTTGCTGCATAAAGAGCGCTGGTTAGTGCTTAATAAAGTAGATTTGCTTCCCCCCGAAACCCGAGCCCAGTATTGCGAAGACCTCGTCAAGCGGCTTAATTGGAAAGGCCGAACTTTCATTATTTCTGGTTTGGCCCAACAAGGCTTGGAAGAGCTCGCCCAGCAAGCTATGCGTTATTTAGAAGAGTGAGGGGCAGCCATTAGTTGATATTTGCTATCTGCGAAGTGAAAGGGCATAAAAATCACTGCTAGTGATGGTGTGCTGAAACAAGAATCTAACATCATAGTTACCTGTAGAAAGAGATAATTATGAAGAATGAAAATCGGTATGGTGTAAAAAAATCAGAAATAAACAGCAATAATATGGATATTAATGAAACCATTGTTCAAGTAGATGATGATCTTGCGGAGGATGACGATAATTTTTTGCTTGAGGATTTTTTTTCTAGCAATGATTGGTTTTCTTTAGAAGATTTACGCGCCGTTGGATTGAATGATGAAGTTTTGAAAGAAATATTTTTAGATAAGAATGATCAGGGAAATAATAACAATGCTGAAAGCTCAATCGAACTCCATCCTTATGCGGCTTTTGCCCATTGGCTGAATCAGCCTGTTACCGTATTAAAAAGTAATAAAGGCATCAAATTTGATCCACACCAACACGCAGGCTTAGAAACGACGACAGTGACTTATAAAATTTGGCAGAAGAATCAGCTTGTCACTGTATTGAAAAGTAATAAAGGCATCAAATTTGATCCACACCAACACGCAGGCTTAGAAACGACGACGGTGACTTATAACACTTGGCAGAAGAATCAGCCTGTCACTGTATTAAAAAGTAATAAAGGCATCAAATTTGATCCGCACCAACACGCAGGCTTAGAAACGACGATAGTGACTTATGACACTTGGCAGAGGAATCAGCCTGTTACTGTATTGAAAAGTAATAAAGGCATCAAATTTGATCCGCACCAACACGCAGGCTTAGAAACGACGACGGTGACTTATAACACTTGGCATGATAATCAGCCTGTCACTGTATTGAAAAGTAATAAAGGCATCAAATTTGATCCGCACCAACACGCAGGCTTAGAAACGACGACAGTGACTTATAAAACTTGGCATGATAATCAGCCTGTTACTGTATTAAAAAGTAACAAAGTCATCAAATTTGATCCGCACCAACACGCAGGCTTAGAAACGACGACAGTGACTTATAAAACTTGGCAGAAGAATCAGCCTGTCACTGTATTGAAAAGTAATAAAGGCATCAAATTTGATCCGCACCAACACGCAGGCTTAGAAACGACGATGGTGACTTATGAAACTTGGCAGAAGAATCAGCCTGTCACTGTATTAAAAAGTAATCAAGGCATCAAATTTGATCCGCACCAACACACAGGTTTAGAAACGACGACGGTGACTTATAACACTTGGCAGAAGAATAAACCCGTCACTGTATTAGAAAGCAATCAGGGCATTAAATATAATGAAACTCTTCACAGAGGGCAAGAAACCGTATCGGTGCCTTATTCTAAGTGGCAGAGGATGAATTGCAAAAGAAAAGCATCAGCAGCTTTATTAGATAATAATTTATCAGTGGGAGAAATGGACAAGTTGATTTCTGAGCAACCTGAACTTGTTAGCTCATCTCTTACTTCCGTTTCCTCTAAAACAAAAAAATCGCGAAAAAAAGAAGAGGTAGATGAAAAAATCATTCGTGAGTTATTGGGAGAACTTCCAGATGGTGCTCAATTCTCTGTTGATGAAGCAAAAGGGTTAAAATTAAAAGAATTACGAGCAGTTAGAAAACAGATAGGTATTCTTTCCATAAGAAAACATAAAAAAGCTAGTGGGCATCATTATCGTATTAAAGTTAATTATGATATTTATAAACCAATATGGGATCAATACCATATCTCTAATAATCCAGCGCCTCTGGTGAATGAAGAACAAAGGAATAAGCCTTACAGTCCTAGTTTGTTTGGACATGCTTATCAGATACAAGTTAATAGTAATAATGTTAATAACAATAACATCTCTTCCCCGATAAACAATGCACCATTAACCCCACTTTTTTCACCCGCACTTTGGGAATCAAGTGCCATTTGGATGCCATCTACTCCAACCAACCTTAGTGAACTTGAAGGTGAACTTGAAAAAGAACCGATTGAATTATCTATGAATTTATGAAGCGGCTGTGCTCTGAAGGAGTCTCGGATTACTCCGGAAAAGAGGCCGAAGAAAAGCTGTAAATTCCTTAAATCAACTATACTTCATATAACCATACTGGTTTTTGAATATGAATAAATAATTGATTTTAAGGTGAATATGGTCCAGCGTACATTTAATAAATTTGTCCCAGATGCCATTAAACAAGATGCATTGCAATATTCTTACGCTAAAAACATTTTGGGTTGTATGATTATCGCGACAGTAGCTGCGCCTGCTTATGCGATTTTGTACTATGTACTCAATTTCTATCTTGCTACCTATGTGCTTTTTCTATTTACTTTGGTAATTGCACTGAGTGCGTATTTATTTCAGTACATTAAATCCATTGAAATAATGAGAGAAATCGTCGTTAGTTCTGTCTTTTTATGCTTGTTATGGCTAACCTATCATTTAGGTGGAATTATTTCTGCCGCTTCCTTTTGGCTTATTATCCCACCCTTATTAGCTGTTTTT
>Ga0070738_10006674_pt1 | contig 11965 bp, 10 predicted proteins | sample Coa_R2_2_FD_66446 | JGI IMG/M metagenome (GOLD analysis project Ga0070738, IMG submission 66446) | Surface soil microbial communities from Centralia Pennsylvania, which are recovering from an underground coalmine fire - Coalmine... | ecosystem: Environmental > Terrestrial > Soil > Unclassified ... | reverse complement strand
CGACCCGGTACGCGGCTTGCATGCCTGCTCGGGGCGGTGCGTGGCAAGAGCCGCGCCGCCACTTTACCGCGGAGGCGGTCCTTATGGCGATCTTTGGCACGCAGAACGTTCACACCGGCATGCAGGTCGTTGGCTCGGATGGCGCTGGTATCGGATCGGTCAAAGAGGTCCGGGAGAATGACTTCCTGGTGAGCCGGGCCATGAGGCGCGACCTCTACGTCCCCTTCAACGCGATCGATCATGTCTCGAACAATACGATCACGCTGAACATCCCGTCGAGCCAGGTGGATCACATGGGCTGGCAGAGCCCCCCGCTGATGGGGACGGCCGGGCACTGACCATTGATGCGGGGGGATGGAGCGAGCGCTTCGTCTCTGTCCCCACATGCCCAGGCCGCGGTGGTCGTGCCTGACAAGGTGCGGGAGCACTGGTCAACCAGGCTATTTTCCTCGCCCCGGAGGTCGCCGCATGCCTGCCACTCTGATCAGCCGCGGCGGCCCCGGGCGGCATCGCTCGGGCATGCCAGCGCCGGACGCTCGCTGCGAGATTGGCTCTCTCTCGAAAACTGCCGGAAGAGCCTCTCCCCCTATGCAGAGGGACTGCCGCCGCGCTCGATGCGCGGGTCCAGCCCATCCAGACCGCGCTCCCGGGCGCACGCGCGGAGCGCGCGGTAGACGGATCCCGGCAACAGGATGCCCTCACGCAGAGCCTGTTCGCGACGCTGGAATGCCAGTTCCCCGGGGGTGTGGATGGGGGCGCCGCCCGGCATCGGTTGCGAGGCGCGTACTTCGCGGATGAGCTGATCCATGCGCGCCTTGAAGGTGTCGAGCGGCATGGCCAGCGTCGGGTCAATCGCCAGAAAGAAGTGTCCTTCGTCCCACGGCACCGGTCCACTCTCGACCTCAACCGTATGCTGGCGCCCGTAGCGTGCACCGGAGAGCACGCCGGCCAGCGCCTCGAGCGCCAGGGCCAGACCGAACCCCTTGTGGCCGGCGGCGGGCGCGCCGAGCGGTATTCCCAGCCCGGCCAGTGCCTCGGCCACGTCGCGTGCCGGTTGTCCCCGCGCGTCGAGCCACCAGCCGGGTGGAAGACGGCCGCCCTCCGCCGCCAGGAGATCAATCTTTCCTCCGGCGACAACACTTGTGGCGATGTCGAGCAGGAGCGGCGGCTCCACGCCGGCCGGGACGCCGATCGCGAGCGGATTGTTCCCAACTGTCGGTGTCAGGCCGCCCCACGGTGCCAGGACCAGGTTCCCGTTGGTCGTCACGATCCCGATGAGATCGTGGGCGACCGCCATGCCCGCGTAGAAGCCCGCCGCGCCGAAGTGATTCGAGCGCCGAGCAAGCGCCAGTCCGATCCGGTGGCGCCGGGCGCGCGCGATGCACTCCTCCATGGCCCGGACGGCGACTACCTGGCCGGGGCCCGCGTCACCATCCACGAGCGCGGCGATCCCCAGATCAGTGACGCGGATTGCCGGACGGGGGTTGATAATGCCCCGACGCACGCGCTCGAGGTAGGTCGGGACGGCACGGGTCCCGTGCGAGTGCATCCCGCGCAGGTCAGCCTCGACCTGGACGCGCGCGATTGTCGCGGCATCCTCGGGGGGAAGGCCCTCGTGCTCGAAGAGCGCCTGCACGAGACGCTGGAGCGCCTCGCTGGAGACACGAACCGGTTCCACTCTCCCCTCCCTCACGTGATGACGCATGCGCAGTTCGGGGACGCCAGCTGTACGGCGGATATTCTTCCCGTGCCCGGTCTGCGGGTTCCACCGCGAATCTTGTGGCGCCCCAATGATATCGGTTCGAGCGACTCAGGTTCCGGGCGGTACCTCGCGCGGTACGCGGGCCAGGATCTGGGTCACGACCTCGTAGGAGATCGTTCCCAGCTTGCGCGCGACCTCGGCCGCGCTGATCTCGTCCTCGCCCTGGCGGCCGATCAGGACAACCTCATCACCGACCCGAACGTTCGGGATGTCGGTGACGTCGATCATGCACATGTCCATGCAGACCACGCCCACAATTGGGGCACGGCGCCCGCGGACGAGCACCTCCTGCCAGTTCCGGGGCGATCGGCGGAATCCGTCCCCGTAGCCGACCGGTAGCACGGCGATACGTGACGGGCGTGTCGTCACGAAGGTGCCGCCGTAGCTGATCGGGCTGCCGGGGGGGAGCTCTTTTACCTGGGCGACGAGCGTCTTGAAGGTAAGGGCAGGACGGAAGCCATCCGGACAGCGAACATCCTCCGACGGGTCGAGACCATACAGGGCAATGCCCGCACGGACCATCGAGTAGCGAGCGGTGGGAAATCGGAAGAGAGCGGCGGAGTTCGCCGCGTGGATGTAGCGAGGCTCCCACCCATCGGACCGCACTGCTGCGAGCACGGCGTTGAAGCGCTCGATCTGACGCAGGGTCGGTGTTGGATCGGCCGCATCGGCACAGGCGAAATGGGTGAAGATGCCCTCGATCTCGATCTCCGGGATCTGCCGGACCGTCCGGATAAATGCCGGCACCTCATCGGGCAGGAGGCCGAGCCGCCCCATGCCGGTATCGACCTTCACGTGGACGCGGGCCGGTCCCCGGCCGACAGCCTGGACTGCCCGAGCCAGGTGGCGCACGGTCTCGATCGCGTACACCGTTGCCGCGAGGTCGTGTCGGACGATCTCGCGGGCCTGCCAGGGCGGGGTATAACCAAGAATGAGGATCGGCGCGCTGATGCCGTGGCGTCGAAGCGCGAGCGCCTCGCCGAGGCAGGCCGTGGCCAGGTAGTCCGCGCCGTGGAGAAGCGCCGTCCGCGCGGTGCGGATAGCCCCATGGCCATACGCGTCGGCCTTCAGCACCGCCATGAGGGCGGCCGGCCGGGCCAGCTCCTTGAGTCGCCCGATGTTCTCCCCGATCGCCCGCAGGTCGATCTCGACCCAGGTCGGCCGCTCGCGTGACAGGAAGACCCGCTGCTTCCAGCCGGCATCCTGGCGGATCAAGACCTCGGCTGGCTGAACCGATCGGTGGAGAAGACCTTCGACGACCCGTTCCATCCTGCTTTCGGCGCCGCCGGTCACCAGAACGAGGTGGCCCGGTTCCAGGGCGGCGCGAACGACGTGGACAGCATCCGCTGCGGATTCGGCCATGGTGACCGCATCAGAGGGAAAGCCGCTCGCGAGGGCCGCGAGCGCTGCCTCGTCAGCGCCGGGGCCCAGCGTCACCAGCCGATGCGCACAGTGGGCGATCGCCCGGCCGGCCGCGCGGTGCACGTCAGTCATCGAGTCGGTCTCATCCCCGGCCAGGGCTCCCAGGATAACCGTCCGCCGGCCGGGCCAGGTCGCCAGGAGGTCGAGCGCCGCCCGGAGAGCGGTCAGATCAGCAGCGTAGGTATCGTCCAGAATCAGCGCACCGTTTGCCCCCTGGAGCGGGCGAAGACGCCCGGGCAGGGCAGGCATGCGCCGGAGCCCCTCGCCAACCTCCGCCGGCGGATAGCCCAGTGCCGTCCCGACCGCCGCGCCAGCCAGGATGCCGTCCACCGCCGGTGCCCCCACGAGGGCAAGCTCGATCTCTTCACGCTGCTGGCCCACCACAAGTGTGAGGCGCGTGCGATCGGCCGCGTACACGACCTGCTCGGCGCGCACCTCGGCCGGCCGGATACGACCGTACCAGGTCACACGTGCCCGGGTCTGGCCGGCCAGCTCGGCCAGACCCGGATCGTCAGCGTTCAGGACCAGGTGGCCGTTTGGTGGAAGGCTCCGCGCGAAGGCGGCGAGCTCCGCCTGTGCCGCCGGATCAGCGAGGCCGCGCACGACGATGCCGATCGTCGGACGCGTGATCTCGGCCAGCTCCTGCAGGTCCCCGGGTTGCTCGCGGGCAAACTCGAGTACTGCCAGACCGTGGGCCGGGGAGAGCCGGCCGAGGGCGATCGCCAGGCCGTAGGGGGTATTGTGGTTGTCGCCATCGAAGACACCAGGAGCTCCCCCGAGCACATAGCCGAGCACCGATACGACTGCCTTGGCAGCGATCGTCTTGCCGGCACCGCCGGTGACGGCAACCACGGTCGGTGCGTGGCGCTGGAGGACGTGGCGCGTCCAGGCGCGGAGGGCGCTCATGACGTCGTGAACGCTGATCGCGGTCACGCCGGGGAGCGGACGATCCTCCAGGCGGTCTCCAAGCACGCCGGCTGCTCCTCGGCGAATCGCGTCAGGGATGAAATCATGCCCATCGGCGCGACCGGTGCGGACCGCGAGGAAGAGCTCGCCGGGCCGGAGCTTGCGCGAGTCGTAGGCGAACCCATCGAACCGGGTTGCGGCGGGAGGTCCGATCAGCCGGGCGCCGGCTGGTGCCATTGCCTCCAGGAGATCGCCCAGCTCAATCATTGGGAGCTGCCGTCGACCTCCTGGGCGAGGATGTGGCGGATGATGTCTGTCCGGCTGATGATGCCGCGCAGGATGCTGTCCTCGACGACCGGGATCGGGTTAATCCGTCGATCGAACATCAGGGTCGCCGCGACGCTGATATCGTCATCTGGCCGCACCGTCTGCACCTCCCGGGTCATCACATCCGCCGCGACTGTGCCAAGGGCCCGGCGGAGCTCCTCTTCGAAGTGGCGAGGGCTGGAGAGGTAGATGCGGGCGTCGAGGATCTGGAGAAAGGTCGGGAAGTGGACGTTCGCATTGCGCACCACCAGATCGGTCTCAGTGACGATGCCGACGAGCCGCCCGTCACGCTCGACCACCGGTATTCCCGAGATGTGGTGCTGGAGCATGCGACGGGCGATCTCGACAACCGGCGTATCCGGAAACACGGTGATGACCTCGCGGGTCATCAGTTCGGAGACCTGCACGGTGATACCTCCGTATCCCACGGGGTATTATACCTGCGTTTCGTGCCTCCTCCGGGGCCGGATGCAAGGCCTGCGGGCGCGGTGATCGCCCGAACCGGCGTGCCGGCCCGCGAGCGGCCGATGGTCTGATCCGGGACGCCGACGGGATACCGCTGGTGGGATCGCTCTAGCGGGCGAGGAAGCCCCCGTCAGCGGCCAGGATGTGTCCGGTCACCAGGGTCGCCGCATCGGAGAGGAGAAAGACCGTCGGGCCGATCAGCTCCTCGGGTTCAGCGATGCGCCCCCGGGGGATATTGGCGATCAGGCGTGCAGTGAGATCGGGATCCTGCAGGATCGGCTCGATCAGAGGCGTGCGCACGTGGCAGGGAGCCAGGGCATTCACCCGCACGCCGTAGGGTGCCCACTCGACGGCGAGTTCGCGGGCGAGGGCGACGACCCCCCCCTTGCTGGCAGTGTAGGCTGTGTTTCCCCGCCCCATCGCGGCAAGCGCGGCAATCGAGGCGATGAAGACAATGCTCCCCCGCCTGGCCGGAACGAGCCGCTTGCCGACCGCCTGGGCACAGAGGAACGTGCCGACGAGATTGACTTCGATCACACGTCGCCAGTCGGCCGGGGCGAACTCAACCGCGGGGGTGCGGACAGTAATGCCGGCCGCGGTGACCAGGCCGTCGAGGCGGTGGTAGCGGGCCATGGTCTCGGCGATCGCGCGCTCGACCTGATCAGCGTCACGCACATCGACCGGAAGGGCGAGGGCAGAGCCGCCGTCGTGCCGGATCGTGGCCGCGGTCTCCTCGGCTGCCGGGCCATTGAGGTCCAGGCAGGCCACCGCGGCGCCCGCCGCCGCGATGCCGAGAGCAAGGGCACGCCCGATTCCCTGGCCGGCGCCGGTGACGACGATGACGCGATCGGTAAGATCGAACTGGCTGGACATGGGGTCTCCCGGAAGATCGGTCTGCGGCGATGCTACGCCCGGCGTGGCACGGTGTCAAGCGGACTGTCAGCTACCGCTGTACGAGGGGAGGGCTGGCTGGCGAGCGGTGCTTGACATGCCGCGACAGTCCGATAGAATCTCAGATGATGAATCCAGCGTGGACCCATAAGATTCGCGTCGGGACGTGCAACTGGGCTGACCACACCGATTTCTACCCGCCGTCGCTCCGGCCGACCGAGCGGCTCGGGTACTACGCCCGCCACTTTTCCGTGGTCGAGGTTGACAGCACGTTCTATCACCTGCAGCCGGCGCGCAACTTTGCCGCGTGGGCCGCGCGAACGCCGCCGGATTTCGTCTTCGATGTGAAGGCGTATCGCGAGCTCACCTGGCACGATCGCCAGGAGCCGTCCGCGGACACGTTCGAGCGCTTTGGCGAGTCGCTCCGGCCGCTGCACGAGGCGGGGAAGCTCCGGGCGGTTCTGTTCCAGTTTCCCCCGTGGTTCACCAACCAGCCGCAGCACCGGGAATACCTTGCCACCTGCGCGGAGTTCCTGCCGGACCAGACGATCGCCGTTGAGTTTCGCCATCGGAGCTGGCTGGCGCCGGAGGCGCGGGAGGAGACGCTGGAGCTGCTGCGCGAACTCGGGTACGTCCACGTGATGGTCGACGAGCCCCAGATTGGGACGGGCAGTGTCCCGCCGGTCGTTGCCGTGACCAATCCGCGGCTGGCGATCGTCCGCTTTCACGGGCGCAACCGGCAGACGTGGTACGCGCGAACGGCCAGCTCCGGCGAGCGTTTTGATTACCTCTATCGGCGAGAGGAGTTGGCGGAATGGCTCCCGGCGATCGCCGACGTGGCTGTTCAGGCAGGGGAGGTGCATCTGCTCCTGAATAACAATCGCGCCAATTACGCCGTGCGCAACGCGAAGGATCTCCAGAGCCTGCTCGGTCAGCCGGTCACGCCGCTCGAGTCAGAGGAGGAACGGCTTCTCTAAGAGCGGCCGGGCGAGCCCCGGGCGGCGATCGGGAAAACTTGACAGGAGCCCGATCGCTGTGGTAGTTTTAAAACAAGTGCGTACACAATATTTGTGCGTGAATCGAGCGGTAGGCCCGCGTGGCCGCATCGGCCAGGAGGGCTGATCGGCGCGGAGCTTCCTGGCGGTAGACATCTCAATCTTGTGGTGAGGAGCACGGAGGAATGGTCCGACCACTGGCTGGACGGCCGACGACGGCCGAGCGCATGGTACATACGATTCTCCAGCAGCGTATCCTTGACGGGGTGCTACGACCGGGCGAGCGCATTGATCTGGATGCCATCGCCAGTGAGCTCGCAGTGAGCCGCACGCCGGTCCGTACGGCCTTGCGGCAGCTCGAGAGCGAAGGGCTGGTCACAATCTATCCGCACCGCGCGGTGATGGTATCCGAGCTCTCCGCCGATGACCTGGATCAGATTTACGCGGTGCGCATCCACCTGGAGACCTTCGCCGCTCAACTGGCGGTTCCGAACCTCCGCGACGAAGATCTCGCTGAACTGCGCCGCATCCATGAGGAGATGGGGCAGGTGATCGAGGACGGCAACCTGGCCGCCTTCGCCGAGAAGGACCGGGCGTTCCACCTCGCCCTCTACCGCGCGGCAAATAACCGCTTCCTCTCTCGGTTGATTGACGACCTCCGCAAGGCGAGCCTACGGTTCCTGACTGTCTACGCGTCGGTAGAGCGGCTGCCGAGTGCGATCGCCGAGCACGAGGAGATCATCGCGGCGGCCGAGAGGCGGGATGCTGAGCAGGTGGCCCAGCTCATTCAGAAGAATCTCCAGCGCACCTGCAACGTCGCGTCGGCCTTCCTGCGCGCGCGCAGCACCTCATCCTCTGGCTAACTGCCCGCTCGCTTTCACGGGCGGTGTCCGGTGCGACACCGTGGCACCGCCCGGACGTCGCACCCTGCTGGTGGACAGCGGGGCCCGGGCCCCGCGCGCTAAGGGTGGCAGACAGGCATTCACCGTGGTATGATGATGTGTCATCCTGTTGAGTGGGCGGATGGTGGATCTGGCCGACGTACCAGCGTGGATTACCTACCACCCCCGGCGGCACGCGGCTGTCCGGACGCACGAGTATATCTACGCGCAGCTGATCCCCTATATTGGCAACAAACGGCGGCTTCTCCCCCTGATCGCGCGGGGCATCGCGGCCACGGCGTGTCACGGGGGGCTCTTTGTCGACCTCTTCACCGGAAGTACCGTGGTCGCCCGACTCGCCAAGACGCTCGGCTTCCGAGTCGCGGCAAACGACTGGGAGCCGTATTCCTACGAGATCGCTCGCGGAACGGTCGCGAACAATCATCCCCCTGCGTTCGCCTCCCTCGGCGGTGTCGAGGCGGTCTTCCATCATCTCAATGCCCTTCCCCCGCTCCACGGATATATCGCGACCCATCTCTGCCCCGCGGATGACGAGCGACCCGATCCCCGGCACGAGCGTCTCTTCTTCACGCGGCAGAACGGCGAGCGCATTGACGCGATCCGCGAGCAGATCGCGGCCTGGGAGGCCGCGGGGGCGCTGACCGAGGCGGAGCGCGCCTATCTGCTCAGTGCCCTCGTCTACGCCGTTAGCTACGTCAGCAACACCAGCGGCGTCTTCAAAGGGTTCCACGAGGGCTGGGGAGGACAGACCGGTACGGCCCTGTATCGGATCCGCAGTGTCCTGCGCGTCCGACCGCCGGTTCTCTACGATAACGGGGCGGAGAACCTGGCCCTGCGCGCCGACGCCCAGCAGCTGGCGCGCGAGCTCCCAATGGTCCTGGGGCGCGAGCCGGATATCGTCTACCTGGATCCGCCCTATAATCAGCATCCGTACGGCAGTAACTACCACGTCCTGAATACGGTGGTGCTCTGGGATAAGCCAGCGATCACCGCGCGCTTTGCGCCAGGACGGCGGGACAAGTCGGCGATTCGGACCGACTGGCGCGTCGAGCGGCGGTCCCCCTACAATTCGAGCCGGACGGCACTGCCGGCTTTCGCGGAACTCATTAATGCGCTGTCGGCCCGGTGGATCCTTCTCAGCTACAGCACCGATGGGACGATGCCGGTCGAGGCGGTGCTTCAGATCATGGCCGAGCGCGGCAGTGTGCGCGTACTCACCCACCGGTACCGGCGGTATCGGGTGAGTACGCCGCGCAAGTCGCCGCGCCCCTACACTGTCGAGTTCCTGGTGATTCTCGACACGCGCGGGCGGTCTTCGCGCGGGCGGGTGGATCAACTCGTCGAGCAGATTCTGCGCGAGGAGGGACGGTCCCATGGCGATGTCTCTCCAGCAGGGGATTTTGAGTTTTCGTATGCGGCGGGGTAAACTCAGGACAGCCGGCCCGCGCCGGCCGGCGCGAAGTTTGCACCCGCGCGCTGTTCTACCGCGGGGCACGGTCACGCGTTCGCACGCTTGGTCGTTGCACGAAGAGCAGGAGGATTTCCAGTCATGATGAAGCCCGCGGAGCCGCGCCGGGCTCCGAATGTATCGATCGAGCGCGTCGGTCATGCTGTCCAGACGGTGTCGGGGGCGGGATTACTCTCCCCAGAGCGCCGAGGGCAGCTGCTCCAATGGTATGAGCAGATGGTGCTGATCCGCCGGTTCGAGGAAGCGGCGGCGGAGATGTACACGCGGGCAAAGATCGGCGGATATCTGCACCTGAACATCGGCGAGGAGGCGACGGTCGTCGGATCGATCCAGGCGCTGCAGCCCCAGGACTATATCTTCAGTAACTATCGCGAGCACGGCCACGCGATCGCCCGGGGGGTCGACCCCCGGCGGGTTATGGCAGAGCTGTTCGGGAAGGAAACCGGCACCAGCAAGGGCCGCGGCGGGTCCATGCACCTGTTTGACATCGAGAAGCGCTTCATGGGCGGTTACGCGATTGTCGGGGGGGCGCTTCCCCTCGCGGTCGGGGTGGCCCTGGCGATGCAGTACCGTCAATCCGATGCCATCGTCCTCGCGATCTTTGGCGAGGGAGCGACCAATATCGGTGCCTTCAACGAGTCGGCCAACCTCGCCGAGCTATGGCACCTGCCGGTGGTCTTCCTATGCGTGAATAACCTCTACGCGATGGGCAAGCGCGTGGACGAGGATTCGGCGGTTACCGAGATCTGGCGGAAGGCCTGCGCGTACAACATGGCCAGCGAGCGCGTGGACGGCATGGACATCATCGCCGTCTACGAGGCGACGAGCCGCGCGGCGGACCGGGCGCGCTACGAGCAGCGTCCGACCCTGCTCGAGGCGGTGACCTATCGCTATCGCGGTCACTCGATGGCCGATGCGGGAACCTACCGGACGGCTGAGGAAGTCGAGGAGTGGCGCCGGCGCGATCCAATTGTGCTCTTCCGCCAGAAGCTCGAGCAGGCCGGTCTGATTGACGCGGCGCAGGTCGAGCAGATCGAGCGCCGGGTCGAGCAGCAGGTGGAGGAGGCGGTGCGCTTCGCTGAGGAGAGCCCGTTCCCGGATGTCTCGACTCTCTACGACTACGTCTACTGCGACTCTGACGCAACACGGGAGGGGGAGTCCGGTGCCTGAGATCACCTATCGCGAGGCGCTCCACCAGGCACTGCGCGAGGAGATGCTCCGCGATGACGCAGTCTTCCTCATGGGCGAGGATATCGGACGGTTCGGCGGTGCCTACAAGGTGACGGCCGGCTTCTACGAGGAGTTCGGGCCGCGCCGGGTCAAGGACACGCCGATCTCCGAGGAAGCGATTATCGGGGCGGGCATCGGCGCGGCCATGGTCGGTCTGCGGCCGGTGGTCGAGATCATGACCATCAACTTCATTCTGGTGGCGATCGATCAGATCATTAACAACGCCGCCAAGATCAGCTACATGTTCGGCGGGCAGGACTGCGTGCCTCTGGTCATTCGGACACCACAGGGCGCTGGCCACCAGCTCGCCGCCCAGCATTCCCAGAACTTTGATGTCTTCTTCGCGTACGTGCCAGGTCTCTATGTCGTCTGTCCAGCAACTCCGGCTGATGCGAAGGGCATGCTGAAGACGGCGATCCGGGGCAATAATCCGGTCCTGTTCATCGAGAATCTTGGCCTCTATAACACGGTCGGGCCGGTCCCGGAGGGAGAGTACCTCGTTCCGCTCGGCAAGGCGCGAGTCGCCCGGGACGGGCGCGACCTGACGATCGTCGCCCACTCGCGCATGGTGCGGACGGCGCTGGAGGCAGCCGACGTGCTGGCGAAGGAAGGGATCGAAGCCGAGGTGATCGATCTTCGATCCCTGCGCCCTCTCGATACCGAGACGCTTGCCGCCTCAGTGCGTAAGACGAATCGGGCCCTGGTCGTTGACGAAGGGTGGCGGCTGTTCGGGGCGAGTGCGGAGGTTGCCGCGACGATCCAGGAGGCAGCGTTTGACTATCTCGATGCGCCGGTCGCCCGGGTGACGGCGGCGGCAGTACCGATGCCGTACTCGAAGCCCCTGGAGACCGCGGCGCTTCCCCAGGTCTCGTCGGTCGTCGAGGCGGCGCGCGCCCTGCTGCCCCGGCGCTTCCACCGGGGCTGAGCGGGTGATTGGGGGCGGAAGGACTGACCGCGGCGTCCTCGTCGTGAAGTGAAGTATAGGGGTGGTCTAGCGCATGCCGGAAGAGATTGTTATGCCTCGCCTGAGCGACACAATGGAACGCGGCACGATCGTCCGCTGGCTCAAGCGCGAGGGCCAGGAAGTCAGCAAGGGTGAAGTGCTCGCCGAGATCGAGACCGACAAGGCGACGATGCCGCTGGAATCGTACGCGGCGGGCGTGCTTCAGCGGATCCTTCTGCCCGAAGGAGGAAGTGCGCCGATCGGGACGCCGATCGCCGTGATCGCCCGGCCGGGCGAGGCCGTCGCCGCGCCTGCCGCCCCAACGCCTGCCGCGGCGCCCTCGCCAGCGCCATCCGCCGCGCCATCCACTCCGCCCCCATCCCCCAGTGCTCCAGCGGCGCCGTCCGCTCCACCCAGCGGGCGAATCCTGGCATCCCCGATTGCCCGACGCCTGGCCGAGGAGCTCAACATCGATCTGAGCACGATCGTCGGCACCGGCCCGGGGGGGCGGATCACCAAGGAGGACGTGGAAGAGGCCGCGCGGGCGCGCCGTGCGGCGCCTGCGCCGACCCCACCACCCCCGGCGGCTCCCCCGGTCGCGCCCACGCCGATCGCCCGGCCGCTCACGCGGATGCAGGAAACGATCGCCCGCCG
>Ga0070738_10006672_pt1 | contig 11969 bp, 5 predicted proteins | sample Coa_R2_2_FD_66446 | JGI IMG/M metagenome (GOLD analysis project Ga0070738, IMG submission 66446) | Surface soil microbial communities from Centralia Pennsylvania, which are recovering from an underground coalmine fire - Coalmine... | ecosystem: Environmental > Terrestrial > Soil > Unclassified ... | reverse complement strand
GCGATGCTGGCCGCTATGGTCATGGCCTGGTTCCACTCGGGCGCGAATCCTCCCGGCTTGCGCGAGCATACGATGCGCGTCGCGTGCACCGTTTTGGACGCCGAGCCGGCAGCCGGCGCGGAGCAGCGCTTCACCTGTGCTGCGGACGGCGGAGCCGTACTTGAGGTGAATGCATCCGGCGCACCACCGCAAGTAGGCGTGCGCCTCTTGCTGCGCGGGAGACTCGAAGCGTTCGACGCGCCGCGCAATCCCGGTGAGCCCGACCAGCGCGCAATCGAAGCAGAACGAGGCGTCGACGCTCGCCTCTCGGGTGCACGAACGTTGCGCATCCTGCCGCCCGGCAAACCGACGTTGGCAATAGCACTGGCGCTGATGCATGCGCGTGCCTTTTCCGAGTTTCGCCGGCGTTTGGGCGAGCCGTACGCATCGATTCTCGCGGGGGAGCTCTGGGGCGAGCGCGGCGCGCTCTCGCCCGAGCTCCATACCGAGTTTCAGGAGACCGGAACCGTGCACGTCTTGGTGACGGCAGGGCTGCACTTGGGGGTCGCGGCTTGTCTGGCCGCTGCGATCGTGCGATTGCTGATCCTTCCGCGTGCTCTCGCGTGCCTAACCGTTGCGTTCGTCGTATGGAGCTATGCGTGGTTCAGCGGATTGCATCTGCCGTCGCTGCGGGCCGCCCTGATGATCTCGGCGGCCCTTGCCGCCCGCGCACTCGGGCGATCCCCGGGTTCGTGGAGGCCTTACGCGATTGCGCTGACCGCGGTTGCCCTCATGCGGCCCGGTGCGTTCGGCGGCGTGTCGTTTGCGCTTTCGTTTTCGTGCGTGGGCGCAATCCTGCTCTGCGCAAAACCAATCGCAAGAGCACTCGAGCCGACCGAGCTGCCGGCGCGCGTGAAGGAAGCCTTGACGCTCACGATTGCAACGCAGCTCGGGACGTGGCCGCTGACCGCTTCCACCTTCCTGATCTTCGCGCCCTATGCGGTCGTTGCCAATCTTTGCGTCGTTCCGCTCGTGGGTTTTACGATGCTCCTCGGCGGAGCGGAGTTGTGCGCAATGCATCTTCCGCTGCTCGCGCAAGCGGCGGCCAACGCGAACAGCTGGATACTCGCGTTTACCGTGGCAAGCGTTCACACGATTGCGACCCTCCCTTTTGCCGCAATTCCGGTTTCGCCGCCGCCCGCGTGGGCGATCGCGTTCTACGACGCGATGCTCGTACTCGCCGTGTGGTGCTGGAAACGGCGGGCCGGCACGCCGGCGCTCGCGGCGCTGCTGCTCGGCATCTCCACTGCCGTCGCGCCGCCGCCGAATCCCGACCACAAACTGCACATCACGGTGCTCGACGTCGGTCAAGCCGACGGCATCGTCGTTCGGACGCCGAAGGGGCATACGATTCTCGTCGATGCCGGCGGACGGCTCGAACGCGGCGCCGGACTACAATCGTCGGCCGAACAAGTCGGAGAACGGGTCGTCGTTCCATTTTTGCGCCGCGCAGGCGTGCGCAGGATCGATGCGATCGTCCTCTCGCATCCGCACGGCGATCATGCCGGCGGCGTCGCTCCGGTCCTGCGGGCGTTCGGCGTTTCCGAATTTGCGGACAGCGGACAACGGTACGGCGGCTATGCGTACAACGATGCGCTGCGGACGGCCGGCGCCGAACACGTCCCGCTCGTGTATCCTCGTGCCGGTCCCGTGTGGAAGACCGACGACGGTGTAACGCTGACGTTCATAAGTCCGTCGCTGCCGTTTATTACCGGTTCGCAGAACGACATCAACAACAACTCAGTCGCATTTATCTTGCAGTACAAGCATTTCCGCATGCTCTTCACCGGCGACGCGGGAGCCGAGGCCGAGCAGCGTTTCTTGAACGAGGGTATCGATCTTCAAGCCGACGTGCTCAAAGTCGGGCATCATGGTTCCGCCTACAGCAGTTCCCCGGCATTTATCGCGGCCGTCCATCCGCGTGACGCCATCATCTCCGTCGGCCGGCACAACATGTTCGGACACCCCGCCCCTTCGACGCTTGAAACACTGCAGCGCTTCGGTGTGCGAGTATACCGCACGGATGAAAACGGTGCGGTGACCGTAACGACGAACGGTTTTTCGAAAACAATAGACGCGACTGTTTCCTCGTTCCGTTAGCTCAACGTGAAGCACGCATTCCCGCCAGCACTGCTTGCCACGCCGCCTGCATCCGCCTCGGCTACTGCAGCGGGTAGCGTGTAACGAACTGGCGCGGAAGCGTTTGTGGACGAGCAGGCGGTGCAAGGTTCGGGCTGAGCCCCTCCTGCAACATGAACGCCGTGTCATCCGGCGTAGCCAAGAAGGCCGGGGTACGACCGCTTTTCTGAGTGTACGCCGTGATCCCGGAGATCGCTCCTGATTCGTTTATGTAGCTGGCGTACCACATGACAAACGGCGCGTTCTTCACCAGGTGATTCAGGTTAAAGATCGTGCCGCTCTCCCACAGCACGGCGCGACAGGCGCCCCCCGCGCTGCACGACTGTCCCGTCACCTGGTCGTCGTCGTTCAGCCCGGTGGCTGCGCTGATAACGTCGCCGGGTAAGGTTCCCAGATCGTGCATGACGCCGTTGCGCCAGAGAAATGCGTGAACGGTGGAATTGCCCGCCAACGCCGAGATCCCGGCGACGTCGCCATTGTCGTTCACGACCAGCCCGGCATTAGCGGTCGTACCGCCGAGGTTGCCGAGGTCCTTCGGCGTTCCGTCGCGCTGCCACAGGATAGCGTGAGCCGTGCCATACCCCGGATTGTGCGGAGGTCCGCACGGCCCGGACGCGCCCGCGCTTTCCCCTCTGTTATTGATGCTTACAGCCTGAGAAACGTCGTCGCCGGCGAAAGGCCTGAGCGCTCGCATCGTTCCGTCCGGCTCCCATCTGACGGCGCGATACTCCAGGACTTGCGGTGAGCCGCACGGCTTGCGGTGAACCGCCGTTTCAGCGGTCCCGACGATCTGGCCGCGATCGTTTACGTCCGCGGCGATCGCATTGTTGCCGCCCAATGTGCGCAGCGCCGACATGACGCCTTCGCTCCAGTGAAAGCCGATGCAGATCCGCGGAGAGAAGTTGGTCTTCAGCGGTCCCTTGCCGCAAAAACCCTCTTGATACGGATCCTTCCGTGCCAGCTCGGAGACGCCGGCGATCTCGCCGGTGTCCGCGATGCCGTTCCAGTCAACGCCGCTATCCTGACCTCCCAGCGTCCCTAAATCGGTGAGCTTTCCGTTTCTCCAGAGCACGGCGTGTTCGACGACGTTGCCGGCAAAATAGGATGTTCCGGTGACCCAGCCGTCGTTATTCAGCCCGTTACTGAAAGCGACGCCGCCCAGTCCGATCAGCGCTGCCGCGTCGTAACGTGGTAGAATCGCAGAAAGCGTGGGCGCGTACGGTGCGTGGCTGAAGGCCGATTGCCGCAGATTCGTGGCGGGAACCGCTCGCGGCGCGCCGTTGCACCCCGCGAAAAGTGTCAGGGCAGCGCCGGCGGCCAGTAGACACGCCTTTGGATCGAAAGGCTTCACTCGCATACGCACCTCCGGGCACCGGCATAATGGCGCCCAAAACGACCGCAATACCGGACCGCTGCGGAACGTCCGTAAAAATACGAGGATAAGCCGCAGTATTCAAAGACGCGGCTAGGCTGAGAGTGCTTCTCGGATCGCGCGGTCTTTCGAATTATAGCATCCGTCTACGGCTGACTGCCAGTCTCGAAGCCCTGGCAGCAAGGTCACCCATCTTGGGAGTGCGGCGGTTTCCGTGCTATCGTTGGCTGCAATGAGCTCCTTCCGCGAACGGCCTTTTACACGCGAAGACGCAAGCTACGTCGTCGAGGCACACACGTGGCCGCACGTCCTCGGTTTCGTCAGCGCACCTCCCACAGAAGACCTGGTCCTTGCGACGCTCGACGCACCAAACGTCAGGCGCCGTATTATTTTGAACGAGCGATCCGAGCGCGCGGGGCTTTGGATGGCGCGCGTTCACGAAGGCTGGCTTGTGGAGATCGGATTGATTATCGCGCAGACCCCGCGACAAGGGGCGGGCCGGTTCGCCTTGCGATCGGCACTGGACTGGGCCTTTGGCGATCTCGCCGCGCACAGGGTCTCTCTCGAGGTGACGGCACGCAATAAGGGCGCGCGCGCATTATACGAAAACGAAGGCTTCGTTCTCGAAGGAACGTACCGCGACGGATTCCGCTGCAACGACGGCGGATTCGATGACTTGGTTCACTACGGGCTGTTGCGAAGCGAAGCGCCTCGTTACCGCTAGCGCAGCAGCGTTTGAATGCCGCGCCGTTTGAGATAGGCGGCATCGCCGCTTCGCGAGCGCAGAACGATCTGCGGGCGTATTCCGTCTTGAAGCGCGCGCATGAAGCGCGGCATCGCTTCGTCGCCGCCTTCCGTGTCCCCGATGATCAGGGCGTGAGGTCGCGGTACGGCGTGCGGCGGCGAATCGTCGAACTCCGAAACGATCTCGCGAAACGCCCGGCCGAGCGGCTTGAGCACGCGATCGTTCGTGTACAGTCCGAGATCGTATTCGAGCTTATTGAAGCCCCTAAGGCTCGGATTGACGTCGTGCGAACACCACCACGTGATGCCGAACAGGTTGGCGCAGCTCACGGCGTTCCGGATCGACGCGTCAGCCCAGCGCGGTATGAGCGCCTGCACTACCCATTGCTTCGAACAGCCGTCTTCCTCGATCCATAAGAGCCGGTCGCCTTTCGGCGAAAACGCCTGCATGTACTGCAGGAAGAACTCGGCATAGTGCGTTGCCTGCACGCTCAGCGGTCCGTCCTTTTGAAAAACCGGCCCGAACCCGGCCCACGGATGAATGCAGCTCGCTCCTCCGGCATGCGCTAAAGCCTTGCGCGTGAAGCCTTGCGGAGCGGATGATTCGTAAGGCCACTTGTCGACGCCGTTGACGTGCAGGCGGCCGGGTGCGATTTTGCGGCAGTGCTGCAGGAGCGCGTTCATCCATGCATCGCCCTGCGCCGGCGAATATTGCACGCCAAGCGGCTGCGTGAACCAATAGATCTCGTTGGCGATGTCGAAGCCGAGAAACGCGGGATGACTGCCTATCGCGGCGGCCAGATGCGTAAAGAGATCCTTCTGCACGGCGAGCAGCTGCGGATCGGTAATGAAGTTGCGGATACGGCCGTTCTGATTGTCGATGAGAAACGCCGGCGTGAAGAGAAAGCCGCTCAGCTGTCCGTCGAGCACCGTGACCTCGACGTCGAGATCGTGCTCGTGCGACGCGTCCAGGAGCCACCGCAGCCGCGCGATCTGCGCCGCGCTGACGAAGTGCTCGTTGGGTTGAAAATACGGCCATAGGAGCTGAATGCGGATGTGGTCGGCGCGCAGCGCCGCGATGTCGTCGAGATCCCGAGCGATGGAAGCGGCATCCCAATCACTCCAGCTGTACCACCAATTCTTGCTCGGCACGTAGTTCACGCCGAAGCGCACGCGGCGCCGCCGCCCTCGTGCGGACGCAAGCGCGGGCAGTGTCAACGCCGCTGCGGAGCTGGCCAAGAAGTCAGCGCGCGAGAGCAATCGGGAAACTGCCCGTGGGGATGCGCCCGGTCACGCGGCCTCGCAAGACGTCGATTACGGCGCAGTCGTTGTCGCCCGAATCCGCGACGAACGCACGCCGCCCCGCCGCGTCGAATTCGACGGCGAACGGCGCGTTCCCGACTGGAATTGGAGCGCGAGCATGGAACGCCGGCAAATCGATCGGGGTCACCTGGTTGGAACCCGAATCGGCAACGTACAGCCATCGTCCGTCCGGCGAAATCGCCATGCTTTGCGGCGTTTTGCCGACTGAAACCGAACCCGTGCTCCGGAGCGATTGCGTGTCCACCGCAGTCACGTCGTCCGAGCCGTCGCTGCTCACATATGCCGTAGCGCCGTCGGCGGAAAGCACGACGCCGAGCGGATGACGCCCCACGCCGACCTTGGCGACGACCCGCTCCGTGCGAACGTCGAAAACTGCCAGTGCGTTCTCGCCTTGAAGTGCGGCGTACACGCGGCGGCCGTCGGGCGAAATCGCGATCTCCTCCGGATTCTTTCCGATTGGAATCGCCGGACGGGTCAACAGGTCGTGGACGTCGATCGCTTGCAGCGTGCCGTCGCCGTAATTGCTCACCCAGAGCGTCGCACCGTCCGCCGTCATGCGAATGCCGGCTGGGATTCTGCCTACTTTGACTGCGGTAATCGTCTTTTCTTCGTTGGCGGAAACGACGCTCACGGTGTCGTCGCCTTGGTTGGCGGTATACACCCGGGTACCGTCGTGCGAGACCGCGACGTCGCCCGGGCGGCTCCCCACCGCGATGGGATTCCCGTACGCGAGCGTGCGCGGATCGATCGGCGTGAGCGTATCGTCGCTGAAGTTGGCACCGTAGAGTAACGGCAGCGGCTCGGCTCCCCGCTGCACGCGAACCACCGCCGTGACGTGACGAACGATGGCTCCGTTGGGTGCCGTAGCGCCGATGCGCACGTCGTAGAGCCCTGGGTGCAGCGCGGTGTCCGTCGAGACTTGCGCGCGCACGCGGCTGTCGCCCTGCGCAGGGGCGACGACGTTTCCGCCTGCGGGAACGACGCTCACGCCCGCCGGCGGCAACGCCGCCCACGAAAGCGGCACGGCATCTCCGCCAACGACGCGCGCGGAAAATTCCAGCGGAGCGGATTGGCCCGGAGCCGTGACGATTGCCGGAGACGGCAGCGCGATCTCTGCGAGCGTGGACGGCGGAAAATGCGCCATGCCGACGGCATAATTGGGCGGCGCGTCGCCCGGCGAGCCGCCGAAGCGCGGGTTGGGCGTCGCCGAAAGGGTGAAATCCAAGCGCAGCACTCCACGCTGCGGAAGCTCGGTCCACGCCCGATTCGACGGTGCGCCTCCGATGCGAAGGGACTGAACGTAAGCGTTGCCGTCGGAGGCTTGCGGTGCGTCGACGGCGATCGTTCTGCCGGATGGTGAATCGATGCGCACGTGCGTGAAGAGCGGAGCGCCGAGCAATAGCACCGGCTTGCCGGGATCGATTGGATAGAGTCCCATGGCGTTCCAGGCCCACCAGGCGCTCATCGTTCCGAGATCGTCGTTGCCGGGCAATCCGTCGGGTGTGGGTGCGTAGAGCTGCAGCATGACGTCGCGGTTTATGCGCTGCGCTCGATAGGGCGCGCCGGCGTACAGATAGGTCCACGGCGAAGCGAGCGTCGGTTCGTTGCCGAACCACGCAAACGGCTGGTCGACTCCCGCGTCGAGTTTCGAAAAGAACGCGTCGAGCCGCGCAATCGCGCTGGCCGAACCGCCGAGTGCCCCCACCAGCGAGCCCAGCGCTTGCGGCACCATCCACGTGTATTGGTAAGCGTTGCCTTCTTGAAAGCCGCTTTGACCGTTTTCGCTGAGCGGCGTGCGCATGAACGCGCCATCCCCGTCGCGCGGCATAATCAGGCCCATCGACGTATCGAAGAGCGACGCCCAATTCTGCGAACGCTTCATGAACGCGCGGTACGCAGCTTCGTTCCCGGCAGCGCGCGCTATCTGCGCGACGGAAAAATCGTCCAGCGCGTATTCGAGCGTTTCGGAAGCGCCGTTGGCCACGGGCGAAACGCTCGTCGTATGCGCGTTGACCACATAGCCGCGGCGAAGGTATTCGCCAAGGCCGGGGCGCGGAAAGTACCAGCCTTGGCCGGGAGAACTGGTCGTATCGCCGGCGTTCTTGAGCATAGCCGCAAGTGCGGCGCGCAGATCGAAGGCGCGAGCGCCAAATGCATAGGCCTGCGCAAAGATGGGAGCCGCCGAGTCGCCGCCCATGACGCCGGTATACGCGTTCGCCACGGGCCATTTCGGCAGCCATCCGCCCTGCTGGGCGTCGCGCAACAGGCTTTGCATCATATCAGATGTTTCACTGGGCGCAAGCAGCGCGAGCAGCGGCATCTGCGTGCGATACACGTCCCACCCGGAAAAGCTCGTGTACTGCGCGTGTCCGCGCGCGGCGAGGTGGCGGCGGCCGTCGAAGCCGAGATATGCGCCGTCGGCGTCGCTGAACAGCGTCGGTGAAAGCAGCGCGTGATACAGTGCCGTATACAGCATGCGCCGCTCGCCTGCCGTTCCGCCGTCGATCCGAACGCGCGACAGCAGCAATCGCCACTGGTCCTGTGTCGCCGCGCGCGCATCGTCGAAACTCTGCCGCGCTTGCGCATCGAGGTTGCGCTGCGCGCCGTCCACGCCGGTATAAGAGACCGCCGCTCGCGCTTCGATGGAGCGATCGCTTCGCGTATCGAACGAAACCCAGGCCCCTGCCCGCGTACCCGACGCGCTCTTCGTTCCCCGCTCGATGCCGCCGCCGCTCCACGTCCCATACGCATCGAACGGTCGATCGAAACGGATCGCAAAGTACACGGTGAACAGGTTTGGCATACCGCAGAAACCGCCGCTTTGCGCAAAGCCGTCGATCTCCGCCGGGCCCGCAATCCAGATGCGCGAGTCACGCACGCCGGCTTGATCGGAGGCGGCATCCACGAGGATGCCCGCACGGCTGGGCTCCGGAAAAAGAAAGCGCGCAATGCCCGAACGCGCTTGCGCGGTCAGCGAAACGGCGATGCCGTCGTCGAGCTGAACGGAATAGTATCCGGGTGACGCCGCTTCGCGCTCGTGCGAGAAACTCTGCGCCGCGCTCTGCGGATCGGAAACGTCGCCGAGCACGGGCATGACGGAGAAATCGCCGAAGACTTGGCAGCCCGCACCGGAGAGATGCGTCAAGCTGAAGCCGGTGATCTTCGTGTCGCGGTACAGGTAACCGCCCGAGGGCGGCTGCGACGGCGTGTCCGGGCTCCACTGCAGCATCCCGAACGGCGCGCTGGCGCCCGGAAAATCGTCGATCAAGCCGACGCCGCTCGTGCCGCCGGTACCGATGAAGGGATCCACGAGTGCGACCGGATCGGTCGACGGCGGCGCAGTCGCCGCGCTCGCATTGGCTGCGAGCAGCGCGAAAAACAGAATGGCCAAAACGGAGCGCACGCGCGACTTCACGGCTGGGCGGTTCGGTAGATCACCAGCCCGCTGGAAAAACTCTCCGTGCCGTCCGGCAACGTCGCCGTCGCACGGAGCTCCGTGCGCGATCCCGGTGCGAGATGCAATTGCAGGGGCGCGGTGTACTGTGTCGAGCGGTGCGAGGGTTCCCGCCCGTCGAGCGTATAGCGGATTACGCTTCCAGGAACGGCTTCACTGATGGTGACCGTCGCCTCGGCCTGCGGCGTCGTTACGCCGGCCGTGCGCACGTCGAGCGCGAGCGACGGAAATTGCAGCACCGACGGGCCCTGCAGGGTAATCTGCGGATTCGGTACGTGAAACGGGTAATGCCGCGAGAGCAGCCAGACATATTGGGCGGGCATGCGGGCCTGGAAACTCAGCCAACTCTTCTGCGCCGCCGGAGTCCACGTCAGCTCCGCGATAGCCAGTTCGCGCGGAAGCAGCCGGTAAAAGAGCGTCTGCACCGTCGGAACGTACTCCGTCCACAGGTTGCCCTGCGCACCTAAAATATGACGCTGCTGCGCCGGCGTAAGACCTGCCGGCATCGGATCGAACGTATAAACGCGTTCGAGCGTCTCGTATCCGCCGATGGCTTGCGGCTCGACCGCCGGATCGCCTTGATATTGATCGAGATACAGCTCCGGGTCCGGAGACATCACGACGTCGTTGCCGGCGCGGGCTGCGGCAATTCCGCCGTCGATGCCGCGCCACGACATAATCGTCGCGGTGCGGCTCACGCCGCCCGCAAGGATCTCATCCCATCCCACCATGCGGCGTCCGCGCGCGAGCAGATGCGGCTCCATCGTGCGCGTGAAGTACCCTTGCACGGCGAAAAAACTCTTAAAATGCTCGCGCCGCATCAAGGCGCGAACGAACGCGCTATGCCGCCAGGCGTCGGAGGGGACCTCGTCACCGCCGACGTGCACGTACGTGCCCGGAAACAACGCGACGACCTCGTCCAGCACCCCTTTCAGAAAGGCCATCGTGCGAGGCGTCGGGCAGAAGATCTGCTTGCTGATACCCCAGACTTGCAGCACTTTATAGTTGCCGGGTTGGCACGTCAACCATGGATAGGCCGCAACGGCAGCCGCGGAGTGCCCCGGCATCTCGATCTCCGGAACGATTCGCACGTACCGCGCGGCGGCATAGGCGACGACCGCGCGGATTTGATCCTGCGTGTAGTAGCCGCAGTACCGCTTGCCGTCGATCTGCGTGGCATCCTGATCGATTTCGGTCCCGTCCCGGCACGATCCGATTTGCGTCAAACGCGGATAGCGCTTGATTTGAATGCGCCACCCTTGGTCGTCGGTCAAATGCCAGTGGAACGTGTTCAGCTTGTAGTGGGACGCCAGGTCGATGTATCGCTCGACGACCGGCACGGAAAAGAAATGCCGGCTGACGTCCAGATGAATGCCGCGCCAGGGATATGCGGGCGCATCGTCCACGTCGGCTTGATAGACCGAGTGCGGCGGAGAGGCCGCCGCGATCTGTTCGAACGTTTGGAGCGCGTAGTAGAGTCCGGCGCCGCCTGCCGCAGTCATGCGGATCCCGTCTGCGCCGATGTGCAAACGATAGGCTTCGAATTTTAAGGACGGATCGGTACTCAGCGCGATTCCGGCGCCTGTTGACCGAACGATCGACGCATCGATGCCGCGCGACTGGAAGAAGCGCGCGACGAATCCGGCGACGTGGCGCTCGGGCGGCGTCACGGCTTCAATGGCAATGCGGGTTGGAAGCGGATACGTTGCGGTGGAAGCGGCCACCGAACGCGGCTGCGGGACGATACCGAGCCGATCGGGCGCGAGCGGTGCCGTCTGCGCGCGCGCCGCGGACGGCCCCGCGATTAGCGCGGCAGTCAGCAGCAGCGCGCTACGGCGCGGCAACGGCGCTCGCATCCGGCGCCGTTTCCGGCTGCCAGGCGTGTGAGGTCAGCCGCACGAGCCAGAACGTCGAGGCGGCAAAGAGCACGGTGTACACGATTCCCGCCGAAACGCGCCCGTAAATGAACGCACCCGTTCCGAACAACGCGCTGTAGATCGCTACCAAGCCGAGCACCCAGCCGAGCAGCGCATTCGGCAAACTGTCGCGCGACGGCGGAGCTCCGCTGATCGCGCGAACGCGCGCCCAACCCGCTCCGGCCGGCCGCACCTTTTCATAAAATCGCACGAGCGTTGCTTCGTCCACGGGCGGCGTCAGGTACGTGACGGCAACCCATACGACAGTGGTGATGCCGACGGTAAAGAGCAGCGCGATGTACTCGGGCGTCGCGTGCCCCGTTTTGCCGAGCGCGAAGAAGATCAGCGCTACCAGGAATGACGCGGCCATCGCACTGACTTCGGTCCACGCGTTGATGCGCCACCAATACCAGCGCAGCAGGTAGATCAATCCGGTTCCGGCGCCGATCTGCAGGATCAGCGTAAACGTCTCTTTGGCCGTGTCGAGGACGAACGTGAATCCGATCGCGCAGATCATAATCAACGCGGTAACGATCCGCCCCACCAAGACGTAGTGTTTCTCGCTCGCGTCCGGGCGCATGAATCGCCGGTAGAGATCGTGGACGAGATACGACGTGCCCCAGTTCAAATGCGACTCGAGCGTCGAACGGTAGGCTGCAAAGAGTCCGGCAACCATGAACCCGGCCCAGCCCGCGGGCAGAAAGACGAGCATCGCCGGATAGGCGATGTCGTCGCCGATCAGATGCGTATCGACGTGCGGGAAAGCGCGGTGAACGTCGGCGAGCGTCGGATAAACGACCAGCGAAGCGACCGCGACGACGATCCACGGCCACGGCCGGAGCGCATAATGAGCAGCTTGAAAGAGCATCGTCCCCCACAGCGAGTCGCTTTCGCGCCGCGCCGAGAGCATGCGCTGCGCGACGTAGCTTCCGCCGCCCGGCTCGGCGCCCGGATACCACACCGACCACCACTGCACCGTCAA
>Ga0070738_10006670_pt1 | contig 11972 bp, 9 predicted proteins | sample Coa_R2_2_FD_66446 | JGI IMG/M metagenome (GOLD analysis project Ga0070738, IMG submission 66446) | Surface soil microbial communities from Centralia Pennsylvania, which are recovering from an underground coalmine fire - Coalmine... | ecosystem: Environmental > Terrestrial > Soil > Unclassified ... | reverse complement strand
GCGGTCCGTTATTATCGACGAGAATAATATTTCGACAGATAAAGTCGGCATCATGAGTCGCGTAACAGTCATTAATCAAAAGACCGGTAAAGAGAATAAGTATCAGATCGTGTCTCAGGAAGATGCTAACTTCGACGAGGGGCGCATTTCCATGTCTTCCCCGATCGGTAAGGCGTTGCTTAATAAGAAGGTCGGCGAGCAGGTGCAGGTAAAAGTGCCGGCGGGTGTATTGGAGCTAAAGATCACAGAGATAGGGAAATAACGGTCAGAATCTGCATTTTCCTAATTGGATAAGGATTGATTTTCAAGATTTTTCGGATTAGTACGCCGAATTCTCGGCTTTGTAATGAGCTGAGAATCAATCCGCGAATCACGTGATCGTGGGTTCTGTCTTCTGCCCGAGTGGCGAAATTGGTAGACGCAGCAGACTCAAAATCTGCCGTCAGCGATGATGTGCCGGTTCGAGTCCGGCCTCGGGCACACCGCCATAGCTGTTGAGGGATCGTCCGTAATGAATCCGACATCGCAGTTAAGTTGTACTTAACTGCCAATAATGAGGCGTAAATGGAATTATCGCCCGTAAAAAATAGTCTTATTAGATAGAATCTAATCTCTGTCCTCGGCTTGTCCGCGTATATTGTGAAGTCATACAACGGGTTGTATTCTCTTCTTCGGCATCGTAATACGATGCGTCTCCTTCTTATCGTTCTTATTTCCATTCCATGTATTGCCATTGCGCAGGTCACGAATAATAAATTCGTGGGTGCGAAATCGGCGGAAGGTTACCTGACATTTTACAATGGTGATCCCCGTAATGGAGAATTATTGAGCTACATTGACAAATCGTACCTGACGGTTCAGGTCGATGGACGCTTCTATAGCAATAATCCGATGGGCGGTAAACTCGGGCCGAGCGGTGCAAACCAGCCTATCGATGTTTCACTAACGAACGGTTCGTCATTCAAAGTACGAGACACGTTGCGGACGATTTGGAAGGAATCGGGCTTCGATATCATTCAGGATGCTTATCCGGTGGCATTTACGAATAGCGGTGTGATCGTTCTTAGTATCAAGATCGTCAATCATACGGCTCTTTCGATGAATGCACAGGCGCAGTTCCTGCTCGATAACATGAACAGCAACATGAAGCCTGGCGGCGGCTCCGATTCTGCAAACGATAATCCATATCTTATTCATCGCTACGGTTACATTCGCAATTGGCAGGATTGTCCACCGAATCCCTTACCGAGCTTTTACCTTGCCTTCGAATTTCCACCGACAGAATTCAAGCTCGGCACCGTTGGTATCGGTTACGCAAACGATTCTTTTCCACCTCGCCCTCTTGGTTTAAAGCCGCTTTCCCTCATCGAGTTTGGCAACTGGCCCGCACAGATCAATTATACGTGGGGAGTGCCGAATCCCGGGGATCGCTATGAGTTTACAGATGAAGCGGCTCTTCTCATGGGCCAGCCCGCAGGTGCGACGCCCTTTGTGGCCGGAGTGACTGATAGTGTGACCGAGATCATGCGCACAGCGTATGGTACGCCAGAATGGTGCTACGATCATGGTAAGATCGTTGGCTTTGCGCTCTATCCGCATCATCTGTATTGGGACCCGCGATCGCAAACCTATACGCCTAATCCTTTTCCGGTCGAGACTTTCCTCTTTAATGTTGAGGATGGAGCACTTGGTAATACCACGATCCGTCAAACCGTTGGTGACCCGATCCGAATTACGAGTCCAAAACCGTCCGGCCTTTCCAAAGATACTACACAAGTTCAAAGCGCTGGCTCTATTCAAGGCGGTGGTTTCTCCGACCTTCGTTGGGTCGATTCGGCGGTTGTTCTACCGACAGGTTGCGCTGCATCATTCCCCGTCGATATACGCTTCGATGTAAAGATCGGTGGCGATACATCACAAGTATTTACTACTCCGTGGGATTGTTCTATTACGGTTGATTGCGCGAATCCCGATACATTACCGCCGGCATATGCCAATTCAATTCGTGGGTGCGATTCTACTTTTCGCAATACGATCACGGTAGCGGATAACCGTCAGTTCGATCTCGGATTGGATACCATAACGTATTCCTCGCCAGACTTAAAGGCGAGTCAGTATAGCGTCACATTCAATCCGCCTCCACCGTATTCGTGCGCTCGTTCAGCGGTACAAGTTACTGTGCAACAGCTTGATACACTTCACAGCGGTCATGTCATTCTTGCACTTACGGACTGTGCCAATAATATAAGTAGAGATACGCTCTGTTTTACAGCGCATCCACCGTTGCCGGATAAGACTGCTCCTGTATTTTATCTTGATTCCGCAGTACGAAATTGTCATGCCCAATGTACCGAGTGGACAGTAGCGGATACGACAAAGAGTACAACGAGCATCGATCGAGGGGTCGATTCCATTGTGGTTGTTTCGTCTACCAATATGGCACTTAATGATGTGCCTACAGGCGGGAAATATCCTGCGAACACGCCTCTTGCCACACTCCATGTATGCGTTGTCGATTCTATGCGGGATGGCAAGATCGTACTACGTTCATCCGACACTGCACATAATTTCCGACTCGATACAATTACGTATTGCACTACAAACGATACGATTCCTCCAATTGCAATAAAACGATCGTTCGATCAAGCAACGGCTACCTGGCAGATCCACGTAACTGACACGCAAGCGTGGGATCGCGGCATTGATTCCGTATGGATGGAACAATATGGCAATACGGTCACAGTGCCCACGCCACTCCCAAATCCGGTCGGTTGTAAACATACATTTGATTTTTCAGTACGCGTTGTTGATACCACAAAATGTGCACATGCAACGATCAGAGCAAAAGATTGCGCCGGTAATATTTCGGCTCCGTTGCTCTTGACGTTTACAAAAGGCGCCAAGCCGGTTATTACTGCCAGTAAGACGTTGCTCTGTACGGCAACGGATTCTATCGTGCTCGATGCTGGTGGTCCGTTCGCAAACTATTTATGGTCGAGCGGTGAAACGACGCGACAGATCATAGTCCGAAAGGCTGGTACCTATACTGTTACCGTTGATGATGGCGAAGGATGCGGAGCGGCTTCCGATCCGGTTACGATTAGTTTCTCACCAGTCACCGTTGAGATCGCACCACCTGGTCCGCTCAAACGCTGTCAGCCCGATTCTGCGCAGCTCGATGCAGGTCCTGGTTTTGCGTCCTATCAGTGGTTGAAGGATGGTAATCCCGTCTCGGGGGCAACGTCGCAAAAACTTTGGGTTTCAACAACAGGCGCTTATACGGTGCAAGCTACTAATGCTGCCGGCTGTATGGGTATCAGTGCTCCGGTGAATGTCACTATTTATCCTACACCACCAAAGCCGGTCATTACGTTAAGTAATAGTGTATTAAGTTCGACGGTCGCATCATCCTATCAGTGGTCGGTGGACGGTAATCCTATTACAGGTGCGACACAACAAACCTACACTCCTTCCAGTGGTGGTAACTACACTGTGACGATCACCGATGTCAATGGATGTTCAAATACATCGGATCCATTTTCGAATGTTGGCTCTGTCGTCGTTTCTGTCCCCTCGATCATTTTTGCTCGCGAGTCCGATCACGTGACAATTCCGCTGAATCTGGAGAATCCGCAAAGTGTACCACAAGCCTCTCGTACCTATACGGTTCGCCTGCGATTTAACAAAACACTGCTGGTGCCCGATGGAGGCGCTTCGTCCGCAGTCGTTCAAGGTAGCGATCTTGTCGTGCAATACAGCGGTCAGACCAACATCTCTCAAGGTGTAATACAAAATATTCCATTTATTGCTGCATTGGGTGATGATAGCTGTACGACGATAACGATCGATACTTTCTACTGGAGCACTCCGAATATTTCGGTAACGCGACGGAATGGTAATTTCTGTTTGTCTGATCTCTGCAAGCAAGGAGGAACGCGTCTTATCGATCCCGAAGGCAAAGTGACGCTCAGTGCCAAGCCAAATCCTGTTCAAAATAATATTGAAGTGAATTATGAACTGATCGAACAAGGTCAGACGACGCTCATCATCTATGACATGCTCGGACATGAAGCACTTCGTGTTGTAGATGGTGAACAGACGCGAGGCACTTATGCTGTAAGCGCCGATGTCAGTACGCTTCCACCTGGTGTCTATATTTGTACACTACATACTCCCACGATCGTAAAATCGCAACGCTTACAGATCGTCCGCTGATGACCCGAATTCGCTGTAGGTTTCTCGCTTTTCTTACCATGTTTGTCTGCGCAGCCATCACCGGTCATGCGCAGATAAAAGATACTTCGGATGTGCCGCAATTTTCAAGATCGACCTACGGTCTTTTCGGCGATGCTGCATGGAATATCCATCGTGCAAATTTTCAGTCGTTGCCAGATGTCCCCAATTGCTGCCCGCTGTTCGAAAGCGGTTCGGGAATGGGCGGCGCGTTCGGTGCCTTTTGGGACTACGATGCATTCGGCGACGGCCACCTCGGCGTCCGCGTTGGTGTGAATTTACTCGATGGTAAGCTTACCGCCGATGAACCAATGACGATCGCGGTGAACGGCGCTGCCACTCAGGGCACGATCGAGCATTCTATTTCTACCCAGTTCACTGCATGGATGCTAGAGCCTTATTATGCTTTCGACCTACATGGCCTTAGGCTGATGCTCGGTGCAAACGCAGGCAGCATTCACCGCAATACCTATAATCAGTCGGAGTCCATCGTTCAGCCGTCAGACCAGGGTACATTTTACCCCGGAAATTCAAGAACGAGAAATGTATATTCGGGCGATATACCGCAAGCGAACTCGTTTCGACTTGGATTGATAGCTGGTGTTGCCTATCAGGTGCCACTCAACGAATCGCAAACATTTCATGCGTATCCGGAAGTCCTGTTCGACTATGGTCTCACGCCAATGGTCAGTGGCCTGAGTTGGACCGTTAGTGCTTTACGGGGCGGTGTTAGTATTGGTTATACCCCGCTTCATATTCCTCCGCCACCACCACCTCCGCCGCCCCCGGTGCCACCACCGCCACCAGCCCCAAAGCTTTCAGCCGATATCATGGCCTACAGTATCTCGGAGGACGGAAAACGTGACTCAACCAATCTTTCCGTATCGGTAGAAGAATTCTATTCCATGACACTTACGCCGCTCCTGCCGTTCGTGCTGTTTGAGAAAGACAATGCTCAAATACCGACACGCTATCATGGTATCAGCGCCGATGAGACAAAGTCATTCGATCTCCGCAAAACGGATTCGACTGACAACGTGAGAGTCTATCATGATATTTTGAATATCATTGGAAAGCGGTTACGTGAGAAGCCGACAGCGAAGATCACGCTAACCGGCTGCACCTCAAATGAGCCAGAAGAACTTGCCGATAAAAAGCTCGCGAGTGAGCGCGCTAATGCTGTCGCGGACTATTTAAAGAATACGTGGGGCATCGCGTCCAATCGTATAACATTACTAACACGAGGACTTCCCGCAAAGCCATCCTCACTAACACAGCAAGAGGGCAAGGAAGAGAATCGTCGCGTTGAAATAACGGCTACCGATCCCACTATTCTCGGTCCGGTCATTTTACCGGATACTCAACTCACGTCAAATCCGCCGACGATGGACTTCGTCCCAACCGTTGTCGCCGATGCTGGCGTCAAGTTCTGGGATCTCTACGTCACACAGCCGGTGCTGACGCTGCACCACGAATCCGGTGTTGGAACGCAGCCAAAAGGCTGGCACTGGGATCTACGGAAAGTCGCGGCCAGAATTCCACGTACTGAAGATACGATCGAATACGGCTTAACCATCGACGACAATGCCGGTCAGGAAGTCACGGCCGTAAAAACGATTCCCGTGCACCAAACGACGATCCGCAAGAAGCGGCTCGAGCACCTGGCGGATAAAGTCATCGAACGCTATACACTGGTACTGTTCGACTTCGGTGCGTCGAAGATCGATCCGCAAAATCAGCGGGCTATCGAGTACATTCGCAACCAACTTGTGCCCGGTACTAAAGCCTACATCACAGGTTACGCCGATCGGACCGGTGAAGATGCTCTCAATCTCCACCTCACAGAGGACCGCGCTAATGCTGTAGCGAAGATGCTCGGCGCTGATAATGTCGAGGCGAAGGGCGTCGGTAAATCGGTCTTACTCTTCGATAATAATCTGCCGGAAGGGCGGTTCTATTCTCGAACCGTTAATATCGTTCTCGAGAAGCCGGTACACTAATCTCATTATCCGATCTTTTCGCAGGCGAAAGTAAAGCTATCTTTTGCCTGTAAAAAGATTATCCGCAATTTTTCTCCTCGCCATTTTGCCGTCCGCTAAATTGGCGATAATTCGCTCGTTATTAGGCGTGGCGCACTATTGGCGTAAGTAACAGGTAGCCTTCCCTCTCTGCCAACCTAATTGCCATTGCGTCGCCATGAAGTACGCTTTACTCGCCGCACTACTTTTTCTCGGATGCTCGGAAGAGCCACGATCATTACCTGGGTCTGTAGATACCTCTCGCTCCGCGCATACTCGTGCGGTTCGCGCTGCGATAGAGCAAGTTGCCAACGATGATCAATTGCTCTGCGATGCTCTTATCCTTGCGGTTCGCAAAGGCACCTTGCAGGAGGCGCTTACGAAAGCTGCTCGGGATACTGCGGTCGGCATTAAGATGCGGGAAGCGCTGATCCTCGATCAAGGGCTGAGCGCTTTCTCGATCCCTCGCCCCATACCAACGGTCAAGAAGCGCCGTTCGGCCACTCCTGCAGTACCGGCTACAGCAAAGTTGGGGAAATCGAATTAGCAGATTACGATCGCTTACAGCTTTTTGAATCGCATCTGGAAGAAGCGGAGGTACTTCGGTTCGTACTCCGTCTCCATACCGCGTATCTCCTCACGACGGTCATATACAGCTTCGACCGCCTCCGTTACTACATCGCAATGCGCCTGCGTATAAACTCGGCGGGGGAAAGTAAGGCGGACCAACTCCAGCTTCGGATAGTTATGGTCGCCCGTTTCCTTATTTCGACCAGCCGAGACGATTCCGCGTTCCATCGAGCGAACTCCTGATTCCGCATAAAGCTCCGCAGCCAACGTTTGCGCCGGAAATTCGGTCTGCTTGATCTGCGGCAGAAAGCGCCTCGCATCGAGGAAGATCGCGTGACCGCCACTAGGCTGGACGATCGGTATCCCGATCGACATCAATCGCTCGCCCACGTACTCTACTTGTCCGATGCGAGCCTTGATATGCTCTTCCTGCACCGCTTCTTCGATGCCACGTGCCATCGCTTCCATGTCGCGGCCGGCCAGACCACCATAGGTATGAAGTCCTTCATAGACCACCACCAAATTTCTCGCCTCCTCAAAAATATCGTAATCATTGAGTGCAAGGAAGCCGCCAATATTTACCAGCAGGTCCTTCTTGCCGCTCATCGTGGCGGCATCGGTGAAGGAACACATTTCAAACAGGATCTCAGCAATCGTCTTCTTTTCGTATCCTTTTTCGCGCTGCTTGATGAACCACGCATTCTCCACCGCGCGCGTCGCATCGAGCACCACGCGGATACCATGCTTCTTTGTCAGCTCTCGCACTTCGCGGAGGTTCGCTATCGAGATCGGCTGACCGCCCGCCATGTTCACCGTCGCGGCAACCGTCACGTACGGTATCTTTTTCGCGCCAACCTTATTGATCAACGCCTCAAGCTTGTTCAGGTCGATGTTTCCCTTGAACGGGTGCAGGCTTTGCGGATCGTGGGCTTCATCGATGATAACGTCGACGAAGGTGCCGCCGGCCAATTCCTGGTGCAGGCGCGTCGTGGTAAAGTACATGTTGCCCGGCACGAAATCGCCGTCCTTGATCAGGATCGAGGAGATGAGGTGCTCGGCGCCGCGTCCCTGGTGCGTCGGCACAAGGTACTTATACCCGTAGTACTTCTGGACATTCTCCTCGAGGTGGTAGAAATTTTCGCTTCCGGCATAGGCTTCGTCGCCGAGCATCATTCCGGCCCACTGGTAATCACTCATCGCGTTGGTGCCGCTATCGGTCAGCAGGTCGATATAGACATCCTTCGATTTCAGCAGAAACGTATTGTAGCCGGCCTCGACGAGCGCTCGTTCTCGCTCTTCGCGGGAGGTCATTCGCAGCGGTTCTACAACTTTGATCTTAAACGGTTCGGCCCAGGAGCGCTTAGCTAATTTTGTCATCAGGGGGAGATGGAGTTAGAAATCTTTACGCGCTCGATCCCGACCGTTCAGAGTTTTGCCCCAAACGGTACGATTTAGCGCTGTTTTTACTATCACCATATCCTATTGCAACCTGCGGGCCGCTTTTCGATTAGAGGTAAGAAAGAACCAGGAGAGAGAATTGAGTTTTGTTTTCATAATTCGCTTCTTAGCGAAAGAAATATCATAGAAATTTGCTTTGTGTTTTTCATTAAGAATCCATGAAAAGGGCAAAAACCGAGTTCCCGAAATTCCAAAAATTTGTAGCCGTGACATTTATGTCACGGCGATCTTGCCGGTCGAGAATGTCGCGTGGGGTAGTGTGAATGACATTGGTTCGATTCGCCGTAACCTGAAGGTTACGGCTACGGATCGGTAGCCGTGACATTTATGTCACGGCGATCTTGCCGGTCGAGAATGTCGCGTGGGGTAGTGTGAATGACATTGGTTCGATTCGCCATAACCTGAAGGTTACGGCTACGACGGTAGCCGTGACATTTGTGTCACGGCGAACTCGCCGTTTGAGAATGTCCATGTCGTTGGATGACGTTGCTCGAATTCGTCGTAACCTAAAGGTTACGGCTACGGAATTCCTGCGAAATTCCATGCAACAATGCTTATTTTTGTATTAGGGTCCTCCCATGATAATTGAAAAGAAGCATCGACTGCCGCTGGAAGCGTATAGGGGATATACACGTGTGTCTTTTACGGCATGTATCCTTCGCCGAGCCAGATACTTTATTTCTCAAGACCGGTTTGAAATCCATCGCGATCACTTATTGCGCGCGCTAAAACAACATGAATGTGAATCGGATCTGTATGTCTTTATGCCTGACCATGTACATGTAATTATTACCGGTATGTCAACTAATGCAGATGCCTATACAGCAATGAAGAAATTCAAACAGTATTCTGGCTTTTGGCTTGGGCGACATGGCAATGAGGTCCAATGGCAAGAGGATTTTTACGATCATATCCATCGGGTCGATGAAGATTTGCGGACGCAAATGTTCTATATCCTCAATAATCCGGTGCGAGCAGGATTGTGCGATCAGTGGCAGGATTATCCTTTTGTCGGCTCGACAGTGTTCGATCTAAAAACCTGGTTTGGTGATGCCGTAACCTAAAGGTTACGTCTACGAACTGCTGGGAACGCCGTAACCTGAAGGTTACGGCTACGAACTTCTTGATCCGCCGTAACCTAAAGGTTGCGGCTACGAATGCTGGGAGGCCGTAACCTAAAGGTTACGGCCTCTACGAATGTATTCGCGAATTACTTCGCCGCTACTACCTCGGCTTGGGTAGGTGAGCGCCACAAGGTACCGTTTGTGTCGATCGAGAGGTCATCGAACCAGGCTTCGCCGTGGCCGTCCATCAGGACTCCGAAATTTACGTTTGCAGCCGATTTGTCCACATAAATATCAAACGAGTATTTCTTCCAATCATTGGTCCCACGTATCATACTGTCTTGCATGTTGTTAAATGCAAGCATTTCACCGTTTGGTCCGTCGACACGCCACCAAAGTCCAGCGTATCCTCCCACGTCTTTGGTCTTGAGCCAGCCGGTATAACGAATACGTTTGCCCCGCACTTGCGGCAAAAGGCCGCCAAGATAGTTTGTGGCAACACCAAATCCATCGCCACTAACATACTTCAGATGAAGCGCATATTTGCCATCATGTTTTATAGCAGGATCGAGATCGGCGGAGTAATCCTTTGTGTCAGCCATTGACCTTCCGCCGCCTCCCGCATACCAGCCGTCAGGCTTATTATTGTTATCGGCGATGTCGAATCCAAGGTTAAGGGTCGGTATTTTATTGTTGACTGGTATCGGTCCGCGTCCTTGAGTCGGCTCATGACACTCGCTTACCTTCCATTCGCCGTTCTCACGGATCATCGTGCATTCCACTAACCCAGAATCGAGTTTCTTACCGCTTGCACGATCGTATGCAACGGATGTATAGAGCACTTCGGCGATGCTGTCGCCGGTCGGTCGCTCTTTCAGAATATGAATAGAATCGACCGTTTGATACGCCATAGCAAAATAACTGGCAGCATCCATTTTAAGATATTTGGAGCGCTCCGCAGTAGAGAGTGCGTATGTTTTCGCTGTATCGGACGACTGTACCGCTTTGTAGTATTGCTCTAAGGTCTCGCTAGCGGTGCGGGGACCATGGGATCGCGAGCAGGCCGTCAGTAGAATTAGGGAAGCGACAATATATTTGCGCATAACACAATCGGTTAAAAATTGAGACAATTCGCGGACGAGGCGAAAACGTCCGGGCAAAGAAGTGGGTGCCCCGCAGCCAATCCGGGATGAATAGGTTTTAGAGCTAGAACGTTGTTTGTCATATGACCGGAATTCACTATCTAATCGATGAGAAAGGCAAGCGTATTGCCGTCCAGATCGATTTGCAAAAGTATGCGAAGTTGTGGGAAGATTTCGAAGATGCCTTGTTGGCAAAAGAACGCCTTAAGGAACAGCGTTCGTCTCTCAATGCTGTAGAACGCGAGCTGTTTGGACATAAAAAGCGCTCGAAGTAGTTTGTTCGGGTGACTTTACACAGAGACTTTTTAATGGAGTTGGGATGTAATCAGCGTACTTTTGTATCATGAAACTCCGTCCAACAATCGCGATTCTCGCGCTCGTCCTCACATCCTTCACGTTTAGCGGCTGCATGGAGATCTTTTTCGACGTCGTGCAGCACCACGATGGCACGTACTCGCTCCGGCAATCGGTGGCATTTGCACCGAGCTTCTTCGACATGATGGCCGCATTCTCAAAAATGGGAAAGGACTCCAACGCTACTATTACCCGCGAAAGTATTGTCGATTCCATGCGCCGCGAGATCGCATCGAAGCGGGATTCGGTCATGCAGGTAAATCCGGTTAACGGACAAGCCGGCATCACCGCCTTATCCTTCTACGACACCACGGTGGATTCCCTCGTGCTCTTCACTGTGGAGGCTCGCGTTTCCAACGTCGATTCACTGCCGAGTGCATTGCATTTGATGCAGAACGAGAATCAAGCGATGCAATCTACTTCGGCCGGTACGATGCCAGAGCAGGAAGATATGCGGCTTACAGTCACGCATGCGAAGGGCAAGGTCAATCTGAAATTTTACTCTATCGCCAAGCCGGAAGACCCTGCCAACGACTCGTTAGGTATTCAAGCAATGATGAACAGCATGGGCTCTCTCTTCCAGGGTATTAAGATGCACTGCCGTGTCTTTTCGGAGTCACTGGAAAAACCGAAGGACAAGAAGATAAAGAAGATCGCCGGAGGTCAGGAGCGTGTGTTCGGATTTGATGAGATGACGAAGAAGGACACTAAAAAGCAATCCGAAACGACGTTCGTGATCAAAGAATGACCGCAACGAAAGTAGAAATAAAAAAGGGACGATAAGCCGTCCCTTTTTTATTTCTGAAAAGTTGATATTAGTATTGTCTATGCCTCGTAGCGACGAGGCCGCCTTCGCCCGCAGCGACTGCTCGCACCTGTGAAGGATAAGCAATGGCCATCCATCTTCGACCGCCGCCGGCAGTATCATCTCGCCATGTTACTCCGTTATCGGTGGATTCACTCACGTTGCCGTTATACCCCATAGCGGTAAGCACGCTCGATCCATTGAATGCGATCGCGCCACATCCGTATCCGGTGCTGCGCACAGGAGTCCAGGTTACACCGGCATCGGTGGTATGAATAATTGCGCCGCTGAACTGACTTCCAATGCAGGAAGCAAAGGCGTTGGTCGG
>Ga0070738_10006669_pt1 | contig 11972 bp, 4 predicted proteins | sample Coa_R2_2_FD_66446 | JGI IMG/M metagenome (GOLD analysis project Ga0070738, IMG submission 66446) | Surface soil microbial communities from Centralia Pennsylvania, which are recovering from an underground coalmine fire - Coalmine... | ecosystem: Environmental > Terrestrial > Soil > Unclassified ... | reverse complement strand
ACAACCCCAATGGTATGCCGGGCGCGCCGGCCTTCAACGGCTACGGCTGGGATACCCAGAAGGTGGGGATGGGGGACATCAGCGCCAGCGCCACCGGACCGTTCTCCGGCATCTTCCCCGGCTCGCCGATCAACCAGCTCAATTCGCCGATGATGATGACCATCGAGGATTCGACCCTGGCCAACTTCCAGGACGCCGCGGTGTTCACCCATCCGGATTCGGCGAATGCCCTGGATCGCGACTGGACCGGCGTCACCAGCAACACGACGCCTCCGCCCGTGTCTCGCAGCGGCCTGCGGGGCCAGCCGGTCGACCTCTTCATGTACAACGACGTCGTCTACAACCTCGACACCACGCCGCTCTCCAACTACAAGAACTTCGCCGAGGGAGTGCACATCAACTCCGAGAGCACCAACGACACCAGCGGCGAAAGCCCGATGATGGCGGTCATCCTCAACACCACCTTCTACCAGACCCTTTACGCCATCCGGACCGAGGCGCCGACCTACAACGGGCAGAACCTGAACTCGCACGTCAACGTGCTGGCGATGAACGACATCTTCGACGGGTCCACCGATTTCGCCGTGGCCTTCGAAGGGACGGGCGGGGACAACTCGACCGGCGTGGTGGGCGAGAGCCAGCTCCAGTACTGCCTCTTCTACAACAACATCGACAACTATGCTCCGCTGGGCTCACCCAACCCCCTCAACCCCGCCAACGTGCTCTGGCTGACCAACGACGGGGACTTCCTGGGGAATGTGGCCCCGGTCTATGCCAACCCGATGTTCGTCGACCCGGCCGCCGGCAACTTCCAGTTGCAGCCCACTTCGCCGGCCATCAACGCGGGCCGGAGCGAGATCGGGCCGCTTCCCGCCGGCGACATGCTCTACCCGACTGTCACCCAGGAGCTCAACAGCCAGGGCGGCATCCGGACGGATCCCACCACCTTGCCGGCGGGCGAGACGCCCGGCCGGACCGACATCTTCGGCGGGTTCGGCAGCTTCATCGCCGAGGACCCCCGCAAGATCGTCACCCTGCCGGGCTCGGGCACCTTCAGCTTCCAGGACCAGTTTCAGCCTGTCCTGACGACCAACCCCAACGGCATCTCGGGGCCGGCCTCGGTTCCCGGGACCTACAACTGGGTCCCGACCACCGGCATCAAAGACATCCGCGGCTTGATCCGCATCCCGGACCCGAATGTCCCCGGCGGCGGCTACGGCAGCAACCCGTTCATCGCCATCGGTGCCTACCAGTACGTGAACCTGCACCCGCCCCAAGTCACCCAGGTGACCGAGACGCCGACCAGGGGAGCGACTCCGGTCAATTTCTACACGCCCGGCGGTCTGGCCGGCGCGAGCACCACGCCCTACACGATCAACATCACGTTCAACGAGCCGCTCGACCCCAACTCGATCACCCCCTCCACGGTCACCCTGGTGAACCTGGGGAGCAACCCGCGCCAGCCGCTCGACCAGCCCATCAGCCTGGCCGGGAAGCTGTCGTACAATGTCGCGACCGACACCCTGAGCATCAACCTGGGCGCCAGCGGCCTGACCCTGGGTACCGACGCCTACCAGATCACCCTCTTCGGCAATGGATCGCCGGTGGTCACCAACCTCCAGGGCGTGGCCCTGGACGGCGAGAACACCGTCAACGACTCGCCCACCGGCGCGACCCTGCCGCTGCCCTCGGGCGACGGCAACCCGGGGGGCAACTTCTACGAGACGTTCATCATCAACACGACGCCGCCCTCGATCGTGTCGGGCTCGCTCAAGATGGACCCCTCGAGCGACACCAACATCGTCGGCGACCAGATCACCACCTCGACCGACCCGACCTTCGACGGCTCGATCAGCGAGCCCAATCCCACGCTGGTCCCCCTGGCCGGCCAGACGGCCATCATCGACATCGGCATCGCCGTGCTGGTCAACGGCGTGCTCCAGACCTACTTCGACCCCAGCCAGCTCACCGGCGCCCTGAGCCAGTACGCCTCGTACGTCCGCCCCGACGCCGGGACCGCCACGACCGATTCCAGCGGCAACTTCAAGGTCACGGTCGGCATCGACGCCGCCAACACCGGGCTGGTCACCAATACCAGCCCGCTCCCCGGCCTGTTCTCGATCTACAACGTCGGGACCAGCGGAATCCTCTCGCCGCTGCCGGGGACGGACAGCGGGTATTACGTGGCCCGGGCTCGGGTCATTGACCAGAGCGGCAACCAGTCCAACCCCAACAGCCCCAGCGCCCAGACGCCGTTCGTGGTCGATACCACGGCCCCCACGGCCCAGTTCGTCTCGCCGTCGGCCGACGAGGTCATCACGTCCTTGCCCACCGGCCAGCTCAGCTTCACGATCACGACCGACAAGAACATCGACCTGACCCATTTCAATGCCAGCTCGATCAGCCTCATCAGTGCGGGACCCGACGGCGTCCTGGGCACGGCCGACGACGTGTCCATCCCGATCAACGCCAGCTCGATCACGGTCACCTACCTCGACCAGGGGACCGGCGGCAAGGGGGCCGAGTCGATCACGTTCCAGAGCGCCAGCACCACCGCGCTGACCAACGGTCTGTATCGGGTCACCCTGCTGAGCACGGGGGCCGATGCCCTCCGCGACATCGCCGGCAATGTCCTGGCCAGCCCCGTCAGCCAGACCTTCGTGGTCGCTGTCCCCTCGTTGTCCCACAACCTGTTCGTCGGGCCGGCCTCGGACATCACCAACCCCAGCGCGGCCCAGGGGACGGTCGAGAATCCCTACCCGACCATCGGCGCGGCGATGGCCAAGGCCGTGGCCGGCGACGTCGTGGCCGTGCTCCCGGGCGTCTACACCGAGAATGTGGTCCTCAAGCAGTTCGTGCGGCTCTATTCGGCCGATCCCTCGAGCACCGACAGCACGGTGTTCACCACCAGCACGGGCAACCCGCTGGACACGATCATCCGCGCTCCGTTCGGCACCTCCGGGACCGCCACCGTCGCCGCGACTAACGTCCAGAGCTTCCCCGGCCTGGAGACCGAGATCGCCGGCTTCACGATCGCCAGCCCGCTCCTGGGCGACCCGGCGGTGGGCGTCATCGACCCGACCGCCGTCGGCGTCCTCTCCAACAATTCCAATCTCCTGATCGACAAGGATTACATCGCCGACTCCGGCAACGGCATCCTTGTGCAGACCTCCGGCGCATCCGCCCAGTTGCCCCAGATCGAGGACGACGTGATCGTCGGCAATGACAACGGCGTCGTCATCGCCGACGACGGCACGACCAGCGGCTCGCCGGCGCCGGCTCAACTGATCAACAACGATTTCGCCTTCAACACCTTCGGCCTGCTCCTGGTCAACACCAGCTCGACGCCGGCCCAGGCCTACATCGCCAGCAACATCTTCTGGGAGAACCACGACCAGACCAACGCGCGAAACGGGGCGGCCATTCTCTCCTCGACCCCGAACAAGGTGACGATGCTCCAGAACAACTTGTTCTCGGGCAACGGCGCCAGCGACACCTCGCAGGCCGGCGCCACCATCAACGTGGGCAGCGGCTTCAATCCGGCCGCCCTCACCACGACGGCACCCGATGCCAACGGCAACTTCATCGGCAACCCGGCCTTCGTCTCGCCGCGGGATCCCCGGCCGGGTTCGGATGGACCCGCCGACCTGTTCGTCGATGCCAACTTCGACCTGACGGCGCAATCGGCGGCGATCGACAACGCCTACGAGGCCACGGCGGACCCGACCGACATCCTCGGCCGCTCGCAGGTCAAGGTCAACAGCGATGGCTGGGGGCTGCCGGGGTATGGCCCCCGCGACATCGGGGCCTACGAGTTCGAGGGCACCGGCGGCATCGCCGTGGGGGGCGCGTTCCGGGTCGTCACCACGTCGCTGGTCCCCGTCGCCGGCTCGACCGACGCCAATGGAGGCACCCTGATCACCTCCACGGCGCCCACGAGCATCGTCGTCACCTTCTCGGACAACGTGAATCCCAGCTCGATCCGGGCGACCGACCTGGTGCTCAGCGGCACCGCGGTCTCCTCCGCGTCACCCGTCCACGCGACGAGCCTGACCTGGATCGACGCGCACACCGTCGAGTTCAACCTGAGCGGTAACTTCAACCTGCCGGGTACGCTCGACCTGTCGATCAATCCCAACATGATCGACAGTACCAACGGCCAGGGCAACCAGGGCTACTCCGACAGGGTCGTGGTGCAAATCGGCACGCCGCCGGCTCCGGCGAATCCGACCCCGCTGCCGCCCGGTTATAATCCGAACCCGACTCCGACTCCGACCCCGACCTCAAGCACGCCGACACCCACGCCGACGACGCCCGTGACGCCGGCCCCGGCTCCCGCGCCCTCGCCGACCACCCCGGCCCCGGCCCCGGCGCCGACGTCCCCGCACGGCAACAAGAAGCAGCACGTGGTGGTGAAGCACCCCAAGACGGTCAAGCACACCGTCACGCACCCCAAGACGGTCAAGCATGCTGCCCCGCATCCCAAGGGCGCCGCAGGGCTCCTCTCGTCCTCGAAGCACCACCAGACCAAGCCGACTGCGGTGATCCCCCACGTGCACAAGAAGCCTCATCACGGCTGAGAGACCCTGAGCTAACCGTCCTGTTCGCGTCCCCGCACGGGCGGCTCCCCAACGGAGCCGCCCGTTTTGTTTTGCACGCCAAGTCGGTCAGGCTCGAGCCTGACAGGATCCGGTCCCTGTCGGGCTCGAGCCTGACCTACGGAGATTGCTTCCTTGCCAGGGAGTTCCCCGTGGTCTCCCGGTCGGTCCGCGGGTATGGTGATCCCAATCCCTTCCTGAGCGATCGTGGACACTGCCGTGCCGCGGGGCGGAGCAGTCCCGCCAGTCCGGCGCGGCCGACGGACTGAGGTCAAGCCCATGCCAACCGAGACGGCCTACACGATGGACACCTCGAGTATCAAGTACGGCCCGGGGGTGACCCGCGAGGTGGGCCACGACCTGAGCCATTGGGGCGTGCGCCGGGTGATGGTCGTGACGGATCCCCATCTGGCCAGGACCGAGCCGGTGCACGTGGTGCTCGAGGCCCTGCGGGATGCGGGGATCGATGCCGTGCTGTTTGACCAGGTCCGGGTCGAGCCCACGGACGAGTCCTTCCAGGCCGCCATCGCCTTCGCCGCCGGCGGCGGCTTCGACGGCTATGTCGCGGTGGGCGGAGGGTCGAGCCTCGACACGGCCAAGGCGGCCAACCTGTACGCCACGTATCCCGCCGAGCTGCTGGCCTACGTCAATCCGCCGGTCGGTCAGGGCCGGCCGGTCCCCGGCCGGCTGAAACCCTTGATCGCCGTGCCGACCACCGCGGGGACGGGGAGCGAGACGACCGGGGTGGCGATCTTCGATTACACGCCCTTGCACGCCAAGACGGGGATCGCGCACCGCGCGTTGCGCCCGGTGCTGGGGTTGATCGACCCGGACAATACCCGGAGCCTGCCGCCCGAGGTCGCCGCCTGCTCGGGACTGGATGTCTTGAGCCACGCCCTGGAATCGTTCACCGCGTTGCCGTTCCACCGCCGCCCCGCCCCGGAGCACCCCGGGCTGCGCCCCGCCTACCAGGGAGCCAACCCGATCAGCGACGTCTGGGCCACGCGCGCCATCGCGATGGTCGCGCGGAGCCTGGTCCGGGCGATGAAGGACCCCTCGGACGACGAGGCGCGGGGCGAGATGCTGCTGGCGGCGACCTTCGCCGGCATCGGCTTCGGCAACGCGGGCGTGCATCTCCCCCATGGGATGTCCTACCCGGTCTCGGGGATGGTCCGGGATTTCGTCCCCGCCGGATACCCGGCGCGCCGGCCGCTGATCCCGCATGGCATGTCGGTGATCCTCAACGCTCCCGCCGTCTTCCGGTTCACCGCCGAGGTTGACCCCGGCCGGCACCTCGAAGCCGCCCGCTTGATGGGAACCGACACGGCCGGCGCCCGGCCCGAGGACGCGGGCGAGCTGCTGGCCGGGGCGATCCTCGGCCTGATGCGGCAGACCGGCATGCCGAACGGGTTGAAGGCGGTCGGCTACGGACCCGAGGACGTCGACGCGCTCGTCGCCGGCACCATTGTCCAGCACCGCGTCACCAAGCTGGCGCCCCGACCCGCCGCCGAGGCCGACTTGAAGCAGATGTTCCTGGACTCCATGACGTTGTGGTGAAATTGCCGGGAGCGAGCGATCCTGAGAGGTCCCCAAGGTGTCTCTGGAACGGAGTAGGGCCGGCTGTGCCGGCCGGACACCTGGGGGAACTCGACCGCAGAGCGCGATCTCCGGATTCCCCGCCCTTCCCGGCCGGCACAGCCGGCCCTACGTCCCCTCGTGCGGGAACGGTTTGAGATGGAACCGAAGGACGACCCACCCATGAGCATTCGCCTCACCCAGGTTGACGCCTTTACCGATCGCCGGTTCAGCGGGAACCCGGCGGCGGTCTGCGTCTTGATGGAGCCGGCCGAGGATCGTTGGATGCAGGACGTGGCGGCGGAGATGAACCTGTCCGAGACCGCCTTTGCCCGCCGGCTCGACGCGGGATCGACCTTCAACCTCCGTTGGTTCACGCCCAACTCGGAGGTGGACCTCTGCGGCCATGCGACGCTGGCGACGGCGCACGTCCTCTGGGAGGATGGCCACCTGCCGGCCGAGCGGGCGGCCCGGTTCGAGACCCGGAGCGGCCTCCTGACCGCCCGGCGCGGCCCGGACGGGATCGAGCTGGATTTCCCTTGCGAGCCGATCGCGGCGGCGGTCGCATCGCCCGAGGAGCTGGCCACGCTCCGCGCGGCGATCCCGGCGCCGATTCGATTCGCCGGCCGGAATCGGCTCGATCTCCTGGTCGAGCTCGAGACCGAGGAGGAAGTCCGGGGCTTGCGGCCCGACATCCGCCGGCTGGAGCCGCTCCCGGTCCGCGGCATCATCGTCACGAGCCGCGCAGCCGGGCGCGACTACGATTTCGTCTCGCGGTTCTTCGCCCCAAGGGTCGGCGTCGACGAGGATCCCGTCTGCGGTTCGGCGCACTGTTGCCTGGGCCCCTACTGGCGGGAGAAGCTCGGCCGATCCGAGCTGACCGCGCATCAGGTCTCCCGCCGCGGCGGGGTCGTCAAGGTGCGCGTCCAAGGGAGCCGGGTCGCCCTGATCGGCCGGGCCGTGACCGTGCTGCGCGGCGAGCTGGTGTGAGAGCCTGTTCCCAGCCTTCCCAGGGTGCGCTGCGCGACCCCGGGCTTTGCTGGAATGCGTCCAACAATATGGCAAAACCGTCCCTCATCCCTGATACTATCCTCCCGCGGCCATCGCTCCGGGGCCGGCTCCCGTTCACTGGTACACGTGTACCCGAATCCCGGTGCCTCAAGCGCATCGTCGTGGAGGAGAATGACGTCCGGGTAAGTGCACAAGGTGAGCCCCCACCTTTTTGAAGCGGAGCCCCAGAGAGGGGGCGGTTTGCATCAGCGTTGGAGGCAGTGTGGAACGCCTTCGGCGTACGAAATGATGATATCGCGATCCCATCCACGCTGAGAGGACTCCCGGACCAGTGATCGCCTTGGGAACGGACTCTGATAGGGATGTCGATCCCGGGCGGCTCTCTGGGTTGCTCATCATCGCGATTGGCACCGTGGGGCCTCGGTGGCGGTGCTGGCGGTGATCGTCGAGCGAGCTAAGCGGCGGGGAGATCCAGCCGTCGGGAGCGACGAGCGTCTTCCCGAATTGCCTAACCCGCAGGGTGATTGACCGATGTCCCCTGGGATGCGGCCACGGCGAATTGCGCGGGACGCCGGTTCCCGATCCGCCCAACGTGTGCCACCCTCCTCAACCGGCCGGTCTTGCGGTAAGCTGGAGGTCCAGGATGAGGACCAGGCTCACCCGCTCACCTTTCGCCTGGCGGAGAGGCTCGACGCAAAATCCGGTCGTCGAAGCTGGGTCCATCGGGCGGGGCAGGGGAACGCTCGGGGAAGATGAGACATCAAGCGGCCGGACATCGCCGAGTTGGTCGGTAACCGCTCGCTCAAACGGAGCCTCTGGAGGTCAGGCTGTCCAGCCTGACGGATTTTGTAGGTCGGGCTGTCCAGCCTGACGGTCTTCTGAGTCACACCCGGTGAAACGCCAGCGCCCCATCGCCGTCCTCGTGGCCGCGACGGTCGTCCTGCTCGTCGGCGGAGCCGCGATCCTCCGGGCCAAGACCCGCTGGTTCCCGGATCTCGTCGCGGACGCCAGCGCGGCGTATTCCCGAGGCCAGTGGGACCGGACCGCCTCCCTGGCCCATCGGCGGTTGAAGGAGGCTCCCCAGGATGTCCAGGCCTTGCACCTGGCGGCGCGGGCGGCGGCCCGCCAGGACCAGGACCAGAAGGCGGTCGCGCTGTATCAGCGGCTCGCCGCCGAGGTCAAGGACGCCGAGGATTTCTCCCTGCTGGGTCGGGCCTGGATGCGGCTCGGCCAGGTCGACTCGGCCTTCCGCGCGTACGAGCAGGCCCAGCAGCGGGATCCGGATCATCCCGAGGCGCTGGCAACCCTGGCCGTCTTGTATCTCCTCAATGACCGTTACCACGCCGCCGCGGAGGTCGCCCAGCGGCTGGCACGGCAGCCCGGCTGGGAAGCACGCGCCCAGGTGATGCTGGGGACCGCCCGGTCGGAGGTCCACGATCCCGCCGGCGCGGTCCAGGCGCTGCGGCGATGGTGGCAGCTCGACCCCCAGGGGGCGGCGGCGGCACCCTATCCAGTGGCCTCGCTGCGGAAGCTCCTGGCCCGGTCGTTGCTGAGCTCCGGCCAGCCCGCCGAAGCGCGGACGATCCTGCACGCGCTGCTGGGATCGGGTCCGGACCCGGAAGCCTCCTGGCTGCTCAGTCGCAGTTTCATCCAGGAGGGGGATTTCCACCAGGCGGCCGCCGCGTTGTCCGACGCTCCGTCGTACCGCGCCGAGCATCCCCTGGAACCCGAGCCGGCTCCCTACCTGGGCCAGACGCGCTGCGCCGCCTGCCATCGACGACAAAGTGACACCGTGCTCGCCAGCCATCACGCCACCACCTTCGCCCGCGCCCGCGAGCTGAACCGCCTGGCGATTCCCAAGGACCCCTTCCCCGACCCGAGCAATCCTCAGGTCACCCACCAGGTACGCCGGCAGGGCGATTCGCTGGTCGTCGAGACCCGCACGGGCCGGCAGGTCTGGCGCGCGGTCGTCGCCTACGCCTTCGGCTCCCCCGATCACTACACGAGCTTCGTCGGCCGGGACGACCGAGGGCGACCGATCCTGGGGCGGATGTCCTACTTCCGATCGCCGCGGGGAACGGGCTGGGACATCTCCACCGGGCTGCCGCCCCAGCCGGCCGATGCGGCAGAATACCTGGGCGAACCGATGGTCGAAGGCGACGGCATGCGGCGCTGCCTGTCCTGCCATACGACCAACTTCTCGGCGATCCTCCACGGGGCCGGCCCCGAGGCCGCGGACCACTCGATCGGCTGCGAGCGGTGTCATGGGCCGGGTGGCCACCACGTCAGGGCCGTCGCGGCCGGCTTCTCGGACCCGGCGATCGTCAGCCCCGGCGCCGCCTCGCCGGCGGCGATCAATGAGCTCTGCGCCCAGTGCCACCGCAACCCGCGAACCGAGATCATCGACCAACCACGGACCCACCCCATCTGGCTTCGCTACCAGTCCCTGACCCTGACCTGGAGCCGTTGTTACACCGAGGGGGATGGCACCCTGAGCTGCTCGACCTGCCACGACCCGCACCGCGACGCCGACACCGCGACGGCCCGGAACGAGGCGAAGTGCCTCTCCTGTCACGCCCCTGAGCCGGCGGCGCGCCCGTCAGGCTCGCCGAGCCCCGCGGCCCCAGCCCGACCAAGCTCCGCGACCACCGAGCGGCGCGCGGCCGAGCGAGCCAGGGCGATCTGTCCGGTCAATCCGGCGCAGGGGTGCCTGGAGTGCCACATGCCACGCATCTGGGTGGAGTCCACCCACTCGTTCAAAACGGACCATTTTATTCGGGTTCGAGACGAAGCCCGCGCCGCGCGCCCAGCCGGGCCGGCCACGACGGAGTGAGAGCTCACGTGCGAACCGCCACCACCAAGGGCGTCCTGGGAATGGGTGCTCTCCGCCGGAAAGCTCGGGCTCTCGGGGGATTGGCTCTCCTGACCCTCGGGAGTGTCCTGGCCGCGGTTTGGGTCGAGGGTCCCTCCGATCCCGATCGACTGGCGTCGGGAGCCCGACTGGCCGTGAAGGACCGCCAATGGTCCCGCGCGGACGCGCTCTTGACCCGGCTCGCGCGGCGACGCCCCCCCACCACCGACGATCGGGTCCTCCGCGCCGAGCTGGAGCTGGGCCGCGGCCGGCCGGATCAGGCCATCAGCCTGCTGACGGCCATCCCCGAGACGGATCCCCTGGCCGCCCGCGCCAGGCTGCTCGCCGGCCAGATCGAGAAGAGCCGCGACCGAGCCCGCCGCATGGAAGCTCTGTTCCGCGACGCCCTCCGGCTGGATCCCAAGCTGGCCCTGGCGCGGCGGGAGCTCATCGTCCTCTACTCGATGCAGGCCCGCCGCGCCGAGGTGCAGGCCCAGTACCGGGCCCTGGCCGAGCTGGAGCCTCTGAACTACGAGGATGTCTTTCTCTGGACGAACAGTTTCGAGAACCTCTGGATCAACAATGCGATCCAGCCTCACCTCCAGCGCTACCTCGCCGCAGACCCGGATGATCGGATAAGCCGGCTGGCCCTGGCCGAGGTCTTCGTGCGCTACCACCAGCTCGAGGAATCCGAGGCCCTGCTCCGCGGTCTGCCCGACTCGGACCCCGACGTCCGGGTTGTGCGGGCGCGGATCGCCCTGGGTCGCCTGCGCCTGGACGAGGCCCGGTCGATCCTGGCCGAGGGGCCGGCCGGGCATCTCGGGCTCGCTCTCCTGCGGGGACACTTCGCGGTGCGCGGCCACGATCCGGCGACCGCAGCCCGGCAGTTCCGCATCGCCTTGCGGCAGGATCCGACCAACCTCGAGGCACTCGAGGAGTTATCCACCGTGCTCCGGCAACTGGGAGACCAGCAGGCCGCGGCCTCGGTTCAACACCAGGTCCAGCGCTGGCGGCACCTGAGGACCTTGCTCCAGAAGGCGACGACCTTTCACCTCCGAACCGATAAGACGCTCCTCACCCAGCTTGGGGAGACCTGTGAAGACCTGGGCCAGCGTCCCGAGGCCCGCGCCTGGTATCAGCTCGCCCTCGCCCAGGATCCGCTCGATCCGGCCGTTCAGAAATCCTTGTACCGCCTCCGCGATCGAGCGCCTGCGGAATCCCCCGTGGGACCCGGCCGAGAACGAGACCGGTAGGTCGGGCCTTCCAGCCCGATCGACAGGAGTTTCTTTCGGGCCAGGAACAACCGGCATAATCGACAAAATCCTCAGCATGCCCTCCAGATTTTCGCATTCACCTCGCTCGGGCCGATTTGATTTGCCCAGATTATCCAGTATCCTTTTACCGGCCAGCCTTCCCAGACCCAAAGAAGCCTGTGCAAGTGATCGAGGCTCTCGCTTTCCCAGGGCAAATCCATCCTTGTGGTTCCTAGTCCGCCGGGTTCTGGGCTTCGGGCCGTCCCCAAGCTGATGTTCGGGTGCATTCAGGATGTCTGGATGTTGCTCGAGCGAAACCAGTCCTGGTGACCGGCCCGGTGATAGATGGCAGCCGGGGCGAAGGATGCCCTACGAATCGCATGGAGTGTTCACCAGAGGGCGTTACGCAACACACTTGAGGACTACCATGAGGACATTTCGTCGATCGCTTTTCAGCGTGGCAACTCTGAGCGCGGCTCTGAGTCTCGGGACGGGCACGGCCCTGGCCGCTGGCTCCAGCGGTGGGTCCAGCGGCGGCGGCGGCCATCACCACCGCGCCCGCGGCGGGTCCAGCGGCGGCGGCGGCTTCTTTGGCCACCATGGTGGTGGCGGGTCCAGCGGCGGTGGCGGCTTCGGCCACCACGGCGGCGGGTCCAGCGGCGGCGGCGGCTTCTTTGGCCACCA
>Ga0070738_10006668_pt1 | contig 11972 bp, 11 predicted proteins | sample Coa_R2_2_FD_66446 | JGI IMG/M metagenome (GOLD analysis project Ga0070738, IMG submission 66446) | Surface soil microbial communities from Centralia Pennsylvania, which are recovering from an underground coalmine fire - Coalmine... | ecosystem: Environmental > Terrestrial > Soil > Unclassified ... | reverse complement strand
GACCCCGTGTGAGCACCGCGAGCACCCAATCCCAGTTCAGCGCTTGTTGCGCGCGGCAGAGCGACGTGGGTTAGCGGGTTCGTTGTGCCAGGCAAGCCCGTACAGCACCGCCAGCAGAGTGGTTACCAGTATCATCAGCATAAGTCGTCCCCGGTTGGAGTTATCGGAATCCCGCCCTTCGGCGTTCGTTGACTCCTCGCAAAGCGAGAATTCGCTCACGAAATTTCTGATTCAGTTCCGATCGAGTTTTCATAGATCGTTTCAATTTTGATGAATGTTGGGGCTGGCCCCGGCTAGCTGCGTTTCCATTTCCCACCCGCCGCCCAGGGCCTTGTAAAGGCGCACCAGGTTTTGGTCCGTGGTGCGCTCGCTGCGGGCCAAATCGTCCTGGACGGCAAGCAGAGAACGCTGCGTCTCGAGGACGTTCAGGAAATCGACTAGGCCGCTGCGATACCGTTGGCCGGCCAGTTCCACAGCTCGCCGATTCGCCGCCTCCGCTTGCACCAGCGCCTGGTGGTGTTCTTCTTCTTTGGCGCAGGCAACCAGGGCGTTCTCGACCTCTTCGAGCGAGGTCAGCACAGTTTGTTCGTAGCGAATCAGCGACTGCTCCTGGCGCGCATCCTGCACCTTGATATTCTGGCGAATGCGCCCGGCAGTGAAGATTGGCCATTTCATGCTCGGCCCAATGGACCAAAAGCGGCTGCCGCCACTGAAAAAGTCACTCGCATTCAAGCTCTGCAATCCGGCCGCGCCGGTGAGGAAGAAGCGCGGGAACAAATCGGCGGTGGCGACGCCTACGCGGGCCGTTGCCGCGGCCACTTCCCGCTCGGCCTGGCGAATGTCCGGGCGCCGCCGAAGTAACTCGGATGGAAGTCCAACGGGGATGGTTGGTGTGGCCGACGGGATGGGCGCGACCATGGCAAACTGCGATTCCAGCTCTGCCGGCTCTTTTCCAATCAGGATGCTGAGCCGGTGAATTGAGCGCTGAATTTCCTGTTCCAACAGGGGAATTTGTGAGCGCGTGTTGGCCGCCTGCGCTTCGGCTCGGGCCGTGTCCAATTCATTAGCGAGGCCGGCACGAAATTGATCGCGCGTTAACGCCAGGGTGTCTTCCTGCAACCGCAAGTTGTCTCGCGCGACCGTCAATTGCTTCTGCAGACCGCGCAAGTCGAGGTAGTTGAGGCCAACATCGCTGATGACCGTGATGAGGACGCCGCGTCTGGATTCCTCCGTTGCGCCCAGGTCTGCCTTTGCGGCCTGTAGGCCCCGTCGATTACCACCGAAGATATCCAGTTCCCAATTGGCATCGAAACCGGCGTCATAAAGGTTCTGCTCGAGGGACTGGTCGGTGCCTCGAGCCAACAAACCCTCGGGAGTGTGCCCACTCAATCGTTGGCGGGAATACTCACCATTCGCATCGGCGGAGGGGAATAGAGCTGAGCGAGCAATGCCGGCCTGGGCCCGCACCTCGCGAACCCGAGCCTGGGCGAGGCGGAGGTCGAAGTTTGCCAGTGTCGCCTGATCGATGAGGGTGTCGAGTTGTGGATCACGGAACACTCGCCACCATTGGGACAACTCCAGCGAGGGTTGATTGGTCGAACTGGTGAGCGTTTGCGGATATGCCGCCGGCACCGAAACCTCCGGCCGGTGATAATTCGGACCCACCATGCATCCTCCGACGCACAACGCGAGCGCCGCAAAAGCCAACCCGAGAGTTCCACCCGATTTCCCTGGTCCTTCTACATTCGCATTCATTCAAGGCTCCTCATGATGCGGCGATCAACGGCTGGCGACTGTCTGGACGGCGGGAGCTTCGATATACACGTCCATTTGCTGCCCAACAAACAGCGGCAGCGTATCATTGTCCACGCGGTATATGACCTGGAGCACTCGCGTGTCGACACGCTCGGTGCTGTCACCAGTAAGTGATTTCTTTGGCAGCACAAACGGCTCAAAGCGCACAAACGTAACCGGCGTTTTTAAGTCGGCGTTGCCCCGGACGGTGGCAATGGCTTTGGCTCCCGGGCTCACCCTCCACGCCTCGTGCTCGTCGACGTCCACGCGGATATTCAGCGGTTTCAGCCGTCCGAGAAGGACGAGCGGTGTGGCCGTCACTCCGGCAGGAGCGTACTCGCCTACGTGGATTTTGACTTGCAACACCTCTCCGTCGATCGGGGCTCGCACGGTGCTTCGTTCGATTTGGGTCTCGACACTCTGAACCTGCGCGGCTGCGGCTGCGACCTGGGCCTTGGCCGCCTCGAGCCGGGCCTCTGCCGCCGCACTGGCATGGCGGCGCTTGGCTAATTCCTCGGAGCTGATGGCTCGCTTGTCGGAAAGCGTTTCAGCAAACTCGAGTTGCTGTTTCGCGTCATCATACAAAGCCGAATCGACTTTCACTTGCGCCTCGGCGACTGCGAGGTCGGCCCTGCGCGCCGCCACGTCTGCCTGCAACTGGCGCACGTCGAGTTTGAAAAGAGTCTCGCCGCATTTCACAACCTGGCCCACTACCACCGGCACTTGCGTCACCACCTCCGATAACGGTGTGCCGATGGAAATGTTCTCGCTGCTGGCCTCAACCAAACCCTCGGCTGCCACGGCATGAGCGTAGGGCGAAACTGGTGGCGGTGAAGGAGGAACGCTGGTCTGGCTTCCGGGCTGAGACCGCACAACCGAAATGATGCCGAAGCTCAGCGCTCCGACGGCGATGAGTGGAAGAATAGTCCTTTTCATAATTATCGTTTTCATTTGCTATGCGTACACGTTGGTCTTTGCAGTCAAGAGATCCTCGGCCGCGCCCCTGGATTCGGTTTTCACTATTCGCCCATCGTCCATATGCGCGATTGCATCCGCGTAGTGGAACACGCGGTTGTCGTGGGTCACAACGATGACCGCCCGCTCAGGATGGACCGCGTTTTCCGCGAGAAGGTCCATCACCGCCTGGCCGGTGGCATGATCGAGGGCGGCTGTTGGTTCGTCGCAGATAATCAGGCGCGGTTGGTGGACCAGCGCCCGGGCCAGAGTGACGCGTTGCTGCTGGCCGCCGGAGAGTTTGGCTGGCAACGCGTCGAGCCGATGCTCCAAACCGAGCTTCACCAACAGTTCCTTGGCTCGCTCGACGGCTTCCGCCCGCCCGACGCCGGCCGCTAATAGTGGCACCGCCGCATTTTCCGCGGCAGTCAATGCAGGGAGCAGGTTGAACTGCTGATAAACAAACCCCAGGTTTTTCCGGCGAAACAGGACACGTTCTCGCGGTGCGAGCGCTTCGAGATCCTGCCCGAACAGTTCGACTTTGCCCGAAGTGCGGTCGAGCAGACCCGCGATCACCGAAATCAGCGTCGTTTTTCCGCAACCACTCGGCCCGACCAGAAACGTAAGTTTGCCTTGGAGCGCTTGGAAATCCACCCCGCGAAGGACTTCCACCGCCGCATCGGCCTGGCCGAAACTCTTGCGGACGTCATGACACACTACGGCGGGTGAGTCGTTGTTGTTTTTCATAATCAGCTTCGAAAAACGATGGCCGGTTCGAGAACCAGAACCCGGCGCAGACTCAACACGCTGGCCAGGATTACGACAAAGGCAATGCAACCCCCGGTCAAGGCCACGCTTTGCCACATCAGGATAATTCCGCGGGTGGCCAACTTTTGGCCGAAAAAATTGAAGAACTCTGCACCCATGCCGGTTCCGATTGAAAATCCAATGAGCCCCACGGCCGCAGCCTGCAAGAGGACCATTCCCACCAGCCGCCAGTTCGTGACGCCAATCGCCTTGAGCGCGCCAAATTGCCTGAGGTTTTCAATGGTGAACAAGTAAAAGGTCTGGCCCGCCACCACCGCGCCGACAATCAGTGCAATCGCGATGGTAATCCCGAAGTTCACTGGGATGCCCGTGTTCTCCAGGTAGTAGCGGACGCAGTCCCATTGAAATTGCCCGCTCGTGCGCGCGCGCAAGCCGGTTTGCCGCTCGATTCGGGCGCAAAGCGTTTTTGCATCCACACCGGCTTGGGGTTGCACCAGCACATAAGAAAGTTCGGTGCGTTCGTGCCCCACGAAGTTCACCGCCAGGCTGTAGCGGGTGTGCAACACCGGCCAGCTCACAAAAGGCGCCGAAGCGTCCGAGATGCCGACGATGCTGACTTTGTGGTCGTTTAATTCGAGTGTTCGCCCCAACTCCAGCGGTTCGCCGGGGAAGAGCAGGACGTAACCCGCTTTGTCGATCACTACCGAGTCCGGTTCCCACAGGCGTTCCCACGATCCGAGCAGCATCTTCCGCGGCGCACCTGTCAGCGTCGCGTCATCCACCCCCAGGCAAAATGTCGTAGCGAACTTGCCTGCCCGAGTCCGAGCAACCGGGCTGCCCTTAAACAGCTTGACGGCCCACTGCACGCCGTCGACTCCTCGTACGCGGTTCAGGTCGGTGTCCTTCAGCGCCTTTGTTTGCTCGAAATATTCCGTGTCACGGTCCATCACCCAGATCGCAGCCTCGGTCACGTCACGGATTTGGCTTCCGGTGCGGCGCAAAATTCCGGCGAAGATGGAGGTCTGGTTTTCGAGGAGGAAAGTAGAGAAAGCGATAGCGAAAATGAGGGCGAGATATTTGGCTCGGTCGCCGGTCAACATTTTGAGCGCAATGAAATTCATAACTTAGAGTAATTTCCTGACCACAAGTCAGTTTAAGTCTAAAAAAATAGATTAGCTCTTGAACCAGGTAGCCTCGGGGAAAATTTCATTTTTGATGCGGCGGTCCACGGTGACGTGGTCCAGCTCGCTCGACAACGGCTTCCACGACAAACCGTCCAGCAACACGTTGACGTTATCACACAACGTCCTGAGCGGGTCCTCGATGCCGGCCAGCACCAGGGCGTGACTATTGCGACTCATGATATGGCTGCCGATCGCCAACGAGGCAATGGCGAAAACAATTTGCTCGGGAGAGAGCTTGCCTTTAGGGAGGTCGCCACTCTTAAGGCCGTCGGTCACCAACCCAAGGATTGACCGGAAACAACGCCCTCCTTGCATCGCGTACTGATGCTGGCGTGTTTCATCCGCCTTTTCCCAGAAAGAAAGCGATTTAAGCATCATTTCGACGTTGTAGTAATCGGGATAAACGTTGGCGAAATGGCAGCAGGCAAAACCGATGGCCTGGACGCGTTCACGGCTGCGGCCGTTGAACTGAACCGCGCGTTCGAAAAAATCTGCCCGCTCCTTCTGTGCGCGCGTGACGACTGCCAGGGCAATGTCCTCTTTGGTCTTAAAGTGGAGGTAAAGAGTTCCCTTGGAGTATTCAACGGCTTCGGCAAGCTCATCCAGGTTGAGATTCTGAAATCCATCCTTCAGAAGCATGCGTTGGGCGTGGTCCAGGATCAGCTCCTCTCGAGCCGCTCGTTCCCTTTCTTTACGCACCTGAATCACGCTCACGGGGACAAGTGTGCTGGAAGCATGACTGTCAGTCAATAACTTTCTTTAAGGTTTTTTAACAAACTTCGATGTGGTCTCAGCTGAAAGTCCTGGTTCAGTCCCGCCGGGACTGAGCCATCACGAATTCCCGCAGCACTGCCTGCACGGCCGGGGAACCGAAAACCTCGGCCGGTGGCTTTGCTCCCGCCTTGAGCAACGCCGCAACTGTCCCGGCAAAATCTGCATTGTCCGTGTGCCCGTCGCCGAGAGAACCGTGAATGGCCCAGCCCAGCGGTGGGCCACCGAAATCGAAATCCGCTACCTCAAGCGGTGGATGAAAACGAAGTATGAGACGGGTCATTTCAACCTGGCCGTGGAAAGCAGCCCAGTGCAGGGCGGTGCCGCCATGCTGGCCGCGCGCATCCACGGGCCAGCCCGCCTCCAACATCCGGCGGACCGTTTCGATCTTGCGATTTTGCGCCGCATCCGCGAGCCGGCGCTGTTCCGCGAGCGCGAGAGATTTGGGCAGGCCCGGCACCGCGGCCATGAGGCGGTCGAAAAGCGCATTGTCGCCTAGCTCAAGCGCCAGCGAGAATTTTAGCGAATCGGGGCTGCGCTCCATTAGATACTGCAGAAGCTCCGTGTGACCGGCTTCATGGGCCAGCACGTGTGGAGTTTTGTTCGGTCCGAGCGTCCAAAGGTAGATGCTGCCGCCGGCGCGCGGATTTTTCATCGGGAAATGTTCGGGCGACACGCTCAGGTGAATGCGCGAAGCGTCCTCGTCCAGGAGACGGCGGACCAGTCCCAGGTCTCCCAGCGCCGCGGCCATCAACAGATCGGTTCGACAGCCGCGCGAAACGAGGTAACGCGCCACCTCCCTGCGCTCTCGTATCATATATTGGGCCGGAGTGGATTCGTGGTCGACGTCCAGCGCGTCAATGTCCGCGCCGTGTTCCAGGAGGAAGCGCGCGATTTCCACCGAGCAGGCAAAGTGCAAGGGCGTCTGTCCGTCTCCGCCGCGAGCGCTGACGGCGGCGGGGTCCTCGGCGACCAGTTGGCGGAGCTTGTCCAGCATACCAAGCCGGGCTGCGGCGTGTGCATCGACCCGGGCGCCCCGCGCAATCAAAAATTCGGCGAGGCCATGGTCGTTGTCGAGGACGCCGAAGCTGCCAGCCCACCAATGGCTGCGCGCATTGATGTCCGCTCCGGTGGCAAGCAGGAGTTCTATCATCTCGCGGTTGGTCTGGTGCACCGCGGCCATCAGGGGCGTGGCCCCGAAACCGTAATCGGGTAACGGTTCGTTGAGCCGCGCCTTCAACGCCGGAAATTTTTCCAGTAGTCCGGCTACGCCGGTGGTGTCATTGGCCAGGATGGCGGCTTGCAACGCGACCGCGGGATCATGAGATGCGGTCAGCGTTTCGACACGGGCCTTGAGTTTGGCCCAGCTGGCGAACCCGTATTCTCTCGCGACAGTAAGTTGGGCGTCAGCCAGCGAGAAGCTGGCGCCGGATAATGCGGAATCCGCCAAGTGGGCGAAGTCGGGATGGAACGCGCGCAGGCGCCGGAGGGCATCGGGTTGGCGCGAGCGGAGGAATTGCAGGAATTCTTTGGCCTGTTTCTTGAGTTGCTCAAGACTGGGCCGCGGCGGAAGCGACTTAGACATGAAACCTTTCTGCTATGGCCTGAAGTCCGCTGGCAGGCAGCATCAAGGTTAATAAGTTGTCTGACATTGTCAGGAAGGCTCAGCCCTTTCCGCGGACTCGGATGCGCCCTGAACGCGAGTGAGATTGAAGCAAGGAGCTGCGGGCGAGTCAATCGAATGCAAGCCCTCTACGGGTATGAAATGGTCGCCCTCTCTTTCGCGGGGTACTGGCCCAGATTCATATACGCCAGGTTGATCAGCCAACGAGCGCTCAGATCCGCCGACTCCGCCAACCCCGGAACTTGGGTTTCTGAGGCGTCACATCAGGCGACTCAGCCTGCCGGCGTCTTACCCTGCACAAGCCATTGCGTCTTCGGAAGGCGCACGGTTGCGGTCTTGCCAGCCCCGCCACAGCACCCAGGCACACGCGACAAAGATTCCGATCCACCCGGCAAGCCTGACCGCAAAGGCGATTTGGGTGTCGTGCTGCAGCAAATCCCAGCGCGTAAAGATCGTGTTCCAATCATGGTCACCGCCGCCCACCAAAGGCAATTCCAACCGCCGAGCATCCGCCATATAGCGGGCGATGTTGAACCAATTCTCGAAGAACCAGATCAGGGCAGTTGCCAGACCGAGGCTCTGGCCTCTGCGCCAGCAACTCACTGCCAGAACAAAAGGAAATGCGAGTTGCCCGAGGGTGCCACCATAGGGTTCCAGCCGCGCACTGAATAGGCCCACAATCGGATGGCCGGCCTCGTGAAAGAGCAGGTTCGCATGGTCCAGGACGAAGACAAAACCGGGTTCCGAACGTAACAACAGGGTCATAAAAAGACCCAGCCCGAAGGCGAAACAAACCAACTTCTTCGGAGTCACTGTTTCCCAATCCCGGTCGAACATGGAGCTTGAGGTAGCAGGATGCTGACCAAATGGTTAACGATTGTTCCCTCATGGAACCCGTAATGCGAGGAGTTTCCTCTGAAATCGGGACAATAAAGATCAGAGCCGTAAGTTGCTACCACGTCCAGGACGCTTAAGATCGCTTAAGGATTCCAGCAGTGGGACAACTTGGTCCGGTGTGTCGGTGCGCCACAGCCGTAACAGAATTCGGTTTCAAGCAGCTGTCAATCAATTATTTGGATTCGCTTGTTCTAGATACTGGAAAGTCCGTTTCCGAGGAATGAAAGATGCTGTGCAGAACCGAGATGCTGGGCACTCAGAAGGTGTGGACACATGCTTCCCTAAGAGCATGCCGAAGGGCTTTCACTCTCGTGGAAGTCATGATGGGCTTTTGCGTGATCGGGGTTATGATGGCGTCGCTCTACGGCGGCCTTTATTTTGGGTTTGCCCAGGTTAAGCTCGCGCGGGAGGACGAACGGGCGACGCAAATTCTCCAGGAAAAGATGGAAGTGGTGCGCTTGCTCAATTGGAATCAACTCGTGAATACTCCCGGTTATGTTCCTTCCACCTTCAGCGCCTCCTATGCACTTGGTAACACCACGAACTCACCCGCATCCTCACTGATTTACTCCGGAACGGTCATCGTGACCAACGCGCCGATTTCGGAGAGCTATAGCAATGATCTTCGGTTGATTAAGATTCAACTCACCTGGCAATCTGGCGGCATCACCCACCAACGGCAGATGTCCACGTTTTACGGACATTATGGGCTTCAGAATTACCTGTACTGAGCGACGGCGGAAGTTGCGCGAGGCTTTTACGCTGGTCGAGGTAATGGTGGCTTCGGCTCTGGGGCTGTTGCTGACGACCGCGGTTCTGTCGCTGTGTTACTTCACCAGCCGCAGCTTTGCGGCAATGACTAATTATACCGACATGGCGTTAGCCAGTCGAATGGCCTTGGACCAAATGTCCAGGGACATTCGTCAGCAACGATTGCTCACGGCCTACGCGACCAATGCGATTTCGCTGCAGGATGCCAATAGTAATACCTTGCAATACATCTATAATCCCGGCGCCCGCACACTGGTAAGCGTCAGCGGCGGCCGGACCAACACGTATCTTACACAATGCGACTCCCTGCAATTTTGGATTTATCAGCACACGCCGATCTCAAATAGCTTTACCTGCTACAGCGCCGCGGTTCTAACCAACGCGCGGCTGGTGCAGGTAACCTGGTCCTGCTCGGCGAAAATTCTGGGTTTAAAGGTCAACACGGAAGTGACTGAGTCGGCCAGCATTGCGCTGAGAAATCACTAGCGGTTATGGCACCCCGAGCCAACAAACGAGAGAGTGGAAGCACCCTTATGGTCGCACTGATCATGTGCCTGACCATCGGAGTGGTCCTGGCGAGTTACCTTTTGCTGATCGGCAGCCGATACAAAATAATTACGCGCTCACAGTCATGGAACGCCGCCGTGCCCGTAATGGAGGCCGGCGTCGAGGAAGCCATGACTCACGTGAATGACGACCTGAACAACCCGAGCGCCAACGGGTGGACTCCGACTATTCTAAGCGGCCTGCAGGTGTATCAGAAAACGCGCAGTTTTAACGATGGCAGCTATTTTCTCGCAACCATCTACAACGCCACTTCCAACAACCCCATTATTTATTCCGCAGGGTTCGTCCCGGCTCCGTTCCAAACCAATAACTACATTTCACGATTAGTGAGGGTCACCGGCACGCAAATGCCGCTCATCTATGTTGCGTTCGGGGCGATGGACAATATTCAGATGAACGGCAATGGGCTGGCGGCCAACAGCTTTAACTCGAGCAACCCTGCCTTGAGCACTAACGGCCAATACGACCCGACCAAAACCAGTACCAACGGAAACGTCGCCAGTGTCTTTGGGCCAGTGTCGATTGGCAACCACAGCATCGCCGGCAATCTTTATCTCGGGCCGACGGCTTCCAGCAGCGTCGCTTCCAGCCAGGTCTCGGGCACGATCTTCACTAACTATAATGTTGACTTCCCCGACGTGGTGCTGCCAACCACAACCTGGCTTCCGGCTCCAACCACCAGCAGCGGCAGCAAAGGTTCCCAGGTTCATGATTTCACGGCCAGCGGCGATTACTATGTAAGCGATTCGCTGGATTTACAGGTTGAGCCGGGCGTTACCGTCAGGCTGCGAGTCGACACCACGAGCTTCAGCCCGGGCAACGTCAATATTCTCACCACCAACGGTAATTCCGGAACGCTGACGGTTTACCAGGTCTCTGGCAGCGGAGGAATGGCCGGGAACGTAACCGTGCAAAGCGGCCGAGCCCGGAATCTCTTCTATTATGGCCTGCCTGGCGTAACGAGTATCACCTACGGCGGCAACTCAAGCTTTATCGGCGTTATTTATGCCCCGGAAGCCGATCTCACGCTCAACGGCGGCGGGAACAACAATGGGCTAATCGGGGCCAGCATAACCAAAACAATCACAATGAACGGTCACTACAATTTCCATTTTGATGAGGATCTACTCTCCTCGGGACCAAGTCGCGGTTTCACGGCCACCTCCTGGCAGGAGCAATAACATGTGTTGGACTAGGGCTTCACAGGATTTGGGCGGCGTCTGGCTAAGAACATGCTATGCAGCCGGTGCGGATTGCTGTTTCACCTGCGCCGCCGGCAAGCCAACACTCTCTGATGAAGAATGTTAGAAAAGACGACGCCCCGCCTGTTCAACCTGAGCTGGCGGCGATTTTGCCAATGGTCCGCATTGGCTGGCTGGCCGTCGTCCTTTTAACAGGTTGCTTTTTGCCGTCTCTTCGAGCGGCTGATCCCTACGCCGAAGCCCTCGACAAGCGGTTTTCAAGCCTGGACAGCGCTGTAGCCAGGCAGGTCCGGGAGATGGCTCAAGCGCGGGAAGCCGAAGAAACTCCGCCCGCCCGGAACACCGCTCTGCTTTGGGAAGTTGTTGGAGTTGTGGCCGCTTTAATCGCGCTTCGAATCACGTTGCATATTGTCGGCCGGGCAAATGGTCCGAAAACAGTGGTGCGGAGGGCGACACCCGAATTTGCCGAGCTGCCATCGGCAGGCTCTTCCTCAACAGGGGCGCACGAAAACGTGGCTTCCGAGCAAGTCGAATCTTACTCGCCCGACTCGGGGCAACCGCCGAGCGGCATACAAGCCGAGCGACCCGTCAGCCCGTCTGCTAAGTTCTTCAAATCTGTTTCGATGGAATTGGCAGACCAACAAAGATTGCTACTGGAAGGCGCCCGCTCCAATGACCCTGGGGCGCGGCAAGCAGTGTTCTTGGAGATTGCGGAACGGCTCCGGTATTTGTGTTATAGCTCACGCCAACCGGAACTGCGGCCAATATTGCAGATCGCCGCTCGGCTGGAGGAACTACTCAAGAAGCTCGCCAGTTCCGGTTCGATGGTCACGACATCCGAGCTGCGAACGGCCGCCGGTGGCCTGGAAGTGATTCACGATTTCTATGCTGTGGCAGACAACTTTCGTCTGCCGACGGATGACACTGGCCGGATCTTAGTGGTTGATGATGACGCCATAACCCGTTTTGCTATTTCCGCCGCCCTCAAGGAAGTGGTTACCAAACCCGATCTAGCTTCCGACGGCGAGAGGGGACTCTCGCTGGCAAATCGGGAAACTTACGACGCCATTTTCCTGGATGTGGAAATGCCGGGTATGAACGGTTTTGAACTCTGCCAAAAAATCCACGCGACAGAGCTCAACCCAACCACGGCCGTGGTTTTTGTCACGCAGCACAGCGATTTCGAAACCCGCAGCAAGGCCGCGGAGTTGGGCGGCCACGATCTCATTGGCAAGCCATTCCTTGCATTGGAAATCACCGTCAAGGCGCTCACCTTAATCTTGCGTGCGCGGCTGCGGCGCCACGAGCACAGTATCGAGTGCACCGAAAAGAACGTCGACAAGTTCCAGCCGAAACCATCTGACTCAAACGAATCCCCCTCTGTGCCCTCAGAAGCGCCTTTGGTCCGCAATCCCATCGGGGGCGGCTACCAGCCGCCTC
>Ga0070738_10006667_pt1 | contig 11972 bp, 10 predicted proteins | sample Coa_R2_2_FD_66446 | JGI IMG/M metagenome (GOLD analysis project Ga0070738, IMG submission 66446) | Surface soil microbial communities from Centralia Pennsylvania, which are recovering from an underground coalmine fire - Coalmine... | ecosystem: Environmental > Terrestrial > Soil > Unclassified ... | reverse complement strand
AATGTTAGCAACATTTTCAATAAGTGGGTCTTGTTGACAAAGCTAGACCTACTTTTTTTACCATAAATTGCTACACTCTTTGCATTTCAAGCCTTTCAGCATCCTTGGTCACCCCGTCAGATCCGAAACAAGGTGATAAGCAATACCACCGTAACCTCCATAACGGATGTGATACTCGCTTTGTAAGTTATTCTCATAAACCTCAAACTTACTACCATCTGCAGCGGCTCTTTTCCCAGTACCCCACATAGTTGGTAGATGAAAACGGTTGTAGGCGTTAATCATATCTCGAACTGCCGCTTCCAAATTTTGTACACTGATGTGGCGGCGGTTAGTGTAAGAAATCATGTGAGAAGTAACAACGCCCCTAGTATGGCGGGCAGTTTGATTGGGTCCAAGGTTGCATCCATAACCAAAGGCAGTAAGGATATAACGTTCGCTTGCGTGCTGCATTTTGGGTTCGTTCCCAGACAGAGGACCAAAATGCCGTGTCCAGTTTAACCAGTGTTCAACATTACAAAGAATATCCAAAATACTGCGTTCTGGTATTTTCTGACGGATTGCCTCTTCTAATTCCTCAACCCCTTCTGGGGCAGGTGATGGTGCAATCCGTTTCAGTATGGGTTCGCCATCTTTGCTAATTGTGACTTGTTTACCATCTGAGCAGATTTGGTCTACGGACTCCGCGACAAGCACTAAGGAGTTACGCAAATGTTCAACAAAGTCTTCTGGGTTGGAGGGAAAACCAAGTTCGTTACAATACTGTTCAATCATTGGGGTACATTCCGAAGCGCTCAACAACTGGTCACGGAAATCTGCATAGCTCTCTGAACCAACTACACAAGCATCTCCTGTTTTTAATTCAGTAGCTAGGTAAGAAAAGACACAAATTTCTAGTTGTTGTCTTACCAACATCTCGGTGTTTTCAATCCGAGTAAAAACCAAGGAACGCCATTGATTGCTAATAAAACTTAAATCAATATCTGCTGATAAGTATTTGGTACGTCTGTGTTCGTTTTTTAATACAAATGCTAAAGCATTTATCAGTGAATCATCGGCAGAGGTTGAGTGAATATCTAATGAACTTACTAATTCAAACAATAGCTTACGATAACGCGAGTAAAAGTGCCACATCAAAGGCAAGTGATTGTTACTATTGTAAGCAGCAATTTCCTCATATTGCTTCAACAGCAATTCTGAACCACCATGTTCCGCAAATAGAGTTTGTACTTGATGCCCTAAAGTTGTCTTGTCTTCAGTTTCATTTGATACAGCTAAAATTTGTGCCAGAATACCTAGTAATTCTTCTGTTTGCTCCAGATGCTTCTCTCGTAATTCTCTCAGTCTAGTCTTGGCGTTATTAATAATCTTTTGGATACGCTTAAGAAACATCTCTACCAGATGGTCGCGAGTTTTCACTTGTGCCTGATATAACAGACATAGCAACAAGGTACGACGTTTTGAAAGTTTGATATCTTGAAATTCTGATATATCTAAAGCTGCCGCTTGTGCCGCTAAATATTTGACTTTGGCAGGAGCAAGTGATGATAGTAATCGTTTTGCATCACCAAAAGTCATCAACTGATTAAACTTTTTCTGCAACTGCTGCATATGCGACAGTTTAGCACTTTTAGGTGGAGACTTCAGTAAATTAAGAGTCGCATTTGATTCAGAAGTTTCTCCTAACAACAGTTGGTCTAAAAAAGCTTTTTCCTCTGTTGATAATAAGCGCGAAACACGTAAAAAAAGTCGATAATTAGTAACGGAACGCACATGACTCACCAGTCGATCCAGGGTGCTGAAGGCAGGTAACTCATATCGTTCCTTGATTAATTCTTCAATAGCAATATTGATTAAGTCAGCAGGATGGTCTTTGACTTGTGCGGATGTAGCAACAACTATAGCTACGAGCTTTTGGGCAACTTTGTCGTAACGCACTTTGTCTGGAGAGGAGGGCAACCTTCAGGAGATAGTCGTCTGTCCTCAAGATGAATCGTGGGGCTTTTAAGGTTGCCCTCCTCTCTAGAAAGACCCTCGGTAAGGCTTTACCTTCAGGTGGGAACGTATTGCCTGCTCATAATTACGTCGTTGACGCTCAGAGGGAATTGCCTTAATCCACTCACGTAGCTTTAAACACGTTCGTAAATGTTTGATGACAGCAATAGGTACCTGTTCTGGATGCGGAAAATAACCAAGCCGTTGAAATGATTTCAGCATGACCATAAAACTCAGCAACCCTTCATGGCTTTTGACACGGGGTTTAACGAACTTGATTTCTTCTGGTGTTGGTGTATAAAATTCAGCCAACTCCTTAGGCGACGGATATTGTTTAAAGCGAGGATAAGCTGTACGTTCAATTACGGTCATTCAAGTAATATTTACAACGTAAAAGCCTTAGAGAGTTGTACCCGTATCTTGGACATCCCTCAGTTGCCTGGTGCAGAGTATTTTATCTTCTTTTCACCATAGATCTTTTAAAAGACTAAAAATACTGGTGCCTATACTTTAATAAGTAAGGATGCACAAAACGTTCAATGTATGACTACGATAGAAACTCCGCGTCTGCTATTGCGTCCAATTGCACAGACAGATTTGGATGATTTAGCCCAAATATATAGAGCTCCTGAGGTGATGAGATATCGCTTATTTTCGCAACCAGCTTCATTCAAACAAACTCAGAAGTTTTTGGCATCCTATCTGTCACACTGGGAGCAACACGGGTTTGGTCGATGGGCAACGATTTACAAAGCGTCACAGCAGTTGATTGGACATTGCGGATTGGAGTACATAGCAACTCTTGACGAAGTTGAAGTGAATTACTTGTTATCGAGTAAGTACTGGGGGCAGGGATTAGCAACAGAGTCGGCAATTGCTATAGTCAGCTATGGTTTTAAAATCTTGCAATTTGAACGATTGATAGCGCTAGCAAAACCAGAAAATCTTGCATCAGTTCGTGTGATGGAGAAAATAGGGATGCAATTTCACAAAAACATTCAACTCTATGAGATGGAATGGGCGTTTTACACTATAAAGCGTGACCAGTGGCAGTATTCTAACAGCTTCATGTCATAAGGTAGGACATTTTATTACTTTTGTGTGCTTTCTCAATTCCTGTCTACATTTGTATTAATTAAGTGGGAAAGTGCTTTACGTGCAATTTCTTCTGCCCTTGCTGATGTAACTTTTTGATAACGAAGTGTTGTTTGAATACTTCCATGCCCCATCAATGCTCCTAGCTCCACAATTCCCATCAAACCAACTCGTTCTGTAGCAAAGGTATGACGTAAATCGTGGATGCGTACACCTTGCAGTTGAGGATATGGCTCAATCAATTCTCTCCAATTGTCATGCACAGTACGATAGCTAATCCTATTAACCACTTTTGTAACTGGTTGTTGTGCTGTAAATAAAGCAGGACAGTTATTGTATCGCTCTTGTTTAAGATATTTATTGAGTGCATTAGCAGCATCTAAACTGTAAAAACACCAACGCTGTTTGTTCCCTTTACCAATTACTTGAAACTTCTGCTTATCTAAATCCACATTGGAGATATCTAATGCCAAAAGCTCAGAAATTCGGCATCCTGTCCGATGCAATAAATGTACAATTGCACTCATCCGTAAGTTACTGGCTACAGCTTTGTACAGTACATTTAATTGTTCTGGAATCAGAAAGCGTATGACTTCCTCTGTATGGTGTTCTCCCTTTTCTTTGTCTGGTTGACGTTGTTTTAATCCCCTGATTGGATTGGATTTTATATAACCTTGTTCTACCGCAAAACTCATCAAGCTTTGTAATATTGCTTGATGTTTGTGATGAGTAGTGTATTTTAAATGGCTCAAACTATGTAGATATTCAATCAATATCTGACGGCTCAGAATTTCAACTGACCACCATCCATACTCCTGTAGCAAAGGTAATAGAACCAATTCATATGTACGCCTAGTACTCTTTGCTAGCCCAGGACGTTCTAGAAATTCAGTAGTAACAGTGGCTAAAGTGACAGACACTTGAATGCCAATTTCTGTAATTTTATCAAGGTAAATATTTCTTAAATCATATATCCTTTTTCACAAGATTATGACAACTTTTCATGCCAACTTCTTCAGTTCCTTTAAAGCTTGAATCCTTAGCGGACTACGTCAAGCGCATTCGTCTGAATTTACAGATGAGTCAATTGGAGTTGGCAGCTGCTTGTGGCATTCATCCCCACACATACAGCAAGATTGAACGGGGTAAAACTACCAGATTGAATCGCAAAACTCTTCAGGGTCTGGCAGTAGCCTTATCTATTCCTCAAGAATATTTGGAGGCTATTTGCAAGGGAGAGGAAGTTAAATTTGTCGCCGCCGTCAAGTTTTGTCCTCAATGTTGGACTCCTGGAACTGCGGCAGATCCTATATGGACAGACGTACGCTCTAGACATTGTTTTATCTGTGGTACTCCTCTGCGTTCCCACTGTGTCAACTGTGGTGAATTGGTTGCTTCGCTCAAATACCGTTTCTGTCCTTTTTGTGGTTTTGCCTATAAAAATAGCTAAAACGCAAGATATAGCAAGCTTTCCTACTTTTGCTATTCTTGATGACCAAGAGATTTCTGAAGATTCGTTTCTTTGTCAACCGTATTTGCACAAAAACTTATGTAACCTAAATTTTATGAAAATGTCTGTATCTCAGACATAGTAAGGCTTTCTAGACCATCTTGCATGATTTTACAAGGATCTCGGCTCAATGCCTATCTGGCACAGCAACTCTTTCAACTGGGTTAGTAACATTTTGTATTAAACTACGATAAATCAGTTGATTTACTGTATTATTAGACATGAACCTACCATAGTTCATCTAAAGAAGCGAGCTTGAGAATATCACCCCTTGTTTGGCGTTGCTGAATTTAGGTATGAATTGTCTTTGTAGTATTTTTGTAGCCAAAACCCAAATCCTTGTAGAGACGTAGCATTGCTACGTCTCTACACAACCGTAGATTGCACATTCATAATTTGATTCAGCAACGCCCCTTGTTTTTTATAGCCATATATGCAACTATCTTTTTTAGGAGATACAGTTCATTGGTCAAGTTAACGCATTTTAAGGCTTAAAAAATTTAAAATTAACTGCCAATTGCCAATTAAAAGATTTTGAAAAGCTATGTATGAGCCTAGCTACGGGATTGAGATTTCTATTTACGAAATGCTGCATTATGAACATCATGTTGTTGCCATTGGCTCATTAAATCAGCGTTGCCTTTGTCAGCAGCTAATATTTTGACTCGTTTGCGAGATTTACCGGATCTATTCATTTTAACCTTGACACTATCTAACAATGGTATAACTTGATCTCTTTCACTACCGTTAGCTAAGGTTGTGCGATTAGCCAAAGGCAGACCATTACCATCTGTCGAGGTATGTATTAAAATTCCCTTACTTTTCCCAGATTTCTCCCTTGGGTACATTACACGAACGACATCCGGTTATCAATATATATGTACAGTAAGGTATTAACTACATAACGAAACAGCGCATGAGGCATTCCTCCCCTCCGTTTTCTGCTTCCTTGGGAAATGTATCTTCAAATAACTTCCATTCTAGGTCGCTTAATCATTCAAATTGCCCAGCCATACCGTGATACAACTTACCGTCACTTATTGTTTATGAAAAACAAAAATACACTAGACTTTAGCGAAAAAAAAACATTTCTTAAGTTACCTAGGAGAGAAGTTAAACCACGTGTAAATGGATTAACAATTTTAATAGATAATGGAATTTCTACAGATTACTTTTATGATGTTCTTAAGAGTTACGGTGAATTTATTGATTTAATAAAATTTGGCTGGTGCACTTCTATAATTTCAAAAAATATTGCGAATAAAATAGCATATGCTTCAGCCCAAGGGATAGATTTTTACTTTGGAGGAACTCTCTTTGAAAAAGCGGTGCAGCAAAACCAGGTGGATTCTCTCTATACTTATTTTAAGCATTACAGCTGTAAATATATAGAAATATCAAATGGAACAATTGATTTAGCAAATAAAGAAAAAGCAAAGTATATTTCAGATTTTTCTAGAGAATTTAAGGTTTTGAGCGAGGTTGGGTACAAAGAACCACAAAAATCACTAAAATTGTCTTCAGAAGAGTGGATCGAATATATGTTAGAAGATCTGGATGCAGGAGCAGTAAAAGTCATTACAGAATCTCGCGAGAGTGGAATGAGTGGAATTTGTTCAGCCAATGGGGAGATCAGATGCGAAATAACACAAAAAATTTTCAATTCAGGAATCAAGATTGAAGATATAATTTTTGAAGCTCCTAACAAGCAACTACAGGTTTACTTTGTCAAAGAGTTAGGTACAAATGTTAATTTAGCAAATATTGCATTTTCTGATATTATTGGCCTTGAAACTTTGAGGCTTTGTCTACGTTATGAAACATTTAACTTATTTGAGGAAATGTGAGGAATAATGAGAAATTCAGAAAATATTTTTCACTTAGCTATACCTTGTAAAGAAGTCAATGAAGCTCAGCATTTCTATGTTGAAAAGCTAGGGTGTAAACTAGCTCGCAGATATGCAGATAGAGTTACTCTAAATTTTTTTGGAAATCAGTTAGTTTGTCACCTTTCTCCTAATGAAATAGAGATATCACCAAAAATGTATCCTAGGCATTTTGGTATAACCTTTAAACGAAAAGAGGAATTTGATGCCTTATTAACAAGAGCAAAAGAGCAAGGTATTGATTTTTTTCAGAAGCCTACGGTGAGGTTTGCAGGAAAATTAGAGGAACATTTGACTTTTTTTTTAAAAGATCCATCTAATAATTTATTAGAATTTAAATTTTATAAAGATTCACAAATGATGTACTAAGTATAATCGTATTGTCAGAAAAAGGGTGATGTTGCAAGATTTGGCGGGATTGTAAAAGTGTTTTTTATATAAATAGCCTTCTATCAAGAAACACTTACTGAAATTTTTGTAGAGAAAGCGTTCAAGGAAATAGTGTTTCTTTTATTCATTTTTTGCACATCCTAACGCACGTATTTTATGACAGCTACTTATTTATAGAATTAGCAATTGTTGTTTATATAGTGGAAAAACTCAGATGCATCTAACTAGCAGAACTTTACAGAATTTGACTATTAATCAGTTGCTTACAGAACAAGCTGAACAAAATCCTTATGGAATAGCGATTACTGCTCCTAATCGCCTGCCCCTGAGCTACCGGCGCCTATACACCCACATCCATGATACGGCAAAAACCTTAAATGCAATGGGGCTTGGTCGAGATGATCGTATTGCATTAGTGCTACCCAATGGTCCGGAGATGGCGGTGGCATTCCTAGCGGTAGCCAACTGTGCCACATGTGCACCCCTAAATCCAGCTTATCTTACTTCTGAGTTTGACTTTTACCTCGGCGATTTGAATGCGAAAGCCCTGATTGTGCAATCGGAAATAGATTCCCCTGCTAGAGCAGTGGCAATGGCTCGTAATATTAAGATTATTGAGTTGGTATCAATACAACAAGCAGAGGCAGGAATTTTTCAGCTTGTGGGAGATACTAAGTTACCTCCTATTGACAAGGGGTTTGCACAATCTGAGGATGTTGCCCTAGTTCTGCATACGTCAGGAACTACTTCCCGTCCTAAAATAATACCTCTGAGCCAGGTTAATTTGAGTGTCTCAGTTCATAACATTAAAACGGCACTAGAATTGTGTCAGAGTGATCGCTACCTGAACGTCATGCCGCTGTTTCATGTACAGGGCTTAATTTCAACAATTGCCTCTATAGCAGCAGGAGCCAGTGTTATTTGCACTCCTGGATTTGATGCCTCTAAGTTTTTTGCTTGGCTCCAAGCAATGCAACCAACTTGGTACACAGCAGTACCCACTGTCCATCAAGCAGTTTTAGCAGCATCTGTAGATCATTGCGATGAATTTGATCACTTTACACCACTGCGATTTATTCGTTCTGCTGGTGCTGCTTTACCACCCAAGGTATTGGCAGCTTTAGAGGAGTTGTTTAGTACTGTGGTGATAGAAACTTACGGGATGACTGAGACTGGTAGCGTAATATCAAGTAACTGTTTACCGCCACGCCTACGCAAACCAGGTTCAGTAGGAATAGCCGCAGGGCTAGAAGTTGGCATTATGAATGAAATGGGACACTTACTGGCATCTGGTGAAATTGGAGAGATTGTAGTTCGGGGTGATAACGTGATCTCTGAGTACGAAAACAATCCAGCAGCTAATCAAAATGCCTTCAGAAACGGCTGGTTTAGGACAGGTGACCAAGGATATTTAGATAGTGATGGCTATCTTTTCATCACAGGTCGTCTGAAAGAAATCATCAACCGAGGAGGGAAAAAAATTTCCCCTCGTGAAATTGACGAAGTACTACTGGAGCACCCAAAGGTGGCACAGGCAGTTAGCTTTGCAGTTCCCCATCCTACTCTCAACGAAGATGTGGCAGCAGTCGTTGTGTTGCGGCAGAACGTTACTATCAATGAAAGAGAAATTCGTGAATTTGCCGCAGCTAAACTGGCTGATTTCAAAATACCATCTCAGGTAGTGTTTGTTGACGAAATTCCCAAAAGTTCCACAGGGAAAATACAGCGTATTAATTTAGCCCAGAAACTGGTGACAGAACTGACGGCACCTTTCGTCGCACCTACAACTAAGGTAGAAAAAGTGCTAGCAGAAATTTGGACTGAAGTTCTTGGTGTTCAGCAGGTAGGAGTTTACGACAATTTCTTCACCTTGGGCGGCGACTCTCTCAGCGCAACCCAAGTTATTTCGCGTCTTTTCGCAGTTTTACAGGTAGATATTCCCTTATCGAAATTCTTTAAAGCACCTACCATCATGGGTTTGTCCGAGATGCTGACACAAAATCAGGTTGTGTTGCAGCTTGGTCTGCAAGCAATATCAATTCTACCTAGAACGCAAAATGAAGATATACCATTATCTTTTGCTCAGCAGCGACTTTGGTTTCTCGATCAGTTTGTGCCTAATACACCAACATATAACATCCCCCTTGCTTATCGGGTCACGGGTCAGTTAAATGTAAAGGCATTGGAGCAGAGCCTATGTGAAATTGTACGCCGCCATGAAGTTTTGCGCACAACTTTTAGAGATGTGGACGGGCAACCAATTCAGCTGATCTCTCCAGAGATAGACTTAAGGTTACGAGTAGTAGACCTCCGGGAAACATATAAGACAGAGCTAGATGCTCAGGTCCAGAGGTTGGCTACAGAGGAAGCTAAACAGCCTTTTGATTTAACTCAAGGACTGTTACTGCGCACTAAGCTTCTGCGTTTGGATGAAGCAGAACATGTCCTACTACTAGTGATGCACCACATAGTTTCAGATGGATGGTCAATGGGCGTTTTGGTGCGTGAGTTAGCAATAGTCTACCAAGCTGTATGCAACGATTTACCAATTGCGTTACCAGAGTTGCCGATTCAATATGCTGATTTTGCCATTTGGCAGAGGGAGTGGTTCTCTGGAGAGGCGCTGGAGTCGAACATTGCTTACTGGAAGAAGCAGCTAGGAGGGGAGTTACCTATACTGGAATTACCGACTGATCGTCCACGTCCTCCAGTGCAAACATATCAGGGGTCAAGGCAGTCGTTTGAGCTATCGAAGGAGTTAACGGATGCTCTTAACGTGCTGAGCCAGCAGGAAAAGGTTACTTTGTTTATGACTCTGTTGGCCGCGTTCAAGATGTTACTTTACTGCTATACGGGGCAGGAAGACGTTATTGTTGGTTCTCCCATTGCTAATCGCAACCGGGCTGAAGTTGAGGGACTAATTGGCTTTTTTGTCAATACTTTAGTACTGCGGTCTGATCTGGGTGGGTCTCCCAGTTTTCGGGAATTGTTAAGTCGAGTGCGTAAGGTAGCTTTGGAGGCTTATGATCATCAGGATATGCCGTTTGAGAGGATGGTGGAGGAACTACAACCAGAACGAAATTTGAGCTATAACCCCCTGTTTCAGGTAATGTTCGTATTTCAGAATGCCCCAATGCCAGGTTGGGAATTTTCCGAGTTGACCTTAAGTCCTTTAGAGGTTGACAATAAAACGACAAAGCTTGATTTGACTTTGTCCCTGACGGAAACTGAACAAGAACTAATTGGAACATTTACGTACAACACTGATTTATTTGATGACGCGACGATTGCCCGAATGGTGGGTCATTTACATACTTTGCTGGAGGAGGTGATTGCTGACCCGAATAAGTGCATTTGTGAGTTGCCGATTTTGACGGAAGCGGAACGGTATCAATTACTCATGAAGTGCAATAGACTTGTCCGAAATATTAACTTAGGAAAGGAAAAATAGTAAAACGTTGAATTGAGTACCTACTATTTTTCGCAATTAGTTATGGTTTTTGACTATATCCGAAAGTATCCACTACGAACAAAACAGATTTTAGGGATTAGTTACGAACAATTGCAATCACTGCTAAATTGCGCCTTAAAACGACATCAAGACATCAAAACTAAACAGGAGAGTCAAAAAATAAGAATTAATGCATCTTGTGGTGGTCGTCCCGAAAAGTTATCAACCGAAGAACAAGTATATTTATGCCTATTTTATCTCAGACAGATAGATGCCAACATTTCAAGTATTAGGAATGTTATTTGAGGTATCTAAGACAGAGCCTAACGATACTTTTCATTATTGAATACCAATGTTACGAGATATTTTACCCGCTAGTTTATTAGAACAAGTCTCAAATAATGAAAACGACTTACTCTTTGTTCAGGAAGTATTAACCAATTTTAGGCTATTAGTAGATAGCCTAGAACAGCCAATTTATAGGAATTTTGACCAAAAAGAGCAACAAAAATATTTTTCTGGTAAGAAGAGACAACATACCTTAAAAAGTTTAATGATTGGGATGCCAGAAAGTAAGGATATTGTTGAAGTTGAAGTAGGTGTTCCTGGGCCAACAGCTGATATAAAATTGTTTCGTAAATCTCAGGAACAGTTTGATAAGTCTCAACCTTTTTCTGGCAATAAAGGCTTTCAAGGAGGTAAAAACATTATTACCCCTCATAAAAGAAAACCAAAACGAGAACTAACTCAGCAGCAAAAGAATGAAAACAAAGCTTTATCTATTAATCGGATATTCATCGAACATTTGATTCAATTACTTAAAATATTTCGAATTACTTCACAAAGTTTTCGACTAAAAATTGACAATTACGAGCTTTTTTTTACAGTTTGTGAACTAGTTAAATTAAGAATTGTTAGCTTAATTCTTCCAATTTAGCTATTAGTAATAATCATTAACTCTCAGAAAATAAGAGTTAATTTTTATGCCTCTAAACTATCACTAACTATCTCAAACCCTTATAGCTCCGTTTTTCCGAAGACATCAAAGTTTTGCCCCAAAGCTTTGAACAGTCTGGCTTTGGAGTTTGCAGACAAGTCTAATGAAACAAGTTTCACTGCCTCCGCATGAAAAAAGTTCCTTCCCCCACACCCTTATACCCTCACATCACTTTTTCAAGCTAGAAGGCAAAAGCGATTTATCCCTTCTCTTGAGTGCCCGAACCGTCTACGCAGCCTTATAGAGCAAGGGTTTAAAACCTCCACCAAATTTTCAAGCCTCAGAAGCCAATGCTATGGGAGAGACTTTTTGTTTTATTTAACGAGTTGTTATGAATATCGCTCTTAGATGAGGTTTCATGCTAATAAATCTTTCGACCATCTTCACTGATTTTCCCCCGATTTCCGGCATTCAGAGATTAGTCTTCTGTTTGGGACTGCTCGCGCTTTGTCTATACGACAGCCCTACTCCATTTAACTCTCCTTCCATCATGAGGCGAATGGCAGCACCATTCTACACGCCCCCAAAGATACTGCGCTTGTTTGGATTCGGAATGCCAAATTTAAAGGCCCTCAAATTTGTCCGAATTTTGACGATTGTCTTTTGGATTATGTCAGCTGTAGGTCTACTGCAGCCAATCTCAGGTAT
>Ga0070738_10006666_pt1 | contig 11975 bp, 10 predicted proteins | sample Coa_R2_2_FD_66446 | JGI IMG/M metagenome (GOLD analysis project Ga0070738, IMG submission 66446) | Surface soil microbial communities from Centralia Pennsylvania, which are recovering from an underground coalmine fire - Coalmine... | ecosystem: Environmental > Terrestrial > Soil > Unclassified ... | reverse complement strand
CTTCAGATTCCATCTCGCGATGGACACCCTTGCCTAGACTCGCACTTCCGATCTCCACGGCGTGCAGCGGACTTTCACCGCCTAGAATTGCGCCATGCTTGGCGCACAAAAAAGAAATAATGTTTCGTCAATGCGAAACATTGTCTCTAGCAGAACAAAAAACAAATCCTGATATCCGTCTTTTAGTTGATCAAGTCGCCAAGCAAATGGCCTTATTCAAAAAGTTAATTCAAACCATCATCACTGATCCTGCGTTAAAAGCAAGAGGTTATTTGCTATTAGCAACGATAACTCAAACATCAGGGCCAACGATTTTCCTATCAGCTACTAAGATTCTTAATTCAACAGAGGCAGGTTATTATTGTAATGAAGCAAGAAACGAAATTGAAAAACTATCTGACACCGCCAACTTCAAAAAGTTCGATCTATTGGTGAATCTTCTCGATCTCAAAAAAGAACATTGGCATTATTTTACATTACGAATGAAAAACAACGCTCTGGATTTAATGAAAAACAAAGCTCCGAATTTAGTGAAAAAAACCAGAAACCTAAAGCATATCAACAACGCCCGAAAGCATATCGACAACGTAGAAAATTTAGATCTATTAAAAAATCAATATATGCCTTATTTAAAATTAACGCAAGATATGCCCCTCAGAGAAGATGTGCCTTTCCTTCCATTTCTTAGAAAACATACCACGCTTATACAAAAATTACTCGAAGCTGTATCTTACAACGAAAGCATGAGCAGTTTTTCATGGGAGTTGACTTGCTATGATGATGACATCAAACAGATTCGTAAACTATCTACGGATTTAATGGATTTAGTAGAAAATGATATTGACAATCTACTTCCCAGTTATCCTTTTTATGTAATCTTCAAAGGCGCGGCTGCCTTAAAAGATCCTATAGAAAAGCAACAATTATTCAATCTGTTAGGTGATAAAGATAGCAAATGGTATAAATTAAAAATGATTTTAGAGTGGAAAGAGAAATTTCTGACAGTACGTCTTATCAATGAACCACACCTCTCAGAAAGATTATCTGATGTGCAAGACAAGCTTCGCAATATGGCCATGACAGAAACCATATTCAATAAACTTGCAGAGGCAGAATTTTTAAATCAACTAAAAATTGAATTAAAAGCAGAAAAAAACTTCAAATCTAGTTATATTCAAGATCGTGCCAAACAATTTGAATTGAAAAAAAACAGCATAGAAGAAGAAAAAGAAAGTGCTTCTGAAGAAACTATCCCCACTGCTCCGCTAGAGATATCCTTACTAGATGAAGCAAGCAAGCTATTTTTAGCGGGAGAATTTGAACAAGCTATTGCCTTATGCAAAAAATTTCGAGCTTCAGATGCGTGCAAAAACGCACTTAACATTATTAAATGTCAAATGGTGTTAGGTGATTGTTATGAAGCACGCGCGAGAGCCCAATATTTTAGCGGAAAAAATGAATTAAGCTTCGAATCCGGTTCACTTGCTATTCAAGCATATAAAGAAGGCCGCGAAACAGCAGAGGCTTATTTAAAATCATTATCACCTCATTCTGCCGCTTACAGCAATGTAGACGCATACCGAGAAATTCTAACCGATCTTGAAAATCAATTTTACGATGCTGCGCAATTTGATGAGAAAGAAGAAACTCCTGTTGAAACAGCAAAAGCAGAAAAATCATTAACGACTTCAACCTTTGCTCCCAAGCTGAAATCTAATAAATCCAATAAAAAAGCTGTGCCTGAGGAAAAAAAGGTATTAACCCCAAATGAAGAAATCAAATTTAGCAAAAAGAAATATCCTTTTACTATTTCGCTTCCAAAGGAAGTGGATCAAGTCTTTCAACTGTTATCAGAAAATGCTAATCAAGTTTTTTTAGTCGGCGGCGCTGTGTGGAACGCTATTCGTGGGAAACAACCTAAGGATTACGATTTGCTCGTCAATCTTCCTTTAGAGCAAATTATGGCTATTTTGAACAATCTGAAAGAAAATTCTTCTTGCCCCATTTTTATAAAGCAATGCGGTAAAGCGCATCCTATTATTCAGGTGGAGATTAATAGGCAAAAAATAGAAATATCTCCTTTTCATTCGTTGGCAGCACAACTTCCTGTAAAGATCGCTTTCCAAGATCCATTGGTAGAAGATGTTATTCAACGCGGTGTAAAAAGAGATGCTTTGTTATATCGATATAATTATAAAAAGAAAGAAGGATATATCTTAGACTTCGTAGGTGGCTATGAAGATGTGCTTAATGATGAAATTACACCTATTTTGACAAAAGACATTCTACACCAAGATCCTGTTAAAACATTACGGATGATTAAATCAAAAGCGCAATACTCCTTAAAAATGGATGATGCATTAATCAATCCTCAGGTTATAAAGAAATTAGATAGAGGAACACTTGCATATCAAGTTAGTCGCTTATTTTTTAGCGGACATGCTGCCGCATCCTATAAAGAATTGGTTTATTACAATGTATTTCCACTTATCTTCCCAAGAGCGCAAACACATTTATCCAATCAAGAGTATTCCTGTTTATTAGAAAATTTATTTGCCTCTATGGATAAAACTTGTAAAACGGGGCAACTATTTAGTACCGCTAATTTTTTTGCTGTTCTGCTTTGGCAAGAACTGCTAAAGCGCTTGCGAGATCCAAAAAAACGGTATAATTTAGCAGACCAAGCCTTTTTTGACTCAACTGTACATGATTTAATCCAAGAACAACATCAAATAACTTTTATTACTTTTGATATCCAAAAACAAATTACTGCTATTTGGCATAATTACGTGGCAGAAAATAGGTCATTTTTCGAATTAAACATTCCGCCGGTTGGGGTCAGCTATGAAAATCGAAAATCAGTAAACTATTTGAGTTCCATGTTATCTGTTGCTAATGCACAAGCTGATCTTTCGATATCAAGCCAGATTATTGCTAGCCCCACAGGTCCGGGACTATTTAATCAAGCCAGCACGGGGGGTCCTCAGCAGCCAGACAGGCAGCGTATACAGAGCCCCAGGGTCTAGCCATGGGGCGCTTGTGTAGACAATTTTTTTCGGTAAACTCTGTATAGCTTATAAATCAAGTAGTGAGGAGTATTGCTATGCTTGCTAAAAGGATGTTCATCTGTTTCTCTCTTATTGTTTGCAACACTGCTATGAGCTGTACTGCTGCACCATTTACCATGAATGAATTAACCGCCGTTAAACAAAATTTATTTGCTAATATTACCACCAATACTCATACTGCTAGTAAGCAAGAAAAAAATACCCTTCTCCACTCACTTCCAGGCGCAGTCATCGCTTCACCTTCTAATAAAGAAGCACATTTTAGCCAAGATTATCAATTCCACTGGACGCGGGATGCGGCGATTACCATGAATGAAGTAGCTTATCTTTATTCACAAGCTGCTGGGGATGAAAAGCAACAGCTAAAAAACTATTTATGGAATTACATTTATTTTGAGAAACACGCCCAGCAGCAAATTTCAAAACCTGGCGAGCAAACATTAGGCCAACCAAAATTTAATATCGATGCAAGCATTTGGGAAGGGCAATGGATGCGGCCGCAAAACGATGGCCCCGCATTACGCGCGATGACGATGACGCATATTGCTCGTTTATTTATGCAAGAAAATAATACGTCTTTATTAGCAAATTTAACTTCGATTATTTCTACGGATCTAAATTATGTTACTTCTGAATGGAAAAATACGTCTTATGACTTATGGGAAGAAGTGAATGATAAGGACCATTTCTTTAACAAGATGGTGCAACGTAAGGCTTTCATCGAAGCTGCAGAATTATTTAAACAGTTAGGGAAAGAGCAGCAAGCCAATGCTTATTTGCATACGGCGAAACAAATTACGCAGTCGTTACAACAGCATTGGGACACTGCTCATGGGTATTTAACAGAAACCATTCATCAACAAGATTTTAAGGGCGGTGGAATAGATAGTTCGATTATCTTTGGCGTTCTTTATGGCAATATTCAGGATTCGAATGATGACTTTGCGATTAATAGTGATAAGGTCTTACGTTCTGTCTATGCTATTCGCCAAGCATTTTCGAAGATTTACAAAATTAATACTGACCATCCGAAACAACCGCCTTTGATTGGTAGATATCCGAGTGATAAGTATGACGGCGATCAGTTTATTTATGGAAATCCGTGGGTGATTAGCACGAATGGGTTAGCGCAATACTATTATGAGCTAGCTGATTTTTACTTACAGCAAGGGAAAATTAAAATTACGCAAGATAATAAGCTATTTTTTCAGCAATTGGGCTTGCCTCTGCTGCAAGGTGAAACAACGATAACGGCGAAAGGGAATAAGCAACAATTTGATGCCCTTATCAATCGTTTAATTGCGACAGGCGATACACTCTTAGAAAGGGTAAAAAATTATTCAGTTTGTTATAGTGACCATACCTGTTACCATCTTGCAGAGCAGATTGATCGTAACAGCGGTCAACAGACTAGCGCCAAAGATTTGACATGGGGATATACCAGCATCCTTACTGCTATACAAGCTCGACCTCGGCAGACTGGTATTGGCATGACAAGGATTTAGTCATTGCCTGTCCAACCGATACTCGCATCCCTCTCAAATCTATGCTACCCTTTTGCACAATTTTGTTAGCTCTTACAGAAGGAAACAGCCATGTCCACAATCTCCAACGAGTTGCAATCCACCATCACCAAGCTCTCAACGAAAGGCAAAGGCATTTTAGCTGCCGATGAAAGCACCCCTACCGTCACGAAGCGCTTTCAAGCCGTCAATGTCGAATCGACTGACGATACCCGCCGCGCCTATCGTGAAATGCTGATGTCAACGCCAGGTTTTAATCAATCCATTGCTGGCGTGATTTTGTATGAAGAAACATTGAACCAAAAAAACAGCCAAGGTGTTCCTTTCCCCGAAATGCTGATGAAAATGGGTGTTCTTCCGGGTATTAAAGTGGATAAAGGTTTAGTTCACCTAGCTAACACCGTTGATGAAAATATCACCCAAGGATTAGACGGCTTGCCAGAAAGATTAGATGACTATAAGAAAAAAGGCGCTTGTTTCGCAAAATGGCGCGCTGTTTATACCATTGGTGCCCATACCCCTAGCGATTTAGCCATCGAAACCAATGCCGAAGTATTAGCCCGTTATGCCGCGATCTGCCAAGAGAAAGGCATCGTTCCTATCGTTGAACCTGAAGTTTTAATTGATGGCGACCATACCATTGAACGCTGCGAAGCCGTCACCGAACCTGTATTACACGCTGTCTTCAATGCACTGTACCGCCACAAAGTGAAACTGGAATACATCGTATTAAAACCCAGCATGGTCATCAGCGGCAAAGCTTGCCCGCAAAAAGCAAGCGTCGCCCAAGTTGCAGAAGCAACCGTCCGCGTCTTACGCCGTACCGTACCAGCCGCTGTCCCCACCATTAACTTCTTGTCAGGCGGACAGACTTCCGAACAAGCCACTGCTCACTTAAATGCGATGAACCAATTAGGCCATCTGCCCTGGAACCTCAGCTTCTCTTATGCTCGCGCCCTGCAAGACCACAGCATGAAAACCTGGCAAGGCCAAGCAAAAAATGTTCCTGCTGCACAAAAAGCCTTCAGCAAGCGCGCTATGCTAAACAGCCTTGCTGCCATGGGCAAATACTCAGAGGCCATGGAGAAAGAAGAAATCTCTCTTGCTTCGTAAACTGTAACAGACGGCCTGGGCGGAAGCAGAAGCCGCCCAGTTCTGCCCAATGCCTAACCATACTGATGTAAAGGAAATCACCCATGACGACCTCATCTGTTAGTACGGCTGATGCAAAAGAACAATTTTCCGACCTCATCAACCGCGTTTCTCACAATAAAGAATGCATTATCTTCACTCGCCGCGGCAAAGAAATTGCGGCGATGATTCCGATGGAAGACTGGCAGCTTCTGCAGACCCTGCAAGATAAAAGTGATTTACAGCAAGCTGTCGAAGCATTGCAAGAAGCAAGAGCACAAGGAACGGTGACACTTGATGCCCTTAAAGAAGAAATAGGTTAATCCATCGTGACGAAGCCATATTACATTCAAATCGCGCCCACTGCGCACCGACAAATTCTTACCTTGACGCCGAAACAGCAAAAAACGATCATCAAATTAATTGAAGCTTTAGCGGTGAATCCTCGACCGCCCGGTGCGAAAAAAATTGATGGGATGATGGGGTTATATAGTTACAGTGAAGAAGTGCTGAATCATGCGCGGTTGATTTATAAGGTGGAAGAGCAAGAAGTATTGATATTGATAGTGAAATCGTGATTCATGTTACCAACTCGATCTTTAATACTCAGTTCTTCATCTGCTGCGCGACGGACATTACTCACTCGCTTACAACTACCTTTTAGTACCACGTCGCCTGATGTCGATGAAACCCCACTGCCGGGTGAAGAAGCTTATACCATGGTACAACGTCTTGCTGAGCTTAAAGCAAGGAAATCAGCATCGCTTTATCCGGATGAGTTGATTGAATACTATTTGGAAAGAGAAAAACCATTTCAATGTGCGGGTAGTTTTCAGGCGGAACGGTTAGGGATTATGCTAATTAATAAATTTCAAGGCAATGATTATACCGCTCGTGAACGGCGAAGCATTTGCCAGTTAATTTAAAAAATCACCCTCATCGTCCAAGCGTAGCAAGGGCGATGATGGAATTCTAATCTCACTCACACGGACAACAATGATCATCCACCGGCGGCTCTTCTGCTTTCGCCCCACCCTCCAACACACTTCCCGTCACCGGATTTGGCCGAAAAATCGTGCAGCCTTTCAATCCTAATTTATACGCCTGCGTATACACATCCACTAACTTTTCAAACGGAAAATCCACTGGAATATTAATCGTCTTCGAAATCGCATTATCAATATACGGTTGCATCGCCCCTTGAATTTGCAAATGCGCTTCTGGCATCAACGTATCGGTATCCACCCATGCCGGTGGCAATCCTTCATGCTTTCCTGCCTGCCACACGCGTAATGCATAATCCTTCACCCGAAAAGTACGCGTATTTTCAGCGAACCGCATGTGCCTAACATACTCAGGCTTAAAAATAGGCTCGATACCATTCGAAACATTATTAGCTAATAAACTAATCGTCCCTGTCGGTGCAATCGTATTATGATGACTATTACGCACCCCATACCGTGCTAAATCCCGCTGAATAGAATCATCTAACGTTCGCACAAACTCCCCACGTAAATAATCTTTATGAAAGAAGGGAAAGACTCCCTTTTCTTGCGCTAACTCAATAGACGTCTGCCACGTCACCTCCGCAATTTTCTTTATGATCTTCCGTGAAAGCGACCCTGATTCTGGCGAATCATAACGAATGCCTAACATAACTAATACATCCGCAAGCCCTGTCAGCCCTAACCCAATTCGTCGCGTCCCCTCCGCCTGTTTTCGTTGGGCTGGCAACGGATAAAGAGAGACATCAATCACATTATCCTGAAATCGAGTTGCAATACGTATGGTCTCTTCGATTTCCGCCCAGTTGAGCGCTGCTTGCGGGGTAAAGGGAGCAGTGATGAATTGGGTGAGATTAATCGCCCCTAAATTACAAGCACCATAAGGCGGCAATGGAATTTCCCCACAAGGGTTCGTCGCTACAATCCGTTCGCAGTACCAGAGATTATTTAGACGATTAATGGTATCGCTAAATAAGACGCCCGGTTCAGCATAGTGATAGGCTGAATCGATAATCTTACGCCAAAGATCTCTCGCCTTCACTTGACGATATAGCCGCCCTTCAAAAACTAATGGCCAATCTGCTCCTTGGTAGACAGCCTCCATGAAGGCATCAGATATCATGACAGAAACATTAAAATGCCGGAATTCATGGGGATTAGCCTTCTCCTCAATAAACTCTTCAATATCAGGATGATCACAGCGCAACACCCCCATCATCGCCCCTCGGCGAGCGCCTGTAGACAATAAAACACCGCAAGTCGTATCCCAAATTCGCATAAAAGAGATAGGCCCGGAGGACGGAATACCCGTCTTTTTCACTAAATCGCCTTTCGGCCGCAGAATGGAAAAATCATAACCTACCCCTCCTCCTTGCTGGAGGGTTAAGGCCCCCTCACGAAGCGCATCAAATATACTGACTAAGGAATCCTCAGCAATATTCATCACAAAACAGTTAAACAAGGTAACCGTATGGTCCGTCCCTGCGCCTGCTAAAATACGGCCACCGGGCAAAAAACGAAACCCTTCTAATATCCGGTAAAATGCTTGCTCCCACTGAGTTCGCGCAACCTCATTCTTTTCAGCCGTCGCTACCGCCTTGGCAACCCGGCTCCAGGTCTCTTCCACAGCATGCTCCCGCACCTGCCCCTGATCGCGGTAACGGTACTTTAAGTCCCAGACTATATTAGAAATTGGCTCTTTGAAGGTATCCATTTTTCTATTCTACAATAAATCCTCCGGCAATATTTTACACACCCCCCTTGAACCTGTGATAAGTGCCCCTATATAGGAGACTTGTAAGCATGTTGTGATAATTATTAAACAGAAAGGAGAAATGAACTATGGCTATGCCAAACCTTCGTCCGCTACATGACCGAGTGATTGTTCTACCCCAGGAAGCTGAACATAAAACCCAAGGCGGGATTGTAATACCGGACACCGCTGATAAAGATAAACCTATGCGTGGCAAAATTATCGCCATCGGATCTGGTAAGTTCGTTGATGGTAAAACCCAGCCAATGCAAGTCAAAATTGGGGATGAGGTCTTATTCGGCAAGTATTCCGGCACCAGCGTCAAGCTTGAGGGGAAAGAATATCTCGTCATGCGCGAAGAAGACATTATGGGTGTAATTGGATAAGTATCATTTACTAATTATTAAGAGGAAAAAATCATGGCTGCTAAAGATGTACAATATAGCGAAATTGCTCGCCAGCGGATGACGGCGGGCGTCATTAAATTGGACAACGCTGTTAAAACCACCATGGGGCCACGCGGCCGTAATGTGGTAATCAATAAATCCTTTGGTGCCCCTCTCGTTACCAAAGACGGTGTGACCGTTGCGAAAGAAATTGAACTAGATGACCCATTTGAAAACATGGGCGCGCAGATGGTTAAAGAAGTGGCTTCCAAGACCTCAGACGAAGCTGGCGACGGCACTACCACTGCTACCCGCTTAGCTTGCCAAATCTTAGAAGAAGGCAACAAGGCCGTTGTTGCTGGTCACAATCCCATGGACCTCAAACGTGGCATTGATAAAGCAGTTGCTCACGCTGTTGAACAGTTGAAGAAACTCTCGGTTCCTTGCAAAGACGACAAAGCCATTGCGCAAGTTGGCACGATTTCTGCTAACTCTGATGAAGCTATTGGCCGTATCATTGCTGATGCCATGTCTAAAGTCGGCAAAGAAGGTGTTATCACGGTTGAAGAAGGTTCTGGTTTAGATAACGAACTCGATGTCGTTGAAGGTATGCAATTCGATCGTGGTTATCTGTCACCTTACTTCATCACCAATCAGCAAAATATGTCTGCTGAATTAGACAATCCTTTCATTTTAATCACTGACAAGAAAATTTCGTCTATTCGCGACTTATTACCGGTGCTTGAAGCCGTGGCAAAATCCGGCCGTCCTTTGTTAATCATTGCAGAAGATGTCGAAGGCGAAGCATTAGCAACGTTAGTTGTTAACCACATGCGCGGAATTGTCCGGGTTTGTGCTGTTAAAGCACCTGGCTTTGGCGATCGCCGTAAAGAAATGATGCAAGACATCGCTGTGTTAACTAAAGCGCAAGTCATTGCTGAAGAAGTGGGCCGTACGTTGGAATCTACCACATTGAAAGACTTAGGTTCTGCCAAACGCGTTCATATCACCAAAGACAACACCACTATCATTGATGGTGCAGGTGATAAAGGTGATATACAAGATCGCATTAAGCAATTAAAAGCTCGCGTGGCTGAAACCACCTCTGACTATGATCGCGAAAAACTGCAAGAACGTATTGCGAAATTAGCAGGGGGTGTAGCTGTTATCAAAGTGGGTGCAGCTTCTGAAATCGAAATGAAAGAAAAGAAAGCTCGCGTTGAAGACGCATTACACGCTACTCGTGCAGCTGTAGAAGAAGGTGTTGTGCCTGGTGGTGGGGTGGCTTTGATTCGTGTTATGCAAACACTCAAACCACTCAAAGGTGACAACGACACGCAAACCGTTGGTATCCAAATCATTTGCCGCGCACTCGAAGCACCACTTCGTCAAATTACCACTAATGCCGGTTACGAAGCTTCTGTTATCGTAAACAAAGTCATTGAAGGCAAAGGTAACTTTGGTTTCAATGCGGCAACGGGTGAATATGGCGATATGTTGGAAATGGGTATTTTGGATCCTACCAAAGTAACACGTACTGCATTACAACAAGCTGCTTCTGTGGCCAGCATGATGATTACCACCGAATGCATGATTGCAGATCTGCCGAAGAAAGAAGCTCCAGCAATGGGCGGACATGGCGGTATGGGTGGCATGGAAGGCATGATGTAAGAAGGTTGTATGAGGGAAGCCAGAAGGGGCCTAATTGGCCCCTTCTTTTTTAGCGAGATCAAACAGTCACTAAATAATCCAAAAACCTCCTCATTTTATTATTAATTGGATCAAAATCGATTTTTAATAATTCTTCTTTCGTCATTACATATTTCCCAGATTTCAAGTCGGTCGGTCCATGCTGTATCATTTCTACCGTTAATTCTTTCGTCAATTCGAGATGAAACTGAAACCCATAAATTTTATTGCCATAGCGAAATGCTTGGTGAGGACAACCTTCACTTTTTGCAAGCAAAACCGCACCGTCTGCCATACCTGGCATATCATTATGCCAATGCATGACATCAACTATTCCAGGAAGCTTGCTAAAAAAAGGATCATTCTTTCCCCCATCCAAAATTTCGATGGGATAAACACCAATTTCTTTATGAGGACTCCGTTGCGTCTTTGCTCCGAGTGCTTCTGCAATAATTTGCGCTCCTAAACAAACACCTAGCATGGGTTTATTTTGTTTAATAACTGCTTGTGCTAATTTGACTTCGTCTTGCAAATAAGGATATTGATCCAATCTTACTACGCTTTGTGGACCACCCATGATGATTAAAAAATCAAAATCAGAGGCATTGGGTAATTTTTCTTGGGCGTAGGTGTGAGTACTAGTTAATTGATGTCCTTTTTCTAATGCCCAGGTTTCAATGATGCCTAGTTTTTCAAAAGGAGCATGGATAAGGGAGTGGATTTTCATGAAGTTTATTCCTATGACGATGAAACTGAAGTTTCACCATTTTACATCATGCAACTAGCCTGAGTATCATTGAAAATAAATTATTTTTGGTTCATCCGACAAATGTGTGGTACATAAAATATTGTGGATTAATATTGTTTTGACCGGTAACTGTGTAAAATGCAGAAAAGCATATCTTAAATAATATTCAGGGAAAAATTAATATAGGATATAGCATGTGAATTCCTTGATTCATTGATATATATTAAACCTGTGATATTAAGCAGATATAGTTGGAGTTTTAATGGAAGTATTTAAAATAGATATTTTCCATCCAAAAGAATTAATATAAATCGAAATAATAATGCACATGCCTCCAGCAAGCTGCAAATAAGTGAGTTGTTGTTGGAGAATGAGATAGGCAAATATTAATGCAAATAACGGTTCACTTAATTCTACTAATTGAACAGTCTCGCTTTTTAACAACACTAATGCACGCATAGTACACCACAAACCACCAATAGTTGGTAATAATGTCAACGCTAGTAATAGCAAGAAACTTTGCATGCTTGGAAGCATTTGGAAACTCAGACATAAAAAAGGCGTAAATAAATAGAGCGCTCCAAATAATAGCAGGCTATTCAGAACAATTAATCCAGAACCAAGCTCAAATTTCGAGCTTAAAGATAAAAAAGTACCATACCCGATTCCTGCT
>Ga0070738_10006665_pt1 | contig 11976 bp, 13 predicted proteins | sample Coa_R2_2_FD_66446 | JGI IMG/M metagenome (GOLD analysis project Ga0070738, IMG submission 66446) | Surface soil microbial communities from Centralia Pennsylvania, which are recovering from an underground coalmine fire - Coalmine... | ecosystem: Environmental > Terrestrial > Soil > Unclassified ... | reverse complement strand
CGGAATCGCCGCCCGCAGCAGCACGGCGCCCCCGACGAGGAGCATTGCGCCCGCGACCATCGCCGCCGCCAGGCGCGCGTCGATGCGGCGGGTTTGCAAATGCGCGACCGGGGCAGGTGCTTCAACGATGCAGTGCACGCCGTCGCCGGCGACCTCGGCCAGCGCGCGTTCGCACGAGGCAAAGTCGCGCGGCCAAACCGGAACGCATGCGCTGCCCGTCGAGAGCGGCGCGATTTCGACCGCGATGGGATGCGCGAGCGCTACGTCGCCATCGCGTGAAACGATCCACGTGCGGCAGACCAGCGCGGCAGTCGTGCGGTTGATCACACGTAGCGCGTAGGTCGCCATGCCGCTGCGCCGGTCGTAATGCTCGAGGGCAAAAAAGGCCGAAACGCTGCCGGCCGGCGTCTGCACCGCCGTCCCCGAACCGAATTGCGCCGGCGAGTGGAGTTTCGCCGGCGCAACCGTCGCGAGCGCGGTGCTCACCGCGCCGCCCCTTGCCTCATTGCGAGATAACCATTTGCGACGTGCTCGACATGTTGATCGCAACTTTTTGCACGAACGGTGCAATAAAGGGGAAGCTGTAGCTGACGTTCACCGATACGGTACAACCCGGCGCGTTGCCCGACAGGCCCGGAGGGCATGAGGGCCACGTCGTCGTGACGTTGATGTTGTTCGGATTGGTTGCGCCCTCGGAGAGGCTGCGCACGTAGGTCTGAACGTCGCTGCCCTGAGCGTTGCAGTGATCGAGCAGCGTGCATTGGCTGCCGCGGACCATCGCCCAGCGCGCGCCCTGCCGAGCGATCTGCGCGACGAAGGCGTAGGTGTACATCGCTCGGCCGAACTCGAAGATCCCGAATATCAACGAGGTCAAGATCATCATGACGACGGCCGTTTCCGGCAGACCCGAGCCTCGTTCCCGGCGCCGTACGCGCATCATTGGTTCGCGACGCGCATCATCGCCGTCGCGCTCACTGGCAGCTGCTGTGGAATTCCCGGATATTTCATCAGCGAGTTGAACGTCGCGCTTACCGATACCTGAACGTAGTAGACGACATTGGAGACGATCGCGTTGCTCGCCGGACACGGCGACGGCTGGCTGTTGACCGTGCAGACCACGGCCGAAGTCACCTTCCAACCCGACAGGCTTTGCGCGTCGGCCTTGGCGGCACTTGCCGTTCCCGGACCGTTGGCGTTGGCGTCGGCGGCCGTCTCGAGGTTCTGAGCGGCGTATTGAACGCCGGCGCGGGCAGCGTGCGAGGCCAGAATCGCAAAGTACGTGTAACGGCCGAACTCGATGACGCCGATTAGAAGAAAGACGAAGACGGGCAGGACGACCGCGAACTCGATCATGCTCGTCCCACGATTGGATTTTAAAAAGGTTCTCATCGTTGCAAGTACCTCTCGTTACTCCGAAACCACGGCCTGCTTGAGCAGCGAGTTCGCCGGCGACGGCGTAGCGAAGTCGTAGGCGCTGTTCTGATTGAAGTTCATCGATCCGAAGACGCAAATGACGTAGTTGCCGTTTTGATCGTCGAAGTTGACGCTGGTCGATCCGGGTGCGTAGAGCAGGCCGGTGAGATTGACGTTGGGACCGTTAAAGTTGATGCTCGACGTATTGGTCGGAACCTGGTAGTACAGAACGCCGGCGTAGTTCCCAGTCGTCGGCGGCGTGAGGTTCACCGTTTGATTGTCGAAGTTTGGGCCATTCGCGCCGGCTGGAACGTAGAGCGTCACGCCCGAACCGTTGACGATCGCCTGGTTGTCGTTGAAGTTGCCGTCGAGCACGTACAGCCCGGGATTGAACGTCACGGTCCCTCCGTCGAGATTGAGGTTGCTGTAACAGCCCGGCTGGAGCGTCGTGTTCTGACCGTTGGTGTTGACGCTCTGACAGTTCGAAATCGACGGCGGATTGGCGGCAAGATAGGCGCAGCCCGCAATCTCCGGGCAGGGGTCGGCGACCGGCAGCATCGGCGCCGGCGTTGCCTCGGTGAACTTCGTACCGCCCATGTTCGGGTTCGGGCCCGCGTAGCCGATGTTCGGCGAAGCAATCGTCCCGCCGTTGAAGTCGGCGCTGTAGTTGATCGCGATCGCGCAGCCTTTGGCGTTGACGGTCGCGTTGTTGAAACTCGACCAGGAGTTATTGCTCAGAAGGTAGATGCAGGCGCCGTTGGTGGCCGCGGTCACGCTGGCGACGGCCTGCGTCGTCTCCGTCGCCGAACTGTAGCCGAAGACGCGTTCGAAAAACGTCGCCACATTTTTCGTCTGGATCTTGACGAAGACCGAACAGTTATTGCCGGCGTAGGGCCCGGTCAGCGGCGGGTTCTGCACCGTCACGGTGACGTTGCCGCCGTTGGCGAAGCCGTTGCTCGTCGCATCGGCCAGCGCGTTGGTCGTTGCGGTCCCGGAGTTGGGACAGCCCGCGCGCAGCAGCGACTCCGCGCCGCCCGCGGCGGCAGCGTCGGTCGCGTTCTGCTGGGCCTGCTGGCGGTATTCGAGATAGCCGACGTCCACGCCGACCGCACCGAAGCCCATGATCGCCGTGAGCGCGAGCGCGATGAGCGGAAGCACCTGTCCCGCCTCGCGAACGCCGCGCGTTCGTACCGGTCTCATTGGGCGACGACCGCCTGTTTGACGAGCGATGCATACGGCGGCGGCGTCGCGAAGTCGATCGACGAGCTGCCATTGAAGTTGGCGGAGCCGTAAACGACGACCATGTACCCGCCGTTTTCACCGTTGGCGTTGGCCTGCAGCGCGCCGGGAGCGTAGATCAGCCCGCTGAAGCTGTCGTTGTTGCCGTTGAAGTTCGGCGGGCTCGTGTTGCTGGGAACCTGGTAGTAGAGCACGCCTTGCATGTTGCCGCTGCTGGGCGGCGAGAGGTTGGCGTTGACGCCGTTAAAGTTCGGCGCCGTGCCGGTGCTCGTCACGTACATCGTCATGTTGGTGCCGGTGATGTGCGCGCCGTTAAAGTTGACCGAGCCGGTGAAAACGTAGAGACCCGTCATCGTGACGTTGGCGCCGTTGAGATTGAGGTAACTGTAGCAGCCCGACGGCACCGCGCCGTTATAGCCGTTGTCGTTTTGCGATATGCAGTTGTTGGTCGACGGCGGGTTGGCGGTGAGGTAGGCGCAGCCGGAGATTTCGGGGCAGGGATCGGTGACCGGCATCATCGGCTGGGGCGCGGCGGTCTTGAAGTTGGCGCCGTTCTCGTTCGGCGCGGGACCGGCATAACCGATATTGAGAACGTTAATCGTCGCGCCGTTGAAGTTCGCCGTGTCGTTGATCAGAACGCCGCACTTGCTCGCCGTGAGATTGGCTCCGTTGAAATTCGATTCGTTGTTCGGGCTCAGGAGGTAGATGCATCCGCCTCCGGTCTGCGAGACGATCGCCGTCGCCTGGGTGGTCTCGGTCATGCCGCCGGTATAGCCGAAGAGCCGCGAGAAGAACGTTGCCACGTGTTGCGTGCTGATCGTCACGCCTACGGCACAGAGGTTGCTGGCGAAGGGACCGCTCGCCGGCGGGTTGCTGACGGTAACCGCAACGTTGCCGCCGTTGGCGAAGCCGTTGCTGGTCGCGTCGGCGAGTGCGTTGCTCTGCGCCGAGCCGGAGTTCGGACAGCCGGCGCGCACGAGCGCCTCGGCGCCGCCCGCCGCGGCCGCGTCGGTAGCGTTCTGCTGCGCCTGCTGCCGGTACTCGAGATAGCCGACGTCCACACCGACGCCGGCGAAGCCCATGATCGCCGCCAGACACAGCGCGATCATCGGCAGAACGGTTCCCGCCTCGCGCCGGCCGGTCATCGCGTGATGATCTCCGGAGTCATGACGAAGACCACGTCGGTCTGCTGATTCTGATAGGCCGTCGAGGTGAAGAGCTTGCCGAGAATCGGGATCGAGGAGAGCAGCGGAATCTTCTGGATCGTCTTCATCTCCAGGCGATTGACCAGACCGCCCAGGATGATGCTTTCGCCGGGTCGCGTCACGACGTCGGTCGAGAGCTTGCTGACGAGCAGCGCCGGGATGGTGAAGCCCGAGACGACGACCGCGTTGGCATAATCGAGCCGTGAAATCTCCGGTGCGACCACTGCGTGGACGGAACCGTTGCCGAGAATCTCGGGCGTCACGTTGAGCTGCACGCCGTAGGGCTGATACTGGACGTTCACGGCGCCGAGCCCGGTCGAGGTCACGACCGGGATCTCACCACCGACCAAAAACGTCGCCTTCTGCCCGGGGCTCGTTACCAGGTTCGGGCTCGAGAGCACTTTGGCGTGGCCCTCTTGCATCAGCAGGTTGAGCGTCGGCGCCAGCGTGATCGTCCGGAAGAACGGCTGGATCGTGTAGCCGAGGCCCGACCCGATCGCCGACGGCGACTCGACGACCGGGAAGGACGGGGTCCCGATCGTGTAGGTCTGCGGATTGAGCGCCGGCGTGAAGGTCGCCGAGTTGAGCGCCAGGCCTAGGTTCGATTGGGCCGTCTTGTCGACTTCGAGGACGTAAACTTTGATGTCGATCTGGCTGTTGTTGAGCGCGTTGATCCGGTCGATCAGCTCGCCGTTGCTGGCCAGATATGGACCGGCGAGGCCGCGCGCGCGGTCGAGGATCGCCTGCGCCGTCACCGCGTCGGTCGCGTTGCCGCTCACGATGACGTTGCCTTTACCGTCGGGATCGACGCGGACATCGCTCGCGCCGGGCAGGTTGGAAATCTCGCGTTGCAGGTCGGTCAGATTTTGCGCGATGGTCACCGCGTTGACGAAGACCGCCCCTTGCTCTTTCATCACCGGCTCGAAGCGCTCCAGAATATCGTTGATCTGCTGGAACCGCGCCCCGTCGCTCACCGTGCCGCGCACGACGATCGAGTGGTCGAAGCTCACGATCTGCACCCCCGGCGCGCTGATCGCACTGCGCAGCATCTGCGCCAGGTCGTCGAGCTGCTGTTCGGTGACCGTGACCTCATAGGTAACGCGCCGCCCGCCGGCCCAGACGAAAACGGTCGTATGGCCTGCCGTTTTGCCGTTGATGACGACCTGCGAGGTTCCGACCGGCACGACGCCCGCGATTCGGCCGTCGCCCACCGCGACCCGCGTGAGGCCTTCGGCTTTGATCACGGCTGAATGGCCCGATTGAACCGAGAGCAGCGTAATCTGGTCGGCCGATGCGGGAAGCCCCGCCGCGACGACCATCGCGGCCGCTATAAAGGAAATAGAACGACGGTATATCGCTTTCATCGCAATGGATTATGCCACGGATTTCGGCGTTAACGCGTCAACGTAACGCCGACGTTGAGTTAGAATTGCGAGGCGCGGCGCACGCTTATGTTGCAAGCCGCAAGCCGAGGTGTCATGATACGGGGCACCTGGAGCAAGGAGGTTTCCATGCGGCCTTATCGTCAGGTGGTACTTTCCATATGCGCGCTGCTTTTGGCGCCCGGCGCCGCGGCAGCCGCAGATCGGGAAGTTCCGCTCGCAACCGTAGCGCGCGATGCTCATTTAGAGTACACGTGGCTTTCGGTGACGCGCGCCGTACAACTGAGCGGCCCCGGTATCGTGCTCGTTGTTCGCCCCGGCGACAATGTGTACGAAGTGGACGATCGTGTCGAAGTAACCGCAGCAACGCCACGCTACACCTCCAACGACATCTACGTCTCACAGAAGCTTGCCACACACATCATTCAACTAGCACGGCAAGCCGAAGGCCTCGTTAGCGCGCAGGAAGCACAAGCGGCGAGGCTCATGAGCGAAGAGCAGCAGCAAGCCGGCGCGGCGGAACTGCGCGGCACGATCGTCCTCAACGTAACGCCGCTCACGGGAGCGGAAGCAGTGCTCGTCACCGGCCAGGCACCTCCGTCGGCGCCGGTGCTGATCACGCTTCTCGCAACGCTCTCTTCAGAGCTGCCCAACGTCCTGCTCAGCCGTCACGACCTGACGGCAGGGCCGGATGGGAAGTTCCAAGCGATCGTTCCGATCGCGTCCGACTACACGCGCAATACGTTCATTCACGTGATCGCGACGTCTACACCGGGCGTAACCTCGGCGAGCGCACAACTTCAGGTCCACGAACCGAACGCCGGAGTTAAAGTACCACTCGATGCGTTCCCCGGCGGAATATGGTAAAGGAGAGTCCATGCTAAGCATCCTGAACTCGATGATTCGCGACGAGGAAGGCGCAACGATGGTTGAATACGGCCTACTCGTGGCCTTGATCGCGCTGGTAGCTCTGGGTGCCGTCCAAACCCTTGGCGGCAACCTGAGCACGCTGTTCGGCAACGTCGCCGGCTCGGTCTAAGTCGCAAACCGCTTCTAAGCGAATCGTTAACCAACTCACATCCAACACGTACCTTAAACCTAGCAACACACTCACCACTTAAGGAGAACCAATGCTAACCACCCTCAAATCGATGATCCGCGACGAAGAAGGCGCGACGATGGTCGAGTACGGCCTGTTGGTCGCCCTCATCGCTCTGGTTGCACTGGCGGGCGTCAAAACGCTCGGCACCGGCCTGAACTCGCTGTTCGCCAGCGTCGCAGGCTCGATCTAAACGCACGTAAACCACCGGCTGCGGGGCGCCAAAGACGCTCCGGCGCTCCGCAGCCCCTTCAATCTATGACGCTTCCTATCGTTCTGACCTTGATCGGCTGTGCCGTCGCCAGTTACTGGGACATCCGGAGTCGCCGGATTCCAAACTGGCTCAACGCCGCAATCGCGATCGTGGCCCTCGTCGTCCACTCATTTGCCGGGCTAGAGGTCGCGGCAATCTCGCTTTTGACGATGTTCGTCGTGACGCTGGGCGGTGCGCTGCTCTACGCGCGGGGCGGAATCGGCGCGGGCGACATCAAGCTCGCGATCGCGTCCTGCGGCATGCTCAGTTATCCGCTCTGCGTGCCCTTTCTGCTCTACACCGCGATTGGCGGCGGTCTCCTGGCAGTCTTCTTCCTCCTCTTCAATGCCGAGTCGCGTCCTTCGTTCGTGCAGTTCGCGGTCGCCGGCACCGGTGGCCGCGTCGCGTCCCGCGCAACGCTTCCTTATGCCGTCGCCTTCGCGTTCGGGGCCGCCCTCATCGCTCTCGCTCAGAGCGTCGTTCCCTTCTTGAGGATCGCAATTTAGATGAATATACGCCGTACGACGTTTTTGATCGCGATGATCCTGGCCGTCGGCACCGGATGGTTGACGTTGACCTATCTTTCCTCGTTGCGGCCCGCCGGCAGCGCCGCACGCGCGGTCGTGATCACGACGCAAGAGATCAACGCCCGCGAGCGGATCACCGATGCGATGGTTACGAAGGTCATGCGGCCGGCCGACACGCTGCAGCCCGACGCGATCTCCGATCCGGGCCAGGCCGTCGGCGCTCTCGCCCTGATAACGATTCCGCCGGGCTCGCAGTTAACGAGCTCGGCGATCGGCACCAACGTCGCGCTCGCACTCCCCGTGCGCCTGCAGCCCGGCATGCGCGCGGTCAGCATTCCCGTCGACCGCGTCAAGGACGTTTCGGGGCTCGTGCAGCCGGGGGATCGCGTCGACGTCATCGCGATTCCTCCGCCGAAGACCAACGGACCGCCGCCGCGCGCCGTTACGATCTTCCGCGGAATTCGGGTACTCGCCGTCGGCAACGCGCTGGAGAATCCCTCGGCCACGCCGGCCCCGGAAGAGCAGACCGCGACGACGGTGACGCTTGAAGTGACGCCGCGTCAGGCCGACCTGCTGGCGTGGGCAGATGCGAACGCGACGCTGCGTCTCGCGCTGCGCTCGCCCACCGAACCGTTCCACACCGAACCGGCCGAAATACTCACGCTCAACGGCAACGGACCGCCGGACAGCGTTCCGCCGGTCGGGCCGGCCGCGCCGCCGGTTTTCGGCTCGTTTCCCATCCCGGCGCCGTCGCCGGTCGCAGCGGTCGCGCGCGACTCTTCGCCGGTGCAGTTGATCGTCGGCGATCAGATCGTCGACCCGAATAATCCCAACGCGGGGAAATGAGCAACTCGCGGATCGCGCTCTTTATCGGCGCCAAGGGGGGCGCCGGGGTCAGTACGCTTTGCGCCGAGCTCGCCAAGAGCATGCGCGAGCGGCGCAAGGTCGCGCTGCTCGACGCCGACCTGACCGGAAGTCGCAGTCTCGCGCTGCTCTTCGAAGCGGTTCGCGGCCTGGACGAGGCGCGTAACGCATCGGCGATCTCGCAAATCGGCACGTCGGGCATTACGCTCTTCGAGCTGGCCGACCGCTACGATGCCAGCTTCACGCTGGGCGTCGAGATGGTCGAGGAGTGCGCGACCGAGACGCAACGATACGACGCAGTCATTGTCGACGCGCCGCAACCCTTCGCGGCAGCCGTTCGTCCGTTCGTTTCGCGCGCGACCCGGTTTTTCGTCGTGCTGGAGCCGACGCTGCTCGGCGTCGCGGGCGCGCAGGCGATGCTGGCGAATCTCCAACGGTTCGGCGTTCCCCCCGAGCGCATTGCGCTGATCAGCAACGCGCGCAGCGAGACCGAGACCGTTGCGCGCAACGAAATCGAGCGCGTCCTCGGAATGAGAATCGTGGCCGAGCTCCCGGTGCTCTCGTCGCGTTCGTACGCCAAGGCGATCGGCGATCTGCGCCGTTACGTCGAGGCACTTCCGCCCGAAGACGAACTCCACGGCTTACAGCCCTCGGCCTCTTCACCCATCGGCGACACGCGCGTGCCGCTCAGCCGAACGACGGCGGTGCGGTCGAACGGGCAGACCGCGGCGCCGTACGGCACGCGGGATCTCCGGCGCGATGCCTTCAAACAAGAGGTGCATCAAGCGCTGCTGCGGCAGCTCGACTTCGTCACCGCCAGCGCCGCGTCTTCCGACGCCGCGAAGCTCGCCGAGCTGCGGCAGAAGGTCGAAAACATTACCGCGACGCTCGTCACCTCGCGGCAGTTCGACGGTTCGGCCGAGGAGCTGGCGGAGCTGCGACAAGAGATTTTGGACGAAGCGCTCGGCCTGGGTCCGCTGGAAAGCCTGATGAAGGATGAGGACGTTACCGAAATCATGGTCAACGGCCCGGACACGATCTATATCGAGCGTCACGGCGTCATCGAACGTACGCCCAAGCGTTTTACCGAAGAACGGCAGCTACGGTTGATCATCGAGCGGATCATCACGCCGCTCGGCCGGCGCATCGACGAGTCGTCGCCGATGGTCGACGCACGCTTGAGCGACGGCTCGCGCGTCAACGCGATCATCGAGCCGGTCGCAATCGACGGAACCTCCCTGACCATCCGCCGGTTCGGCAAGCGGCGTTTGACCGCCGAGGATCTCATCCAGATCGGCGCGGCGCCCCGCGCGGTGATCGACTTTTTGAGTGCGGCGGTGCAGGCGCGCCTCAACTGCGTGGTCAGCGGGGGCACGGGCTCCGGAAAGACGACGTTCCTCAACGTCTTGTCGTCGTTCTTGCCGGATCGCGAGCGCATCGTCACGATCGAAGACGCCGCCGAGCTTTTGCTCAACCAATCGCACGTCGTGCGGCTCGAGTCGCGGCCGCCCAACGTCGAAGGCAAAGGCGAGATCCGGATACGCGATCTGTTCCGCAACGCGCTGCGCATGCGTCCGGACCGCATCATTATCGGCGAGTGCCGCGGCGCCGAGGCGCTCGACATGCTGCAAGCCATGAACACCGGCCACGACGGCTCGCTGACGACGATCCACGCCAACAGCCAGCGCGACGCGCTCTCGCGCATCGAAACGATGGTACTGATGGCTGGATTCGACCTGCCGGTCCGCGCGATCCGCGAACAAATCGCCAGCGCCTTGGACCTGGTGGTACACACCGCGCGAATGCGCGACGGATCCCGTAAGGTCGTCGGCGTCAGCGAAGTCGTCGGCATGGAAGGCGACATCGTGACCATGCAGGAGATCATCCGATTCACACAGCGCGGCGTGGATAAAGAGAATCGCGTGCTCGGCGAGTTCTGCTACACCGGGGTACAGCCGGTCTGCCTAAAACGCTTTGCCGAGTACGGCATCGCATACGACTCGCGGGAGCTCAACGAGCTCGCGGAGCTCAAGACGCTATGGTAGGCGCGCTCGCGCCGTTGGCGATTTTTGCCGGCGTCTCGGCGACGGTCTTTTTTGTCTTCTTCTCCTTCTGGAACTCGGTCAACCGGCGCGCGACGGCGCGCGTATCGGGCCTGGCGGAGCAGCTCGATCGTGCGGGGATTACGTTCGGTTCGCAGGAGATCGTCCTGACGCTCGTTGCGGGAATCGCGATCGTATGGATCTTGCTCTTAGTGGCGCTTCATCCCAAGCCGCTGGTCTCGTTTTTACTGCTGCCGATCACGGCCGCGGCCGGCGCTGCGGGATTTTATTCTTACATCAAAGTTGCGACCGCCCGGCGGCTGAGCGCGTTCATCACGCAGCTCGAGCCCGCGACTCGCTTGGTCGCGGGCGGCCTGCGCGTCGGATTGGGAACGCGCCAGGCAATGGCCATCGTCATCGACGAGCTTCCCGATCCCGCGCGCCACGAGTTCCGCCGGGTTATCGGCCATGCCAACCTCGGTGCCAGCATCTTCGACGCGATGGACCTGCTGGCCGCGCGCATGCCGAGCCACGAATCGCTGATGCTGGCGCGGGTCTTTCGCGTCCAGTCGGAGACCGGCGGCGATCTCGCGCGGATTCTCGATCAGCTCGCCGACACGATCAAAGACCGCCGCCAGGTGCAGCGTAAGACCTCGTCCCTGACGGCCGAGGGACGCATGAGCGCCTGGGTGCTGATGGCCATTCCGGTCTGCCTCGGATTGTTCATCGCGACGACGCAAGAGAACATGGCCAGCGCCCTGTTCCACACGTTCATCGGTCACATCGTGCTGCTCGTCGTCCTCGGGTTGGAAGTCTGCGCCTATCTCTGCCTCAAAGCAATGCTGAGGATCGACGCGTAATGGGCGCGCTCTTTACGTATCTCATCTCGCTGCTCTCCGGTATGGCGGCCTTCTTCTTCACGCTCTCGATCATACCGTCGAAGAGCCTGCTCTCGGAGCAGCTCGAGGAGCTCAAGGCGCGCGATCCGTTCCGGCGCGAGCCCGAGCGCTTTCCGCTCATCGAGCACGTCGTCAGCGGCGAACGCCGCGCCGCGCTGATTCGCAAGCTGGCGGAGGCCGGCTGGTATACGACGACACCTGCCAAGTTTGGATTGCGGATCTTCGCGGGAGCTTGCTTCGGCGGCGTGCTCGCGCTCTTTACCTGGAAGTTCCTCGGCCTCGACGACAACCTGATGCTGCCGCTGATGGCCGGCTTCGGATTCCTCGGCGGATACTCGCCGTTCTTCGTGCTCAACCGCGCGATCGACTCGCGAAAGAAGGCCATCCAGCGCGCGCTTCCCGAGTTTCTCGACATGGTCGCCTCGACCGTTCAGGCCGGATTAGCGCTCAACTCCGCGCTGACGTACGCGGTCGAGGCCGTTCCCGGACCGCTCGGCGACGAGATCAAAGAAGCGCTCTCCGAGATTCGTCTCGGACGCGCGCGCGCCGACGCCCTTCGTGCCGTCGGCGAACGCACGAACCATCTGGCGTTGCGCAACGCCCTGCGCGTCATGACGCAGGCCGAGCGGCTGGGCGCCAACATCGCGAAGATGTTGAACGATCTCGCCGCCGACGCGCGTCACCAGCGCATCATGCTGATCGAGGAGATGGCGGCGAAGCTGCCGGTCAAGATGGTCTTTCCGATGGTGTTCTTCATGATTCCCGCGATCGTGACGATCATCTTCGGGGCGGTCGCCGCCAACTATTTCGCCGGCAACAAATGATCGGCAGCCTCTTCGCGGCGATCTTTTTCGCGAGCATCGCGGTCGTAGCGATGGCCGCCAGCCGCGCATATTGCGCCGACATCGAGCCGGCCGAAGACGGACCGTTGCCCGGAACGCCTCCCTATCCGGTACTTGGCGCAGCGGCCGCAGCGATCGGCGCGGTGCTGGTTGCGGTCGGCGCGACGCCGCTGCAGCTTGGCATCGCGGCGATTCTGACCTTTGCGCTGGT
>Ga0070738_10006664_pt1 | contig 11977 bp, 10 predicted proteins | sample Coa_R2_2_FD_66446 | JGI IMG/M metagenome (GOLD analysis project Ga0070738, IMG submission 66446) | Surface soil microbial communities from Centralia Pennsylvania, which are recovering from an underground coalmine fire - Coalmine... | ecosystem: Environmental > Terrestrial > Soil > Unclassified ... | reverse complement strand
GGCCGAGGCGCGGTCCCGCATCGTCGTGGAGGCGATGCTGCGCGGCGTTCCGGTGATGGCGGCGGACGTGGGCGGCATTCCGGAAGCCAAGCTCGGCGTTCCGTACCTGCTGCCGGTGAAACCGATCGCGAAGTACCGGCCGGAAGTGGATGAACAGATGGTGCCGGTGGCGGAGGTGCCGCCGCAGGACGTCGGCCCGTGGCGGGAGGCGCTGGCGCGGCTGCTCGAGGACCGCGGGCATTACGGCGAGATCGCGCGGGAATCGCGGCGGGCGGCGCTGGCGTACGCGGCAGGATTGAGCGTCGAGCCGTTCGAGGCGCTGCTGGAGGAGGCGAAAGGCGCGCGGGTGGCTTCCGCCGCGGCGCCGGAGCGGGCCGGCGGCTCGGGGGTGGCGGCGCTTTCGCCCGAGAAGCGGCGGCTGCTCGCGCTCCGGCTGCGGCAGCGGGCGCCTTCAGCGGCGTGGTTTCCCGGCATCGAGTCGGCGCCGGTTCCGCGGTTGTTCTGGTTTCCCCATGCCGGCGGCGGCACGCTGCACGCGCGCGCGATGGGCCCGCGCGCGATCGGCGTGCGGCTGCCGGGGCGGGAATCGCGGATTCTCGAAGCGCCCTTCGAGCGCATGGGGCCGCTGGTCGAGGCTCTGGCGAACGCGATCGAGCCGTACACGGCGCAGCCGTTCGCGTTTTTCGGCCATAGCATGGGCGCGGTGGTGGCGTTCGAGCTGGCGCGTGCGCTGCGCCGGCGCGGCCTGCGGCTGCCGGGTATCCTGATCGCGTCCGCCGCGCGCGCGCCGCAGTTCCGCCGGAACCACGTGCCGCATCCGCCGGCGAGCGATCGCGAGCTGCTGGAGGCGCTCGAAATCCCCGCCGAGCTGGCGGATGCGTTCCTCCCGGCGCTGCGGGCGGATACGACTTTGTACCGCAGCTACGTCTACGCCGAAGAACCGCCGCTCGAGTGCCCGATCCGCGCCTACGGCGGCACGGACGATCCGCACATTCTCGATGAGCATCTGGAGGGCTGGCGCGCGCAGACCAGCGCGTCGTTTGCCGTGCGGCGGTTCGCGGGGGGACATTTCTACTTGCGCGAGAACGCCGAGGCTTTCCGCGCCGCGCTGGAGGAGGACCTCGGATGAGCCCGGCACGCGATTGCCGCACGGGCCGCATGCGCGGTTCGCAGGCGGCCTCTTCCGCTCGCGGGAGGGCTCGGAGCTGTTCCGCGGCGCAGGGGAGGCGGGTCTGACATGAATCGCGGGGAGATTCACGTGTGGCGGGTCCGCCTGGACGGGGCGGAAACGCCGCCTCCCACGCCCGGCGAAGCGGCGCGGGCGGCGCGCTTCCGCACCGCCGATCTCCAGCGCCGTTATCTGCGCTCGCACGGCGCGCTGCGCGCTATCCTGGGCCGGTACACCGGCGCGCGGCTCGATTTCGCGGTGAACCCGCACGGGAAACCGTATCTCCCGGCGGCGCCCGAGGTGCAGTTCAATCTTTCGCACTCCGGGGAAATGGCGCTGGTCGGAGTGGCGCTTGGGGTGGAGATCGGGGTGGACGTCGAGCGGATCCGCCCGATGCCGGACTGGCGCGAGATCGCCGACCGGTTCTTTCCGCCTTCGGAAGCGGCACTGGTCGCGGACGGCCGCGATTTTTTTCACCGCTGGACGCGCATCGAAGCGGCGGTCAAGGCGCTCGGCGTGGGAATCTACGGCCTCGGCGCGGAGATTGATGGAGAGTGGACGATCGAGCCGGTCGATGCGGGGCCGGAGTATGCCGCGGCCGCCGCCGCGCCGGCCGCGGGGATGCGGATTCTGGTGCACGATTTCGAGAGGGAATAACGATGAAGCTGACGGTGCTGGATGGATATTGCCTGAATCCGGGGGACCTTTCGTGGGATGGGCTGCGGCGCTTCGGCGAGGTCGAAGTGTTCGACCGCACGCCGGCCGGCCAGGTGGTGGAGCGCGCCGCCGGAGCGGAACTCGTTTTCACCAATAAGACGCCGCTGCCGGGCGCGGTTCTCGCGCAACTGCCGGCGCTGCGCTATATCGGCGTGCTGGCCACGGGCTACAACATTGTGGACGTCGAGGCGGCGAAGGCGCGGGGCATCGTGGTCACGAATATTCCGACGTACGGCACGGCCTCGGTGGCGCAGTTCGTCTTCGCGCTGCTGCTGGAGCTATGCCACAACGTCCGGCTGCACGGCGACGCGGTGCGGGCGGGCGAATGGTCGCGCAGTCCAGACTGGAGCTTCTGGAAGACGCCGCTGGTCGAACTGGATGGCAAAACGATGGGCATCGTCGGCTTCGGGCGTATCGGGCGGCAGGTGGGGCGCATTGCCGCCGCGATGGGGATGCGGGTGATCGCGCACGATACGTACCGCGGCGATACGCCGGACTTACCGGCGTTCCGCTGGGCGGCGATCGATGAGCTGCTGCGCGAGTCCGACGTGGTGAGCCTGCACGCGCCCCTGTTTCCGGAGACGCGCGGCATGATCCACGCGGGGACGCTGGCCTCGATGAAGCCCACCGCGTTTCTGATCAATACGTCGCGCGGGCCGCTGGTGGTGGATCGCGATCTGGCGGATGCGCTCAACGCCGGACAGATCGCGGGAGCGGGGCTGGACGTGCTGTCGATCGAGCCGCCGGCCGAGGACAATCCACTGCTTTCGGCGCGGAACTGCCTTGTCACGCCGCACATCGCCTGGGCCACGCGCGAGGCGCGCACGCGGCTGATGGATCTGGCAATCGAGAACGTGGCCGCCTTCCTGGCCGGCAAGCCGGTGAACGTAGTCGGCTAGTGCACCGGAACGACCGGCAGGGTGGAGATCGCATTCGTGCCGATGGCGCGGATGGCGATCGCGCCCACGGTTGTGGTCGAAGTGCAATCGAGCGTGCCGCGCAGCCCGACGAGCAGCGGGAACGAAGCATTGGCCCAGTGCCCGAGCGGGCTCAGCGCCGGAACGGGGACCGCGTTGGCGATCGAATTCCCGTTTGCATCGCGGGCCGTGCAGGTGATCGCGGCGGCATTGACGGGATCCAGGTTGGCGATGGCAAAGCCGGTGTACATCTGGTCGCCGGTGGCGGAGAATTTGGTGGCCTCGAAGGGAATCTGAAACTCCTTGTAGCCCGCCGCGGGCGCGACCGCCGCTTCGTAGAAGCTGCCATCGGAGCCCTGCCGCCGCATCAGCGCCTGTATGGTGACCGACGGGCTCGCGGTCACGATCGCGGAGCCTTCCACCAGCGCGGCGCTGTACGTGCCGGCTTCGTGCAAATGTAACGCGCGCGCGGGCAGGGTGTCGGTGAGCGTGGCGGTCGGGCCGACAGTGATGAAGGGCAGAGAGACCGGGTTGCCGGAGTCGTCGTAGAAATTGATGGTGAAGGAGGCGGGCTGGTCGCTGTTGTTGAAGGCGTAGAAATCCATCACGAAGCCGCCGCCGAAGACGAAGTGAGGAAGGGAAGACGTGACGGGCGGATTCAGCGTCAGGCCCGTGACGGTCAGGTCGGAGAGGATGGTGAAGCCGCCGGAAGTGGACTTGCCGTCATAAATCACGATGTTGGATGTGTTGAGGTTCGTGACCGAACCGCCGTTGATGGTCGCAACGATGCGGCCGTTGATCGCTCCCGAGTTGATGGTGGCGAAGGGAATGATGGCGTTGCCCGGCGCGACCGCGGCGGATGCCTTGAAGCCGACCACGAACGTCGAGCCGGCGCTGCCGTTCACGAAGGGTGTGGACGTGGCGGTCCCGAGCAGCGTCTGGCCGTCGTAAACGCTGACGGTTACCGTCGGCGAGCCGGTGATGACCGGCACGTCATTGTCGAAGAACCAGAGAAGGTCGGCCGAGTTCGGCTTCATGGTGAAGGTGGCGACCAGTTGCGATCCCGGTCCGAAGGTCGCGGCCGATGCGACGGCGGAGCCCAGCGTGAGCGCCGCGAGCAGGACGATGCCGCGGGGGCCGCGCCGTTTACCAATGTTACTAGCATTTCGGATTGTCATAACCGCCTCCTCAGGCGAGATCATTGTACCGGCATCCAGAGGCACGTTTTCCGCGGTTATGGGTTGCGCCGCACACTTCGGCGGTTTTGGGTTGGTATTGCCCTTCCTGCCCTGCGCGGCGGGGATCATTGTACATTGGTAGAGAAACCGGCACGACCAGGAGCACGAAATGGATAGACGGCATTTTCTGATGGGTTCGGCCGCCGCGCTGGGCGCGGCGTCGGCGGTGTTCGGCGCGGCCAACGACCGCGTGCGGGTGGCTTCGATCGGTATCGGCGGCCGCGGCCGCGACCACTTGGGCGGGTACAGCAAACTGGACAACGTCGAGATCGCGGCCATCTGCGACATCGACGATTCCCATATCGCGAACGGGCTGAAGCAACTGAAGAATCTCGGCAAGCCCGAGCCGAAGACCTACAAGGATGTACGCAAGCTGCTCGAGGACAAGGATATCGACGCCATCTCGATTTCGACGCCGAACCACTGGCACACCCTGATGACCATCTGGGGCTGCCAGGCGGGCAAGGACGTGTACGTGGAAAAGCCGTGCTCGCACAATATGTTCGAGGCGAAGCAGATCGTCGCGGCGGCGAGCAAGTACAACCGCATGGTGCAGCAGGGCAGCCAGATCCGCTCGTCCAAGGCGGTGCAGGAGGCGGTGCAGAAGATGCGCGACGGGCTGATCGGCGAAGTGTACCTGGCGCGCGGGCTGTGCTACAAGTGGCGCAACACGATCGGCCACGCGCCGCCCGAGCCGGTGCCCGCGGGCGTCGATTACGACCTGTGGACCGGGCCGTCGCCGATGCACCAGTTCACGCGCAACCGGTTCCATTACAACTGGCACTGGTTCTGGGACACCGGCAACGGCGACTTGGGCAACCAGGGTATCCATGAAGTCGACATCGCGCGCTGGGGACTCGGTGTGCGCTACCCGATCAAGGTTAGCGCCATCGGCGGCCACTTCATGTTCGACGACGACCAGGAGACGCCGAACACGCTGAACTGCGCCTTCGAGTTCGACGGCAACAACAAGCGCAAGCTGATGGAGTTCGAGGTGCGGCACTGGATGTCGAACGGCGAGGGCACCATTCGCGAGCGCGGGAATAATGCCATCGGCGACCTGTTCTACGGCTCGAAGGGCTATCTCAACGTGGATAGCTACTCCAGCTATAAGAGCTGGCTGGGCACGCCGGAGGGCAAGAGCGGCTGGAAGGAAGAGCCGGGGCCGGAAGCGAAGGGCGGCGGCGACCACTACCTCAACTTCATCGAAGCCGTGCGCAGCCGCGACCGCAGCCACTTGAATGCCGAGATCGAGGAAGGCGCGGCATCCACGGTGCTGGTGCACCTGGCGAACATTTCCTACCGGCTCGGCCGCACGATCTATTTCGATGAAGCGACCTGGACGGCGAAGGGCGATAAGGAAGCCACCGCGATGTTCACGCGGAATTACCGGAAGCCGTTCGTGGTGCCGGAAAAAGTTTAGCTTTCGCCGGCGCCGATTGCCGCGGAGGGCACGTGGATTTCGACCACCGTGCCTTCCGCGATATCGACCTCCTCGATCGGTTTGAACACGCCGTTCTCGTAGCGGGCGGTGACGATGATGGCTTCGACTTCCGGCACGTCCAGCAGCCGGCGGGCATCGTCTGCCAGGCTGGCAGGGACAATCACCTGGAATGCGGATCCCCCGCTTTCGGGACGCCGGATGCCGGCCGGGATATCGGCGGACTCCAGGGTTGCTTGCATCTCGCGGGCGGCATCGAAGTAGCGGGGCGCCGCCACGACCACCATCTCTTCATCCGGCAGTGCTTCGGGCCGATCTTGCACCGCGTCTTCGGACTGGTTCTCGGGCTCTTCGAGGCCGCGCGCCTGGACCTCTTCGTCATAGCACTTGCGCGCGAGGTCGGTCAGTTCGCCGCGGTTGAGCGAGAGCAGTTCTTCGTCGGACATCCGGCGGTAGCCGGCTTTGATATCTTCAACAGTGATTTTCATGGTGTGATCTTTAGGGCTCTGGATAGCAATTCCGAAACGCCCAGGGTTGATGCCCATTGCTCCAGGTAGACGAGGTCCAGGGCGGGGTTCGCCGCGACGATGCCGGCGATGTCGCGCCATTGGCGCTCGGAAGTCTGGCCGCCATCCTTGTACCAGCGGAGCTTGGCGAGCAGGATGTCTTCGGCTGTTGCGACATTGCAGACGACGGGATCGCCGGCGAACTGGATCGCCTCCGGCGTGGCTCGCTGCAGTTGTGAACGCTCGAATGCTCCGGCGGCCGGAAAGATATCGAACTTTTCGGCCGATCGGATATGGATGAAGTTGAAGGCCCGTCCTCGAACGATCGCATCTCGCATCTGCTGTGGATCCGCATACCATTCTTTACCCAGAGTTGATACGAGTCCCTCCACCTGCTGCGGGAGGATCGCGGCCACGAGATCGACATCCTGTGTGTAGCGATAATCCAGTCCTCGTGTGGAGGACGCATGCGAGCCCCCGATCAGGTAGGGAATGCCAAACCGGTCCAGGATTTCGACGAGTTGCTTAAGCGGACTCACTATAGACCTTTTCAAACAGTTCGGGGCCGAGCGTCTGGCGTGCGAACATCAGGAAAATCTCACGCTCGGTCGCTTCTGGATGCCGGCGGCGAAGCCCGGCCATCACCAGACTCCGCGCAAACCGCGAATGTTCCAGCGCGCGCGCCAGCTTCTCCCCAGGCGTCATGCGCCGCTGGATCTCGAGATAAACTTTCCAGGCTTCCGGGCTGGTGTCTTCCGGGCACATACTTACATCATCGCAACCGGCGGCGCCGGCTCGTTCGGGTCGCCGGCGTTGGCGAGCGGGACGCGGATCAGCGCCCAGGCGATGATCGCGGCGACGACGATGCCGCCCAGGTAAGACGGCTGGCGGAAGACCTCCGGGAGCGGCACGTCCAGGAAGTTGAAGGTGGCGGTGACCAGTCCGGCCAGAGCTTCGCCGGCGATCATGCCGGAGGCGATCAGCACGCCGACGTTTTCGATGCGCGCGGTCTGCGCGTCGTTGTAGCCGCCCCGGCGGCGGGCGCCGTCCGTCACCCAGCGGATCACGCCACCGAGGAAAATCGCGCCGGTGGTGGCGAACGGCAGGTACATCCCGATGGCCACCAGCATGGGGCTCTTCACCTTGAACATGATCATCGCGATCCCCATCATGATTCCGGCGGCCACCAGCGGCCAGGCCATTTCGCCGCCCACGATGCCCTGCGCGAGCGAAGCCATCAGTCCGGCCTGCGGCGCGGGAATTTTGGGATCGCCGAAACCGGTCCCGCCGGTGTTGATGTTGCCTTCGTAGAGGATCATCAGCGGGAAGTACATCACGATACTCGCCACCACCACGGCGATCAACTCGGCGATCTGGATGGTGCGCGGGGTGCCGCCCAGGATATATCCGACTTTGAAATCCTGCAGCAGCTCGCCCGCGACCGCCGAAGATACGCAGACCACCGCAGCCACGCCGAGCACGGCCAGCACGCCGCTCACGCCCTTGACGCCCAGCGAGACCATCAGGAGCGCGGCGATCACCAGCGTGGAGAGGGTCAGCCCGGAGATCGGGTTATTCGAGGAGCCGATCACCCCGACCAGGTAGCCCGAAACGGTGGCGAAGAAGAAGCCCACCACCAGCATGACGAGCGCCGCCGCGACGCCGCCGGTGATCAGGCCGGAAAGGTAAATGTAAAGGATGCACATCAGCGCGAAGGTGACGCCGATCAGGCCGAAGACGGTTTTCGAGCTCATGTAGCGTTCGGTGCGGCTGATGGTTTCGGGCGCGGGGCCGCGGCCTCGCACCTCGGCAAAGGCGCGTCCCAGGCCGGCCAGCAGGTTCTTGCGCATGCGAAACAGCGTGTAGACGGTTCCGACCATCATGCCGCCCACCGCAATCGGCCGGACGATGTATTTCCACACGGCATTGGCCGTGCCCAGCCAGTTTGCGTCATTGGCGGCGCCGGCGGGCATGAAGGCCTGGAGCTGCGGCCCGAGGAAGAAGATCAGCACCGGGATGAGCAGGCCCCAGGCGATCAGGCTGCCGGAGAAATTGAGCGCGGCGAGCTCCGGGCCGATGATGTAGCCGACGCCAATGAGCGCCGTGCTGACGCTGGGCGCGGCTACGGTCGTGACGCCGCCCGCGCCGAGCACCTGCGGGCTGTTCGCGCCGCCGAGGCGCAGGCGGCTCTGGCCGAGCTGGCCCACGTGGAAGAAGAAATCGCGATCCGTGGCGAAGAGGCCGAAGGCGCCGCCGAGGTACACGAGCGCGCCGAAGCCGATGTTATAGAACAGGAACTTGGCGGCGCGGGCGCCGGCCTGTCCGGCCTTGTGGATCTCCGACGCGGCTACCGATTCGGGAAATGGCAGCTCCGGGTCTTCGACGAGAACGCGGCGGATCAGCGAGATGAACAGCACGCCCAACACGGAGCCGATGAGCAGCAGCGCAGTGGAATTCAGATAATTGGGGTCGAAGGCCAGCGCCTTGAGCCGCGCCCAGGAGCTGAGGTCCTTGGAGATTGTGGGCGGCATCCAGACGCGGGCCAGATAGAACGCCGGCAGCGTGAATACCGCGCCCGCGGCCACGGATTCGCCGATCGAGCCCGCGGTGCGCGCGATGTTCTCTTCGAGAATGGTGCCGCGGCCGAGGCGCAGCACGGCCATGCCGATCACCGCTGCGGGGTAGGTAGCCGCGATGGTCTGGCCGGCGCGCAGCCCCAGGTATGCGTTGGCCGCTCCGAGGACCGCGCACATGACGAGCCCGAGGAGCAGGGCGCGCCAGGTGAACTCCTTCATCTTCATGCCTTCCGGCACGAAGGGCTGGTGGCGGCGCGTTTGGGTTTCGGGAGGCGTCATCAGAGCCGCGACCTCACCTTTTCGCTCAGGGCTTTACCGTCGACGGTCTTGCCCGCGAGGTGAGCCTGCGCGGCCTTCATCACGACGCCCATCTGCTTGAGCGAGGTGACGCCGGTTTCGGCGAGTGCAGCCGCGATGGCGGCTTCGATTTCCGCTTCGCTCGCGGCAGCGGGCAGGTAGCTCTCGATGAGCGCGCGCTCGGCCTCTTCTTTTTCGGCCTGCTCGGCGCGTCCGGCTTTGCGGAACATCTCGGCGGCATCGGTGCGCTGCTTGATGAGCTGCTTCAGGATCTGCATCTCGCCCGCTTCGTCGAGGGGCTTGGGCGAATCGACCTTCGCCTTCATGAGCGCGGCCTTGATCATGCGAAGCGCGCTCAGCCGCGCCTCGTCCTTGGACTTCATGGCCGCGACCATCTCGGTCTGAACCTGATCTATCAGGGGCATGCTGTCTGTATTCTAGAACGTTTCGGTTTTCCTGCCGGGGGGCATTTGGGGAGGCGCTGCGCGCGATGGGAAGCAGGATGCGGGGAAAATCAAGCCGTCCAGAGCGCTCATTGCCGTGCCTCCGACGCCCCAGTTCAGAGCTAATCCATGATCCTCCGGATTACTCCTGTTGATTACGCCATTCAGACGATTTCGGCAAAGATCCCGGCGTGGTAGCGTCTCACTATTCGGAGAAATCGAGGTATGATTCTCCACCCGGCAAAAGGGGCCGTCACGATCGTTCCGGGGATATTCTTCTGCAGCACAGTCTCGTTCCTATGCGCCTGCATTCCGGCGCGCGGCCAAAACTTCGCCTACGTCGCGAATAGCGCCAGCGGTAATGTTACCGGTTACTTTGTCGATAGTTTCACGCCGAACCTCACGCCGCTTCCCACTTCACCCTTTCCGGCGGTCACTCCAACCTCCGTCGTGGTCGACCCCCATAGACCTTTTGTGTATGTGACTAATTTAGGTCCCGGCATTTTAACCATCGGCAGTGTTCAAGGCTGGAAGATTAATCCGGTGACCGGCGCCCTGACTCCAACCAACAATGGGGCATCCCTGCCCACGGGCTACACTCCGACGGACGCTATCATTGATGCAACAGGATCTTTCCTGTATGTAGCGAATTCCGGTTCGACTTCAGTCTCTGTTTATAGCATCGACCAGACCACCGGGGACCTTACGGCTAACGGTCCACCAGTTGCGACCGTAGGAGGTCCCTTCTCGATTGCCCTCATCGCCATATCAGGACAGCAGTTTGCTTATGTGCTGGAAACCGGCGGGATCGAACCCTTCCGTATTGAGAGTAACGGGCAGCTCACATCCGTGAATGGGTTTGTGCCCATCGATAGCTCAACCCTCACATGGATTACCGCTGTCAGCCTGGGCCCAGCGAGCAATTTCCTTTACGTGGCGGATTCCAACGGAAAAATCTGGGAGGCCCAAGCCGCGGGTGGCTCGGTGAATGTCTTCGGCAGCGTTTCCTCGGGCACAAACACCTCGCCGCAATATATAGTTGCCGGCGGCTTCGCGGGCTTCGGTTGTCCCTGCGTGTACGCCGGGAACGGCGGGACCCTTCCGGGCAGCGTTTCAGCCTTTAGAATGGGTCGGGGAGCCAGCCAGGATGGGGTTCTAGTCCCTGTTGCGGGTTCGCCGTTTCCGACAGTGGCCAACGGCACACGCGGGCTGGCGGTAAATGACGCCGGCGACCTTCTCTTTGCTGTGAATAGTCTCTCAAATTCCATCTCCATCTTCCGAATCGGCCCCGGCGGGGTGCTTGAGTTGCCCTCGTTTGGCGTCAATAATGCCCCAGGCGCGGTGCCAAATTCCATTGCGCTTGCGACAACCTTCGCCCAGCAAGCTTTCGTGAGCCGCTACTTCACGAATCTCGCCGCTGGCGAGTCGTATATCAACCTGACCAATACCGGCGCTAATGGGGCGTCGCTTCTGGGACCCGGGTTTGGAGCCGCAGCCGGCAATATTTGTGTCAATGTCTATGCGTTCGACCCTTCGGAGGAGATGATCTCGTGTTGCTCCTGCCTGGTTACGCCGAATCAAGTGATCAACCTGGGCGTGAATCGGGATCTGGTCTCCAACACTCTGACAGGCGGGATTCCGGCCTCGGTAACCGTAGACCTCATCACAACGCTGGCGGGGCCCGGCGGTTCCGGCACGAACTGCGCCAACAGCGCCGCTTCCGCCAGCACCCCGGCACTCGTGCCCGGACTGGCTGCGTGGGGCACGACGCTTCACGCGTCCCCAAGCCTCCCTTTGCCTCCTCCGTCACCTTTTGTGGTGACCGAGGCGCCGTTCACACCGGCGACGTTGAGCGTGGGGGAACTGAGCAGCCTCGCGGGCCGCTGCGCCAGCATTCTCGCCAACGGCAGCGGTTCCGGCATTTGCCAGTCCTGCAGGGCCGGGGGCTTGGGCGCTGCTGTTGCAAAGTAGAGCGCGGGATGTATACTGGACCGCACCGGGAAGCAGCCCGGCTCCAATGGGCCTCACAGGGGGGTGAGCCTATGTCTTTCGCTTTGCATTGCGATTCCCTGTCCCGGAACGCCTTTGGGTGGCTGGTGTTGTTTTCGCTCGGCGTTTCCGCGGCCTGGGCACAAATCACTACGGGAGCTCTGTCCGGAACCGTCACCGATCCGGCGGGCGCCGTGGTCGTGGGCGCGAAGGTCGAAGTGACCAACCAGGGGACTGGCGTGAGCGTCGCGCTGGTGACCAATGACGCCGGCCTTTACAAAGCGGCCTTCCTGATCCCCGGAACCTACTCGGTCCGCATTCAGGCGCCGGGCTTCCGGACTTTCGAAGCCAGGAACATCGTCGTGGAACTGGCGCACGAGCCGGTGGTCAATGCGACGGTCGAGGTCGGCGACGCGACGCAGACCATCGAAGTGCAGGGATCCGCGACGCTGCTGGTGACCGATACTTCGCAGATCAGCACGGACGTTCAGGCAGCCGCCGTGGTATCGCTTCCCGGAGTCCAGGGCGGCATGGACAAACTGGCGCTGACCTCGCCGGGCGTCGTCATCGGCTTCGGAAACATCAACTCGAACGGGCTGCTGTTTTCCGCCAACGGGCAGCGCGCGCGGTCGAACAATTTCCTGCTCGACGGGCAGGATAACAACGACCCGACGATCGCCGGCCC
>Ga0070738_10006663_pt1 | contig 11978 bp, 9 predicted proteins | sample Coa_R2_2_FD_66446 | JGI IMG/M metagenome (GOLD analysis project Ga0070738, IMG submission 66446) | Surface soil microbial communities from Centralia Pennsylvania, which are recovering from an underground coalmine fire - Coalmine... | ecosystem: Environmental > Terrestrial > Soil > Unclassified ... | reverse complement strand
ACGATCGCCACGGTGGGATCGCGCGCGACCGGCGACGTGGTCCGGCCCGGCACGACCAGCGACGTCTACTCGGTCAATGCCAACGGTTTGCGCGCGACGACCGGTCTCACGGGCCCCGGCGGCTTGAACAACGCGTACGGCGCCATTCAATCCGTGCCCGGCGTCGCGATCGACGCGGGCGAACAGGGCTGGTGGCAGACCGTGCACATTCGCGGCGGCGACATCGATCAGATCGGCTACGAAATGGACGGCATTCCGGTCAATCGCGCGTACGACAACGCGCCGCAATCGATGCTCAGCAGTTTGGGTCAGCAGGAAGTGCAAGTCTACACCGGCGGAACGCCCGCAACGGCCGACGCGCAGGGCATTTCCGGCTACATCAACCAGGTGCTAAAGACGGGAACGTATCCGGGCTACATCAATTCGGATCTCGGCATCGGCGGTCCGGCGTTCTATCACAAGGCCTCGTTCGAATTCGGCGCGGCCGATCCGAGCCACCGCTTTAGCTACTACGTCGGGTTGGGCGGCGCGAATCAGGCGTACCGGTATTTGAACGATAACAACGGCGCGGGGAACCCTTGGTTTTTCTACCCGGTCAACGCCGTACCGGGCTGCAACGGTTCGGTCTTCACCGGCGACGACAGCTGCTTCGGCGGGAATCCGGCGACGATCGATCCTTCGCTGGCCTTTACTACCGGTCTGGAATACGGCCTGGCTTTTACCGCGCAGCGCGACAACATCGTGAACCTGCACTACGGCATACCGCACGGCAACGGCCTGCGCGACGACATTCAATATCTTTGGATGACCAGCGAAGTGAACGCGCAGTATTACAGCTCGCAGAACGATACGGGCTTGGCGATCGACAATTACCTCTTCGGTCCGATGACCTGGGACGACGCCTGGCTCTACAAAGGGCCGCTCATGGCCAAGCTCGATCCGTCGCAGCTCACGACGTATCTGTTCAACAGCAGCCCGCAGAACCGCGCGATGTTCCAGCCCCTGCCGCTCGACCAGCGCGACACGAACGACAACGGCATCGCGGTCAACAAACTGCAGTATCAGCACGCGTTCTCGTCGAGCGCGTTCTTCCGAATCTACGGATACACGCTGTACTCCAACTGGTTCATCTACGGCCCGAACAGCGCCGCGCAGCCGTTCTACGGAACCGAACTCGCGGACTACGAGATTCCGAACCACACGTACGGCGTGAACGCGAGCTTTACGGATCAGCTCTCGGCAAAACACCTGCTGACGGTCAGCGGCGTCTATACCGGAACGAACCTGCAGCGCTACTCGGCGTCAGCCTACGGCGGCGGCGGCAGCCGTCCCGTCGCGCTGCTCATGAACGGCACTAGCCCGAACAGCAGCTGCTACAGCATTACGACCGGCGCGCAAGTCGGCTGCTACTACGCCTTGGCCAACGGCAGCGTTTTGGGCGGCAGCGAGGTCGCCGCAGCGGCCGCGGGTTCGCCGTTGCCCACGCCTCCGCCGGGATCGCCGGCCGCATTGGCCGGCGCGCAGTGGGTCGCGGTTGACGGCGGTTTGAACGCCAATTTGAATCAAGTGCACCCGCGCTTTTCAGGCTTTTCGCTCACCGACCAGTGGCGTCCGGACGATCGCTGGACCGTCAACGCCGGCCTGCGTATCGAAAACTTCCGCTACCTGCTGGGCGACACGGGAACGAACGACCCAGCGCGGCAGTTCTGGTTTTATCATTACAATCTCGAGCATTGCTTCGCGCCCGGTTCGGCCGGCGCACCGACGCTCGCGCCGAACTTCGGCTTGGGAGGCTGTCCGGCCGGTCAAAGCGTCAACCTGGTCAACACGAACAGCGGCGAGATCGATACGGCCCGCTGGCAGCCGCGTGTGGGCTTCACGTACACGCTGAATCCCGAAACGGTGATTCGCGGATCGGCCGGCGTGTACGCCCGGCCGCAAAACACGTCGTGGGTGCAATACAACACGTTCCAGCAAGACTTGCCGCTCTTCTTGGGCACGCATTTTTACTCGTACGACTTCACGACGCCCGAGCACGACATCCGTCCGGACACGTCGTACAACTACGACCTGTCGCTGGAGAAGCGGCTGCACGGAACGGACTGGTCGTTCAAGCTGACGCCCTACCTGCGCAGCACGCGCGATCAATTACAGAACTTTTTCATCGACCCGGTCAACGGGCTGGAATCGGGCTTGAACGTCGGGCAGCAGACGTCGTACGGCGTCGAAGTGGCGTTGCGCAAAGGCGACTTCAACAACGACGGCTGGAGCGGCCAGCTCTCGTATACCTACACGCATAGCCGCATCAAGTACCAGGACTTTCCCGGTACCAACCGCAGCGTCATCGATAACCTCAACTCGTATATTCAGGATTACAACGACTACACGTCGCAATGCCAGGCGCATCCGTCCAGCAACCCGGCCAGCCCGTGCTTCTATCCCGGTTACACCGGATCGAACACGCCGGTGCTGCAGAGCGGCGTCGCGCCGTCACAATGCTACGTGGCCGGCGCGCCCGGACCGTGCGGTGCCGCGGGTGCCGTCCTCAATCCGTATTGGAGTGCCGCGCCGCAGCCGCTGATGCCGCACGACGGCTCGTACACGACCTACGACGTGATTCCCGGACCGTGGTCGGCCGAGAACGGCTTCGAAACGCCTCACGTCGCCACGCTCGTGCTCAACTACAAGCACGATCGCATCACGCTCACGCCCAGCGTAAACTACAGCTCGGGCGCCTCGTACGGTGCGCCGCTCTCGTGGCCCGGATATCGGCCCGAAACGTGCACCGCTCCGCTGGCCGGAACGCATAACGCCGATCCGGTCTCATGCAACGACGCGGGACTGCTGCCCGTCTTCCTGCCCGATCCGTTCAACGGAAATCAGTTCGACACGCTGGGCGCGTTTTCACAGCCCTGGCGGATCTCACTGAACATGAACATGGAGTATCGCATCAGCCCGACGATCTCGGCGGACTTGCTGCTCACGAACCTCGTCGACTACTGCGGTCAGCGCGGCTACGCATGGGACCAGAACGGCGTCTGCGTCTACTCGGCCCCGCCGTCGAACTTCTTTGCGCCGGGCGGGAATTTCTTCCCGAACTCGATCATCGGCACCGTGCCAATCCAGATGAAGTACCCCTACGATTTCTGGCTCAACAACAACAACACCGGATTCATCGGCGTGCAGATTCCGTTCCAAGCGACCTTCAACATACACATCCGCATGTAAGGCCGAGAGGAGAAGAAGCGCGCCGGGTCAGCGGTCCTTCATCCGGTCGCGCGGATGCGCCTCGTCGTACTCGCGCTTTTTGTGCGTCATCGACGTGCTCAGATAAATGCCGGTCGTCGCCAGCGACTCGTGGCCCAGCAACGTGCGTACCGTCTCGAGATTGACGCCGTTGTCGAGCATGTGCGTGGCAAACGAGTGGCGCATCGTGTGCGGGGTGACGCGCTGCTGCAGTCCGCTGAGTTTGTAGATGTCGTTGAAGATCCGCCACACGTGCTTCGGCGTCAGGCGCTTTCCGCCGCGGCCCACGAAGAGCGCCTGATCGGGCGTTTGCGGCCGCACGGCCAGATAGCGCGAAAGGGCGTCGGCGGTCGTGTGATTGATCACCACCAGGCGCGTCTTGCGGCCCTTGCCGTAGACTTGGATGACGCGGTCGCGGATGTTGGCGTCCGAGAGGCTGATGTTGCAGACCTCGGCCCGCCGGATGCCGCTGGCGTAGAGCAGCTCCATGATCGCGTTGTCGCGGATGCGCAGCCATTCCGGCCGGTCGGCGTGCGGTTTGGTCGCCAGCAGCGCGCCCACTTCGGGCTCGGGCAGGTGATTGGGCACCTTGCGCTCGATCGGGGGCGACGCCATATCGGCCGCCGGGTTGTCGTCCCGCAAATGCTCGTATTTCATGTACTTGTAGAGGGCCTTAATCGAGGACAGCTTGCGCCGGACCGTCGTCCCTTTACAGCCGCGCGCACCGCTCAGGTGCATGACATACCGGTTGATGTCCGAGTGCGTCGCCGTGCGCAGTTGCGGATACTCGCGGCCCATCGGCGAGGTCCCGGGCGGCAGCCGCTGCAGCCACGCGCCGAATTCGTGCAAGTCGCGGACGTACGCATCGACCGTCAATTCCGTCCGGTGCTTGAGCAGCCGCAGATACGCCATAAAGTCCAGCAGCAAGCCATCGACGACCGGTTCGCCGGCCACGGCAGCCGGGGCGCCGGGCACCTGCGCGGCGGGCTCCGCCTTGCTCACGCCTCTCCTCCGCTCGTTATCGAATGCGACATAATACTAGTTTTATCGCATTCGAGGAGAAGCGGCAAGACCCTCGGGTGGGCCAGCCCCGGCGCGCGTCTTCTCCGGGGCCGAGGCGTACGACTATCGCGGTACTCCGGAATGCACCGATCCGTTAAGCTGACCGGAGTATCGTGATCCGCATTGCGTCTTTCGTTTTTGTGCTGTCGCTCGCGGCGTGCGCCGCCGCGCCGCCGGCAATCCAGCAAGCCGGCACGCTGCCCGAGGGCGGCGCGATCGTCGTCCGCAACATCAGCGGCGACATCGACGCCTTCGCTCCGGAGCACGGTGCCGACCCCGATCGGTACGTGGTCGCCGTCTACGATGCGCCCGCCGATGCGGTCACCGTCGTGCATAGGCCGCTGGTCATACGGGCCCAGGCGCAGCGCCCGGGTGCGCGCTTTTTGGTGCGCGGCCCCCGCGGCACGACGATGGATCTCTCGACGGACTCGGGATCGATCATGGTCGCCGATTTCGAAGGCATCGCGAACGTCCACACGGGCAAGGGCGACGTACGGATGCTCCTGCCGCAATATGGAAATGCGTCGGTCGGCACCGGTTCCATCAGCGCCAACATCGCCTCCGACGATTGGCCGGGGACCCTGCGCTTCACCGTGGATGCCGGCAACGTCGAGCTGTACGTCAACGAGCACGCCCGCGCGCAGGTCCGCATGCACACCGGCGACGGCACGATCTACAGCGATTTTCCGCTGCGCGGTACCTCGCAAGGCACGAGCGAAACGATCGATCAGCCGATCAACGGCGGCGCAGCCCGCGCGCTCGACATCGAGGTGCGAAAAGGCTCCATCCGGCTCATGCAGCTCAAGCCCCAGATTTGAGCGGGCGCTACTGGCGCGGGTTCAAGAACGAGTTGATCACGTTGCCGATGTTGCTCGTGCCGCCCGTCTGCTGCGCGCCTTCGGCTTGCGGTTCGTGATAGGTCATCGATTGGATGCCCACGCGGCCGGGACCGTAGAAACGGTTGAGCATCAGCGCCGCGCCGCCGACGAACGCGCCGAGTGCGCCGAGCAGTCCGCCCCCGCCGCCCGATTTGAGCACCGAGACCGTGTCCATGCGCACGTTCGCGTCCTTCCAGAGCCAGCCGCCGGGTTCGACGTCGAGCATCTCTCCGGGCGCGAGCGTTTTCTCGAAGACGTTGCCGTACCCGTGGAGTAGGACCAGCCCTTCTCCTCCTGTAGCGGTGAACCGGTCGATGAACAGGCCGGTGCGCGCGAAGAGCACGTTGGCCAAGCCTTGCTGCCAGTAAAAGTTGTAATCGACGGCGCTGGTGGCCAGCAAGAATTGGTGCTCGCGCACGTCGACGGATTGGCCGGGCTGCAGGCGCAGCGCGACGATCTGCCCGGGCGCCTCGCGCGAAAACGCGATGTTACCGGGGCCCTGTGCCGTCGAAATGAAGATCTGCAGGCCCGCGAAGAACCGCCGGGCCGCATTCTGAATGCTCATGAACCCGAGCGTGACGTTGGGCTGCTTCCAAAGCAGAATGTGGTGCTCGAAGTAGACGGTCTGCTGACGGCCCAGCTCCACGTCGACCACGGGCACGAGCTCGCCCTCGACGCGAATCGTCATGTCGCCGATAGTAATGGGCGTCTTGGGGTTGTCGAGTTCCGGCTGGGGCTCGCTGTACGCGCCGACGGTCGTGGCCTGCGCGGCCGGAGCGCCGCAATTCGGACAGAACCGCGCTTGATCGGGAACGACGGCCTGGCACGACGGACAGTTCATGTGACGCTCCTCCGCGATGGTTACCCGGGTGTTTTTTGCTGCCGCATCAAGCCCTCTCGCGCTTTGATCAATCGCACCATGGCGTCATTGTACGGCGTCGGTACGCCGGTACGGCGTCCGGCCGCGCAAACGGCACCGTTGATGTGGTCGATCTCGCTGGGGTGACCCGTCTCGAGATCGTAGGCCATCGAGCTCTTGCTGTCGGCGCCGACGGCGATGACTTCGGCCACGTAATGCCACGGATTGGCAAAGGGCAAGTTGATCTTCAGGGCGGCGGCGACCGCTGCCGCTTCTTCTGCCAGCGCCTCGGCCAGGCGCGCGGCGTTGGGCTCTTTGAGAATCTCACCGGCTTGGCAGTCGAGCAGCGCGCTCACCGCGTTGATCGCAGCGTTCGCGACGAGCTTGCCCCACAGGTGCGGGCGAATGTCGTACACGACCGCCGCGCGCATTCCGCACTGCGTCAGCAGCTCGGCCACGCTGCGCGACGTCGCCGGCGACGCGCCGCCCGAACCGATGATCGTGTTGCCCTGTTCGGAGCTGCGCACGCGACCCGGCGCGGTCGTAAACGACGATTCGGTCGTGATGCCCAGCACGACCGGCACCGCGCCGCCCAGCGCCGTTTTAATCGCGTCCTCGTTTCCGACGCCGTTCTGCAGCGAGACGATCGGCGTCGACGGGCTGAGCTCGCCCGCGAATGGGCGCAGCGCGCGCAGCGTATCGACCGCCTTGACGAAGAGAAACACGACGTTCGAACCGAAGAGATCGCGAGACTTGCGGCCCGCGCGAACGCGCCGCGGCGGCGCGTCGTTCACCGAGATCCCGCCCGACCGTTCTATCTCGTCGATCACGGCCGGATTGCTGTCGAGCATCGTCACCTGGCAGCGCTCGGCCAGGTGATAGCCGAACAGGGTGCCCATCGCACCCGAGCCGATGATGCCGACGCGCTGACCGGTCTCGTCCATTCCGCGCAGTTCGCGCTGATGCTCCACGGCCTCCTAGTCGCTCCGCCGGCTGAACAGCCCGGAAATCCCTTGTACGATCGCGCCGCACGAAAAGCCGCCGATATGCGCGAAATACGCCACGCCGCCTTGATTGGCATTTGCGTCGAACGTGTCGAACCCCAGGAAGAACTGCAGCGCCGCCCAGATGCCGATGACGACGATCGCGGGCAGCCGCAGCAGCAGCGGAAAGCATCCGATGGGCGTGATCGTGTCGATGGTCGATCGGGGATAGGTGACGATGTAGGCACCCATGACGCCCGCGATAGCGCCCGAAGCACCGATTTCGGGGATGTGGCTTCCGGGTGCGGCCAACGTCTGCGCGACGCCGCCCGCGATGCCGCACAGCAAATAAAACGCGACGAACGCGAAGGTGCCCATGCGGCGCTCCATGCGCGGCCCGAACACCGCGAGGAACAGCATGTTGAAAAAGATGTGCGCAAAACCGCCGTGCAGGAACATCGAGGTGATAAGCGTGAGCAGATACGGATGCGGCGACGGCGGCGCGAGCTGAATGTGGTGAGTGACGTTAAACGGTACTAGGGCGAACTCCGAAATCGCGTGCGCCGGTGCTCCGGACACCAGTTCGCGATAGAAACAATAGACGTTCGCCGCGATGATGAGCCAGACGCCGGCGGCGAACCGGCCCGCGGACCGCTCGTCGCGATAGGGGATCACCGGTTCTGCCCGCTACGGGTTTCCGAGATTCCCCAGATTCAGTTGCAGGCCGTAAACGGTGCGGCGATCCGAGCGCGTCGCATCGCGTTCGCCCAAGAATAGCTGCGCCCACTGCATCACGTTCAAATTGCCGTAGATGTCGAACGTAGGCCGCCGCAAATCGTAGATGCGCGTCTCTGCGCCGACGTGCGTCCCGTTGCAAGCGGCAAGCACACCGATTTGCGAATACAGCACGCCGCCGCCCGCGTGGACGCAGCCCGAATTCTTAATCGCTGCAAGGTTCCACGTGGTCTGGCCGCCGATGTCGTTGATGCCGGCCATCGCACTCATGCTTCCTCGCGGCAAGAGGATCGCGTTCAGATCGGTCTGCGGTCCGCGGTCGGAGGTCAGCAGGGAGCTTGGCCCTTTGACGCTTTGCGCGTTGAGAAAACTCATCCGTGCTTGAACTGCGAACAAGTTGGCCGCAATGTGCGACAGGCCGGCGCGCAGCGACCCGGCTCCGGCGGGGGGCGGCGTCTGCGTGCCGGGCGGCGGCAGGGCGCCCGGGCCTTTCGGTATCGGATACGGCGTAGCGCCGGCGTCCACACCGTACACGCGGCTGCGGCCGCCCAGCGTGCCAAGCAGTGAATCGGCCTTCTGCATCGTGGCATCGAGGTTGGCAACGGTGTCGCGCAATTGAGCCTGCGTCTGCGGGTTGCCCGAGATCGTCCGCAGGTCGCCGGTCACGCCCGCGATGTTCGCCGTCAGGTCGCGGATGTTCGACGTCGTGTCGAGCAGATTGGCCTTCAGGCGCGGATCGGACGCCAGGGATTGCAGCTGATCCATCGATTTGTTCAGCGCGACCGCGGTCGAATCGAGCGACGCGAGCAGCGCGTCGATCCGGTACTGGTTGCGCGACAGCGTGCCGTTCATCGTCGACGTCATGCTCACGATATTCGCGCCGGCTTGCCGCATCGTGCCGTTGAGCGTTCCGGAGAGGTCGGCGACCGTGCCCCTGAACTCGGTCGTAATGTCGTCCATGTTCGTGAGCGCGCTTTGGAGCGTGTTGAGCAGCACGGGTTCGCGCTCGCTCAACTGGGCCAGCATCTGGTCCAGACGGCGCACTTCACCCTGCCCTTGCTGCATGAGATCGGCGATGGAGGCCACCGGCGTGCCGACGGGCTGCTTTTCAATCGGCAACACTTCTTTGGGCAGAATCGCCTCTTCGGGCAAAGGCGTCGCGGTGTAGCCGGGCGGCAAATGCCGCGGTATGGGCGGCACGATCATCAGGCTCGGCGTGCCGGTCAGCGGCGCTTGAATCAAAAAGCGCGAGTCGCGCGGGATGTTGATCCCGTTTTGAATCGCCAGGATGACGTCGACGGTGTTGTCGGGCATCAACTGCACTTGGTCCACCGTCCCGACCGTGACGCCGCTAAAGAACACCTGCGCCCCGGTGGGTAACCCCGCCGCGGTCGAAAAGTGCACGCCGATCCGGTATCCGCTGTGGCGCGTGCCGAAGTCCGTCACCACGTAAAAGATTCCGAAGAGCAGCATCAACGCGATAACGGCGAAGAGCCCCAGTTGCGCCTGTCTGGTCATACCCTGCCTATTCCCACTGCACGCCGCACGACTTCCTCTTTTCGCGCGTCACAGCGGAATGGGTCCGACTTCCGAACCCTGCAGAAACTGCTGCACGATGGGGTTCAAGGATTTTTGGACCTCGTCGACGGTGCCGTATTCGATGATTGCCCCTTCGAAGAGCATCGCCACATAGTCGGCCATCATGAAGATCGATTCGAGATCGTGCGAAATAACGACCGCGGTGGCTTTGAGCTGTTTTCGCAGGCGCTGGATCGTGTCGGTCAGCAAGTGCGTGACGATCGGGTCCAGGCCCGTAGTGGGTTCGTCGTACAGCACGAGGTCCGGATTCGTCACGACCGCCCGCGCGAAGCCCGCCCGCTTGAGCATGCCTCCCGAGAGCTCGCTCGGCATGTTGTCGTACGTGTGAGCCAAACCGACGCTGTCGAGCGTGTGCATGACGATCTCGCGAATCTCGGGCTCTGAAAGCGAGGTGTGCTCGCGCAGCGGCAGCGCGATGTTGTCGCCGACGGACATGCTGTCGAAGAGCGCGGCGAACTGAAACGCGAATCCGATCCGCGTTCGCATCTCGATCAGCTCGCTCTCGCGCATATGGCAGATGTCCTGGCCGCGGACGTAGACGTGCCCGGCGTCGGGCCGCCGCAGACCGTCGAGCAGCCGCAGGATCGTGGACTTGCCCGCTCCCGAAAGACCGATGATGCACGTGATCGCGTCCTGCACGATGTCGAGCGAGCAGTTCTGCAGCACGACCTTGGGGCCGTAGCACAGCGTGACGTCGTCGAGCTTGGCAATAACGTCCGCCATCAGCCGCCGCCGTACAGGAAATACGAGAGAATGAAATTGAGAATGAAGATCATGATGATGCAGATGACGACCGCGCTCGTGGTCGAACGGCCGACGCCGGCAGCGCCGCCGGTCGTGTTCAAGCCCTGGTAGGAGCCGACCAGGGCGATGACGACGCCGAAGATGACCGACTTGAACAGACCCTTCACCACGTCTTCAAAGCCGATCGTCTGACGGGCCGACGACATAAAGTCGTTGTACGCGATGTGCGCCTGCGCGTTGGCAATCCACTCGCCGCCCATGACTCCGACGACGTCGGCAAAAACCGTTAGCAGCGGAAGCATGATCATCAGCGCCAGCACGCGCGGCACTACTAAAAAGCGTACCGGCGCCAAGCCCAGCGATTGGAGCGCCTCCACTTGCTCGGTCACCGTCATGGAGCCGATCTCGGCCGCGATGGCCGCGCAGACGCGTCCGGCCACGACGACGGCCGTGAGCATCGGGCCCAGCTCGCGCACGTTCGTGTAGGAGACGATGCCGCCGACGAAACTGCCGAATCCGTATTGCACCGCCTGCACTGCCGACTCGAGCGAGAACACCATGCCCGTGAAGAGCGAGGTCAGCAGCACGATGATCAAGGATTGATATCCGAGCAAATAGCACTGCGAGACCGTCTCCGAGAAGCGAATCCGCAGTTTGAAGATCGTAACCGCGGTCTCGCCGCCGAGCGCGGCCACGCCGCCGATGTATTCGAAGAAGGCGTTGATGCGCGCGCCGACGCCCTCCAGCGCTCCGACGCCGGCGCGCTCGACTGCCTCGGCGGCGCGCTCGCCCTCGTTCAGCGTTCGGGCCATCGCTCGACTTCCCGCAACACTTCCTGCGTCGCTTCGATGCGGCGTACGGCCACGCCGCGCTCGGCCGTCAGATTGAACTGCACCTGATTGACGTGCTCGAGGCGCTTGTCGACGTCGCGCAAGTGTCCTCGCGCTTCGCGCTCGAAGCCGGTGAAGTAGCGGCGCACCGCGTGCAGATACTTGCGCCGCTCGTCAGCGCTCACATCCCCTGCCGCAATCGCGATCTCGATCGTCTTCTGCGCACCCTTCATCGCCTTATCGGTGAGATAAAACCGTCCCACCCGCTCGACGAGCTGCAAGAATTGCGGATCTTCAGGCATAGACCTCGAGCGCGCGCCGCTGTGCTTCCAGCAGTTGCCGAATCCCGCCCTCGGCCAGGCCCAAAAGCGTCTCGAGCTCCGCCTTGCTGAACGGCGTGGCTTCGGCCGTCCCCTGGAGTTCGGTGAAGCGGCCGGCATCGGTCATAAAGACGTTCATATCGACCTCGGCTCGGCTATCCTCGTCGTAGGCCAGATCCAGCATCGGAGAGCCTCCGACGATGCCCACGCTGGTCGCCGCAATTTGGCCCGAAAGCGGCCACTTCGCGCGCTGCCCCCGGTCAAAAGCCTTCGAGAGTGCCAGGGCCAAGGCCACCCATGCACCGGTGACCGCGGCGGTCCGAGTGCCGCCGTCGGCCTGCAGCACGTCGCAATCGAGCCACACGGTCCGCTCGCCGAGTTTGGCCATGTCCGTGACGGCGCGGAGCGCTCGCCCGATGATCCGCTGAATCTCGTGCGTCCTTCCGCCCAGGCGCCCTTTGGTGGCCTCCCGCTGCGTTCGCTCGTGCGTCGCGCGCGGCAGCATGGCGTATTCGGCCGTGACCCATCCGGTGCCGCGGCCTTTCATCCACTGCGGAACGCGATCTTCGAGCGTTGCCGCGCAGAGCACGCGCGTATGCCCCACGCTGATCAGGACGCTGCCCTCGGCGTACTTCAGATAATTGGGTTCGATGGTCACCGCGCGCAGCTCGTCGTAGCGGCGTCCGTCGCTTCGAATCATTGCGGGCCTGTTAGCCAGGTAG
>Ga0070738_10006662_pt1 | contig 11980 bp, 11 predicted proteins | sample Coa_R2_2_FD_66446 | JGI IMG/M metagenome (GOLD analysis project Ga0070738, IMG submission 66446) | Surface soil microbial communities from Centralia Pennsylvania, which are recovering from an underground coalmine fire - Coalmine... | ecosystem: Environmental > Terrestrial > Soil > Unclassified ... | reverse complement strand
TAAAAAAAATTGATCCATTTGAGGCTGCAGATAAAATAACCAAGGGGATAATATAGTCATGAAACCAAAGTCCATCAAGACTGATTCGAATATTCCTGTAAAGAGATTTTACGATTCCAAAATAAAACCAAAAAGTAAGAGTGAGGAGCCTGGAAAATATCCGTATACCAGGGGAATTCATCCTGGAATGTATAGGGATAGACTCTGGACTATGAGGCAATATACTGGCTTTGGCACTGCTGAACAAACAAATCAACGATTCAAGTATCTACTTGAAAGGGGACAGACTGGTCTTTCAATGGCATTTGACTTGCCAACACAAATTGGATACGATTCTGATGATTCACACGCAGAAGGTGAAGTTGGCAAAGTTGGAGTGTCAATAACATCACTGAAAGATATGATGAAATGCTTTAACGGCATTCCTCTTGACAAAGTTAGTACCTCTATGACAATTAATTCAACAGCTTCAACTCTTCTTTCATTGTATATTGCAACTGGAGAAAAACAAGGAGTTGATAGCAAACAACTTAGAGGCACTACCCAAAATGATATTCTAAAAGAATACATTGCAAGAAACACCTACATCTATCCACCTCGCCCATCCATGAGACTCATTGGAGATATGATAGAATATTGTTCAAAAAAAGTTCCTCAATGGTATCCAATATCAATATCAGGTTATCACATGAGAGAAGCTGGTTGTAATGCAATACAGGAAGTTGCTTTTACTCTTGCGAATGCAATAGAGTACATTGAGACTTGTGTTGACCGTGGATTAAAAATAGACGCATTTGCTCCTAGACTTTCCTTCTTTTTCTGTTGCACTAGCGAGTTTCTTGAAGAGATTGCTAAATTCCGTGCTGCCAGAAGAATCTATGCTAAAATCTTGAAAGATAGATTCCATGCAAAAGACAAACGATCAATACAGCTGAAATTCCATGTTCAAACAAGTGGTGAATCTCTCACAGCTCAGCAACCTGATAATAATATCATCAGGGTAGCAATCCAATCAATGGCTGCAGTCCTTGGAGGGTGTCAATCTCTTCATACCAACTCAAAAGATGAAGCACTCGCACTACCGACAGAAGCTGCAGTAAAAATAGCTTTGAGAACACAACAAATAGTTGGATATGAAAGTGGAATCACAAAGACAGTTGATCCTCTTGCCGGCTCTTACTATGTGGAAAACTTGACTGATGTCATAGAAGCAGAAGTCAACAAGTACCTGAAAAAAATTGATAGGATGGGAGGCTCACTTGTTGGAATTGAACGAGGATTCTTCCAATCTGAAATTAGGCAAAATGCTTACAGACTAAAGAAGGAAATTGATGGAGAAGAAAGAGTCATAGTCGGTGTCAATAAATTCACCGATCCTACAAAAGAAAAACCAGAAATTATGAAAATTGATGATAGTATACAAACTCAACAAACCCAACAGCTAAAAGAACTACGAAGTACACGTGATAATGTGAAAGTTAGCCATGCCCTTGAAAAGATGAAAACTGCTGCTGACAAAGACGAAAATCTCATGCCCTATATCCTAGATGCTGTTAAAAATTACGCTACTCTGGGAGAAATAAGCAATACTTTCAGAGGTGTATTTGGAATATACCAACCAAAGGAGACCTTCTAAAATGCGACTTGATCATGTTGCTATTGCAGTAAATAATCTGGATGAGGCAGTAAAACAATACAAAGAAGCATTAGCAATTCATGATGTAGAATTTGAAACTGTGGAGTCAGAAGGAGTCAGAGTAGCAATATTGCATTTAAATAATTCTAGAATTGAATTAATGGAAGCAACAAAAGAATCAAGTCCTATCAAAAAATTTCTGACTACAAAAGGAGAGGGATTACACCACATTGCGCTGGAAACTGAGGGAATAGAAAAAGAAGTTGACCGAATGAAAACATGTGGAATAAGATTCCTTGGGGAAATAAGGCCTGGCTCACGGGGAACGCAAATTATATTCATGCACCCAAAATCATTGAACGGTGTGTTGGCAGAATTGTGCTCTCACCCTAAATCATAATCTGGAAGCGTCCTTATTTTCTAACTTGCTAAACTACTAGTCCACAAGCTTTAGAGTGTCTGATGCAGTAATTATTCCTACAATTTTACTTTGTCTTGACACCAATACACATTTTGAATATCGTATTAGTGATACTAGTGTCTTGACAGGAGTATTGTAATCCACTATGGGTGGTCTTGGTTCCATTATTTCAGATAGTTTGATTCTCTTTCTCTCTGTTTCATCATTATCTAGTATGTGTTTCACTATTCCATCTTCTGTTATTACTCCTACTACTTCTACTCCTTCAAATATTGGTATTTGACTTATGGATAAATCTTGCATTTTTTTTATCGCATCATGCAATGAATCTGTAGATTTGAGTTTTGCAACATCTTTACTACATATGTCTCCTGCCTTGGTGGATGATTGACTATCTAGTGACCATAATACTTCGAATATCTTTCTAGCAGTGGAATAACTTGGCTGACACCTTCCAGACTCAATTTGGTTTATCATAGATGTGCTAACTCCGGTAAGGGATGCAAGCTTTTGTTGAGTTAATCCTATCTTGATTCTTGCTTGCTTTATTGATTCTAATCTTGGAAGCATTATGCGAGATAAAACAACAATTCGATATTTCAGTCTTCTTTAATGTAGTTGATGGTGTGGTTGAAAAAATAGGTGAAAGCCTATTTCAGGCCAGCCTTTCGTCCAAACTTTGCTATCATGAAGATGACAAAGGCAATTATGAGAAAATCAATTACTACTCCTATGAAATCCCCTATTCCAAAAGTCATACCATTTCCTACTGGTATGGTAACTGATGCTTTTCTCCAATCTCCTCCTTCTATGAATGCACTAGGGATTGGCATGATTAGATCCTGTACAAGGGCTGTTACGACTCTTCCAATTACAGTTCCCATTATGAAACCTATTGCTAGTCCGAGAACTCCTGCTTTTCCTATAAAGTCTTTAAACTCTGCAACGAGTCCCTTGGGTGCTGGTGGCGCAGGTGGAGCGGGTTTTGGTGTTACTGCTTCCCTGATTTTCTTTAATTCTTCTAGTATGTCATTTTCAATAGTCATGCGATGTTTTGATTTTAGGCGTATATATTATTCGTGCAAAAGGTTCTATAGTCGGAATTTATTTTTTGGTAAACTCTACTGCAAATTCTTCTATGGATTTTTGCCAGTCTGTTGATTTTATAATCCCGCTTGCAACCAATATTCCTTTTGCGCCAAGCTTTAATGCTCGTGATACATCTTCGCCTGATACAATTCCGGCACCGCATAATAATTGAGTAGAATTATTTGCCTCTTTTACTGCATGTACTGATTCTGTAATTATGTCTGGTTTTTCTTTTGATACTGCCTTACCACTGCCTATGAGTTCAGGAGGTTCTATGGCAATATAATTTGGATTAAGTTTGGCATACGTTTGAGCCTCTTTTACATCTTGTACGCAAACAATTGATATCATGTCTAAATTTCGTAGTCTGTTGACTAGATCTTCAATCTCCTTCGGTGGTATTCTATGTTCACTGTGATTTATCAGAGAACCCTTGATGTCGGATTTTTTTACAATTTCTGGTATTACAAAACCTGTAGTACTACCTATTTTTGAATTGTCAAGATGTTGAGCAAAAACATTAGAAGAAATTTTTGATATCTCGGAAAGCAAATGTTGCGGCGGACATACCGTAATGGTTACTTCGTATTTTTTTGCAACTTCTGTAGCAATTTTTGTTAATCTTGTTGCATTCTCGCCTGCTATTTCTTCATAATTTTTAAAGTTGATTACAAACATGTTTCACAAAATCTTACAGTTCCATATATATCAAGAAATCCTGGAAAATTCTTATACTTAACATACGTTTGTTGATTCATGCCTCTTTCAGAAAAATCACTTGTCCTGTTAAACCGTTTAAAATCAATTACTTCCTCTGATGATTCTCAAGATCTTTTCAAAAATACATTCAAGGAAATATTGTCAAATGGCGACATGTATAAGATTGGTGAGATTGAAGATTGGCTTGCAGCTAATATGGGTGAAAATCCTTCACTGTCTGAAAGAATTCTTAATGCTGCTCATTATCAAAAAGCAAAATATGACGCCAAAAACCCTCTGAAATTTGTTCAAGATAGTTGTGGCTGCGGCGGAGATTGTTAGGCTACTTTTTGATTCCTAAAGTTCGGTTCTTCAGTCTAAGGTATATGTTTCTACATTTGCGGCATCTGGATGCACTAATTGGGTTTTTTGCACCGCATGAAAAACAGACTTTGAAGTGAAGTCTTGCCTTTTGGGCTATTGATTTCTTAAGTGGATCTGTAATTGGCATTTCTTTTTTCTTTTATCTCCTGCTATTTGATTCTACCTTTTCCTATTTTTCCTGCTAGGAGCATGGATACTTCGGCTGGTCTTTTGGCTACTGGTACATTTGCTTTTGCATACATGGCAACCTTTGATTCTGCAGACCCGTAGTTTCCATATACTATGGCACCTGCATGCCCCATTCTCTTTTCTTTTGGAGCTGCTCTTCCTGCAATGTATGCCACAACTGGTTTGTCAAATTTTGTATCAATTATGTGCTGAGCTAGCATTTCTTCTGCGTCTCCTCCTATTTCTCCTACTACTACAATACCGTCGATATTTGCACCATTTCTTATTGTGTCAAATGCCTCAATTAGCGGTGTTCCATTAATTGGATCTCCTCCAATTCCAAGGCATATGCTCTGACCAAAATTGGCAACTGACAAATTATGTGATGCTTCATACATCAACGTACCACTTCTAGAAATTACTGCAATTCTTCCTTGTTTGAATGGGGATGCTGGCATGATTCCTATTTTCATTACTCCGGGAACTATGATTCCTGGAGTGTTTGGACCTATGACTATGGCATCTTTTTTCTTTGCAAGCTCTACTACAGTTAACGCATCTCTTATAGGTACATGTTCTGGTATTGCAATCAATAGTTTTATTCCTGATTCTAATGCGTCTACTGCAGCTGACAAGAAGAATTTGGCTGGTACAAATATTATTGAAATTTTAGCGCCCGTGGCATCTACAGCTTCTTTCATTGTTTCGTATATTGGAATACCTTCTAGTTTTTGTCCGCCTTTTCCAGGTGTAACTCCTGCTACTATGTTTGTTCCATACGCCAACATCTGCTGGGTGTGAAATGCTCCAAACTTACCTGTGATGCCTTGCACTATGACTGGCTTCTTTTTGAAGTCCTTGTCTCCTTCCTTTCCAATTAATAATTCGAAAAGATCAACCATTTTTATTCATCTCGATTACTGCTGCATTTATTGCTTCTTCAATAGTGTCAAACATCTTTGTTCTTGACCCTTTTAGCATTTCTTTTGATTTGTCTGCTTCTGCACCTGACATTCTTGCAAATACTGGAAGATCAATGACCTTGTCATCATATGCTTTAATGAATGCAGTTGCAACTGTAGTAGTTTTCACAATTCCTCCGTAAAGATTTACCAATATTCCCTTAACTTTTTTCATTTTACTGATTAATGTGAGTGCCTCGTACACTGTTTCTGTTGTAGCTCCTCCACCTACATCCAAAAAGCAAGCTGGTTTTCCACCATTGTCTGATAACATGTCTAAAGTAGACATGACTAATCCTGCACCATTTCCTACAACTGCTATGTTTCCATCTAATTCAACAAGTGAAAATCCACTTTTTTCTGCTCTTTCTTCAAGCTCTGAAACCTCTTGGAATTTGCGTAATTCATCATGCCTGAACATTGCATTGTCGTCTATGATGACTTTGCCGTCTAATGCGACAACTGACTCGTCTCCAAGAATTGCCAATGGGTTTATCTCTGCCAGTTCCGCCTCTTTTTCTACTGTGATCTTGGCTAATTTTTGTAATATGTCTACAAATTGAGATAAAGGTCTGTCCTTCAATCCTATTTGTTTTCCTACTTCTTCTGCAGTCTTTGCATCCACATTACCAAGTCCAACCTCGCGAATAACTTGGTTTTTAACAGATTCTATTTCAACACCTCCTTCACCTGATGCAATTATTGTATAGCAACGTTTACCTCTATTCAAGAACAATGACAAATATAGCTCTTTTTTAATATCTGCCATTTTCTCAAGCAGTATTGCCTTGGTTTTTTCTCCTTTGACAACCTTCTGCATTATATCTGGATACTTTAATTCAAATTCATCTGCATTCTGGCATTTCTGAATTGCACCTGCTTTTCCTCTACCTCCTACTGCCATCTGTGCCTTTATTACAAATGGAAATCCAAGCATAGTTGCATCTTTTCTACCTTGTTCAATATTGGTAGATGTCAATCCTTTTGGAATGGGAATGTTATATTCTGCAAACAAAGATTTTGCTTGGTATTCTAATAATCGCATTTGTGAGTTTTCATTTTTATGGTCTTTATAATCTGTTTGTTGTATTTTCTTTCTATGCGGTGATCTGATCCATGATAATTGTATTTCAAATTCATTTGTTTTCTTTCTTAATTATGGGATACTGTGCATAATGCAATTATAGTAGTATGTTGTTTGCAACTAAAGGTTCGTATGAAAATACGATGAAATGTTTTGGGGTCAGTACCGAGTGTCAAATGACACCCTCTTGCCTGGTATGGCCCCAAAACTGATTTTATCTCTAGTATGGCTATTTTTAAGCCTCATTATCATAAAAATATAATTCTGTGATATATTGTAAATTGGAGTCTAACTGAACTGTTCTTCAAGGACATCTACACATTGAAGAAACAAATCTTTGCTCTTCTTCATAAGCCAATTTGGAAACTCATCCAATGTGAAGACAAACTGTTGTTGGAAACTAGGTACTACTCCGCCTCCTGATGTGATTACTTGTACTATGATGTATCCCTCAGTTATGGTGCACACTGTTTCTTGATATGCTTCGCCTTCCTCCTCTATTGTATTTCGATATAGCACTAGAGGAACCTTTGTCTTGGTAACATACGCTGATGCTTTTTTTAATAAAACTGAAAAATGTGATATGAGCCAACCATCTAGGGTTATCTGTTTGGGCATAAGATACGATGATATTTTTTATTATTTAATACAATGGATGAATCACTACTCAACCGAGATTCGAATCTTTTGACCATCCAGGTCTTCATCTTTGTAGTTTTTAGCCTTGTCCTCAAATTCTATCCTTTTGACTCGTACCAAATATGCAAGATCTGACTGTTTCTCTTTTGTCATATCTAGTGATTCTTCATCAAGACCCAGAATGTATGCAGCTTCAAGAATATCTGTAGGAGTGTATCCTCTCTCCTTTCTTAATACTTGAAGTCTACGTGCAATGTCTCTTATTAGACCTCTTGATAACATATCGCGATTCCGTGTGGTACTTATGAATACAATGAGCGAGTCTCGGTTTGATGTGGCAAATCCTTCTTTTTCTAAATAGCTTACAATGAAATCTTCTTTTAATAATTCCAATTTGTTGTCTTCAAGATCAAAAACATAGGAACCACTTTTCAAGAGGCTCTCAACTATCGTGACAGGATCTGTATTTGAGAATTTGTCAAGTAATTTGCCCATGTCTTGTTTTGCCTTTGGGCCTATTTTCTTTCGCTCAAGTTCAACTTTGGGAGTTATTGGAAGTTGTGCACGCAATAGGTTTGATACCAATTCCAACCCGTCGGATTTTGGTATCTCTACAACATTGTATTTTTCTACATTGAGCTGTGAACGTAATAACTCTGATAATGATTCTATCTTAGTTTTTTGACCTGGATTTACACAAATTATTGCTTCTTCAAGTGGCCATCTTCTCTTTAGCTTGCCTTTCATTCTAGCTGCAGCAGATATTGATACTGATTCTTTCATTAGATCAAAGGCTTCTTCAACACTGTCGTTGGTTAGGGCTTTCTGCGGAGTGGGAAAATCTTCTAATAGTATATTTTCTTTATCTGAAAATATTGTTCTGTAAAGATATTGGGTTGTAAAAGGGCAAATTGGATGTAACAATATGTCTAATGTCTTTAATATCTCTGCAAGTGTTGCATAAATTGCAAATCGTCTTTCTTTTTGTGATTCATCTTCTGCCCACAACTCTTCTCTTGTGATTGGAATGTAGACTTGACTTACTGAATTTATCAAATAGTCATCTATTGCTCTTGCAGCTTCATGAAATCTACACTTGTCAAGTGACTCTGTAACTGATGTGATTAGTTTCTGTAGTTTTGATAAAGCCCAAATCTCTGATTCTTTTAGAATGTTCTTATCTTTTGACCATTTTATGTCGTAAATTCTGTTATCATATTTGTCGTACTCGCTATTTTGTTTAAAATAAAGATGCAAGTGATACAACGTGCTGAGTATTTGATATGGTCTTGATGTCATCTCATCGGTGCTAAAATTAATTGGTTCTATCGGACTTGATTTCCACATAAAGTACAGTCTTATCAAATCTACAGAATACTTTCCAAGTAATTCTGATGCGTCCATTACATTTCCTTTACTCTTACTCATTTTGTTACCGTTTTTGTCAAGCACGTGGCCTTGAAACAAAAATGATTTGAATGGAGCAATTGGCGCATTGTTAAAGATCACATTTTCTATCAGTAATGTGTATGCCCAACCTCTTGTCTGATCTATTCCTTCTGTAAGAAACAGTGCTGGAATGTGTTCATTATAATCGGCGTCTGACAGGGATGCAAATGGGGCAGCTCCGCTATTGTGCCATGTATCTAAAACGAATTGTTCTCTTTCCATATTGTTTGCGCATTTTTCACATTTTATGACTATGTTGTCAATCCATGGCTTGTGCAACTCAAAGTTTGGCCCATCTGGAAGTTCTGATGCAGACTTGATAATGTCATTTCTTGAGAAAAACCATTTGTTGTGATTACAGTTTTTACAATTCCATACAGGTAATGGACATCCCCAAACACGTTCACGTGATATACACCATGGGTGCTTGTCTTTTATTATTTCAAGGAATCTGTTTCTAGGAGGTTCAAAAAAATACTCTACATTTTCTGCCGCTTTTACTGCTTTATCTCCTAACCTGTCAAGAAAATAAAAGAATCCTCTTCTTGCAAGCCATAGTAATTTATGCTGTGATCTCCAGCATAATGGGTATTGATGTTTTATTTTTCCAATTTTTACAAGTGCGCCTTTCTCCCTTAATGCCTCTACTATCTTTTCATCTGCATCTCTTACAAATAATCCTGAATAGATACCAGCTTGTTTTGTAAATTTAGCTTCATCGTCTATGGGGTTGAATATTGGTATCTTTCGCTTGCTAGCAATTTCAAAATCTTCTTCTCCATTTGCTGGAGACAAATGAACAAGGCCACTACCTGTCTGTATGTCCACAAAACTTTCTGCAACTGTAATGTGGAACTTGTTAGATTTTGAAAATTCTTCAAGACCGGAAATTTGATCTAATAGTGGATGAATGTATTTTTTCTCTTCAAATGCATCCCCCCTGACTGTTTTGATTATAGTGTATTCTTCAGTTTTTGTTTCTTTCATAAATTCAACTAATCTTTTTTCTGCTACAATCCAAGTTTCTGCTGCTATCTTTACATATGTATAATTTTCATCAGGATTAAGACCTACCATTGTGTCTGTAACTAGTGTGAATGGCATTGTTGTCCAAACAATTAGGTATGCATCTTCATCTTTTAGCTTGACTTTGTAATACAAAGATGGATCTACCACGGTATCATATCCTTGATTTACTTCTGCGTGACTAAGTGATGTTTGGCAGCTAGGACAGTATGCTACAACCTTGTATGATTCTGATAAAATTCCTAGTTCTAATGCCTTCTTAAGATATTTCCACTCTCTTTCAATGTATTCATCTTTGTATGTCCAGTATGCATTTTTTTGGTTAAATGACATTCCCAGTAGTTTGTCCATTTCAACCCATTTTTCATTAAATCTGTATACAATTTTTTTACACTCGTTTACTATTTTTTCAATGCCTACTGATTCTATGACATGTGATTTTCCACCTGTTATTCCAAGCTCTTTTTCTGCCTGCAGTTCTACTGGAAGTCCTTGAGTGTCCCACCCTGCATTAAAAATTACCTTGTATCCACGCAAAGTCATGTATCTGTACCATAAATCTTTCATTATTCTTCCACGCAAATGTCCTGCATGTGGAGTACCATTCATAGTGGGGGGTCCTTCGATAAATGCGATTTTTTTTGTCTTGTTTTGAGACTGGAAAATTAATTTCTCTAAATCTAATTCTGATGTTTGAGTTTTTACAATCTCTTCTATCTTTTTTGGATCAAAATCTGTTGATAGTTGCATTCTGTGATAAAATGACTGGTGTCATATTATAAAGGTACAAAAATGATAAAAAATGGAAAAATGAATTATTGGTGACTTAGTGACTCATGCTTGAGAATGTGGTGGGCATATTTCCTATCATGATTGCATTCTTGACTACAACTTCACCTGTAGAAAGGTTGCTGTCCCATGCTCTAACTATGATGTGACTTGTATTCATTGTCTTGCTTGGAACTAGATGGAATGTAATGTACATTAAAGTTCCATCGTATTTCACTGTAGTAGTTACACTCTTGAAGATTCCATTAGGATCTTGCTTTGACACTCCACTGTTTTTGTTCCATTCAACTTCTGTATTTGCTTGATATGCCTGAGGATTGTTGCCATGCAAATTCATGAATATTCCAACATGTTGGATATTCTGTGCATTTGCGTGATGGTAGATCTTTAATGTGATATCTGATTGGTCGTTTACATACAATTTCTGTGTCTTGATTGTTGTAGTTTTGCCTTCGGAGATATCAAATGTAGCACTATTGATCTTAAGGCCATCTGTGTAAGTCAACCATGGTCCTGCACCAAATTGAGGTCCGTATGATGTTCCATGTCCGTTAATTGCAAAAGCTGGAGCATTTGATGCAACAACTGCTGCTACAAGAACAGACAAGGTCAAAGCGGTTAAGCCTTTGACTAGTGCGCTTTTCATATGATTTTTAGCAAATGGAGTACATATAACTATTTATCGTATATAGTCACAATCTGACTCTTCATACCTTATGTAGGCATACTTATTTTTGAATCTACTTTGATGTGGATTCTTTCACCGGTATGAACATGGTCGTTGTAAATCATTTTAGTTTTGATTCCTTTTTTGTTTAGATATCCCTCAAGTACTAGTGCCCATGGGATGGAGTGACCACTGTTGAGTTTTGATTCTATTACAAAATGATTTGCATTGGAATCATAGCGGAGATGACCTGAACATGTTATGTCTAATGTGGAATTTACCAGTAATATTATTTCATCCAATGTCTTTGACTCTATGTCTATGCCGCTCTTGTTTAGGAAATTTACAATATCAACTGCTTTACTTTTTGAATTTATAATAGAATTTAATACATATCCTAATCCGTTTTGTGTTATGATTTGAACTGCCTTGAGTGTTTCTTGAGCTTCGCTCTTGGTCATGTCACTCAAATTACTTATCTTGATGCCGTTCTTCCATATTTGATCAAATGACTTGACTTGATTTGTACCCAATACGTCATTTGAATGAAATATTGCTCCTTTTCCATTGTTGCTATTTATCATCAATATCTCAGAATCGTCAAAAATGAAAATATTTTGTGCAATGTCTGATGTTTTAATTTTAATTCCTGCGGGAAGTTCACGAAATGTCTCAGATCCTACAAGATTTGGTGGGATTACCATTTTGATGTCTATGTTTTTTCGCATTGCATGCAGTAGAGCTTCCTTGCACTGTGACAGTAAATTCAAACCCCATGAATCTATCACTACATGTACTGATGTTTTTGAACCTTCGACCATTGTCTGCAATTGCTTAAAGACATAATTTGCAGCAAGATGGAAATATCTCTGCTCCTCTGAACCTCTTGCTTTTTTACTGTCTTCACTTAGCTGTTTTAATTTTGTAATCAAGCTATTCATTGCATTAACCTTATTGATCTGTTCTT
>Ga0070738_10006661_pt1 | contig 11981 bp, 11 predicted proteins | sample Coa_R2_2_FD_66446 | JGI IMG/M metagenome (GOLD analysis project Ga0070738, IMG submission 66446) | Surface soil microbial communities from Centralia Pennsylvania, which are recovering from an underground coalmine fire - Coalmine... | ecosystem: Environmental > Terrestrial > Soil > Unclassified ... | reverse complement strand
CGCACGACTTCTCGCCGAAAGCCAGAGGCAGCCCTTTGTGGTCCAGCATGTTGAAGCTGTCGAGTAGGAGTTTTTGGGCGACCTGAAACAAACTGCTTGCCAGTGACGATTACCCTGGTATAAGCATTATATATTGGGATAAATGAAGTGTAACAATCAGCATCGGAAAGATCCCCGGTGCGCAGCCGCGCGAAGGTTTCCCGATCTTGAACGTTAACCTTCATAAAAAGGGCCTGGTCATGCTAGAACTATTGGAGCGGCTTTTCCGGCAGGTGCGCGCCTATGCCCAGTCTGAGAGATTTGACCGGGAGAAGGTTTACCGCCAGTTCTCCGGCCATACCACGATGCAGTTCGACCATGATGCCGAAGACCTGATTATCAACGGGCTTCGGGAAAGTAGTTATGGCTTCGAGGTCATCACAGAGGAGCGGCCTGCCTTCACAACGGCCCCCGCGCCATCCTATCGCATCGTCATCGATCCGATAGATGGCTCGACCAACGTGATGCGCGGCGTTATGACCGCAGGGGTTTCCCTGGCGGTTCTGCCCATCGATGCGCCGCTCATACCTGAATGCGTCCAGTATGCGCTGGTGGGGGAGATCTTTAGCGGAACCGTGTATAAGGCGCAGCAGGGTAGAGGGGCCTTTCGCAATGGGAGGCGCTGCCGGGTAAGTGAGACGAAGCAGTTGCAGGACTGCGTGGCAGGCATGAATTTCGATGGCAGGAATATGCGAGCAGTTCAGGCCATGCTCATCAGTGCGCCGGGGCCGCGCATGGTGCGTCGCACCGGCAGTTCGTCGATAGATTGCGTTTACGTTGCCAGCGGAGCCTATGATGCCTACATCGATGTCGGGGATATACTCACCGGAGAGTCGTTCCTGGCCGCGGCCGGTATTGTGCTGGAAGCCGGGGGCATCGTCAGCGATCAGCAGGGCCGGGCGCTGCGTCCCGTTCCCAACCTGACAGAAGGTTTCTCGCTGGTCATGGCCGGTACGCGAGAACTGCACGAGGCTCTGATTGCCCGGCTGGCAGTGAGCTAGCTCACTGCGCAGAGAGTCCCGGCAGGGTATATGTTCGTCTTATAAGTGTATCTGATTTCCCGCACTGGCGTTTGCTCGCGCGGCTGAGCCACGCAAGGGCCCGAGCAGAAGGGTAAAGGTGCTGAGCATCAGATACTATCTAATCAGGTGTATATGGACAATCATTGATGATGATAAAGAGCCAGTTTATCTATAAGAGGTTCGTCTATGTATAAGCAGCAGAGATCGTCAAAGAGCGATATCTGGCATTCCCTCCCGCTATCGCTTCTGGGCGCACTGGCAATATGTCTTCTAACATTGAGCGCTTGTAGCCCGTTCGCCACGGCACAAAAGCCGGTGAGCACCCCGACGGCTACCCCGATCCCCATGCCGGCTATCAGTGCGACGCTGCGGAATCAGGGTGATATGCAATTGCAGGCGTTTCAGCAATGGATCGACCTTATGAAGCAGTATAGTGGTAACGTGACTTCTTATCAGCAGCAATACAACGCCGACCAGCAGGCGCTTCAGAACGCGACCACGAGCGCGGAGTACCAGACGGCGCTCCACACTTTGAACGGCCACGTCGCATCGATCAAGATACCGGCCATGAAGACCGAAGCACAGAACCTGCTTCAAAAGCTTGAGCAAGGGGTCACGGCCTATGGGCAGAAGCATCAGTACTATGATAGCTACAACAATACTACCTATCCTCTTGGTTACGAATATGGCTCGAACGGCATCGGCGGCAACCTCTGGGTAGAGGGCGATATGGCATCGGCGAAGACGATGGCCGATTACCAGCAGATCATCGAAGATCTCAATATGTATCAGTTCAATTTTAAAGAAATGGTAGCCAATAGCAACGATAGGACGCCGTATAATCAGCCGCACAAGACGGATCTCCAGCTTATGCAGCATTACAACAAGACAAACGGGAAGGTCATCGTCGTTTCGCTGGAAGAACAGGCGCTGCGGGCTTACGATAATGGGCAGTTGGTGAAAGCCTTCTATGTGACAACAGGACGCCCGGAACTACCGACGCCGCCGGGAGTCTGGTGGGTTGAAGGGAAGCAATCGCCGACTGTATTCAAGACGAATGCGCCGAAGAATTCGCCCGACTGGTACCCTCCCACCCCCATCAATTACGCGATGCAATATCATAGCAATGGCTACTATCTCCATGATAGCTGGTGGCGCGTCGAGTACGGCCCGGGCACCAACTTCCCCCACGCGGATGTCAGCGGGGATGTCTTCTCAGACCAGGGATCACATGGCTGTGTGAATATGTCGAAGGCGGATGCGGGCTGGGTATATGGCTTTGTGCAGCTCTATACGCCCATCATCATCTATTAGTCTTAGATAGCGCCATGTGCCTGTTTTCCCTGACACCTCACCGCTGCGCGGTTCGCCAGGAAGAGAAGCCAGTTGGGCAGAGTGCCTGCGGCACTCTGCCCAACTGGCTTCTCTTCCTGGGTGCGCCGCAGGCGCACAAAACACGCATATGGTGTTAGATAGGTCTCCACCCTCTCTAATAGTCGTGCGGCGCAGCCGCACAAGGGAGAAAGTAAGCACAGCCACAAGCAGGTGGTCAGGTGCGTGGGGTGAGGATAGCGCTGAGGCCCTGCCACATGCCCGTAAACATTGCGTAGGACATGCGCTGAAAATTGTGGGGCGAAGAATCCGCAATGTAAACGTACTGGTTATCGCCGCCGCGTACAACAAAAATATGACCGTTAGGAAAATAATAGCTATCGCGCACACTGACAATAACCGGCGTCCCCTTATTGGCGATGCTGACAATATCTTGCACACTGCGCGAGTGGCTGAGGTCAGCGTTAAAACCGAAATACGCGGCGGTCTGCGCTATCCCCTGATCGCGCAGCAACCCGAGCTGCACATTCCATACGCCCAGCGTCAGTTCTTCCTGGAGCACGTCGGCGGCGATCAGGTGCTTGCCATAAGCATTCATGACCTCTGCCATCGCAATACCGGAGCAGGAAGAATAGCTCCAGACCTGCCACTGGTAGGTATTGTAGTACTGATTGCGTGCAGTCGAATCGATGCGCACAAGGCGCTGGCTCGCCGTCAGTGGCAGCGGATGAGCAGCGGGATTGATGGCAGCCTGGTTGTTGCTCAGCACGCTCAATCCCAACCCATGAGTGATGGTCTGAAAGGTTTCACCGGCGAAGCCGCTTTGAATGGTAAGGGTAATCAGAATCATGAGCAGGAAGCCCAGGGAGACAAGGGTACGGCGCCGGCTGTACCAGGAAGAAGGCAGAGTGAAGGTCGGGATGGGTTCAGGCTCCTCGACACCGACGACATTCCCCTCCTGCAAGTATAAAATAGCGGTTACATGTTTATCGAGAGGGTGGGAGGGGAGACCGTTAGACCGTGCGCCCAGTGTGCGTTTGTGGCGCTGGTACTCGCGCTGTGCGCTGAAGATGAGACTGGCAATAATCAGCAGCGTCACAACGAGCAAGAGAGCTGTGATAGCAGCGGACAGCATACGATGACCTCACTGGAAAGAAATTCCTGTATATCTAGTATTGAATATAACGAATGACGGAGGCAAAGCGGGATTTCTGCTTAAAAATCAGCCCGATAAGGCTACTCCGGCTCGCCGCCAGTACGAAAGTTCAGCATTAAACTGGGCAGAAGAACAGGGGTTGCTGGCAGGTTGATAGCATATACTATGCATGAGTTGTCGCTTATTAATCCCGCAAGTGCCTGTGAGGCAGAGAAGTATAGTCAATGAGAATAGCAAAGAGCATCTATTTCCCGCGCCCACTCTGGCTCCTGTTCGCTGGTATATTTCTGAATCGGTTTGGCAGCTTCGTCAGCATCTTTCTCGTACTGTATATGACCTCCAGGGGATATACAGCGATGCAGGCAGGCGTCGCGGTAGGGGCATATGGCGTTGGCAGCCTGGGAGCCTCCTTCTTTGGCGGCTACCTCGCCGATTGGCTGGGACGGCGCTCTACACTTGCCCTCTCCATGTTCTGTTCGGCGGCGGCTATGCTGGCGCTTTCACAGGCTCAGACCTTGCCGCTGATGATCCTGCTCACCGGGCTCGCGGGTATGATGGCAGAGCTATATCGCCCGGCCTCCAGCGCACTCCTGACGGATCTGGCACCGCCGGAACAGCGGGTGACAGCCTTCGCCTGGTACCGCCTCGCTACCAATCTTGGCTTCGCCGCCAGTCCCGTCGTTGCAGGTCTGCTCGCCAGCCACTCCTTTTTGCTCGTCTTTCTCGGCGATGCCCTGACCTCCCTCGTTTTCGGTCTGCTGGCCCTCTTTGCCCTACCCAGAAATGAGCAGCGCAGTTCTATGATCCAGGAGCGCGAACTGGACGGACTGTGGCGGGCACTGCGCCGCGATCACCGCTACCTCCTCTTCTTACTTGGATCCATCCTGGTCTCTTTTGTCTATTTCCAGCATCTCTCCACGTTTGCCTTGCAGGTAAAGGCGGACGGATTGTCGAATGCCGCCTATGGGATGCTGCTCTCTGTGAACGGAACGTGCATCATCTTCCTCGAACTGCCTATCAGCAGCATAACGCGCAGGTTTCCCTCACGTCCGGTTATCGCGGTTGGCTGGCTGCTGATCGCCCTGGGGTTCGGGTTGATCTCTATAGTGCATACTGTTGCGCCGCTGGTTCTGACGGTAGTTATCTGGACGCTGGGCGAGATGGTACATTCTCCTGTCTCGTCTGCCTATGTCTCAAATCTTTCCCCCGCGCACTTGCGTGGCCGCTATCAGGGAATCTGGGGCCTGACCTGGAGCGCCGGGCTGATTTTAGGGCCGGCACTGGGTTCCCTGCTCTTCTCCTGGAGCGCGGTGATACTCTGGCTGCTCTGTGGCGCGTTGGGCCTGCTAGCAGCGCTGCTAGTCTTGTTCAGTGGGAGGCTGCCGGAGCGTCAGGGTGGTGGACCTGGCGACAACGAAACTCTTCCTGCTCATGGAGAAGAGTAGAGCAGAATCAGGCCAATTCTCCCGGCAAGCGCCGGGAGAATTGGCCTGATTCTGTATCAAATCCCGGTTGCAAGGGTTAGCGTGCTGGCTCCGCGCCGGCCTTTGTCCGTGGGCCTTGTGAAATCTGGTAGGTGGTTTGAGAGAGGGCGGCGGTCCTCACCAGTGCGGGTGGAGGGGTGATGAGAGGGGGACGCAACCTTGTGGCCGCCGCGTATTCCAGCTTCGCCTTGCAGGCAGCGATGACCTTTTTATAGAGAGCAACATACTTCTCGCTCATTACTCTGGCTGAGAAGCGCTGTTCGGCATGCGCGCGGATGGCGGTTCGATCCAGCCTCTCAATCATGGGGATGAACTGCGCCATCTCCTCCACATCGTGGGCCAGAAATCCGTTTCTGCGGTGCACGACGATCTCTGACGCTGCTCCACGAGCGAATGAAATCACCGGACAGCCCAGAGCCAGCGCTTCGATCATCACCATGCCGAATGGCTCCTCCCACTGGATGGGATTGAGGAACACGCGGGCGCGGCTCAACAGGTCAATTTTCTGCTCCAGGTTCACCGGGCCAATATATGTGACGCGGTGGTTGTCAAGCTCTGGCTTGATCGTCTCCTCAAAATACTGGAGGTCTTCGGGGACGTGGCAATCTACCGTGCCAGCCAGCACCAGTGGCACTTCAGCCATCTTCGCGGCCTTGATTGCCAGGTGCGTCCCCTTGTCGGGGGTAATCCGTCCCAGCCAGACGCAGAAATCTTCCGGCTGCCCGGTTGTTGGCCGGAAGATCTGCATGGGCACGCCATGATGGACCACCCCGACAAAATTGAGTGCATATGGCACCTCATCGCGCGCACTCTCGCTGACGGCCACCATTGGCACCGCCGCCATCCACTCCAGATAGAGCCTGTCCGCATCACCGGTCCAGGAGGCAACGCGATCAAAGGGGAAGCGGCTGTGCAGTGTCGTCAGGTGCGGGAGCGCCAGATGAGCCGTCAGGGGAAAAATATACATGTCCGCCGCCGATGAGAGATGCGTATGGAGGATGTCAAAAGGGTGGCTCTTGACGTACTCCACGGCTTTATACAGATGATAGTACGCTTTAAGATGAGCTTGCCAGGGAATACCAGACTCGATCAGCGATTGGGGGAAAAAGGAAATAAGCTTCGCTGATGTCCTGGCGTCAGCAGGTGCAAACAACGTAACCTCATGTCCCTGTGACACCTGCTCCTCTATGAGATTGTAGAGGACAATTTCAGTCCCGCCATAGTTCTTTGGTGGGATGGCAAGCCACGGTGGAGCTATGTGCGCGATTCTCATAGTTCCCTTCTTTTTCTAGAAGCAAATCCTCGACGCTTTGCTTTACGGTTAAACAACACTCTACTGACCGGCTCATAGTATATCATATGCAGATGGATTTTGTAGAATTGCCTTATTTTTTACAGCTTTAATCAATCAACCAGTATTCTCCGGTGCCTATCTATGCGCTACGCCCGTCACTGCCTAGTGTGGCTGACTATGCTGTTCAGGATCATGAAAGGAATGTCCCTCCATCTGCTCAAATGCGTGGCGCAGGGATGAAGGCAGCGGGTAGGGCCGGCCCGTGTAGTAGTTGCACCAGACCATGACCGAGCGGCCAGTGGCGAAGATGCGTTCGTGGTCGACGACATCGCGAATCAGGTGCTCCATCACGAAGCTGCTGCGCCCGATTCTCACCACCTCGACACCGACCTCGGCGCGGTCCGAGCGTATCAAAGGCAGCATATAGGTACAGGTAATCTCCTTGACCAGCAGTCCGTAATGGTGTCCGCGCGGCCCCGTTTGAATGCGGGGATTCGGCGATTCCTCCTCCTCTACCTGCACCTGGTGCTCTTCTTCTGAGGGCCATTGTTTGAGCCAGGGTTCAAGCTGATCGAAATAGTGGCTCCTTGCCTCCTCGAAATAGATAAAGTAGACGCTGTTATTTACGTGGGCCAGCGGATCAAGATCGCGAAATCTGATTTGCAGAGGATACCATACTTTCATTGTGCCTCCGGTTTTGTACATATACTACACGCGGCGTCATCCATTTTGGATACACCGCTAGCTTGCTTTCGGCGCAGGCCGAAATTAGCGCCCGCACCAGAGCAGTGCAAGCGGGACTTGAAGGCCGGTGAAATTTTCGGGCAAAAGAGAATTTTCGGGGCTGTGCCAGCAGAACTCGTGCGCCGGTCCGAGCACCATTTGCCGGCGCCAGAGAGCCGCCCCCGCCTGCCGGACCTGAGGCGCAAGCATGCTATAAAGCGTCTCGTAGCTCATACCCGCCGGCTTGGCGAACCAGAGCGCCGCCCGCGCCCGGGCCAGATCATCCTTGCCGCTGTGCAGGCGGTACAGGCCGCCCGCGCCTTTGGCTGCATCGTGAGCAACCAGGTCGTGCACGCTTTTACGCTGTGCGTCAACGGCGGCCTCATTGAGCACATCGAGGGCGGCGGAATTCTCTACCAGATACCAGTCTTCATACGCTTCGGCGCCATCAGCGATCCACGGCGCCCCGGCGATCTGAAAGACCGCCGAGTAGAGAAATCCGCCGGGTTTGTGGGTTTGCAGGGTTTGATGAAAGTCGATGAGCCGCTCGTGATACGTGTTCTTATCCACGTGCGGAGAACGGTAGTGCCAGAATATATATGCGAGCATGTTTTCCCTCCATAATGATAGAAAGCATCCCTGCCATTATGGAGAATGCGTCGGCTCGTGTCAATCCATTGTCATCCCGCCGTTGACGGGAGCATAGGCGCCGGTCATAAAGCCGCTGGCATCGCTGGCGAAGAATGCCACCACCCGCGCGATGTCTTCCGGCTGCGCAATACGGCCAGGCGGCGTCATAGCTATCGCGCGCTGTTTGTGTTCGGCTGGCATGACGGCACTCAGGTCGGTCTCTACCATGCCCGGCGCGACGACGTTGGCTGTAATGCCGTAAGGCCCATATTCCCTGGCGATATATTTTGCGAAGGCTACAAGGCCCGCCTTCCCTGTGCTCAGGCTGATCGCTCCTGGCACCAATGGCGTTTTTCCCACGCCGCTGCCGATATAGACGATGCGGCCATAGTCCTGCTGCTGCATCAGTGGTAGAACGGCCTTTGTGCTATTAAAAACTCCCCTCAGTACGCCGTCAATGCCCCGCATAAACTCTTCCCAGCTTAGCTGAGCAAAGGGTTTGAAGATCGCACTAACGCTCGCACTGTGTACCAGGATATCAAGGCGCCCGTAGGCGCCGTGCGTTAGCTCAACCATGTGCGCAACCTGCCCAATGTCCAGCACGTCCGCCTGCACTGATATGGCTTTGCCGCCGGCTGCGCGGATCTGGGCCACAACCTGCTCCGCCGAGGCCGCGTTCTGGAGGTAGTTGACGGCAACGCTGGCGCCTTGCGAAGCGAGCACGCGCGCCGACGCGGCCCCGATCCCACGACCACCACCGATAACGAGCGCGACTTTTCCATCTAACTGCATCGATAGCTCTCCTTTCCTTGCCTTATCTATTTCGGCAATCTTTGTCTATGCGTAGCTGCGCGATTGATCGCGCTCTGAAGCCACTCCAGAAGCTGTCCCAGCGCGATCAATCGCGCAGCTACGCACAGGAGACGTTACTGATTCTGGTGGTTCCATTCCATTATCCCTGGCATGGAGTTATGCCAGCTAGCAGCGCCTGTACTGTGCCAGCAACGAACTGCTCATCCGACATAGTAAAGGGCTGTGTGCCCACGAAGTGACGAATGAAGGCATACTGAAAGCAAGAACCCAGTAAAAGCGCGGCGATGTAGAACGGCTCCAGTCCTTTATCGATGCGGCCCAGGCGCTGCTCCTCCTCAATATAGCAGGCGACGCGCTCATGGGTGCGCTGGGGGCCAGCGTTGGCCTGAGCGAGTGCCTGGCGATAGCGTACCAGCAGGTCGGCATCCGCGAAAAAGGCAGTCGCCAGCGGGATGAGCCTGTCGTAGTAGTCGATGGCTGCCTGCGCGATCTGTTCCAGATTGGCGCGCAGCGTACCCTGGCCCGCGACGCTCTCGCCCAGCGCTTCGATAAAGGAGGGCAGGTGTTGCTGGAGAGCAGAGAGGAAAAGATCCTCTTTGCTCTCGAAATGCTTGTAGAGCGTGCCTTCCGCATAGCCTGCCTCACGTGCAATCTCTTTGGTCGTGGCGCGCGCTATCCCTTTCGCCTGAATGATGCGCTCCGTCGCATCGATGATCTGCTGCCGCGTATTCATAAGCTATCTCCCGCCGTCCACTACGAGGTTGCTGATTCGTCCAGCGCTTGCAGCGTCTTGATGGCCTCTGCGATATGCCTCTCAGGAGCGAACTGAGACGAGAAAATGTGGCGCACAATCCCCTGCTTATCGATCACGTAGGTGACGCGGCCCGGCAGCAATCCAAACGTTGCCGGCACGCCGTAGCGCTTTCTGACGGCTCCGTTGCCATCGCTCAGCAGGATGAAGGGAAGCCGGTGCTTTTCAGCGAAGCGCCGGTGCGATTCCTCCGAGTCGGAACTAACGCCGATGACCTCCGCGCCGGCGTCTTTGAAGTCCTCATAGCTATCGCGAAACGCGCATGCCTCCGTCGTACAGCCGGGGGTATCATCCTTCGGATAAAAGTAGAGCACGATCACTTTCTTGCCAATAAAATCGCTCAGGCTCACCGTATTTCCCGTCTGCGAGGGCAGGGTAAAGTTCGGGGCCGGATCGCCTACCCGTACCTTGCCGGCTGCCGGCTGCGCCTGATGCTTGATGCTCATAACAGAATTCCTTTCTCGTTGTTCGAAGTTGCCTGGATCTTGTTGTTCTTAAATGCTCACAGCAGGTGAGTGAATGCTCACTTAAATATAATAATGAGCATTCACTCACCTGTCAAGGAGCGCGTCCTATGTATCTATTACTTATGTTCATAGAGATGTTACGCTGCCCATCTGGGAGTGTAGCTGATTTCCGGCACAAGGTGTGCTCGCGCCTGCGGCACACACCATGCTCACTCTCTGGCGCGGCTCCGCCGCGCCACGCGAGCCAGGAAGCGCGAAAGTCTTATATTGTAGAATGATAAGCGGACCGAGAAGGTGAGGCGAAGGTGTCTCGCCATTGGAAGACAGATCTGGAAAGGCAGGAATGAGAAAGTGACCGCAGGCAGCATTGATGTCCTCATTCGCGGAGCAAAGATCGTCGATGGCACCGGCAATCCGTGGCGCTACGGAGATGTCGCCATTCAGGGGGAGCGCATCCTGGAGATCGCTCATCCCGGGAGTATTTCGCTGGAGGCGGCGAGCGAGGTAGTAGATGCTACGGGAATGGTCGTCTGCCCCGGCTTCATTGATATTTTGAGCCACTCGCACATTCCACTCATGCGCGATCCGCGCGACCTCTCCAAAATTACGCAGGGAGTGACGACGGAGGTAATGGGCGAAGGCTGGACGCCGGCCCCTGTGGGTGGGCGTATCAGAGATAGCTTCGCCGATGTGTCGCCAAAGACCCGGCAGGAGATCAGCGAGTGGATCGAGCGCGCGAAGGGCTGGACGCGCCTGCGCGACTGGCTGGATGCGCTGGTTGAGCGCGGCGTTTCGCCTAACGTCGGCACGTTCCTGGGCGGCGGGACGCTGCGCGAGTACGCGAAGGGTATGGAGATGGGTGCGCCCACGCCCGGCGAACTGGAGACGATGCGGCGCGTCATGGCCGAGGCGATGGAGGATGGCGCGTTCGGCGTCTCCTACGCGCTCATCTACCCGCCTGACACCTATACCTCTACCGATGAACTGGTCGAGGTCGCGAAGGTGGCGAGCCGTTACGGCGGCGTCTACATCACGCACATGCGCTCCGAAAGCGACTATCTGCTGGAGGCGATTGACGAGGCTATCGAGATCGGGCGGAGGGCGAGCATTCCCGTCGAGATCTATCACCTGAAAGCATCGGGCAGGCATTGCTGGCACAAGATGCCCGATGCTATCGCGCGCATTCAGGCCGCGCGCGACTCCGGCGTGGATGTGACCGCCGACATGTATCCCTACGCGGCTTCCGGCACCGGACTGGATTCTGTGCTGCCGCCGTGGCTGGCCGAGGGCGGCCAGTATTTCGAGCGGCTGGCCGATCCCGCCGTGCAGGCGCGTGTGCGGGCGGAGGTGCTGGCGCCCTCAGGCGACTGGGAAGCCCTGGCGCGTGGTCTGGGGCCGGAGAGTGTGATGCCGGTTGGCTTTGAGCGCCCTGAGAACCGGCAGTATGCGGGCAAGCGGCTCTCGGAGATCGCGACCATGCGCGGCCAGCACTGGCTCGACGCCGTAATTGAACTGCTGCTCTCTGAAAAGCAGCGTATCTTCACCGTCTACTACAGTATGGACGAGGCGAACGTCGCGCTCGGTCTGGCGCAGCCCTGGGTGAAGATCTCAACGGATGCAGGCGGCATCGACCACGCCTGGTCGGAGGAGCCGACGCACCCGCGCGCCTACGGCACCTATCCGCGTGTACTGGCGAAGTACGTGCGCGAGGAGAAATTGCTGACGCTGGAGGATGCTGTCCGCAAGATGAGCGGGGCCGTCGCGGCGCGGCTTGGCCTGCGTAACCGGGGGCTGCTGCGCCCCGGCTGCTACGCCGACGTGGTGATCTTCGATCCCGAAACCGTCGCGGACCGCGCCACCTTCGAGAACGCGCACCAGCTCTCGGTGGGCATTCGCGATGTGTGGGTGAACGGCGGGCGTGTGATCCGCGATGGGCGACACACAGGCGCGACGCCGGGCCGCGTTGTGACCAGAGAGGCATGATATTCTATATGGGCCGTGTACTGTATTGCTCAAGGCATTAATCATGGAGGTTCACGTTGAATACTCAGTTAGAGAATGTACAGGCTATCCTCTCTACCACCCCGGAACGCTGGCTGCGGCTGGTCGGCACTCTTCCCACTGATCTGCTGACACGCCCGGCAGCCGCCGGGGAGTGGTCGGCGCTCAATTGCTTGCAGCATCTGGTGGTTACGGAACGCATGCTCTTT
>Ga0070738_10006659_pt1 | contig 11986 bp, 10 predicted proteins | sample Coa_R2_2_FD_66446 | JGI IMG/M metagenome (GOLD analysis project Ga0070738, IMG submission 66446) | Surface soil microbial communities from Centralia Pennsylvania, which are recovering from an underground coalmine fire - Coalmine... | ecosystem: Environmental > Terrestrial > Soil > Unclassified ... | reverse complement strand
GACGGACCGACGAGTCAACGCAGAGCCGCAGAGCGCGCAGAGGAGACGCAGAGAACGCCGGCTCTGCGCCTCCTCTGCGCGCTCTGCGACTCTGCGTTGAGCTCGTTCGTGAGAAGAGCGGAGAGCGTCCCTATTTCCCCAATTGCGTCCTGAGCTCAGCGAAGAGCGCGCGGACGGTCTTCTTGGTCACCGGGTCCACGGCCTCGGGCGCGACCTCGGCAAGCGGCTCGAGGACGAAGACCCGCTCCCTGAATCGCGGGTGCGGCACCTCGACGCCGCGCTCGTTCAACACCCGGTCTTCATAGAGGATCAAGTCGAGGTCGATCGTCCGCGGCCCGTTCGGCTCGCGACGCAATCTTCCGAGTCCCCGCTCGATCTCGAGCAGCCCCGCGAGGAGCTCTCGCGGAGGGAGCTGCGTCTCGACGAGCGCCGCCCCGTTCAGGAAGTCTCCCTGGGGCGGCCCTCCGACGGGCGCCGTCTCACGGAGCGTCGACGTCTCGACGACGCACGTCTTGGGGAGCCGGCAGATCTCGGCGAGCGCCGTCTCGATCGCTCGCCGCCGGTCGCCCACGTTCGAGCCGAGCGCGATGAGCGCCCGGGCCATTCAGGTCCCCGTGGCCGGCTTCGGGAGAGCCGGCGCCTCGGGCGCGGGGAGCGGCTGTGCCGGCGCGGCCAGGGGCGCCGCCGTGGTCTCCGGCACCGTCGCGATCTGCGTACGGCCGCGCGACCTGAGAGCGAGGATCGGCCCCGTGAGCGCGAAGACGAAGAAGATGAGCGCCCCCGCGACCTCGGGGACGAGCGCCGCCACGACCGCCGGGATGAACAGCACGCGGAGGTAGTAGAAGGGCTTGCGGCCCCGGAAGAAGCGGTTCGCCACGTGGACGTAGCGGAACTTGCTCACCATGAGGTAACCGAGGCCCAGCGCCACGAAGGGAAGACCGAACGTGATCGCCTTCGCGAAGTCGAGGAGGGCGACGTTCGTCACCGCCGCGACGTGGGTCCCGAACCCGAGGAGCCAGCTCTGGACGAGCGTGAGCGTCGCGATGACGCCGGCGGCCGCCGGCGACGGCAGGCCCTTGAACTCCATGTGGGCCTTCTCGTCGTGGTCGTTCTCGACGTTGAAGCGCGCGAGCCGGGCGACGGCGCCGCACGAGTAGGCGATCCCGAAGACCCACGCGAGCTTCGTCCAGAAGGGCTGCCCCGGGAAGCGGGCCTCGGCGTTCGCCATGATCGTGAGCACGCCGGGGGCGACGCCGAACGTGATCGCGTCCGAGAGCGAGTCGAGCTGGCCGCCGAAGTCGCTCGTCGTCCGCGTCATGCGTGCGACGCGGCCGTCGAAGAGGTCGAAGACCATGCCGAAGAGGATGAGGAGCGCCGCGTCGCGGAGGTTCGTGCCCCAGAAGTAGGGGCTCGGCGCGTCGGCCGCCCACTGGATCTTCGCCACCTTGATGATGGCGGCGATGCCGCAGACCGCGTTCCCGAGCGTCAGGAGGCTCGGGAGGATCGCGAGCCCTCGCTTGCCTCGCCGCTTCCAGCGGCCCGACGTGGGCTTCCGCTTGAACGCCGCGCTCACAGCTTCGCCTCCACGGGGGGCGGGGCGGCCGGAGCCGAAGGCGACGGGGCCCCACTCACGGGCAGACGTCCCAGGATGCTCACGCCGCCGCTCACCTTGTCGCCCACCTTGACCGAGCACTCCATGCGCGCCGAGAGCGGAACGAGGAGCTCCGTCCGGCTCCCGAGCTTGATCATGCCGTAGCGCTCGCCCTTCGCGAGCTTCGTGCCCGGCGCGACGGCGCAGACGATCCGGCGCGCCAGGGCGCCCGTCACCTGCCGCACGCCCACCTTGAGGCCTTCGTCGGTCTTGAGGCCGAGGAGCACGCTCTCGTTCTCGTCGATCGCGCGGGGATCGTAGGCCTTGAGCATCTTCCCGGGACGCGGGACGACCTTCTCGACCGTGCCCTGAACCGGGGCACGGTTCACGTGGACGTTGAGCGGCGAGAGGAAGATCCCGATCCTCAGGGCTCGCTCGCCGAGGTAGTCCCTCTCGTCCACTTCCACGACATCGGTGACCGTGCCGTCGGCCGGCGAGACGACGAGCCCGGCCCCGGCGGGGATCACCCGCTCGAAGTCGCGGTAGAAGCTCACGACGAAGCCGGCGAAGAAGATCGGGAGGATGGCGAGGAGCGAGAGGGCGGGGATGCCCGCGGCGTACGGGAGCCAGGCAGCGAGACCCGCGACCCCCAGGAGGAAGAGGGATGCCTGGGCGCAGTCGCGGCGGCCGTAGGTTGCGATCGGGAGACGCATGGCTCGTTCGAACCTAGCACGATCCGTTCGCGGCATGAAAGCGTTTCTCTCCACATGGTGTGCCGCTCCCAAACCCAGGCGCCCCCGTGGGCCGGCGTCGACGACGGGGATTTTCCGACGCCGCGTTGAGCGCCCGACGGGCTCGCTTACAACTCTTCTGGGAAGAACAACCGGGGAAGCGACGAGGGTCGGATGCGCCTTCTCCTAGCGATCCCCGTGCTTGCGCTCCTGGCGTTCGCGTCGGGCTGCAAGGTGCACGAGTACGTCGTCGCGAAGGACGAGGTCCCGCTCTACGCGACTCCGACCTGCGACCGCGTCGTCGACCGCATGCCGCTCGGCCATCACGAGGCGGTCGAGGACACCGACGTGCCCGACGTCGTGAAGGTCACCTTCAACGGGCGCACCGGCTACGCGAAGAAGAGCGACCTCCGGCTCCTCTCCTACATGCACCCGCAGCTCGACGAGGGCGCCGACCGGGAGCAGACGGTCGGGCGCGCCGTGCGCGACGTCTCCGTCAAGAGCGTGGGCGCCGAGTGGCCCGACGAGGTCAAGGAGGCGATCCGCGACGGCCGCGTCCTCGACGGCATGACGCGCGAGCAGGTCGAGCTCGCGTGGGGCTGGCCGCGCACCATCGAGCCGCTCGCGGTGCCGGCGGGCGGCGAGCGCTGGATCTTCAGGCGGCGCGGCTACGAGTCGTTCGACGGCGCCCCCGCCGCGGCACGTCACTTCCACCCGAACCGCGGCGCCAGCTCGACCTGGGGCCTCGAGTCCTCGCCGACCTACTACCGCCTCCCGGTCGTCGAGGAGCGCGTCGTCGAGTTCGCGGGCGAGAAGGTCGTCCGCTCCTACGTCCGCCGCTACTACGACGTGGAGGGCCTCGGCGAGGAGTGACCCTCAGTCCTTCTTCATGTTCTCGAGGGTCTTCCGGACGCTGTCGGCGTTGCGGCCCACGGGCTCGAGCTCGAGGTAGCGCTCGAAGTCCCTGATCGCCTCGGCCTTCTCGCCCAGGTTCTCGTGGCTGGCGGCGCGGATGAGCCACGCCTGCGCCCGCGTCGGCGCGAGCTCGATCGTCTTCGTCGCGTCCGCGATCGCGCCCCGATCGTCGCCCATCCGCGCCTTCGTGATCATGCGCACGAGCCACGCCTCGGGCAGCGCCGGCGCGAGGCGCACCGCCTGGTTCGCGTCCTCGAGCGCCTGCTCGAGGTCGCCCGCCGTCGCGCGCGACGCGGCGCGCGTGTAGTAGGCGTGCGCGTACTTCGGAGAGAGCCGGATCGACTCGGACGCGTCCGCGATGGCGCGCTCGTAGTCGCCCTTGTTGAACCAGCACTCGGCGCGCAGCTCCCACGCCTCGGCTTCCTTGGGGTCGAGGAGGATCTCGTGGCTCGCGTCCTCGAGGCCGCCGTCGATGTCGCCCGAGTTGAACTTCGCCGCGGCCCGCGCGTGCCACCCTCTCGGGTTCTTCGGATCGAGCTCGATCGCCTTCGTCGCGTCGGCGATCGCGCCGGCCGCCTCGCGGCGGTTGGCGCGCACCGACGCGCGGCCGAGCCAGCCCCGGGCGTGGTTCGGCGCGACCTCGATCGCCTTCTCCGAGTCGGCCAGCGCGCGGGCGGAGTCGCCCTTCTCGAAGTAGGCCGACGCGCGGAGAGACCAGGCGTCGCCCCGGCTCGGGTCGAGCTCGATCGCGCTCGTCGCGCACGCGATCGCCGCGTCCTGCGAGTGCGCCGCGAGGAACCGCTCGCCTTCCTCGATGCTCGCGGTCGCCTGCGCCTTCCTCAGGAGCTCGGTCTTGCGGGCGTTGTCCGCCCTCTCCCGCGCGAGCTCCTGCTCGTGACGGGTTCGCAGCCAGAGGACACCCGCCGTCGCCGCGGCGGCGAGGAGGGCGCCCACGACGACGGTCCGGCGGTTCCGGCGCGCGCGCCGCCAGAGGCGCTCGAAGGAGCCCACCGGGCGCGCGACGAGGGGCTCGCCGTCGAGGAAGCGGCGGAGCTCCTCGGCGACCGCCGCGGCGGACTCGTAGCGGCGCCCCTGCTCCTTCGTGAGGCAGCGGAGCGCGATCGTCTCGAGGTCCGGGTGGATGTCGGGCCGGATCGTCCGCGGCGCCTTGGGCTCCTCGGTCAGGACGCGGTAGATGAGCTCCTGGATCGCCGACCCCTCGAAGGGCGGTCTCCCGGCGAGCGCCCGGTAGAGCACGGCGCCGAGCGCGTAGACGTCCGCCCGCGGCCCGATCACCTCGCCCGTGCCCGACGCCTGCTCGGGCGCCATGTAGGCCGGCGTCCCGAGGATCTGGCCCGCCACGGTGAGGCGCGTCGTCGCGGCGAGGTCCTGCGCGAGGCCGAAGTCCATGAGGTGGGCCCCGCCCGCGCGATCGACGAGGACGTTCTCCGGCTTCACGTCGCGGTGGATGATCCCGTTGTCGTGGGCGTGCTGGAGCGCGAGCGCCGTGTCGCGGAGGACCTCGGCGATCCGCCGCTCGGAGAGCTCCTCCTCCTGGAGGAGCTGCTCGAGGCTCCGTCCGTCCACGAGCTCCATGACGATGTAGGGCTTCTCGTCGTGCTCGCCGACCTCGAAGACCGAGACGATCCTCGGGTCGTGGAGGCGCGCGACGGCGCTCGCCTCGGCGCGGAAGCGCTCGACGAGCGAGCGGCCCGCCCGCGTCGGGTCGAGGATCATCTTGACCGCGACGTTCCTCTTGAGGACGCGGTCGTAGGCCTTGTAGACGACGCCCATGCCGCCCCGGCCGAGCTCGCCCGTGATCGTGTAGTGGCCGATCTCGCCCAGCGAGCGCTGGCTCTCGTCGCGGGCAAGGCGGTCCGACGCGCGGGGCGCGACGTACGTCTCGCGCTCCTCGGGACGGACGGAGCGATCCGGCTCGACGCCCGAGGAGTCGTGGATGTTCGCCGTGTCGTGCGTCCGCGAGGCCTCGGCGACATCGCGCTCGGTCGTGAGACCGCGCTCGAGGAGGACCGCGAGGAGCGGGCGCCGGAGTCGCCGCGTGTCCGCGAGGGAGCTGCGGAGGTCCTCGGCGCTCAGCCGCCCCATGGCGATGAGCCGGTTCGCGATCGCTTCCTCCTCGCGGGGCGTCCTCAATGCATGAGCCTGTGGCGGAGCGTCACGAGGGCGAGGAACGTCCCGACGGTGCCTATGAAGGCGCCCGCGAACGTGGCGATCTGGGCGTAGGTCTTCCGCCTGAAGTAGTCGTTCGGCCGCTTGCTCATCTCGAGCCAGACCGAAGCCCCCCAGAACGCGGCTATGAGGCCGATCGGCTGGAGGAAGATGCTGCCGCAGGCGACGTAGAACGCTCGCTGCGCGTCCTTGTCGAGGGCGCTCGCCGGGATCTCGTCCTTGTTCCGCTCGGGCGCGACGGGCGCCTCCTGGAGCGTCGCGGCCGCGGCCGCCTGACGGTCGTCGGCCTCGAGGATCGGCGACGGCGCCTCCTCGCGGGGGATGGCGGACTCGATCGCCTTGACCGCCTTCGCCCAGTGCTTGAGCGCGACCTTGACGTGGAGCTCCTCGGTCTTGACCGAGAACCAGGCGTCGATCGCCTGGTCGGGGAGGTCGACGGGGATCCCGGCGCCCTCGAGAGCGGCGCGCACCCTGCGCGCCTCGTCCGCGTTCCTGGCGCGGTGGACGACCATCGCGTCGTCGCCGCCGCCCGGCCGGTCAGTGTGGATGGCCATCGTTCGTCCTCTTGAAGAAGGCCTCGATCACGTCGTCGATCGGGATCGCGAACGTCTGCGACTCCATGTTCTCCGCCGCCTCGGTGACGACGCCGATCGCGGCGCCGTGCTCGTCGAGGACGGGGCTGCCCGAGGAGCCGTGGTTGGCGGCCGCGTCGAGCTGGATCCGCTTCGCGCGCTCGCCCACGTCGATCCCGGCCGAGGAGACGATCCCGGCCGTCACGGTCGGGATCGGCAGGTCCTGGTCCCACGGGCGCGTCGGGAAGCCGTAGATCACGGCCTTCTGTCCGAGCCGCACGGCGCTCGAGCTCCCGAGCGGCATCACGTCGGCCGGCAGGAGCGTCGTGTCTCCGAGCTCGATCCGCAGGAGCGCGAGGTCGCGGCCCGCGTCCACCGCGATGACCTTGGCCCGGAACGTCAGCCGGTCGGCGCGCTCGATCGTGACCTCGCGCTCGTCGGCGACGACGTGCGCGTTCGTGACGACGTGCCCCGCCGTGTCGACGATGAACCCCGAGCCCCAGCGCTGCGCGAAGTCGAGCCACCCGAACAGCACCTCGAGGAGGAAGGCGGGCAGCGTGAGCGGGTTCAGGAGGAAGCCGAAGAAGCTCTGCTCCACGTCGTGCCCGTACTCGGAGGCCGACTTCACGGCGTGCGTGTCGAGCTCGACCTTGACGACCGAGCGGCTCGCACGCTCGGCGAGCGCCTCCGCGTCGAGCTTGTCGGCCGCGAGCGGCGCCGCGTCGCCCGGGGCGATCTCGACCGGCAACGGCTCGAGGGGCGCGCGCTCGGAGCTGCAGCCGGCGACGGCGAGCGAGAGAGCGAGGAGGAGCGGTCTCACGCGAGCTCCTTCGCCGGCACGGCGCGAGGGGCAAAGGCATCGTGGGCGATCCCGAAGTCGAGGGCGACCCTCGCCGGCGCGGAGGGCCCGGTCCGCCTGAAGCTCGCGATCGCGGCGTGAGCCTCGCGCTTGAAGCCGACCGCGAGGAGCGAGAGCGCGGCGGCGAGCGAGGCTCGGCCGCTCGCGCGGAGGCGCTCGGCGAGCCCGTCGATCCGGTGCGCGATCTCGGCCCGGTCGCGCGCCGCGCCGAGCGCGTCCTGGGCCTCGCCGAGGGCGCGCGCGAGCTCGCGGGCGGCCGGGTCGAGCGCGTCGAAGGGCTCGATCGCGTAGCGGAGCCTCTTGACGGCGATCCTGAAGGCGTGGACCGCCTCGTCGGTCGAGCGCGGCCCCGTCGCCTCGTCGCACGCCGCGCGGGCGGCGGCGGCGAGCTTCGTGATCCGCGAGACGACCGAGCGGCTCCGGCGGTCGCGGACGCGGCGGGCGAGGGCGCGGATCCGCTTCGCCACGCCCGGTCGCGCCGCGAGCGCGAGCGCGGCGTCGCGCGCCAGGTCCGCGGCGCCGCGCTCGCGCTCGAGCGCCTCGAGCGCGGCGTCGAGCGCGATCGACGCCGCCGAGTCGGTCGTCGTCGTGCCCGCGAGGAGCTGGTGCGCCACGTCGAGGTCGCGGGCCGGCGAGAGGCCCTTCTGGATCACGCGGAGCTCGTGCTCGACGAGGCTCGCCTCGGGCATGAGCTGCGCGAAGACCGAGAGAGCCGACTGGAGCCGCCGCGTCGCGACGCGGGCGTCGTGCGTCGCCTCGACGGGGTCCTGACCGCGCGCGCGGCCCGCCCGCCGGAGGCGCTTCGCCTCGCGCTCGAGCGTCCGCGCCGCGAGCTCGGCGTGGGCGCGCGCTCCGCGGAAGGGAGCCGTGAAGACGAGGCCGCGCGCCGTGGCGCCGAGCGCCGCGCCCCGGGCGCGCGCCTCGAGCTCGTCGAGCGTGCGCCGCGGCGAGCCCGCGGCGCGCCCGGCCGCGAACGTCGCCGCCACGTCGTACTCGACGCGGCGGAGCTCGGCGCGCGGCGGGCGGCCCGGCTGGACGTCGAGGAGCGCGTAGGCGGCCCGGACATCGCCATCCCACGGCCGGCCGACCGAGCCCACGTTGACGACGAGGCGCTCCCCGTCGACCTCGCGCACGAAGGCCCGGTGACCGTGAGCGCACGCGAGGACCTCGGCGCCCGCCAGGACGAGGAACGCGGCGAGCTTGCGCGGCGGGGTCTCCGGCAGGAGCGTCTCGTCCTCCTCGCGCGGGGTCCCGTGGACGACGACGACGGTCCGCCCGGCGGCCGCGAACCCGTACGAGAGCGGGAACGACGCGAGCGTCCGCACGTCCTCGTCGTCGAGGCGGTCGAGCGTCCAGCGCACGGCGCGCGCGACGCGCGCCGGGGCCCGGCCCTCGGCGCGGTCGAGCGAGAGGTCGACGACGCGACGGTCGTCGTGACCGCGGATCGACGGGATCCCGCGCGAGCGGAGGAGCGCGAGGACCTCGCGAGGCTGCGGGCCCCAGCCGACCACATCGCCGGCGCAGACGACGCGCTCGGCGCCCGCGATGGCGGCGTCGGCGAGGACGGCCTCGAGGGCCGGGAGGTTGGCGTGGATGCAACCCAGGAGGGCGACGCGCATGGGGCCGCGATTCTAACGCTGCTTCTCGAAGATCTCTGCCGCGACCTTGTCGAGCTCGGCCGTCCCGCTCTCGACCGCGATCCGGGCCCGCGCGTACCAGGCCCGCGCCGGGTGCTCGTGCCCCAGGTGGTGCTCGAGGCGCGCCAGCGAGGCGTGGGCGAACGCGAGGAGGTAGTCGTCCTTCGGGTTCGCGTCGATGAGCGCCCGCCAGCGCTGGACGGCCACGTCCTCCGCCTCCCGCCTCTTCGCTTCGTCCGTCTCGCGCTCGGCGACGGCGCGCGACGCCTGCGCGCGGAGGATCTGCCGCTGGAGCGAGCGGGCGTCGCCGAGCTTCGCGAGCGCCTCGACGGGCGAGCGGGCGATCTCGAGCTCGAGGACCGCCGCCTCGACATCGTCGTCGTGCTCGTGGTGCCCCTCGAGGCCGAGCCGCGCGTTCTCGATGAGGGCCTGAGCCCGCCTCGAGGCCTCCTCGCCGCCGTTCCGCGCGAACCAGCGCGCGTCGGCGAGCTGCTCGATCGGGTTGGGAGTCCCGCTCGGCTTGGGCCACGCATCGCGGTCGACGCGCTCGGTGATCGAGAGGTTCTGCGAAGGCTCCCGGAGGCCGGCCTTGCTCCGGAACCGCCCCTCGACCGGCTCGCCGCAGGCGAGCGTGGCGAGGACCCGTTCCTTGAGCCCGGGCGCCGACTCGTCCGCGAACGATGCGATGTCGAGAGCGATCCGCTGCCGGTCGGGCCCGAGGTCGAGCCCCGCCGCGAGGGCCGCCAGCGCGACCGCTCCCACGCTCGCCTCGGGCGTTTGCGCGAAGACCTGGTGGAGGAAGGCCTCGAGGTCGGGCCGGTCCTCGTCGTCGTCGCCCACGATCCGGCGAGCGCCGCCGACCGCGATTTTCACCGCGAGGGACGGGTCGGTCGCGAGCGCTTGCGTGCCGAAGTCGAGTCGCTCCTGGAGCGGCCACCCGGGGAGCCCGTCGAGACAGGCGACCGCGCCCTTCCAGTTCTTCGTCCGCACGCACTCCTTGAGGCCGGCGCCGGGGTCCGTCGGGGTCGTCGGCGACGACGTGGTGACGACCGGGGCCGGCGGAGGCTGGCCTCCACCGCCGCCGTGACCGCGCAGCGCGACGGCCGCTCCGACGCCTCCGGCGACCGCCGCGGCCGCGAGGATCACTCCGGCGCGCCGCCGCTGCGCCGTCCGCCCCGCTCGCAGGCAGTCGAGGAGCGCGTACTCGAGCACTCCCGCGCTCGGGAAGCGGTTCGCGGGGTCCTTCTCGAGGCACCGGAGGACGATCTTCTCGAGCTCCTCCGGAACCTCGGCCCGGACGCTGCGCAGGGGCTCGGCCGGGTTCTTCATGATGGCCATGACCACGGCGTGCCACATCTTCGCGTCGGCGCCGTGAGCGAGCCTTCCCGTGAGCGCGAAGTGGAGGACTCCGCCCAGGGCGAAGATGTCGACGGGCGGCCCCTGCCCCTTGTTCTTCGCCTGCTCGGGAGCGAGGAAGGCGGGCGTGCCGACGAGCTCGCCCGTGCGCGTGAGACGGTCGTCCCCGGCCGCGAGCGCGAGACCGAAGTCGCAGAGGAGCGCGCGCCCGTCGGGCTTCTCGAGGTCGCCCACCACCATGATGTTCCCGGGCTTCACGTCGCGGTGGATGATCCCCTGGCCGTGCGCGGCGGCGAGCGCGTTCGCGATCTGCGCTCCGAGCTTCACCCCGGCGCGGATCGAGATGGGCCCGCGCTTCCTCACGATCTCGTCGAGCGACAGGCCCTCGACGAGGTCCATGACGTACCACGCCGACCCGCCCTCGAAGCCGTAGGCGTGGACCGACATGATGTAGGGATGCCCCGAGAGCGTCGCGAGGGCCCGCGCCTCGCGTTCGAAGCGCTGGTGGAGGTCGAGGTCGCTCTTGCCGCTCGAGAGGAGCTTGAGCGCGTAGCGGACGCCCGTCATCTCGTGGCGGACGAGGAGGACCGTCGCCATGCCTCCCTTGCCGAGCTCGCGCTCGACGACGTACGGCCCGAAGCGAGAGGGCGTCATCGCTCGGGCCCGAGGAGGTCGTCGAGCGTCTCGCGCCGCCGCACGACGCGCGCCTCGGCGCCCGAGACGAGGACCTCGGCCGGGCGCGGACGCGTGTTGTAGTTCGAGCTCATGGAGAACCCGTAGGCGCCCGCCGAGAAGACGCAGAGGAGGTCGCCGCGGCCGACCGCCGGCAGGCCCCGGTCGAGGGCGAGGAAATCGCCCGACTCGCAGATCGGCCCGACCACGTCGGCCGTCTCGAGCGTCTCGGGCTTCACGGCGCCGGGGGCGCGAGGGTCCACGTCCGAGCGGACGGGCCAGATCGCGTGGAAGCTCTTGTAGAGGCTCGGCCGGATGAGGTCGCTCATGCCCGCATCCACGATGATGAAGCGCTTGCCGCCGGAGCGCTTCACGTCCACGACGCGCGCGAGGAGGACGCCCGCGTTCCCGCAGATGAAGCGGCCGGGCTCGACGACGACCTCGTACTTCTTCCCCTCGAGGAAGGGCGCCGCCGCGCGCGCGAAGTCGGCGACGGGGCGCGCCGCGCGGTCCTCGTACCAGATCCCGAAGCCGCCGCCGAGGTTCAGCCAGTGGAGGTCGGCTCCGGCCTTCCGGCGCCCGTCGGCGAACGCGACGACCTTCTCGACCGCCTGGGCGTAGGGCGCGACCTCGGTGAGCTGGGAGCCTATGTGCATGTGGACGCCCCGGAGCGCCACGTTCTTGAACTGGGCCCGGTCCGCGAAGACGGCCGAGGCCGTCTCGAGGTCGACGCCGAACTTGTTCTCGCGCTTCCCGGTCGTGATGTAGCGGTGGGTCCTCGGATCGACGTCGGGGTTGACGCGAAGCGCCGCCGGAGCCAGGACGCCCTTCGCGCGCGCGATCCGGTCGAGGCGCTCGAGCTCCTCGCGGCTCTCGACGTTCAGGTGGTGGACGCCGCGATCGAGCGCCGCCGCGAGCTCGGCGTCCGTCTTGCCGACGCCCGCGAAGACGGTCCTTCCGAGGTCGCCGCCCGCCTCGCGGACCCGCTCGAGCTCGCCGCCCGAGACCACGTCGAACCCCGCTCCCTCCGCCGCGAGGAGGCGGAGGATCGAGAGGTTCGAGCACGCCTTGACCGAGTAGGCGACCCACCCCCCGAGCGGCGCGAAGGCGTCGCGCACCTTGCGGTAATGGTCGAGGAGCGTCGCCCGCGAATAGACGTAGAGGGGCGTCCCGTGCTCGCGCGCGAGAGCCTCGAGGTCCGTCCGCTCGGCGTGGAGGACGCCCTTCTCGTACCGGAACTCGTCCATCCGGCGCGACTCTAACCGGAGGAGACGACGCGCGCCTCAACCGGCCATGGGCCCAATGGCGGGAGTCTAGCCCTAAATTAGGACTGGCCCGGAGAAGACGAGCCACTGATTGGACAGGCGCGCTTCGCGCGCACACGGATCGTCTCCGTCTCGAGGGAGCCGTCTCGTCTTCCACCTTCTTCTCCCTCGATGCGCCTCGAGGAAGGAACGAGACAG
>Ga0070738_10006658_pt1 | contig 11989 bp, 6 predicted proteins | sample Coa_R2_2_FD_66446 | JGI IMG/M metagenome (GOLD analysis project Ga0070738, IMG submission 66446) | Surface soil microbial communities from Centralia Pennsylvania, which are recovering from an underground coalmine fire - Coalmine... | ecosystem: Environmental > Terrestrial > Soil > Unclassified ... | reverse complement strand
CCGGAGCAGCGGCAACGGATCTTCGAGCCGTTTTTCACCACCAAGACGAAGGGGACCGGCCTGGGCATGGCCATCACCAAACGGATCGTCGAAGCCCACGGGGGCCAGATCGCCGTCGGTGAAGCCGGTGGACCCGGGGCGGAAATCCTCCTCACCTTACCGCGAGGACAACGATGAGCCCAGCGCTACGGATCGCCGTCGCCGATGACGAGCTCGACGTGCGCGACTACTACCAGCGGATCCTGCCCCGGCTGGGCCACCAGGTCGTGGCCGTGGCCCGGACCGGCCGGGAGCTGGTCGCGCAGTGCCGGGCCTTGCGCCCGGATCTCGTGATCACCGACATCAAGATGCCGGACCTGGACGGGATCGACGCCGCCGAGGCGATCTCCCAGGGTGAGCCGATCCCCGTGATCCTGGTGTCGGCTTACCACCGCCCCCAGCTCTTTGAGCGCGCCAGGGGGGACCACATCCTCGCCTACCTGGTCAAGCCGACGAAGCAAGCCGACCTCGAGGCGGCGATCGCCATCGCCATGCAGCGGTTCGAGCAGTTCCGGGCCTTGCGGAAGGAGGCCGCCGACCAGCGGCAGGCCCTGGAGGACCGCAAGGTCATCGAGCGGGCCAAGGGGCTTCTCATGAAGAGTGCCGGCCTCGATGAAGACGACGCCTTCCGGCAGCTGCGCAAGCTGGCGCGCGACCGCAACCAGAAGCTGGTCGAGGTCGCGCGCGGGGTGGTCGGCGGTCAGGAGTCAGTGGTCGGTGAAAACCAGTAACCGGGCGCGGCCCTGATGATCCTCGGCGGATCGCACCGCTGCTACGGGCGTACCGACCTGGATCGACGTCGTCGCGCTTGGACCAGCAACCCATCGAGCTCTTCGAGCAACTTCTGAAACGATCGCGATCGCCGACTCATCCCGCGCGTGAAGGGGAGAATCCGCGTCAGGGCGGGTTGATGCTTGGTCGGCGAGTATTTCGTGAGGCCGAGTAGCTTGGCGACTTCCTTCTTGCAATCGGCGATCGCTTCGACATCCATCCCACGAGGGAGAGAGTGCCGCGTCAAACGGAATCCCTGCTGCACCAACCCCTGACGGAAGCGATCTGTCGGGAAGGCCGCGAGGAACCAAGCCTCATATTCCCGCTTGGCGACCGCGACACCGATCGGGTAATCAGCGGGGACGAGGGTCCGCGCCCGAGCGAGCAATCCTGCGGCCAGAGTTTCTGGGCAGTCATCGTCGGCATCAAGAAGCACAAGAATGACGTCCGGCTGCCGCAGGAGCGCCAAATGGACATAGTGCTCCACTCCCCGCCTCCAGGCGCTATCGTGAGCGGCCGCGAGGGTTCCCTTTCCGCCGGTGAAGACAGGTCCGGCGAGATCGACCTCGACATTTCGGTGGTAGCGCCGGAACCTCAGCCAGTTTCGGAGGAGGATCGGCACGGCTTCCTTCGCGCCCCGGCCTTCCACGATCGGCACGATAACATATTTATACATTATATGTCAACTGGAAGAAGTCATCCTCGGCGCCGATTGTTGACGGTTCGTCAGCCGTCCAGAGGGCGTTGGACCGGAGCAATTCGCCGACGGTCAGGGGGGGGTTCAGATTCGCCTGGACATTCTCGCTCAGAGAATAGATACGACTCATGCCCTCCTTCCACTGGATGACCCGGATGCGGTCGGGTCGGGCCGTGGGATGGGTGAGGATTTCCGGGCTGTGCGTCGAGACCACGACCGGGAAGTCGTCGCTGGCTTCATCGATCGCATCGAGCAAGACTCCGTGCGCGAAGGGATACAGCGAGTCCTCGATTTCATCGATCAGAACAACCGAGGGCCGGGGAGTTTGCCGGAGCGCCAACAGGATGCCCAGGCTTCGGAGCGTGCCGTCGGACATCATCGACGCATCGAAGCCCTCGGCATGGCCAGCATTCCCTTGCTGATGGAACACGATGACGCGCCGCCCGACGACGGTGTCGGTTGAGATGTCCCGGATGCCGGGAACGGCCACGGCGAGGTACTGTTCGATCCACTTCCGGTCCGTCCGCTTGAGGCGTTTCAGGACATCCCCGGCGTTGCGGCCGTCGCGGCTCAAACGCTCCTCGCTCCCGATCTTCGGCTCACTGCGAATGGCCTCCGGGGAAAACTGGTGGAATGAGATCAGCCGCAGCGCCTCGATGATCGTCTTCCACGTCGAGTTCGATCCTGCGATGAGCGGGAAGACGAGGGTCTCCGGGTCGAGGGCGGGCTTGATTGATAGGATCTTGCTCTCAAAGCCGTTGGCTGCTCGCTCGAAGGAGGGGCCGTGCTCACTCCGCAGGACCTCCCGCTTGACGACATAACCCGATTTCCCCGGATCGAGCGCGACCGTGAAGCCGTACAGGACGGGGAACTTGCTCTCGAACTCGAGGCGAACGGCGACCGAGATGCCGGACCGGGCGACGCGGCGCAGATGTCGCGGGAGAAGACCCAGGAACGAGCCGCGCCGCTCGAACGCCGTGCTGAGGGAGTCGGTCACGGCTTCGCTCACGAAGCTGAAGGCATCCATCAAGGTCGACTTGCCGGCGCCGTTGCGGCCGACGAGGAAGGTGACATCGTCCAGGACCAACCGGGCGTCGGAGAACGCGCGGAAGTTGCGGAGCCGGAGCTCCTTGAGGATGACGCGACTCATCGGAGCCTCGAAGTAAACTGCAAGCTTGCAGGTTCTGGTTCACCTCTCATTGTACGTGCCCCGCCCTCTGATCGCGCGGGGTCCATAACCCGAAGCCAGATCGTCCGGATGGGCCAGGCGTTGGTCTGGTGATCCGGAAGAAGCCGGCTCCGTCAGCGCACGGTTCCGCAGATCAACGTTCGGATGCGACCTTCTTCGGACTTCGCCCTCCCCAAGACCGCCAGTGGCTTGAAATCGACGTTCCCCCGTGGCACAATCCATGAGATAGTGGGGGGGATCATACAATCCATCGGCCAAGAATGGCGACCTCCGGGGCATCGGCCCAACCCGAAGTTGAGTCACGCCCGGTTGCAACGGGACGTACTCACCGGCGCGCCAATCAAGCTGGGCCAGCGCGTCCGGGGCCTTGGCTCCCTGGCTCTGTCCCAAGACCTACTCACCAGCGCGAGACAACCAATCCGCCCTTGCTTGATCGACGCAGGCGTCGACATTCGAGGAAGGGATGAGCAATGTTCAACAAGGACGCCGGTCTGATCGACCTCGACAGGTCTCTCCACGATCATCTAACCCGGGTGGGCTTGATCGGCGAGATCCCTCTTACTGAAGAGGATCTCGAGCTGATGGCAGGCCGGCTGAGAGAGTGCCTGGACACGAAAGGGCCTGGTCCCGGGACCGAGCATCTGAATGAGCGCGGTGCCCGAGTCGTGGCTTGCTTACTCGTCCATCTCGGGGTGCGTGAGTATCGCGAGGGAGATTTCTGGGGAGCCGTCGCTCCGGCGCTCAGGCGAGCGCTGCCGACGAACCTTCAGGTTCGCTGGGGCCGTATGGTGGAGCAGGTGATCAAGGACTACCGCTTGGCGCCTTTCTTCGATCCGATCGAGCAGGATGGCCAGCGGTACGTCACGCCCATCCTTGGACATGGGGGGATACCGGATTACTGCCTGGATGATTTCTTCGAGAAGCTGTTGATTCCGACAGCGCGAGGACGGCTCATCTACGACGAAGGCGATCTCCCGCACCTGCTCCGACAATGGGAGAAGCGCGCCTCCGATTACCAGACGGCTGACAAGCCGATCCGCCGTTTTCTGCGGCATGGCGGCAAGGCGGCCCGGGACTTCCTCGATCGCTGCCTGGATCTGGCCGAGGCGTTCGATGCAGGCCGGCTCGGTGATCCTAATCAGTTTGGCTTGCCAGAGCGAGTGGTCAAGCGCTTCAGGGAGTGGTCCGCCAGCCAGATTCCGACCCACGGCGGGCGGGAATCTCGCGCATCGTCGGGACCGCGCTACCGACGGCCTGAACTCTTTCTCGATCCAGCATCGGCGGGGCTGCGCCTGGTCATACCGTGCCAATCGATCCTGCTCGCGACGGCCGAGCGAGGACGCCTTACGGCCTTCGTGCGGCAGGACCATGTTCCTGCGCAGGAATTCGAACTCCGGCCGTCCTCAGTTAACGGCAGGGTCGATACGGCTCCCATCGAGCTCCTGTTGCGACGCTCGTTCGCAAAGTTGGATGTTGCACTGCGAGCAGGCGGCAAGGAGCTCCGGGCCTGGGACCTGGAGGGCATCACCGGCGATCGTCCCTGGATGGCTTTCGATGGCGAGACGTACCAGCTCGTCACTGAGCGGCCCTTGCCGAAGAACGACGTCTGGCTCCTGGCACTGCAAAGCATGGGCTTTGAGGGGGGCGATATCTCGGAAGAGGCGCCCGTTTGGGGCGACTTTCTGGCGCGGCGTGTCGATTTGGGGACATCGAACACCTGGCGGCTTCATGAGACGCGGAGCCGCTCGAAGCCGGTCTCTTTGGCAATCGAGTCGACTGCAGAGATCAGGCCCTTCCTCGAGGGTCGCCGTCTTCCCGCTTGGCCGCCGGTCTCATGCCCCGGCTGTGATTTCCTGTTCGTGGGAAGGCCTCCCGAGCTCGTGATCCCGGCGGGCCACTCCGGTGGGGACGGATGGCGGGATGCAACCCTGATCGTGCGCTCCCTTGACGGTCAAGCCTCGGCCCCAACGGAATGGCGGCGATTCCCCCTTTCGGATCTCTGGGACCAGCCGGCGGGTCCGGATCAACCCATTCGGCTGCACCTGGGAGAGGCTCCGCTGTCCTTGACGACCGGAAGGTTTCTCCTGAATCTGCGGGGTCGTCTCGGCCAGGATGAGACGTACCGAATCGCTGTAGTTCCCTCGATGGAGATCGAATGCCCGCCCGAGTGCCTCCTGCCCGATGAGCCAGGTGGATCGCACCCCATCACGATCCAGGTACGCGCTCGACCGGGTACTCGGATCGAGGCGATTCCGGGGACCGATTGCGTGCAGGAGGATGATGTCGATCACCAGATCAACCTCGGAGGGCAGCAGCGGAGCGTTGACCTCAAGGTCGACGGTGTGGAGCTTCGCATCACCCTCCCTCGGATCGAATGGGCCTTCAGCGCGAAGGAAGTGGGAGTGCTTCGCTACGAGTCACGACCGATTGAGATCGACCTTCAAGAGTTTGAGGACGCCCCGGAGCCGGCCATCTTTCTGAAGGTCGCACTCGACCGCGTCCCTGCCGCTCGACTTTGTCTCGACCGTGGCGGCCAGTCGCGTGACGTGCCCTGGCAGCAGGGTCGCGCCGCGATTCCCTTGGGAGGCTTTCTCGACACGATCCGCGCGACGCACGGGTCGCTGAGGACGTTGCGGCTCGCGATGGCAAGCCCCGAGGCCAACGGCGAGCGGAGTATCGAAGTCCTACGGATCCGGCATGGCTGGAGCTGCTGGCTTCGATCCATCGAAACGGTGGTCGAGTCCGGACAGCGCGCGCTGTTCTTCACGTGGGAAGATCAAGTCCGCCTTCCAAACCGAGTCATCCGCCTCTGGCGGGCGACTTCGGCGCCGGATCATCAGCCCGTGGAGATTCCCGTCGGCGATGGCGTGGACGAAATCGGCTTTGAGGTTCCCGAGCAGCGGTTGCCCGACGGTCGTTACCTCCTGGAATTTGCCGTCGGGGATGATGGCTGGAATCCGCCCGTCAAGCCGGATCTCTTCAAGGAGGGCTTGCAGGTTGTTCAGCTCGATGCGTCGTCCGCCGAGCTACTCGGATCACCGGCGGGACGCCTCGATGAGTTGCTCGAGGCCTACGAATCCAACGATCCCCTCAACCCTGATCTGAGGAACCGCGTCGTCGATGACATTCTTGCTGGCCCGGTGACAGCTATCTGGGCGCTGCGCGACCGTGGTTGGGTCGGACTGAACAGGCTTTTCCTGTCCGATGGATGCATGTCGGGCGACTCGCAGAGCATCGAGGAGATATACGGGGCTATCTCCTGGTCGAGCCCTGAATTTGCCGCCGCGTTTCTGCGCGGGTTAAGAGACAAGAGTAGAAAACTGGTTTGGCCGGAGGGTACGGGAAAGCCGAGGGAGGTGCTCAACATCGAGCTTCGTGTAGGGGAGACGCATCCCTTGGCTTTTCCGTTGAGAGGCCGCAAGAGGGTGAGGTGCGTTGTGCCAGCGAAGTGGCATCGCGCACGACCTCACGATTGGTCCCCCGAGGTGAAGCGATTCGTCCTCTCGCAGTTCCAGCGAGCGCTCCACTCGGGCATCGCATCCTGCCCTGGAGACGTCCGCGGCCGGATCGAGGAGACGGGCCGCCAGGCGTTCCTGAGCGATCCGGATGACTACCTGAAGGCGTGGATCGACCCGGACCAAGACCTTGCTCGGGGGGCCTGGAGGGGAGCATGAGTCAAATAAACAGCCTGGATCCCATCCGAGCGGCCGAGCGAATCCGCGATGCCTATCAGAGCTACCTGGGTACGGCATTCCCACTGGCCGACGAGGATCTGGCGCGACAATTCCGGTCGTTACTAGGCAAGTCCGAGAAGTTCTTGAAGGGGCCCTTCCTGGAGGCGACGCCGCCGTTCAAGAGCGGACGAAACCTGGCGGAGATGGTCGACGAAGGGCTCCTTTCGCCGCGCTTCCGCCAGCTTGGTGGCACGGGATTGCCCCTGGGGCGCCCGCTCTACGTTCACCAAGAGGCTGCGATCCGCAAGGCGGTTGGCCTGGGGCGAAACCTGGTCATCGCAACCGGCACCGGCAGTGGCAAGACCGAAAGCTTCTTGGTGCCGATCCTGGATCAGCTCTTCCGAGAGCGGGATCAGGGCTCCTTGTCCGATGCCGGTGTCCGCGCCCTTTTGCTCTATCCGATGAACGCCTTGGCGAACGATCAGCTCAAGCGATTGCGCGGCGTGCTCAAGGAATACCCGGCCATCACGTTCGGCCGGTACACGGGCGAGACCAAACAGAAGCTCAAGGACGCGGAAGACCATTTTCGCAAGACCTACCCCCGTGAGGTTCGCATTCCAAACGAGCTCCTATCGCGGGATGAGATGCGCGCCCGGCCGCCGCATATTCTGCTGACGAACTACGCCATGCTGGAGTACTTGCTGCTTCGACCCGACGACAGCGAGTTCTTCGAGGGCAAGCACGCCGGCCGGTGGCGATTCTTCGTTGTCGACGAGGTGCATACGTACAATGGCGCCGTGGGGATCGAGATGGCGATGCTCTTGCGCCGGCTCAAGGCCCGAATCGAGCCGAAGTCCCCGATCCGCTGCCTGGCCACGAGCGCCACGCTGGGGGCTGGCCGGGACGACTATCCCGCGATCGTTCGGTTCGCGAGCGAGCTCTTTGGCGAGCCATTCGAGTGGGATGATCGTGAGGAGAACAGACAAGACGTCGTGGCCGCCGAACGCGAACCCCTGTCAACCCTCGGCGAATCCTGGGGCGAGCCCAGCGTGGACTTCTATCCAGAACTTCGCACGGCGATACAACGGGCAAGTCACTCATCAATGATCGATCTTGCGGAGCTGGCCAAACGATACGCCGTGCCCGCGGAGGTGATCGACGCCGCGGTGCGTTCCTCCAACGAAGCTGGCAAGGATGCGAAGGTCGGGGCCTTCCTCCATCGCTTGCTCCAAGGGGATAGTCGGCTGCACCGGCTTCGGCTCGCATTGGCCGGCGGGCCGATGTCATTGGAGAGAGCGTCTGATGGCGTAGCCGGAGGCCGTAAGGAAGGGCTCGTCGCCTTGGTGGACGTGGCCGCCCGCGCGCGTGCCGGGCCGGATGACTTGCCCTTGCTACCCGCCCGCTACCATCTCTTCGTGCGCGCCCTCGAGGGTGCCTACGTCGCCCTGGCGCCAGAGCCCACGCTGTTCCTCGACCCGACCCAGAGTCATCAGCGCGATGGCGCGACTAGCCCGGTATTCGAAGCGGCCAGTTGCAAGCGCTGCGGCCAACTCTATTTGGTCGGCGAAGTCACGACCACCAATTATCTGAAACAGGCCACGCTCTCGGAGGACAACCGGGACAAGCCCGAATTCTACCTGTTGCTGCGGCGTGAGGAAGACGAGAGAACACCCACTGACGAAGACGAGGAGGTCGCCGCGGGGGCCGATTCGGATGAGGACGAACGGGGGATTCAACTCCTCTGCGGACGTTGCGGCAAGATGGGGCGCATCGGGGCGTCCAGGCCCGGTTGCGACTGTCGCACAGACGGCGGGCTGCACTCGCCATCGGCCGTTCGGAAGGTCCCGACCAAAGACCGCCAGGTCAATCACTGTCCCTCGTGCGGTGCGCGGTCACCCGGGCTGGTGCAACGGTTCCTGACCGGACAGGATGCGCCGGCCAGCGTCCTGGCCACGGCGCTCTACCAGGAGATCCCACCTCGACAGGAAGCCGACGGACCGTCCGCCCGCGATGGGGACGACGACTGGAACACACCGTACCCCGTGTCATCTCGACCGGGTGACGGCCGAAAGCTCTTGGCCTTTTCGGACAGCCGCCAGGACGCCGCATTCTTCGCCTGTTACCTGGATCGCACTTACCGCCAGATCCTCCGGCGACGGCTCATCGTCGAGGTGCTGGAGAAGCATCCGGAGGCCATGAGCAAGCCCTGGCGGCTCCAGGATCTGGTGGGGCCGCTCCGTCGCGCGGCGACGAATGCCGGGCTGTTGTCCGTGAGCGGCCGGAAGAGCGATAAGGAGCTTCACAAGGAGGTGTGGACCTGGGTCCTGCTCGAGCTCTTGGCCTTCGACAGGCGGAACAGCCTGGAGGGTCTGGGCATCCTCTCCTTCCGACCGGTTCGCCCCGAGCGCTGGCAGGTTCCCCCGCCACTGACCCGCGCGCCGTGGGGACTTGATCCCGAGGAAGTCTGGATGCTCTATCAAGTTCTTCTGGAAAGCTTCCGGCTTCAAGGAGCGATCACGTTTCCGGATGAAGTTAGTCCGAAGGATGAATCCTTCGCCCCACGAAACCGCGAACAATACTTTCGCCAGGCGGATGCGTCGCGGAAACAGCGGATCTGCAGTTGGGACTCTCCGGCGAAGGGCAAACAGAACCGCCGGCTCGATTATCTTATCAAGCTCCACCATCGGATCAACCCGTCCGACGACGGCAACTCGGCCTCGAGGGAGATCCTTCGAGACATCTGGAGGAAGGGACTCGTGGGGGATTCCTCACCGTTCGCCTCGCACTTCGCCAGGGCGAGCTTGAAGGATGAAGGAGTGGTCTATCGCTATCGCCACGAGTTCTTCGAGTTGGTCGGCTTCGGGGAAGAAGGCTGGTCTCGATGCGACCAGTGCGGTGGATTCACGCATCTGAACCTGAAGGGGATCTGTCCGGTTTACCACTGTCATGGAACGCTCAAGCCGTGTCGCCCCAAGGATGGACTGAGCGACAACCACTATGCGCGGCTCTATCACGCCCTCGAGCCGATCTCGATGATCGTCGAGGAACACACGGCGCAACTCACGAGCGAGCGGGCTGCGGAGCTTCAGGACGCGTTCATCCGCGATCAAATCAACGTCCTCTCCTGTTCGACGACCTTTGAGCTCGGCGTGGACGTCGGTGAGCTGGAGTCCGTCCTGCTCCGAAACGTCCCACCCGAGGCGGCGAATTACATCCAGCGCGCTGGCCGCGCGGGCCGCCGCCACGATTCGACGGCCTTCGTCCTGACCTTCTGTCAACGTCGCTCGCACGACCTGACTCATTTCCAGGATCCGGTGGGAATCATCGCAGGCACCATTCGTCCTCCCCACGTCGAACTGCGTAACGAGAAAATCCTCCGCCGTCATGCTCACTCCGTGGCGCTCTCGTGGTTCTTCCGGAAATGCCCGAACTACTTCGGCAAGGTTGAGAACTTTGCCTTTCCCCAAGCGGGTCAACCGGGTGGTCCCGATCATTTGAAAGCCATGTTAAGGGAACGCCCCGAGGACCTCTTGCAGAGCCTCCGCCACGTGATTCCCGATGAGATGAAACGAACGATCGGTGTCGAGGATTGGTCCTGGGAAAGGCACTTGTTCGACCCATCGAATGGGACACTCCATCTCGCGGTGGAGGGAGTCCGATCGGATGTGGAGCAACTCGAAGCATTCCGACGAGAGCGCTTCGACCAAGGGAAGAGCGTCGATCACATCAGCCGCCTGATCAAAACTCTGAAAGATCGCCATTTAATCGACTTCTTGGCCAACCGCAACGTCTTGCCCAAATATGGGTTTCCCGTCGATGTCGTCGAGTTAAAGCTCCTTCACCACGGGGAAGAGGCTAGACGGCTGGAGCTCCAACGAGACCTGCGTATCGCCATCGCGGAATACGCTCCCGGCTGCGAAGTGGTGGCGGGTGGCTCGCTGTGGGTGAGCCGTGGATTGCAGCGCCCACCGAAGTTGACCTGGCCAGCGTACCGCTATGCTGTCTGCGACGCCTGCGGCCGGTATCACAGCCGCCTTGACGAGATTGGGGACTTGCCCACGACCTGCTCCTGCGGCGCGTTGTTGAGCGAGGCGAAGAAATCAAACCGCGTCTTCGTCGAGCCGATCTTCGGATTCCTGACCAGTGACGAGCCCCGGAAACCGTCTGAATCGAGACCTGAGCGGACTTATGCGAGCCGCGTTTACTTCGCTGCTGAAGGGAGGCCCGAGGAGGACCCAGTCGCGCTGGACCGCAGCGTGGTTCTGCTCACCGGACAGTTTTCAAGGTCTGGTAAGCTGGCCGTCATCAACTCCGCTGGCTTCAAGATCTGCCAGAGTTGTGGTTACGCCGAGCGGGTCAAGGGTGGTAAGAACCAGAGCGGGTCGGGACACTCCCCTCCTTGGTCTCTCGACTCGGCGAAGACCTGTCGCGGAACGCTCCAATTCCGGGACCTTGGCCACGAGTTCCAGACTGACCTGTTCGAGCTGCGCGTCCTCGGTCAAAAGCAAGATCAGGCGTTCTGGCAGTCCCTCTTGTATGCTTTGTTGGAGGGGGCCTCCGCCGCCTTGAGCATCCGTCGGCAGGATCTCGACGGCTGTATCTATAGCGCGGCCGGGACTTTCGATACGCCGGCGCTGGTGCTGTTCGACGATGTCCCGGGCGGCGCCGGACATGTCCGGCGTATCGGCCAGTGCCTCGACGAGGTCTTGCGCGCAGCCCGCGATCGCGTCGCCGGGGGCTGCGGTTGCGGCGGCGGACCGAATGGTCTCGGCGATACGAGCTGCTATGGATGCCTTCGCAACTATCGGAACCAGTGGCTGCACGACCAACTGAAACGCGGTCCTGTTTATCGGTTCCTTGACCAAGTGGTAAGATAGGTGAGGCAGCCCGATCGAGCCCTCTGAGTCGCGCGGCTGTTCCGTCGAAGAACCGGTCGAATCGAATTTGGCAATCCGCGGCTGGTCGGTGGAGAGGAGGCGTATCATGGCAACGGCCCAGGCGTTGATGACCGCGGAGGAGTTCGGCCAACGGCCGGACCCCGGATACCCTGAGGAACTGGTCCGAGGGCGGATCATTTCGATGCCGCCGCCCGATCGACGTCATGGTCGGGCCTGTCTCCAGGCCGGTCGAATCCTGGGCAATTTCGTCGAGGAGCACGATCTCGGGCACGTGATGAGCAGCGACGCGGGCGTCATCACCAAACGCGATCCCGACACCGTCCGCGGCGCCGACATCGCCTATTCCAGCTACGCCCGGCTGCCCAAAGGGCCATTGCCAGAGGGCTACGGTCCGGAGGTTCCCGAGCTGGTCATCGAGGTCCGCTCGTCCGGCGATTCCTGGCGGGACATCCTCATCAAGGTCGGCGAATACCTCGCCGCTGGTGTTCTCAAGGTCATCGTGCTCGATCCGCGGTCCCGGAAGGCGCACATCTACAGCGCGGAGCAGGAGCCGGAGGTCCTGGGCCGGGAGGACGAGCTGACGGTCCCCGAGCTGCTGGGCGAGTTCCGGGTCAGGGTCGGTCAATTCTTCGACTGAGCGGGCATCGGCGGTCCCGGCAGTCTCATCCCGGCCATGACTGGCCGGGGCCTTCGCCCTCTTGGCCGGCAGGCCGGCCCGCGG
>Ga0070738_10006657_pt1 | contig 11991 bp, 7 predicted proteins | sample Coa_R2_2_FD_66446 | JGI IMG/M metagenome (GOLD analysis project Ga0070738, IMG submission 66446) | Surface soil microbial communities from Centralia Pennsylvania, which are recovering from an underground coalmine fire - Coalmine... | ecosystem: Environmental > Terrestrial > Soil > Unclassified ... | reverse complement strand
CGGACGTGGCCACCTGCAGGTTGGCTACTCCGCCCAAATTCATTGTCCCGGAGTTGTTTTGCCGTGCGTAAGTGAGATTTGTCAAACCGGACGAACTGAAGCCAAACCAGGGCTGGAAATCAGCGTTGTTTTCAACTACGCCGGAACCGTTGTTGGTTGTGCCGGCGTTATTGTCCAGATCCATCCAAAAAGCGACGGAGTCCACCGACCATGGATGGTCCTGGTAATTGGTTGCTCCGGTGGCTTCCGCGGAGGCCAGAGCCACGGCATAATTGGTGTTTTCCTTCACCAGGATGAAAAGGTTGGTGTAGTTCCAGGCGTATTGGATGTCCACCGCCAATGTGCCGTAGCCGGCGCCGCGGCCCTTGGTGTCCATGGTAATGACACCGCTCGGGAGTTTGGCCCAATCGGTTGGGTTGCCGTCGATAGTTAGGTCGGTCGCGTACGCGGCGTCAACCGTGACGGCGCTGGCTAGGGCGTCGTCAGAAGCGGCCAAGAGCGATAAGGCAGCTGCCAGCGGGAGGGCGCTCCAAGCGCTGCATCTGCCAAGGGGGCTTAGCTTCCGAATAAGGTTAGGGCTTCTCATAAAGGGTGACTTTCCGTTGCTCCACGTTTGGGTGTGAAATGAGTTATGTCGGGACTATGGGCCGACATTACTTCATTACTTCCGCAGGCAGCGTTCGATCTGCGCCACTAGCGTTGTTCGAACATCCGTTCAGTCCCCGTGCTTCTCCCGGTAGTCCCCGGGTGTCATTCCGGTTTCTCGTCGAAATACTGTGGCAAAATACTGGCTCGAGGAGAACCCCAACTCATGAGCGATGGTCGTGATTTCGTCTGCGGTTTCGGTCAGCCGCCTCCGCGCTTCTTCGAGCCGCCGATGCAAGAGGTATTCGTGCAGCGTATAGCCAGTCTCGGTTTTGAAGCGGGCTCGTAACCCCGCCGGGCTCAGGCCGACATTGGCAGCCACGTTGTCGAGCCGAACGTCGCTTCGGTACACCTGTTGCTCCAACCATTCGAGCGTCCGTCGCACGCGCCAGGTAGTCATGGGCCGTTGTTGCAGCGCCCGGCAATGTCGCTCATGGTCGCGCACAATGGTTACCAGCAACGCGTGTAACATCGCACGCGCCATCAGAACAGAGTGAGCCGAGTGTCCGTGGCGATGCTCCTCCAAAAGCCGTTCAAAAAACTCCCGCACCTCTGGCGAAGCCGTGAACGTGCGATACATCAGGTTTTCATAAGCCTGGCGCAAATCAACAGTTTCGCCGACAGTTAGCGACGGCAAAACTCTGTTGGACGGAAGCGCCACTCTGAGCCAGTAATGCTCACACGGTTGGAGCGAGCCCTCATCGCCGCCATGCAATTCCCCAGGCCGAACGATGAACACGCGGCCGGTGCTGAATTCGTGCTGCTCCTCCTCCACCCACCAGCGCAGATGCCCCCGCACCATGAAATGGATTTCAAACGTGCCCGCATGTCGATCCGGCTTCAGCGCCCCCGGCAGCGTTGTGTGAAAGCGCAACCATCCAAAAATCTCCAACTCCTGCAGGAGGCGAGTCGCTCCCTCGTAAGTCTCCCGCTCATAGCCACGCCGTCCCATTGACAAAGACCAAGGGTCGGGTCCTTTCTTGAGTGGGTCCGGATTCACGGCGGAAAACCTTAGAGGCTTCTTTCAGCAGTGACAAGATCGCTGAAGCGATGAAAAGGGCTGGGCAACAAAAAGACAGCCGCAGGCGAACCCGAGCTTGTGCGCTCATCGCAACTTGAGGTGCGGGTCATGCCAAACGGCCCTTCAATTCGGTTTCTTGAACGTCTAATTTTTTTCTCGCAGGGCAGCTTGGCCCGTAAGGATGTCGATTGTCCAGGGGCACGGTTTGGCCAGCCAGAGTTTGCTGTCGCCGATTCGCAGCGGCATCCACAGGTAACGCGAATCCCATTGTGTTTCCGGCTTCCAAATGTCGCCCATGAAAATGACGGTGGTCCCTTGCGTGCCGCTAACCTTTAAAAGGAAGGTGGATTGCGAGCCGTAGGTGTTGGATTCCGGCGGGGCGATGCTGGCTGGGTCAGACCAGGGGCCTGCCAACGATTTTGCTGTCATATACACGTTCGGATTGGGGGCCCACGATGTCAGGTGCGAACCGACGACGAAATACCGTCCATCGTAATGCACCGCCGCCAGGCCCTCCAAAGGTTGGCGGATTAGGCACACGTCCTTGGCTGGGGAAAGATAATCGTTGGAGAGTTTATAGATGTGGAAACCGTTGGCCCGGTCCTCTGAAAGTAGATAGGCCGCTCCGTCGTCATCTACGAATTGGCCGAGGTCGCGGCTTTCATGCCCAAGCGGGCGAAAACTGCTGATGTACTGGTAATCGCCGTCTACTTTGTCGCATACAAACAATGCGACTCGCGCCAGTGCGTAGCGTTCATCATCCAGGTGCGCGTACATGACGAATTTCTGCGTGGTGGCATTGAAAAAAACCTTCGGGCGTTCCAGCACCCAGCCCCGACCGAGGTTTTCCTCGGGTGCGGCAAGGTGGACGACTTGATGGCAGAAGCGCCAATGGATCAGGTCCCTTGAAGAGTAGCAGCTGATATAGCGTTTTTCAGGGACGTTATTACGCGAGCGGTCTTCGCCAAACATGTAGTAAGTATCGCCCACTTGGAGAATTCCAGCGCCGTGCGCCTGAAGGTGTTGGCCGCGGTCGTCCGGCCAAATGTCACCGGGTTGAATGGCGTCCGCCAAAGCAGATTCGGTTTTGCTCGAAACAACTCTTAACACCGAGTCTGGCGCTTCCGCGCGACCCATGATCTGATAACGTTGCGGCTGGCCATGGCCCGGACGGTCAACCGCGCCGTCCGGGTGGACGGTAAGCGCGGCAGATTTGCCCGACTCGAAATCGAACGTCTCGCCGTCATCCTCCAACAACCGGCAGAAGTGCGGGTCATCGCCATAAGCTGCCAGGTGAATACGGAACGAGGTGTTGCGGTCCAAAGTTGCCACGGGCTCAGCCAGCGGCAGCAACGTATTGTTGCGGACAAAAACCGGCGGGTGTTCGGGCGTGGCGGTCACCGCCAGCCGTTTTCCGCCCTTCATTTCCGCGCCGGTCCAGAAATCTCGCCAGGCGCCGGCGGGCAGATAGACCAGGCGTTTCCATGATTGCCGCGGGTTGCCGGTCCTTTGCTCGAAGTACACCTCGCTGACTTCCAGGTGCCGTGGTTCGGGCAAGCGCTGGAAGTAGCCCTTGCCCACCAAAAGGCGATAATGGCCGTCGCATGGCACTTTGAACTGATACCCCAGTTCCTTCCAGTTACGGCTATCAAGCGGGATATCGTCCTTATACAACTCACCCACGTCCGACTCATTTCCGGTCTCCACGCGCCGCAAACGCATGGCCATTTGGCGGATTTCGCCGCGTGCCAACAATCGAGCTGTGCACGGCCCGGCCTTCAGATCGAACTCCATCGAAGCACCGGGCAATCCGTCATCTACGCCCGCGATGTCCAAGGACAGAATGCCTTTTTCGAATGTGCTTTGGACTCCCGGATCCGCCTTGAAGGCATCCTCGCTCAGTTCAACCCGATGGAAGTCCGAAAAAGCATTCTCATCCGTCAATGGCGCTACAAGCACATCCGCCCCCAGCATCCATTCGTCGTCGATGTTCCAAGTCCTGGAATCTTGCGGCCAGTCGGTTACCAGCGGCCGCACCGGGGAGATGCCTTGCCGATAATAATCGCCGTATGCCTGGTACAGGTATGGCAGCAGACTCATGCGCAGGTTGCTGAAATGGCGGGCGACGCGAATATAAGGATTTTCTTCGGGAAGCAATTGGCCGCGTTCATTGGCCGAAAGGTTCGGCTGTTTCCACGCCGGATGCGGGAACTGCCAGTCGTTAAACGTCATCTTGGCGGAAAAGGCAGCCGCCGCGACGCGACGGGCCCAGTCCTGTTCACCGTCTGAATCCCGCACCTCGGGTGACCAAAGCAGGCCCTGCACCCCGGCACTAAGATTGTAACGCAGATAATCGGCGAAGTTATACTCATCGCTGTACAACGCGAAGGGCAAGGGGGCCGCAAAGCCCTGAGAGGCACGGACCAGGCCGAAGGTGCGGCAGTTAGCCTTTCGGTAGGCTTCGTACATCGCCTGGATACCGGAACGGCCGAGCAGATTGCGAGCCTGGTCGCCATCGGCGCCGCTGGGGAACGCTGTGAACTCGGGAAACATCCATTCCCCAAAAGCGCCCATGTCCCAGGACCCATCCACCTCGTCGAGCTTGCACCCGGAGATGCCCTCCCGGATGAAATTCTCCAGGAGAAAATTGCCGTACACGTCGCGCACGTCGGGATTGGCCATGTCCGGCACCAAGCCGTGCCACACTTCAAAATCACCGAAATTCCGGCCCAGAAGAGAAATGAGCGGTGAAGCAGGGTCGAGGTACAGCTGGCACCAAAGCGTCAAGGCGTAGCCTTTGGCGCGGACGGCTTTGATGAACCCGTCGGGAAACTTCTGACGATTCCAGAGGTAGGAACTGGAGTAAGCATGAGTCTGCCAGACGGGCTCCAGTCCAACGGAGGTAATTGGGATACGATCGTCTTTGAATCCGTCGCAGAGTGCCAGGGCCGATTTGGAATCGAGCATTGTTCCCAGCAGGTATTCCGGGCCCAAAGCCGCAAGCGGAGGCAGGCAACCTCCGCCCGAAAACAGGTTATAACGTGACACAGCATCGCCCAGGGTCGGCCCTCCGAGCACATAGATATCCACCCCCTTGGCACCCGGGATATCCACATAGACCGAGGATTGATTTCGTTGCTCGGGCGCATATAGCTCCTGGAGATTGGTGCTGAGCCTTCGATTGCCGCCGGACGAATCGAGGTGCTCCAGATTCGCGAAGCGCTGTTCTTCGCCCACCGAAAAGGTAAGAAACCGGGCGCTGTCCACGAGCACGCCGTAACCGTGGGTACTGACATAAAATGGGACCGGGGCGTGGCTCATGCCTTTGCCGTTGTTGTCCCCGGCCATAGTGAAGAGCGTTCTGCGCCAGCCATTTTGGGCGAGATGCTTGCATTGAAGTCCCAAACCATAAATCATTTCGCTACTCGCCAGAGGCAGTTCCACGCGGCACCCGCGGTTCATGCGCCAGACGGTGATCGGCCCTATTGGCATCTTCTCAATCCTGGGCATCGCCTCGAGTGCTCGGTCCTTGGAGGGCGCTTTGACCAGAGAGGGGACAATCAGCTCAGGCTCACCCGCTCGTACTCGATAAACACCGGGCGCGACCTCGGTGATAGTTGCAACAAGTTCTTGCGGGGCGGCCGCACTGACAGACGGCTTGAGGACCGCTACATAGGCGGCTGCCAACAAAATCACCAAACGCAGCTTTGTGGCGCCTTGCCTCCGGCCTGGGCCGATTTTGGGTCGGTTCTGGATATGGATGCTCGGCCGTGGGATGTTCATGGATAGCTAAAAGTCGGCTTCAAGTTCCGGGAAACGCGCGCGGCTTATTTCCAGCGGGCACCAGCACTACCACTCGCGCCGCATCAGGTGGGATGCTCAAATGCACGGTTGAGCTTACACTCCGTTCCAGCAGGCTGTTGCTGACCAGGTCATAAACGTCACTGGACTGCCGCCCGACCTCGAGCTCGACGGTTTTCGCAGTCCGGTAAGGATTGTAATAGAGGAAGGCAGGGTCTGGCGAGGCGTGAAAAAAATCCGTTTTGAGCAGGTCCCATTGAAGGATTTGCGGGATATTGGTCGGCCGCACCAAGCCGCCCAACATGCCAACGTGGGAACTGCCATAGAGTCCCAGATCGGTGGCGGCGGTGGGCGGTCGGTAGAGCACTATGGGAACTGAATAATCTTTCACCAGGTCCACAAACGAGACGAGGACGTCGCCCTGAGCAAAGGGCCCGGCGTCGGAGCGGCAAGACACCACCATGGCATCCACCCGCAACTGGTCCCGGCCGGATTGACCGGGAGAATGGTTAGTGCTTTCAACGCGCACATAAAGCTTTCCGCGTAAATGGGCCGGCAGTTCACAGTAGCTCGGGCGGCTCGAATTGGTTATGCAGAAAGCCTCGAGATAGGAGCCATTTGGCCGGTTCGCATAAGAAAAGCGAAACGCGTTGTTCTGGTGACCGCCGTCCACGCGTTCGGCGGCAACCACCAGGAATCGCTCCCGGTTCCGCGGCAGGTCGAATTCCCAGATATGGTCCAGGCGCGTGGTGTCACCGGCGGTAGCTTCCTCGAGAACTTCCGCCCGGGGCGGGCTTTCATTGTAAAAATGGGTGTCGAGAAAACTCCCTGCCACCACCTTTCCCACGGTGGTTCGGTAATCGGCTCGGGCGACATAAGTAGGATCCCGCTTCCACCTGCGGAGCCCTTCATAACCCACCGCTGAGCGCGAGTCATAGCGCGAAGCCCAAGCATAGCTGGACTGGTGCTCCGCATCGAGCGCGTCGGGGTAGAAAAACCTGGCGGCATTCGCAAGGTTGAGCAGCCACTTGCCAAGGTCGTGAGCGAAGCGGGGATCGTAGCGCGCCAGCGGTGCCAGGATACCAGCGTATTGAAACGTGTTCATCGCAAACGCGTAACCGCCACCATCGGTCGCACTGCCCACCAGCCCGTGAATATCAATCCCGTTCCAGCGCTGCGCAATGACTCCCCAGTAAGGCCGCGCCTGGGGGGCTGGCCGGGGCTCAAAACACCAGTTGAGCAACCGTTTCGTATCGTACGTGCGCCCCAGCTCGACGTTCATTCGCGCGGCCGTGGAAGCCGCATATGGCAACAGCACTTCATAAAGCGGGTTGGCTGCAAGAGGCTTGCGCTCGAGGGCCCGCAGGCACCAATCAGCGGCGAGGAGGAAGCGCGGCTCGTGAAATTGCGTCCAGGCGATATACTCAATCCAGGCAATCCCGGCCGCAGCTTCCGGTTCGACCCGCTGGCCGTTGTCGAAGGGTTCGATGCGGCGAAGGTCGAACCCGGTATGGTCGAAGTTGGGCAGGGTTGGCGGATTGCTCCGCGCTCCGAGCGCGACACAGACCCCATAAAGCCGCTCGGCGATGAGCCGCAAATGGGACTCTGGTATCTCGTTGGGGTATTGAGATGCAACCTGGTAGCAGAGCACATTGGGTAGCACGTCGTACCAAAAGGATCTTCCTGAATGGTCGCCGATCCGGTCCAGGTAGATACCGTCGGCAGAACTGAAGAAGTTCGTGGCCATCACCACCCAGTCCCGCCCGCGATAGGCGCTCATATCCAGCCCTACGAGCGAACCGCTCACCAGCGCGGCAAGGTAGTTGATGGATTCGATGTCCCCCTCACTCCCGACATAGGACGGCATCGAAACCATCGTGTGCTGGTCGTCTCGCCAGGTCATCAGGGGCAAGTGCTCTCCAGAGCGTTCAAAATCAAATACCAGGTCCACATAGTCCCGCGTAACCTGTTGCCAATCCCGCATAAGGTAAGGTGTGGGGTGCCTTGGCATCTCAGCCACCCGGGGCACAGTGGCCGGTTCTGAAGCGGCAAGGTCCAGGATCCAACCGGCCAGCAATAAAATGGCCAACCCCCATCGTGCTCTAACATCCAAGCCAATGAGCAGAGCGAGTTTCATCGGCTGGCAGTCTAGGGCTGAAGTTCAACGCGATGCGTTTAATCTCCGCCGGTTTCGAAATTCGAACATGCCGCGGTTGGGTTGGCCGGTTCGGTAAGCCCGAGGCATTCGAGCAGCCACTGATCTCCAGAGCCGGTCACCGAAACAGCCGGCAAAGCAGCTCTGACCTTCACCTCGACTTTTTGCGTTGGATGCCTTGATACTGTCGCATGCCGCGCAAGCTCCGAATCGATTATGTTGCTTTGAGAGATCGGCGCGTCGTCCGCGGGCCCAGCGCAAAGGCATCTTCCCCAGCCGTGGCACCGGCAAAATGTTACAAGAACTGCGCCGCAAGCGCTCCACAAAACAGAGCCAAAACCAACCCGACCTCATGCCCAAACTATGAAGGCACGGCCTAAGAAACGCCATGTGGCACTGCTGGTCGAGTCTTCTCGTAATTACATCAGGGAACTGCTCCTGGGTGTCGCCAAGTTCGTGCGCGTACACGGCCTCTGGTCTGTTGAATTCCAGGAAGGCATTTCTACCGAAACACTCCCGCCCTGGTTTGCCGGACGAAAATGGGATGGTATAATCGCGGAAGTCAGCACTTCTTCTATCGCCCGCTCCCTCAAGGATTGCTCGTTCCCGGTCGTCGATGTTAACGGCGACGCGCCAGAATCGAACTTCCCGGTCGTTCGTTCGGATGACGTTTTGATTGGGCGGATGGCCGCGGAACATCTCATTAGCCGCGGTTTCCGGCGGTTTGCGTTTTGTGGCTTCAAGGAGGCCGCTTGGTCTGACCTCCGACGAACCGGGTTTGAGCGGCGGGTGGCAGAGGCGGGCTTTGGCGTTCAGGTGTTCGATAACGCCGATTCCTGGCGGAAACATGCCGAACCGCAATCCGATAGCCCTGGGCGTAGCTCCGAGCAAACCTTGCGCAATTGGGTGCGGTCACTTCCGAAACCCGTGGGGGTGATGGCCTGTAACGACGAGCGCGGATGGCAGGTGCTTGGCTGCTGTCTCGAGCTGAACGTCACTGTGCCGGAAGAACTCGCGGTAATCGGTGTGGATAACGATGAGATATTCTGTGAGCTGTCCCGAATCCCGTTGTCCAGCGTGATCCTCAATGCGCGGCAAATCGGTTACGAAGCGGCGGCGTTGCTGGAGCAGTTGATGGCGGGCAAGACTCTCGCTGAGCCGACGCTTAAGCTCAACCCGGTCACTGTCGCGGAGCGCCGCTCAACGGACGCTTTGGCGATTGAAGACCCAAGGTTGATGACCGCGACCCGGTTGATTCGGGAGCACGCTTGCGAAGGATTGGACGTCAATTCACTGCTCAAGAAAATACCGATGTCGCGCCGCGTCCTGGAGCGGCAATTCGTCAAATTGCTTGGTCGAACACCCAAGGCCGAAATTCTCCGCGTTCGTTTGGACCGGGTTCGGCAGCTGCTCAGTGAATCCGATCTAAAGTTGTCCGTGGTTGCGGATAAAGCGGGATTCCATAACCCCGAGCATATGTGCCGCTTGTTCAAGAAGAAGTATGGAATCACGCCCGGCGAGTATCGAATTCGGACGACCCTCGACAGGTAAAATTCCCCGGAAGCTTTAAGGCAGCGAGCCAATGGTCCTAGCCGGCGGAGGCAGCACTTGTCCCCTCGCTGGCGTCGTCTGGCCAAGCCTGGGACTGCTCCGATCGATTCTCACTGGTGAGCTCTTCCTATGGAAAACCGCTCTAAAGCTATTCCGCTTGAACCTCCAAATGTTGGCGAAACCCCGGGCAAATTTGGATCCCCGGAGGTCGAAGTCGAACCGGCCTGCTCAAGCGTCGGAGCCGGAAGACCCCATGGAAAGAAAAGGCATAAACGCGACGCAAAACATCAATGACGCTGTCTGAAGCCATTTGTTAACTTTAGTAACGAACTATAAATGGCAGACGGATCTATCAAAAGTTGCCTTATTCAGAAAGAAGAGTCCGGGAATGGCTTTACCTTGATCGAATTGCTCGTGGTGATTGCTATCATTGCTATTCTCGCAGCCATGCTTCTCCCGGCGTTAAGCCGGGCCAAAGTGAGGGCGCAGACCATTTCGTGCTTGAACAATGAAAAGCAAATCAGCCTGGCCTGCTACCTGTATTTTGATGACAACAACCAGAGCGCCATCCAATACCAGTTCGTGAACAATGTTTGGATGAATACCATCAAGTTCAACATTGCTCAGAACAATAACACTCGGTTATGTCCCGCGGCGCCGACCAATGCCGCTTTCCTCGTCCTGGGCACTATCCAGGGTGCGGGCACCGCCAAGATGGCGTGGGAATTTAAAACCCAAAATCCTGCCTTGGACCCGAATAACTATTGGGGTGGGTACTCTCTCAATGGCTTTTTTTACAAGGATTTTCCCGGAACCATCGCCGATCCAAGTCTGGCGTATGCAAAAGTGACCTCCGTGCGCAACCCCGTATTGACGCCTTTGTTCACTGAAGGGGTTTGGGTGGATGCCTGGCCGTTGGTCACCGATCATCCCGCGAGCAACCAGATGACCGGCAAGGACGACGGCGGTCTGGGCAGAATTACGATTGATCGTCACGGAAGTGGGAGTCCGGACCCTTCCGTCCAACGTTATCCTTTGCCCGGCAAGATGAATATGGCCTTTGCGGACGGGCACTGCGGGTTAACGCCGGTTAATGATGTTTACAAGTTTTACTGGAACAACTCCTGGTTTACCCCCGCTTTTTTGCCTCAGCCTGACTGATGGAAAGCATCAGATGCACCACACCCAAATCTTAAAGCAATGTCAAAGCTTTCCCCGGTCGCGTGGGCATCACCCTCTTCTCGAATTCTCAAAATCAACTTCAGAAGCAGAATCAAATCGCCCCGAAGGTGTCGGCTAACCGTCCCAAAACGAATGCAACCCATATGAAAGTCAAGCTCGTCATTGCCCTGGTTCTGGGCCTCGCTCAGATGTGCCTGCTGAACGCGATCGCCGCTCCGACCGCTTTTGATACCTTTGGCGAATATGGGAACGGGAGTACTGTCAGTTCGGGCAGCCTGAATGGGGGCGGGGGCTGGACGGGAGCGTGGCAGGGCAACACTGCCGGCGCCCAGACGGTGAGCAATGGTGTTCTCTATTGCACCGGAACGAGCCTGGCCAATTGGCGATATTTCTCGGCGCCGGTCGCAATTGATACGAATAGCACGACGTACTATTTCCGGGCGGACATGGGAGTGAGTGATTCGGCGGGGAGTGAGTACTGGGGCTGTTACCTCACGGACAGGTCTGGGAATGCCATCGCCAGGGTTGTTTTAAATCAAGATTTTTACACCTCCTATATTGGAAGCGACCAGTTCACTGGCAGCACCGCCGGTTACACGCCGGACGGGACAGTTGAGCATTTGATTGGCCAGGTGCAATGGTCCGGTTCCAGCATCAGTCTCAGCGTGTGGGTGATTCCAGGCAGCAGCAACATCCCTCCCACCCAGGCGGAGGCCGGAAGCCCTACCTGGATCCAGACCGATAGCACCCTGCCGACAGCAGGCAATATCGGCGGCGTGTTAATGCAGAGTTACTCACTGGCCGGCAGGGCCACGGTTAACAACCTTTTCTTTGGACCCGCCTGGAGTGACCTGATGTCGAGCGCGGGCAGCCCTCCCAATGCGCCGGCGAACCTGTCGGCCACAGCCGGAAACGCGAATGTCGCTCTGACTTGGTCCGCTTCAACCGGCGCGACCAACTACCATCTTAAACGGGGCGCCGTCTCGGGGGGCCCGTACACCACGATCGCGAGTCCACTTGTTACAGACTACACCGATAACGGTGTGACCAACGGGATTACCTACTTTTATGTGGTCAGCGCGGTCAATGCTAGCGGCGAAAGCGCCAATTCCAGCCAGGCAAGCGCCACGCCCCTGGCGACCGCTCCTTCAACACCAACGAACGTGGTGGCGGCGGCTGGCAATGGAGAAGTGGCCCTAACCTGGTCTGCTTCAACTGGAGCCACGAGTTACAATGTTCAGAGGTCCACCGTCTCGGGTGGCCCCTACACCTCGATCTCGAGCCCGACCACGCCCGGCTACGTGGATACGAACGTCGTCAACGGCACGAGCTATTACTACGTCATCAGTGCGGTCAGTGCGATCGGTAAGAGCGCCAATTCCAGCGAGGTCAGAGCCGTTCCATCCGCCGGTGCGGCGGCAGCTGTGGTGGAAACCTTCGGGGAATATACCAACGGGACCACCATCGCCAACATGGGTGGCGGAACCGGGTGGTCAAACCCGTGGCAATGGAATAACTCCGGAGCTCAAATTGCCAGCAATGGGATGCTGTACTGCTATTGAGACGCGTACAATAGGGTGGCATTACGGCCATAATTCAGCTTGGATATAGCAAGCGGTAATGATTGAGGGACGCC